>RCMY010000448.1_pt1 | contig 38724 bp, 32 predicted proteins | sample 2041341 | NCBI WGS metagenome assembly RCMY01 (sample SAMN09708234, study PRJNA481090) | Marine sediment metagenome, whole genome shotgun sequencing project. | reverse complement strand
GCCCCGGTGGCGGCCCCGGCGGTCCTGGTGGCGGCCCCGGTCGCGGTCCGGGCAATCGCCCGAGTGGTCAGCGGCGGCCCCCGCGCCGTACCGGTCGTCGACGTCGCCGTCGCGATCAGGACGATCTGCAGCCGCAGGACATGGGGTACACGTCATCCGACGTGCCCGTGCCCGAGGGCGAGATCATCATCGAGCGTGGCGTCTCGGCCCAGGAGTTCGGTCCGAAGCTGAACCGCACGTCGGCTGACGTGCTGCGCTTCTTGCTCAACAACGGTGAAATGGTCACTGCGACCATGACGCTCGCTGATGAACAGATGGAGCTCTTCGCGCTCGAAGTCGGCGCTGAAATCCTGCTCGTCGAGCCGGGCCAGCAAGAAGAAGTCGAACTGCAGAAGATGTTCGACGACTCCGACGACGACGAGGACCTCGAGCCCCGCGCCCCGGTCATCACGATCATGGGTCACGTCGACCACGGCAAGACCACGCTGCTCGACCACATCCGAGGCGCCAACGTCGTCGACGGTGAGGCCGGTGGCATCACCCAGCACATCGGCGCCTACCAGGTGCACAACGAGAATGGTTCGGTCACGTTCCTCGACACTCCGGGTCACGCTGCGTTCACGCAGATGCGTGCTCGTGGTGCCGACGCCACCGACATCGTCGTGCTCATGGTCGCCGCAGACGACGGCCTGATGCCGCAGACGATCGAGGCCATCAACCACGCCCGAGCGGCCGACGTACCGATCGTCGTGGCGGTCAACAAGATCGACAAGGACAACGCCGACCCGCAGCGCGTGCTCACTCAGCTCGCCGAGTACGAACTCGTCCCCGAGTCGTGGGGAGGCGACACGATCGTCGTCGAGATGTCTGCTCTGCAGGGCATCGGCGTCGACGACCTGATCGAACAGCTCCAGGTCGTTGCCGAGATCGAAGACCTCCAGGCCAACCCGAACGGTCGTGCCAAGGGCATCGTCATCGAAGCTCAGCTCGACAAGGGTCGTGGCCCCGTCGCGACCATCCTCATCGACAAGGGAACCCTCAACATCGGCGACCCGATCGTCGCCGGTGGCGCCTGGGGCAAGGTCCGAGCGATGATCAACGACAAGGGCGAGCAGATCAAGTCTGCTGGGCCGTCCACTCCGGTCCAGGTGCTCGGTCTGTCCGATGTCCCCGAAGCCGGCGACGAGTTCCGCGCCGCTCCTGATGCCAAGACGGCGCAGGCTGTCGGTGAGGCACGTGCGATCCGGCTCAAGGCCCGCCACCTCCGCGAAGACAGCCGAGTCAAGACCGGCACCAAGCTCGAGGACCTGTTCGCGCAGATCCAGTCGGGTGAGAAGGCATCGCTGAACATCATCCTCAAGGCCGATGTCCAGGGTTCGCTCGAAGCCGTCACCGAGTCGCTGCGTCGCCTCGAGCGTCCGGAAGTCGACCTGCAGTTCGTCCACCGTGCGGTCGGTGGGATCACCGAGAACGACATCACGTTGGCGAACACGACCAACTCGACGATTCTCGGCTTCAACGTCCGTCCGGACGGCAAGGCGCGCAAGCTGGCCGAGCAGGAAGAAGTCGAGATCCGGCTGTACGAGATCATCTACAAGCTGCTCGAGGACATCGAGCAGGCGATGATCGGCATGCTCGATCCCGAGTTCGAAGAAGTGGTCACCGGCGAAGCCGAGGTCCGCGAGATCTTCCGAGTCCCCAAGCAGGGTGCGATCGCTGGTTGCATGGTGCAGTCCGGTGTCATCACCCGTGGCTCCAAGGTCCGCTTCATCCGCGACGGCACGATCATCTGGAAGGGCGCGATCGAATCGCTGCGCCGCTTCAAGGACGACGCCAAGGAAGTCCGCGAGGGCTTCGAATGCGGTATCGGCCTCGATGACTTCCAGGACCTCAAGCCTGGCGACGTCATCGAGACCTTCGAAGACCGCGAAATTCCCCGCACCTGATCTGATCGCGGTCACGCTGTGCCCGGCGCAGCGTGACCGCGCCGACAGATGTGGTTCACCCGTTCCGGTAACACTGCGCCTCGTCCAGAGTGACCGGTAGCCTGCACGCCATGGCTCATCCTGACGCGACCAAGCAGCCGGATCTCGACTTCTTCTGGGATCCCGTTTGACCGTGGGCTTGGATCACCTCCCGTTGGGTGGTGGATGTGCAACAACAGCGTTCCTACGAGGTCGACTGGCGATTCATCTCGCTGTGGATCCTCAACGAGGAGCAGCAGGGTGAGTGGTACACCCCGGCGTACCGAGCCGGCCACTTCCTCGGCCACAAGGGCCTTCGGATCGCCAACGCCATCAGACTCCAAGAAGACGGCGATGCCGTCGGCGCCTGGTACACAGCGTTGGGCACGGCACTGCACGTGAACAATCGTCGTGACGAAGCACGTGACGACAACGAGGCGTTCCTCGAAGCCGTACTCGACGGCGCCGGGTTCTCCGCCGCCTACCTGAGCGACGCCGACGACGAGAGCCACGACGAGTACATCCGCGCCGAGACCGAACTGGCACTGAGGCGCACCGGCAAAGACGTCGGCACCCCGATTCTGACCTTCCGTCCGGGGAGCGATCGTGAAGGCAGCTTCTTCGGCCCGGTCATCTCCAAGGCTCCGAAGGGCGAAGAGGCCAAAGAACTGTGGGATGCCGTCGAGAAGCTCGCCACCTCGGGCGTCGCCGAACTCAAGCGCTCCAACCGGGACGCACCCGACTACACATGACGTGTTGCAGATGGTGCCAGACACCCTCTGCAACAACCGACACCTGACAAGGACCCCTCCATGGCACAGCGACGCGGCCGCAACTCCGGCCAGAAGTACCCTCGAAGCGCACGCGTCGGCGAGACGCTGCGCGAGATCATCGCCGATGACCTCGTGCGTATCGGCGACGAACGGCTGGAGTTCGTCTCCATCACCTCCGTCGACGTCGATCCCGAACTGAACCGGGCCATCGTGTTCTTCGATTCACTCGCCGGCGAGGAGGGCGACGACGAGATCGTCGAGACCCTCGACGAGTACCGAGTGAAGCTGCAGGCATCGATCGCCCGCCAGATCAAGGCGAAGAAGACGCCGATCCTGAGCTTCCGGCCGGACATCGTCATCCGCTCCGCCGAGCGCATCGACACGATCTTGCGCGCCGACCGCGAGCGCGACAGCTACCGGTCGCCCGAAGCCACCGATTGATGCCGACCGGCAACGGACACTGATGGCCCGAAAGAAACCACCGACCACGCACGGCATCGCCGTCGTCGACAAACCGACCGGCGTCACCAGTCACGACGTCGTGGCGATGCTGCGCAAGCGCTTCGGCGAGCGTCAGGTCGGCCACGGCGGCACCCTCGATCCGAGCGCGACCGGCGTGCTCGTCGTCGCAGTGGGCAAAGCGACCAAGTTGTTGCGGTTCGTCGAGAAGACCAAGAAGGGGTATCTCGGCGAGATCGTGCTCGGCACGGAGACGAACACCCTGGATGCTGACGGCGAGGTGACCGCGACGTACGACATGCCCGAGATCAGTCTCGAGCAGGCGCAGAAAATGGTGGCGGAGCATCTCACCGGTGACATCGAGCAGATCCCGCCGATGGTGTCGGCCATCAAGATCGACGGCAAACGGCTCCACGAACTGGCGCGCGCCGGCATCGAAGTGGACCGCCCTCCGCGCCCAGTCACCATTCACTCGTTCCAGTTGATGCCGACCGGTGAGCCGAACGTCTTCCTCGCCGCCGTCGAATGCTCTCCCGGCACCTACATTCGGACTCTGGCCGCCGATCTCGGGACGCTGCTGGGCGGCGGAGCGCACCTTCGTAACCTGCGCCGTACCGCTGTCGGCCGATTCACGATCGGTGAAGCCAAGGGCCCAGACGACTGCGAGTTGCTCCCCGTCGAAGAGGCTGTTCGCACGCTGGACCGGGTCGACATCACCGCCGACCTCGCCGACCTCGTCAGCAACGGACGCGTGCTCCCCGCCTTCGACGGTACAGGACCCTGGGCGCTGTTCGACCCGGCCGGAACCCTGGTGGCGGTCTACGAAGCATTCGGCAACGAGGCGAAGCCAGCGGTCGTGGTTCCGCGGGGCTGACGTCGACCGAGTCGTCTTCCGATTCCGGACCTGACCCGAGACAGACAGAGGCGGACACGTGGCACGAACCCGGCCGGGTGCGGCGCTGAGGTGAGGCGACCGATATCGTCGTCGTCGTGCAGATCATCAGCGACCAGTCGGTGCCTGCGTTCGCTGGACGACGTGCCGTCATCACCATCGGTGCGTACGACGGTGTCCATCTCGGCCACCAGGCCGTGATCTCCCACGTCCGTCAGCGCGCCGCGGACCTCGACGCCGTCTCGACCGTGGTCACCTTCGATCGCCATCCCGCCTCGGTGGTCCGACCCGAGTCGGCTCCACAGTTGCTGACGGGCCCGGATCAGAAGATGGAATTGCTCGAAGCAACGGGTGTCGACGCCGTCGTGGTCGTCCCGTTCACGTCGGAGCAGGCTGCAGAGAGCCCGGAATCCTTCGTCGAGCGCGTGTTCGTCAACTGCTTGAACACACAGCTCATCGTCGTCGGTGAGGACTTCCACTTCGGCCGCCATCGCGACGGCAACGTCGACCTGCTCCGCAAGCTCGGTGCCGAACACGACTTCGATGTCGAACCGCTCGAACTGCTGCCGCGCGTCGATGGTGTCGGCGAGCCGGTCAGCAGCACCGCCATCCGCCGTGCCCTTGCGGGCGGAGACGTCACACGCGCCAACGAGATGCTCGGGCACCCGTTCGAGGCTCGAGGATCGGTCGTCACCGGCGATCAACGGGGACGTCTGCTCGGCTTTCCGACCGCCAACGTCGAGGTGCCGAACTCGATTTCCCTTCCGGCTGACGGGGTGTATGCCGGTTGGTACGAACGTCCGGGCGGTGAGTCGTACGCCTGTGCGATCAACCTCGGCCGTCGGCCCACGTTCTATGAGCACGCCGACAGCTCACTGCTCGAGGCCCACCTGCTCGACTTCGAAGGCGACCTCTACGGTGAAGACGCCCGCGTCACCTTTTCGCACTTCCTGCGGAGCGAGCGAAAGTTCGACGGGATCGAAGCGCTGAAGCACCAGCTCGACCTCGACATCGCCCAAGCGAAGAATCTGCTGACCTAGTACCAGAACTGCGGTCGGGGTCTACTCAGTTGCAATTGCGTGACTGCCGAACACGGCAGAGATCCGTGACCAAGCTGGTGTGAGTGCGTCAGCCCATCGAGATCGTCCAGTCGACCGCTACCGAAGCGACGGGAGCGCAGCGACCGTGGAGCGCTGAAGCAGAGCGGACCCCGACACCTACGCGATACACCTGCGTGCGACGGAATACCGGCGCCCAAGTGGCTGCGGTACTCAGCTCGGCCAGATGACCTGACCGTCGGCGTCGTAGATGCTCGCGATGATGTCGTTGCCGAGGCGTGAAGCAGCGTCGGGAGTGTCGGCGTCGCCGAAGATGCCGATCTCGGCGTAGGCGTCCAACTCGGCCTGCAGGGCGGCACCGTCGGGTACACCGAAGCCGACACCGTCGGGCGTGGTGTCCTGGATGAGCGCAGCGTCGGTGTTCCAGCGGAAGATCTCGCCGTCCGGCTGCAGGAACATCGGGTTGCCGTTGGCATTGATCAGATCGATGGCGACCTGCGCCGCAGCGTCGGGATCCGCAATTGCGTCAGCGAGGCCACGCATGGTCGCCCGCATGAAGTCCTCGGCGGCCGTCGGGTGCTCGGCGACGAAGGTCGCGTTGCTGTAGATCACGCCGAAGGACCCGGGCACGCCGTAGTCCAGCGGGTCGAACAGATCGAAGTCGATGCCGGCCCGTTCGAGCGCACCGGGCTCGTTGCTCTTGTAGCCAGGGAAGCCGACGATCGGCTCGATGGCGATGTGGGCCAGCGGGTCGAAGCCGTCGACGAGCACGGTCGAATAGTCTTCTTCGATCGTCAGCCCGGCGGTCAGCAGCATTGCCTCGACGCTCGGGGGCATCTTGAACTTCACGCCGATCGTGGTGCCGGCGAGGTCCTCGAGCGATTCGACACCGCTGTCGGCCTTCACGATCAGGGAGTCGATTGCTGTCCGGCCTTCGACGGCGGTGACGACGAACTCGGCGTCGTTGGCGGTGGCGAACGTGGCGACCTCGCTGAACGAGCCGCCGGACGCGAACTGGGCGTTGTTGTTGGCGATCAGCGGATAGTTGTCGGTCGAACCACCGGGCTTGATCTCGACGTCGAGGCAGAGGGCGTCGTAGTAGCCGGCGTCGTCGGCGACGAGGATGTCGACGATCGACGCAGCGGCAGCGAAGTCGAAACCGGTGAGGTACGTGATGGTGCCGGCCGCCTGGTTGGCTTCGCAACGATCCGCTGGGAAGGCCTCGCCGGCGACCACGTCGGTGCCGCCGCTCGTCGATTCAGTCGAGGCAGCCGAGCCTTCAGTACTGGTGTCAGAACCACTGGTGTCAGAAGCAGTGGTTCCAGATGTCGAACTGCTCGTCGGATCGGCATCGCTGCTGCATGCAGCGAATGCGACGGTTGCAGCGAGGACAGGGACGAGAAGAAGTCGAGTTCGCATGAAGGCTCCGAAACTGATCGGGATCGACGAATGCCGAACCGGCGTTCGGCCAGGCTAACGGGGCGGCTGGGAATCGAAGATGGTCACCGCTGGGAGGCGTGCCACTTGAGGGCGAATCGCTCGAGTACGGAGATGGCGATCAGGATCACGATGCCGAGCGCTGCGGTGCAGAACACGGTGGTCCACAGCACTTCGGCGGCGGTCAGCGGCTGGAGGTCCACGCGAGAGCCGATCGCGCCGAGGCCCGTCGTCCGATTCGCTCGACCTTCGCTGTAGTAGGTGGCGGCGAGGGCGATCCCGACGGCGAAGCGTGCGGTGGTGAAGATCGACGGAAGTGCCGCAGGCAGTCGGAAGAACCAGAGCACTTCCCACGGACGTGCATCGACGCTGGCGAGCAACTCTCGTGCGGATGGGTCGGCGGACCGCATCCCGCCGACCACGCCGAAGGTGAGTACCGGGAAGGCGGTGAAGGCGGCGAGGAAGATGATGGGAGCGATGCCGAATCCCAGCCACACCTTGATCGAGCCGAAGTACGCGACCCACGGGGTGACCAGGAAGAGGATGAGGATGGGCTGCGCCGCCTCCTCACTGAAGCGCGACGACGCCAGTGCTGCGCCGACGATGATCGACAGCACCAGGGAGATCGCAAGACCCAGCAACATGTGGCCGGCGGTGATCAGGGTGTTGTCCCAGTAGAAGCCCGGTGCGTCGAACAGTTGGGCGAGGATCTTCGACGGCGCGAGCAGCACGTAGCGCCTGACGTCGAAGATCCGAACGAACGCTTCCCAGACGAGCAGGAACCCGACGATGCCGACGATCGGGGCGAGGAAGCGGCGCAGCAGGATCATTTCGCTCCTGCCTGCAGGGAGGTGCGCAGCCTGGCCGCGATCTCGAAGAACTCCGTGGTGTTTTCGATGTCGGGGTGCCGGGGGTGTCCGAGGTCGATCGGAATCTGCTCGACGACGCGACCCGGTCGCGCCGACATCACGACGACGCGATCGGAGAGGAATGCGGCTTCGGCGATCGAGTGCGTCACGAACACGACGGTCGTCCCGAGCGGCTCGGTGAGCCGCCCCAGCAGATGGCGCATGTCGGCTCGGGTGATCTCGTCGAGCGCAGCGAACGGTTCGTCCATCAAGAGCAGGGGAGCGTCGAGTGCGAACGCTCGGGCGAGTCCGACGCGTTGCTGCATGCCACCGGACAGCTCGTGGGGATAGGCGTCGGCGAAGTCGACGAGACCCACCTCGGTGAGCAGTTCGTCGACCGACACCGACGGCCTGGTCGGCGAGGCGCCGCGGTTGATGTCGAGCAAGAGTGATGCATTGGCACGCACCGAACGCCAGGGGAGGAGCGCAGGGGACTGCGGGACGAAGCCGACGCGCTTGGCTGCGCGTGCTGCGGCCGGCTGGGCTCCATCGATGGAGATCGTGCCGACGTCGGTCGTCTCCAGCCCAGCGATCATGCGCAACAGGGTGGTCTTGCCGCAGCCCGAGGGGCCCAGCAGTGTGATCGTTTCACCGGGCTCCGCCACGATGTCGATGTCGCTCAACGCCTGGACGGTCGCAGCAGTGCGGCTTCGGCCCTTCCCCCGACCCACCCCGGCGAATGTCTTGGAGACACCGGAGATCACGAGGCTGGCCGACACGCAGCCGAGCGTAACGTGCGACGGAACGACGGGCCGTGGCCGATCCAGACAAGCAGCCGCGAGGGTGGGGTCCACCGTGTGTCGCCCTAGTATTGCCGAGTCCGTTCAGGCTCCGGCGTGGACGAGATGCAGGCGTTCCGATCCTCGGAACGAATGCGACCTCCAACACAACGGAAGGCGACTCACATGTCACTGCCAGCAAAGATCGAAACGATCGACAAGAACAAGATCCACGACACCGACACCGGGTCCCCCGAGGTGCAGATCGCGCTCATGACCGAGCGCATCACCCACCTCACGGAGCATCTCAAGATGCACAAGAAGGACCACCACAGCCGTCGTGGCCTCCTCATGATCGTCGGTAAGCGCCGCCGCATGCTCGACTACGTCAAGGGCATCGACATCGAGCGCTACCGCAAGATCGTCGCCGACCTCGGCCTCCGCCGCTAGTTCCATCTGACGCCAGGACAGCCACTCCGGTGACGGGGTGGCTGTCCGGCGTTTCGGGGTCCGCGTGTTCTTGCGGCCACTCTGGGTACACTCTGCGGAGACCGGAACGTCCGGTCGACGGAGTACAGGCACTGGTTGCCAGATGTTGACTCCGAGGTGTCGTGCGGAGTCTTGAATTTCTTGCCGTCGATCTCGGGTCAGACCTGGGAACCGGCTCCTTTCTTCGCACATTTGCCACGCGGCAGGGTGTCGCGTGATCGAAAGGAATCAACATGGCTGAAGCCATTACCGTGTCGGCCCCGATCTCCGGGACCGACAAGACTCTGACCCTCGAAACGGGCAGGTTCGCACCACAGTCGATGGGTGCCGTCGTGGCATCGATCGGCGCAACGCAAGTACTCACCACCGCCAATGCGGCGAAGTCGGTCCGTGAAGGCATGGACTTCTTCCCACTCACGGTCGATGTCGAAGAGCGTGCCTACGCCGCCGGCAAGATCCCGGGTTCGTTCTTCCGTCGCGAAGGCCGCCCGACCGAGGACGCCATCCTCACCTGCCGCCTGACCGACCGGCCGCTGCGCCCGTCGTTCCCCGACGGCTTCCGCCATGAGACCCAGGTCGTCACGACCGTCATCGGCGCCGACATGGAGAACCCGCACGACGTGCTCTCGATCAACGCTGCTTCGGCAGCGCTCATGATCTCCGGTATCCCGTTCGACGGCCCGCTCGGCACCGTGCGCATGGCCTACAGCCAGGAAGGCGAGTGGATCCCACACCCCACCTACGAAGAGGCCGAGAACGGCACCTTCGAGATCGTCATCGCCGGCCGTGAACTCGAAGACGGCGACGTCGCCGTGATGATGGTCGAAGCAGGCGGCTCCGAGAAGGCGTTCTACTTCTACGACGAAGGCGCCAAGAAGGTGACCGAAGAAGTCCTCGGCGACGCCCTGCAGGCCTGCAAGGTCTGGATCAAGGAATCCATCGCTCTCCAGCGTCAGCTCGTCGCCTCGGTCATCGCGACCCACGGCCCGATCGAGCCGATGTCCTGGACCCCGGTCCTCGACTACACCCCCGAGATCTTCGACGCTGTCGAGAAGATCGGCGCGAAGGCCATGGCCCCCGCCATCAAGATCTCCGCCAAGGGTGAGCGCAACGCCGCCGTCGACGCAGTCGCTGCCGACTGTGTCGCCCAGCTCTGTGGCGACGACGGTGAGTTCCCCGGCCAGACCAAGATGGTCAAGGAAGCCGTTCGCTCCCTCATGAAGAAGATGGTCCGTCGTCGTGTCATCGACGAAGGTGTCCGCATCGACGGTCGTGCACCTGGCGATCTCCGCGAGATCAGCGCCGAAGTCGGCGTGCTTGCGAGCGCACACGGCTCCGGTCTGTTCCAGCGTGGCGAGACCCAGGTCATGAACGTGCTCACCATGGCGATGCCGCGGATGAACCAGATGATCGACTCGCTGTCGCCGAACGACACGAAGCGTTACCTGCACCACTACAACATGCCGCCGTGGGCCAACGGTGAGACCGGCCGCGTCGGTTCGCCGAAGCGTCGCGAGATCGGCCACGGTGCCCTCGCTGCTCGTGCAGTCCTGCCCGTCATCCCGAACCAGGAAGACTTCGCGTACACGCTGCGCCTCGTCTCCGAGGTCATGGCCTCCAACGGCTCGACCTCGATGGGTTCGGTCTGCGCCTCCAGCCTCTCGCTGATGGACGCCGGTGTGCCGGTCCGGAGCCACGTCTCCGGTATCGCCATGGGCCTCATCTACGAAGACGGCAAGTACGTCACGCTCACCGACATCCTCGGTGCCGAAGACGCCATGGGCGACATGGACTTCAAGGTCGCCGGTACCGAAGACGCCATCACGGCACTGCAGCTCGACACGAAGATCGACGGTATCCCCGCCGACGTGTTGAGCGACGCACTGGCCCAGGCCCGCGTTGCACGCCTCGAGATCCTCGAAGTGATGAACGCATGCATCCCGGCAACCCGTGACGAGATCGCCGAGACGGCGCCGAAGATCACCACGATCTACATCCCGATGGACAAGATCGGCGAGGTCATCGGCCCGAAGGGCAAGATCATCAACACGATTCAGCAGGAGACCGGAGCCGACATCGGCGTCGACGACGACGGTGCCCGCGGCATCGTCACCATCGGTGCTGTCGAGGCATGGCGCATGGAGGAAGCCAGGACGGCAATCCTCAACATCGTCGACCCGCCGAAGGCTGAACTCGACAAGGACTACGATGGTCGTGTCGTGAACATCACCAAGTTCGGTGCGTTCGTCAACATCCTCCCGGGTCGTGACGGCCTGCTGCACATCTCCAAGATGGGTGGCGGTAAGCGCATCAACAGCGTCGACGACGTTCTCGAACTCGGTCAGGTCGTCAAGGTCCGTGTCGAAGAGATCGACGACAAGGGCAAGGTCAGCCTGATGCTCGCCGAAGAGCTCGACATCCCCGAGGGTGCAACGAGCGGCGGCGGCGGTGGCGGCAGCGACCGTGGTGACCGTGGTGATCGCGGTGATCGCGGTGATCGCGGTGATCGCGGTGATCGTGGTGGAAGTCGCGACCGTGACGATCGCCCGCCGCGCCGTGAGCGCAGCGAGCGTGGATCCCGCGATCGTGATGGCGGCCGTGACAACGGTGGCTCGAAGGCAGCAGCCGACAGCGACATCGTCGAGGTCAGCTTCGAAGACAGCTTCGACCAGGAGCTCGCTGGCGAGCTCGGCGATCTCGGCCCCAAGGGCGAGCGCCCGGCCGAGCGCGACGGTGGAAAAAGTGGTGGCGGCGGTGGCCGTCGTCGTCACCGTTGATCCGTCAACGCTGATCAGCGCCAGCTGAACAAGCCGAATCGAACAATCGAAGGACGCCGTGGCCCGAGGCCGTGGCGTCCTTCGCCGTTTTCGGTCCGAAGTGGCCACACCCGAAAAATGACGCATCAGCACCGCCGGGCGGGGATTCTGCTGCACGTTTCGGACCCGTGTGTCGACGGCGGGCGAAACGTGCAGGAAAATCACCGATGGGGCGGCGGAAACACTGCAAATTTCGGGTGGTCTGCGATGATGGCGTGATGCGTGTGGGAGTCGTCGGAGCAACAGGTCAAATGGGTCGGGCGGTGTGTGCCGCAGTGGCTGCCGATGCTGATCTCGAACTGGTTGCAGCCGTCGACCAGCGCGGTGAAGGTGGCGAAGTCGCCGATCTCGAAGTCGCCGACGAACTCGATGTCCTTGCCGAGGCCGGCTGCGAGGTGGTCGTCGATTTCACCGTTGCTGAAGCCGCCCGCGTGACCCTGCCGTGGCTCGGCAGCCACGGTATGCACGCTGTCGTCGGTACGACCGGATTCGACGACGATGACCTCGCGCTGTTCGAGTCGACGTTCGGTGGCGACACCAAGCAGCCAGAAACTCCCAACTGTCTGATCGCCCCGAACTTCGCGATCTCTGCGGTCCTCATGATGCGCTTCGCCGAGATGGCCGCACCGTGGTTCGACACCGCCGAGGTCATCGAACTGCACCACATGCGCAAGCTCGATGCACCGTCGGGAACTGCGGTCAAGACGATCGAACGGATGGCCGCAGCTCGTGACACCGACTTCGATGGCGACCCGACCGAGACCGAGATCTACCCAGGTGCACGCGGGGGAATGGGGCCGCGCAACATCCGGGCCCACGCCGTGCGGATGGAGGGGATGGTCGCCCACCAGGAGGTGATCCTCGGTGCCATCGGTCAGACCATCACCATCCGCCAGGACAGTTACGACCGGTCCAGCTTCATGCCCGGAGTCGTGCTCGCGTGTAAACGGATCAGAGAGCACCCGGGACTCGTGCTCAGTCTCGACCCGTATCTCAGCTGACTCGCCACCGAGCCGCCTTCCCGTCCATCAGCCTGCGCGCTGGTGACCGGACGCGACGAAGGCACGAGGCCGGCGCGCTGCGTGAGCGCATCTGCCTCATGCCTTCGCACGGTGTTCAGGTGTTCGAGATGTCGGTCAGATGATCAGATGGCGCCGAGTGCGGCGTCGTAGTCGGGTTCCTGGGCGATTTCGCTGACCATCTCGGTGTGCTTCACGTTGCCGTCAGCTCCGATGACGACCACAGCGCGGGCGAGGACACCTTCGAGCGGTCCGTCGGTGAGCGTGACGCCGTAGTCGGCACCGAAGCTGGACTTGAAGGTCGAGCCGGTCTTGACGTTCTCGATGCCCTCGGCACCGCAGAATCGGCCCGCGGCGAACGGCAGGTCGGCGGACACGCAGAGCACGATGGTGTCGTCGAGGCCGCCGGCGCGCTCGTTGAACGTGCGGACGCTCGTGGCGCAGGTGGGTGTGTCGATGCTCGGGAAGATGTTGAGCACGACGTTCTTGCCGGCGTGGTCGGCGCTCGAGATGTTGCCGAGATCGCTGCCAGCGAGATCGAAGGACGGTGCGGAACTTCCCACTGCGGGGAGTTCGCCGGATGTGTGGACGGGATTCCCGCCGAGGGTGACTTCAGCCATGCGCCAATGTGTACCAGGTCATCGCCGACAGAGCCACCCGTGTCTCGAAGTGACCTGGCTCGAACAAGACAGACGAGACGCGGGCTGGTGGGGTCAGCGGCGGAGGTTGCGGCTGTTGACGGCGACGACGAGCGCGATCGAGATGCCCACTGCCCACCACTGGTAGCGCTGCAAGAACTCGAGGAAGTCGACGAGCTGGTCCTCGAAGGTGCGTGCGAGCCACCACATGAGCGCGAGACGTCCGGCGATGCCGACGCTCAACAGAGCAAGCAGTTTGATCGGCGGGGTCTGCCGCACACCACTCAGTGCAGCGACGATGTTCGACCCGGCGAAGAAGGGGATGAGCGCCCACTCGGCTTTGTCGAATCCGCGCTCGAAGGCCGTGATCGACTCCTTGGTCATCCCGAGGTACTTGACGAACCAGCCAGCGACATCGTCGCGGTAGGCGCGTCCCACCAGATGGCACACGACGAATGCTGCACCGATCCGGAGGAAACCGATCGCGATGTAGAACGGAATCGAGACACCGGAGGCAAGGGTCAGTGCGAGATATCGATTGCGCGACGAGAGCAGGAGCAGGCCTTCAGGGTTCGTGTTGACCCACCGTGCCCAGACCGCGCTCGCGATGTTCGAGCAGACGACGAGCGCAACGAACGCGACGAGGGTGAGCGGCGCCCAGCTCGGGCGGACGTGCGGAGTCAGCTCCGGTTCCAGTTCTGATTCTGGGATCATCGGATCGCCCAGTGCATCGCTCACGCCGCCGAACGGTAGCGCTCCTGGTCTGCGTTGGGAGACCGGCTGCGACGAGCGATTACATTCGCAGTCATGCAAGGCCTGATGCAAGACGTTCCGCTGACGATCAACCACCTCTTCGATCGTGCCGAGAAATACCACGGGCACAAGGAGATCATCACCGCCGCTGCCGGCGGATTGGTGCGAACGACGTACGCCGAGTTCGCGCGCCGGACGCGACAGCTGGCCGGGGCACTCGACACGCTCGGCATCACCGCCGACGGCCGCGTCGCCACGTTTGCGTGGAACACCGCCCGGCACCTCGAGCTGTACTTCGCCGCGCCGTGCACCGGGCGGGTCCTCCACACGCTGAACATTCGACTCTTCCCCGAGCAGTTGACCTACATCGTCAACCATGCCGACGACGAGGTGATCTTCGTCGACCGATCGATTCTCGCGCTCCTGGCACCCCTGCTGCCGACGTTCACGAACCTCAAGCACCTCGTGCTGATGGACGATGGCAAGGGCGACATCCCCGAGGATCTCGCTGGGCACACACTCCTGAACTACGAGGAACTGCTTGCAGCAGAGGAACCGATCGAGTTCCCGGAGATCACCGACGAACGTCGTGCTGCGAGCATGTGTTACACGTCGGGCACGACCGGCAACCCGAAGGGTGTCATCTACACCCACCGCTCCACGTTCCTGCACACTGCCGGAGCAATGATGGCCGACAGCCTCGGCGCACGGGAGTCCGACGTGATCCTTCCCGTCGTCCCGATGTTTCATGCGAACGCGTGGGGCCTCGCCCATGCCGCGGTCGCCACCGGTGCGACACTCGTGATGCCGGGAGCCGATCTGTCCGGTCCGGCACTCGCCGACCTGATCGTCGAGCAGAAGGTCACGGTCGCCGCTGGCGTCCCGACGATCTGGATGGCAGTCCTGCCCGAGCTGAAAGGGCGCGACACCTCGTCGCTGCGCTCGATTCCGTGCGGCGGCTCAGCAGTGCCGCGCTCGCTGTCCGAGGCCTATCGCGAGCAGACCGGCTTGCCGATTCTGCAGGCGTGGGGCATGACCGAGACCAGCCCGATCGCTTCGGTGTGCCAGCTCGATGTCGACCAGCAGCAGCTCTCGATCGACGAACAGGCCGATCTGCGGACCCAGGTCGGCCGCATCTCGTTCGGTGTCGAGGCACGCGTCGTCGAGCCGGGCACAGCTGATCCGGTGCCGTGGGACGGCGAAGCGAGCGGCGAACTGCAGTGCCGCGGCAACTGGATCGCATCCGCCTACTACGACGACGAACGCTCGAAGGAGAGCTTCACCGCCGACGGTTGGTTGAAGACCGGCGACGTGGCGACCGTGGATGGCCGGGGCCGGATCCGGTTGGTCGACCGGACGAAGGACCTCATCAAGTCGGGCGGCGAGTGGATCAGCTCCGTCGACCTGGAGAACGAGATCATGGCGCACCCGAAGGTCGCTGAGGCCGCCGTGGTCGGCATCGTCCACCCGAAGTGGGGTGAGGCAGCGCTGGCCTGCGTGGTGCGTTCCGATGACTCACTCACCGAGGAAGAGGTGCTCGCTCACCTCGCGGACCGCGTCGCGAAGTGGCAGCTCCCCAAGGGTGTCCAGTGGATCGACGAGGTCCCGAAGACGAGCGTCGGCAAGTTCAGCAAAAAGGATCTTCGCGCCGAATACGGTGACGCTTTCATGGGTGATCAGTGACGGGCCTGGTTCGATTCGTTGCTGCCCTCACGATCCTCGGCGCCAGTGCGTGCGGAGCCGACGGCAACGACGCATACTCCGTGGTCGCCGACCCGGCCGAAGTGACCGAGCGCACACTGCCACCCGAGACGACGGCGCCGCCGGCGGAGCAAGGTGAGGCGGAAGCGACGGCGACGGCTGAGCCGGGTGGCCCCGAGATCCTTGCGACCACCGTTGCCGCAGCGGCACCGAACGGAGACGTCGTCGAGGTGCGTTCACTGGACAACACGTATCGCCAGGCCGACATCGAGGTCGTTGCCGGCACGGAGGTGTTGTGGCTCAACGGTGGCCGCAACGACCACAACGTGCTTCCGGTCGACGAGTCACAGGACTGGGGGATCGACACCGAGGACTTCACGCCCGGCGACGAATACCGCCATCTGTTCGACACGCCGGGCGTCTACCTGTACTACTGCTCGATCCATGGAACGACGACGGTCGGCATGGTCGGCTCCGTGACAGTTGTGGCGCCGGACGCCTGATCTGCGAACATCTGGAACGAACACGGACGACTTGGTGCCTGGCACCAAGTCGTCGGGACCGACACTTGGGGGAAACATGAAGCGCTCACTCGCCGTGGCACTGGTTGCCGTCGTCACACTCGCCGCCTGTGGTGGAGGCAGCGACGACGCTGCGCCTGCGACCGAGGCAGCCGTCCAGACAGAGGCGCCGATCGAGACCGATGCCCCGGTCGACACAGATGTGCCCGTGGAGACCGACGCCCCGGCAGCGACCGATGCACCCGTCGAGACCGATGCTTCGTCTGGTGCCGACGGTGTGCTGCGCGTCCCGGACGACTTCGCCTCGATCCAGGAAGCGGTCGATGCTGCGGTGCCGGGCGACCTCGTGCTCGTCTCGCCCGGCACGTACAACGAAGCGGTCAACGTCGTCACCGACGAGATCACGATCCGCGGAATCGACCGCGCCGGCGTCGTGCTCGACGGCGAGTTCGAACTCGACAACGGCATCCGCGTGCTCGGTGCGAAAGGCGTGGTCGTCGAGAACCTCACCGCCCAGAACTACACGAGCAACGGTGTCTTCTTCACCTCGACCGTCGGGTACCGAGCGTCGTACATCACCGCCATCCGCAACGGTGACTACGGGGTGTACGCATTCGACTCGATCAACGGACAGATCGACAACTCCTACGGTGCCGGCAGCCCGGACGCAGGCTTCTACGTCGGCCAGTGCTTCCCGTGCGATTCGATCATCATGAACGTGCTGTCCGAGCACAACGGACTCGGCTACTCGGGCACCAACTCGGGCGGCAACATGGTCGTGATGAACTCGACGTTCCGGAACAACCGGGCCGGCATCGTGCCGAACTCGGGCAGCTACGAACTCTGCTACCCCGAACGCGACACGACCATCGTCGGCAACATCGTCCACTCGAACAACCAAGCAGACACACCGGCGATCGATGTCGCACTCCTCGCGATGGGCAACGGCATCGTCGCCCCCGGAGGCATCGACAACCTGATCACCAAGAACCTCGTGTTCGATCACGACAAGACCGGTATCGCACTCGTCCCGTTTCTCGAAGAGGGCGCCAACGACGACCTCCCGACGCCTGACGAGTGGGACATCGGATGCGCTGAGCAACGTGAGCAGCCCGCGGCCGACGAGATCCCCGAGACGTTGCTCTGGGAGCCGCAGAACAATCGAGTCACGCTCAACGTCGTCAGCGACAGCCGCGTGGCCGACATCGCTGTCGAGGGCGTCAGCATCGCGTCGGAAGAACTCGGCAACTGCTTCGGCGGCAACACCTTCACCGTCAGCGCACCGACCGATCTCGAGAACCTCGCCCCGTGTGAAGGCGAGGGCAGCGGCGACTGGACCGTCGGCATCCTGAACGTGCTCTCCTGGCTCACGGATGTCGAGAACGCGCCGCCGTCGGTCGACTACCAGACGGCCACGCTGCCGGACCCGCCGGTGCTCGAGAACATGCCCGACGCCGAGACGGCACCCGTCGACCCGGCAACGAACATCGTGGTCGACATCGACGTCGATGCCATCGAGGTTCCCGCCAAGCCCGAGCGCTGAGTGGCCTCGGCGTCGTTCGCGAAACACCCGCTGCACGACATGACGCCACAGTCGCCTCCCCGTAGCCTGCGATCGATGGAGCTGGCATCTCGACGATCGCTCGGCGTTCTGATCGTGGGCGCAGCGATGGTTCTGGCGGCGTGTGGCGGGTCCGCCGCCGTCACGCAGGCAAATGACGACCCGGATCCGGAGCGTCGCGGACCGCAGGGTCGTGTGGCGCAGTTCGTCGTGGAATGTGCGCTCAGCCACTTGGCGTACGATGACCCGATCGTGCTGCCCTGGCAGGCCGGCAAGAGTCATCTCCACACGTTCTTCGGGAACAACGACGTGGACTCAGATCCTGGCTACGGGGACCAGATCCTGTCCGCCGACACATCGTGCGACCAACGTCAGGACACCGCCTCGTACTGGGCTCCGGCACTGCTCGACATCGAGGGCAAGGTCGTCGAACCCGTGAAGATGGCGGCCTACTACCGGCCGGGCCAGGGCGTCGACCCGGCAGACGTGGTCGCTTATCCCGAGGGCATGATGCTCATCGGAGGCGACTCCGCGTCGCAGGCGTCTCAATCGATCGACATCGTGGCCTGGTCGTGTGGGACCGGAGCCGCGCGCAACGATCGGCCCACGCAGTGCCCCACGGGTTCGACCCTGCGCATGATCGTCGTGTTCCCCGACTGCTGGGACGGTGAACGGCTCACGACCTTCGGGGCGTCAGCGCACGCCACGTACAGCGATGCATCGATCGACGGCGGCTGCCCCGAGGGTCACCCGATCGCGATGCCGCAGCTGACGATCGGCATCGACTACCCGCCGGTCGACCCCGATGGACTGTCGCTGGCGTCGGGAGATGTCACGACAGCACACGCCGACTTCTGGAACGTCTGGAACCAGGCCAAGCTCGAACGCGAAGTCGAGTTGTGCATCAACCGCGACCTCGTGTGCGGCGTCACCAGCTGACGGACTGGCTGCAACCCGAGGTTCAAAGCCGTCCGGCGTCGATCACTCGTTGCAGGAACTCGCGTGTGCGTGGCTCCCGAGGGTCCTCGAAGATCTGCTCGGGTGGGCCCTGCTCCAGAATTCTGCCCTGGTGCAGGAAACACACGCGGTCGCTGATCTCGCGGCAGAACGCCATCTCATGGGTGGCGAACATCATGGTCATGCCGTCACCCTTGAGGTCACGTACGACGTCGAGGACCTCACCGACCAGTTCGGGATCGAGTGCTGACGTGATCTCGTCGAGGAGCATCACCTCGGGGTGCATCGCGAGCGACCTCGCGATCGCCACCCGTTGCTGCTGCCCACCCGACAGTTGGTCGGGGTACGCATCGGCGCGCTCGGCGAGTCCCAGGCGGGTCAGCATGTCCGTGGCGTCCGCGTTGGCGGTCGCCTTGTCGGTTCCCAGGACCTTGCGTGGACCGATCGCCACGTTCTTGGTGACGCTCATGTGCGGGAAGAGATTGAAGCTCTGGAACACCATGCCGATGCGACGTCGGATCGGGTCCGGATCGAGCCCGGGTTCGGCGATGTCGACGCCGTCGAAGATGATCTGTCCGTCGTCGAGCGGTTCGAGCAGATTGGTGCAGCGCAGCAGCGTCGACTTGCCGGAGCCCGACGCGCCGATCAGTGTGATCACTTCGCCTTCAGCGACGTCGAGATCGATGCCGTCGAGCACGGTGTTGGTGCCGAAGGACTTGCGGACGGAGCGCAACGAGAGTTTCACAGGTGCCACGTGAGCGTCGGTGGGAGGGACTCCGCTCATGAGATCGCCGTCGCTCCCGTGCGTCGACGTTCCCGGTTCAGCAAGTAGTCGGCGAGCCTCGTGCACGGGATCGTGACGATGAGAAAGATGACTGCGGCAGCGACGTACGGCGTGAAGTTGGCGAACTTCGATTTGTCGAGACCGGCCTGGCGCAGGATCTCGATCGGCCCGATCAGGCTGACGAGCGCGACGTCCTTCTGGAGTGACACGAGGCTGTTCATCATCGGAGGAACGATGCGACGGAGCGCCTGCGGCAGGACGACGGTCGCCATCGTCTGGCTCGGGCTCATCCCGAGCGATCGTGCCGCGGCGCGCTGGCTCTCGTGGACGCCTTCGATGCCGGCGCGGATCTCCTCGGACACGTAGGCCGAATACGACAACACGAGTGCGGCGGTGCCCCAGATGAGCGGGTTGCTCCACGCCCGCGAATCGAACAGGCCGGGCACGCCGAACCCGATCAGGAAGATGGTCAGGATCACCGGGACACCGCGGAACACGTCGGTGTAGACCACCGCGGCGGCTCGGAGCGGGAACAGCGCGGGCGAGCGCGTGTTGCGCGAGACGGCAACAGCGAGCGAGAGCACGAAGATCAACGGGACCGACCAGAGGAAGATCTGAACGTCGAGCCAGAACGCGCCGAGCAGGCGGGGGAACGAATCGGCGAAGATCTGGCCGTCGAAGAACGACTTGCGGACCCGGCCCCATCGGGGCAGACGCGGCACGAGCACGACGATCGTCGCGATGACGATGGTCGTGCTCGTGGACGCAATCAGCAGAGATCGCCTGCGCTGCCGCTGTTCGTACGCTTCGCGGCGCGTCTGGCTGTCCATATCGCCCACAAGCTACGCCGGGGTCGGACCCCGGCGAAACTCATGCAGCAGAGTTAGAAAGGGGCCTGACCCCATTCGCGACGACTCACTCGGCGATGACGGGGGCTCCGGTGTTGTCGGCCAGCCACTGAGACTGGATGTCGGCGAGTGTGCCGTCGTCGGTGATTGCCTGGATGGCACCGTTCACGCAGTCGGTGAGGGCGCTGTCCTTTTCGAGGACCATGCCGAACTGGTCGGTGGTGCCACCGGACTCGGCCGGGAACTGGCCGATCACGGAGCTGCCTTCGATCTCGACGGCCGAGACGAACAGCGCGGTCGGGAGGTCGAACACCGCGGCGTCGATCTGGTTGGCTTCGAGGGCGGCCTTGGCGCCGACGTTGTCGTCGTACACGAAGGGATCCTCGGTCGGCTGGATCACAGAGGTGATGAACTCGAGGCTGGTCGTGCCGGCCTGGGCGCCGAACTTGACGTCTTTGAGGTCGGCGATCGAGGTGGCACCCTCGGCAGCGGAGCCCGCGAGGGCGACGATGGCCTGGTTGCTCGTGAAGTAGGGGAGCGACATGTCGATCGTCTCCTGGCGTTCGGGAGTGATCGAGAACTGCTGGAGGTTGACGTCGAAGTCCTTCGCTCCGGGCTGGATGGCGGCATCGAAGTCGGTGCGAACCCAGGTGACGGCATCGGCGTCGTAACCCATCTCGGCAGCGACGGCGTAGGCGACGGCGGACTCGAAGCCCTCGCCGGACTCGGGGGCGTCGTCGATCACCCACGGGAAGAACGCCGGGTTGCCGGTGGCGACGGTGAGCACGCCGTCCGAGATGGTCGCCGCGCAGTCACCTGCGGCGGCGGCATCGGGAGCGGCGTCGGTGTCGACGGGTGCGGCCTCGGTGTCGGCGGGAGCATCGGTGTTGCTTGCTGCTTCGCCTGAATCTGCTTCGTCACTGCCGCAAGCGGCGAAGACGAGCGCGCTGGCTGCGACGAGGGGGATGAGCTTCTGGATGTTGGAACGCATGGGGTTTCTCCTTCGAGGGTTGTTCACGGCCCTCCAGCGTATTCGACCGCCGTTGCTGTTCGGCCGGTTCGTTCTGCGGTCGTGTGGGCTGCGTTGCGTGCTCTGTGGCGTGCTGCCGGCAGCGGTGAGAGGTGAGACGACCTGTCCGACCCAGATCTCACCGGGCGACGCATCGACGAGGCGGCGGTGAGAGCTGAGTTCTGATGTGTACCTGGCGCTCACCGCCTCCCTGACCGATGTGCATCGCCGGTATCGTCTTCACGACCGACTCCCTCCTGATCATTTCTACGATCACGGAGGTTCACGTGTCCTCACTCACCGCTCGGGCGCTGACCCGCTTCGAGCAGCACCACGGCATTGCGTCCATCGACCGATTGATCGCCGATGGCGTTTCGCGCAGTGTGATCAAACGCTTACAGCGCGAGGGCATGATCGAACAGGTTCTCCAAGGCGCCTACCGGTTGCGGGGGCAACCGCTCACCGATCTCGGCCGAATGGCGGCGGTGTGCACGGCGCACCCGGGCCATGTCATCGCCGGCCCCACCGCCGGACGGCTCCTCGGTTTCCGGCAACTTCCGGCCGATCTGCGAATCCACACGATCTCGCCGCCGCGCAGCCAGCCCACTCGGGCTCCGTGGGTCAGGCCCTACCGCACTGGTGCGATCCACGCCGATGACATCATCCATCGTGCGGACGGCATCGTCCACACCTCTCGGGCACGGACGGCGCTCGACCTCTCTCGCTTCGTCAAGGTCGATACCCACTTGCTCTCGATCATCGAGCAGGCGATGAGCGAAGGTGATCATTCTGTCGACGACATGTACTCGGTTGCCGTCGACTGGATGTCGCCGCAGCGAGGTTGGCTCGCCCGCTACCTCCGCCTGCTCGACACACGGGTCGCGGGCGGTGGAGCGGAGTCGCATCCGGAAGTGCTGCTGGGCGACGCCTTGGCGAACGCCGGGATCATTGGTCTGACTCGGCAGTACCCGATCGAACTCCCGGGGTACGGCACGGCCCGGTTCGACCTCGCCGTACCGCATCTGCGTTGGGCGATCGAAGTCGATGTCTTCCCGACTCACTCAGAGACTGCGGGGCGCGCATCCGATGAGCGTCGTGATCAGGCGGCGCAACTGGTCGGATGGTCGGTGACCCGCCTCGGACCTGACGCTTTCGGGCAACGGCTCGACGCGACGGTCGCACGGCTCGTCACCGAGTTCGACCGACGCCGATCCGCCTGACGACTGGCCGGTGAGATCTGGGGTCGGACGGTGGTCTCACCTCTCACCGCTGAGCGGGCAGATGTCGGGCTGGTGAGATCTGGGGTCGAGGGGTGGTCTCACCTCTCACCGCCGCCGATCACCGCCGCTGGCTGCCGATCACCGCGCCGATCTTGGTTGCCCACTCGACTGTCGACTGCCCGGGGCCGACCGCCGATGGCGACGAGCAGAGCGGGCCGGTAGATTCCCACCCCTATGTCCAACCCTCCTGCAACGCAGTATTCGATCTCGCTCCGCGTCAGCCTGGAGAACGTTCCGGGTGTACTCGGCCGGCTCGCAGCAGCGATCGGCGAGGCAGGAGGCAACATCTACGCCGTCGACTCCTTCGTCGCGAAGGGCTCGACGGTGGACCGCGAGATCGTCGTGAACTGCAAGAGCGTCGATCACCAGCAGGTCGTCGTCGATGCGGTCGAGGCGACGGATGGCATCACACTGCACGAGTGGTACGACCGGACCTTCCGGATGCACGAGGGCGGCAAGATCGAAGTGCTGTCGTTGCTCCCCGTCGGCGACCAGGATGACCTGTCGATGGCCTACACGCCGGGCGTCGCCCGCGTCTGTAACGCCATTGCGGCCGACGAGACGCTGGCCGACGAGTACACGATCCGCAAGAACACGGTGGCCATCGTCTCCGACGGCACCGCAGTGCTCGGACTCGGCAACATCGGCCCCAAGGCTGCGATGCCGGTCATGGAGGGCAAGGCGCTGCTGTTCAAGGAGTTCGGAGGCGTCGATGCGTTCCCGATCTGTCTCGACGTGTCCAGCCCGGAAGAGATCATCGAGACCGTGATCCGCCTGGCGCCCACCTTCGGTGGCATCAACCTCGAAGACATCGCTGCACCGGGTGCATTCCAGGTCGAAGAGGCGTTGAAGGAAGCGCTGGACATCCCGGTCTTCCACGACGACCAGCACGGCACCGCCGTCGTCACGCTCGCCGCCGTCGAGAACGCGCTACGGATCGTCGGCAAGAACATGGCTGACCTCTCGATCGTCATCTCAGGCGTCGGTGCAGCGGGTGTCGCGATCGGCAAGATCCTGCTCGGTGCCGGGGCGACGAAGATCGTCGGCGTGGACAGCAAGGGCGCCGTGTACGACGGACGTGACGGCCTGAACTCCTGGAAGCAGTGGTTCGCCGAGAACACCAATCCCGATGGCAAGCAGGGTGAACTGTCCGACGTGATGCACGGCGCCGACGTCTTCATCGGCGTGAGTGCTCCCGACGTCCTCACCGTCGACGACATCGGCAACATGAATGCTGATCCGATCGTGTTCGCAATGGCCAATCCCGACCCGGAGATCCGGCCCGAACTGGTCGGCGACCTGGTGCGCGTCATGGGCACCGGACGCAGCGACTACCCGAACCAGATCAACAACGTGCTCGCGTTCCCCGGCATCTTCCGCGGCGCACTCGACGCCCAGGCAACCGACATCACCGAGAACATGAAGCTCGCTGCAGCGAAGGCGATTGCCGACTCGGTGTCCGACGACGAACTGTCCGAGGACAACATCATGCCGTCGGTGTTCGACCGCTCCGTGTCGATGCGGGTCGCCGAAGCCGTCGCAGCAGCGGCGATGGCGGACGGTGTGAGCCGCACCCAGCGCTGACAATTGTTGCGTTCCTGAGAACTCACCGGGCACCGTCGAGCCCAGGTTCGCCCACGCTTCTACATTCGCCACGTGCGACGACTGATCAACGACCCGAGGGTACGCGCCCTCGGTGCGATCTTCGTGACCGTCGGCCTCATCGTGGCAGTCGTCCTGCAACGTCAGACCGTCTTCGATGCGCTCAGTCAGATCCGGAGCCTTCCGGCCCGCACGGCGGTGGCGCTCGCCGCGCTCGCCGCCGTCGAGCGGGTGTCCCGGGCCGAAGTCATCAGATCGCTGCTTCCTGAACTGACACTCGCCCGATCGGAGATGGTCAGCGACATCGGCTCAGCGGCGAGCAAGGGGATTCCGGCCGGTGGGCCGATTGCGACGGTGCTGCGCTGGCAGATCGCTCGCGAACGTGGCGTCAGCGCCTCGCGATTCATCGTCATGCTGATCGCCTCTGGCGTCGCGACAGCCTTCGTGAGCTGGGGATATCCACTCGTGGCCACCGTTGTCGACATGGTCGGCAGGGACGGGACGCTCGCGGACCTCGGGATCGTCGCCGTGTGCGCCGTGGTGCTCGGCGGATCGGCACTGTTCTGGTCGGTGACACTGCGTTCAGAGCGAGCGCATCGGTACGTGATCGGTCGCAGTGCCTGGATCTTGTCCCGGTGGCCTGCGGTGTTCCTCAGTGGCACTGGCACTGGCACTGGCACTGGCACTGGCACTGGCACTGGCAGTGGCAGTGGCAGTGGCGCCGACGGTGCGGCGGCGGCCGAGCTCGACGAGACAGGCCGCGCAGCGCGCCTGATCGATGAGATCCGTGACGGGCTCTGCGTCATTGCTCGGCGACCGGCCGGATTGCTCGGGCGCACGCTGATCGCTCAGGGGACCGGCGCAGTGATCCTGTGGGTCACGCTGCAGGGTCTCGGCGTCGGTGCTGAGCTGGGCGTGACGGAGTTCGCCCGGGTCTTCTTCGTGGCTCACATCTTGGGATCGTTGGCCCCGACGCCGGGCGGTGTCGGTGTGATCGAGGCGGGAGTCACCAGCGCCCTCGTCGCAGCAGGCGTCGCCACCGACGTGGCGCTCGCCGGGGTGCTCGTCTACCGCTTCATCACCTACGTCCTGCCCATCGTCGTCGGCACGCTCTGGTACCTGATCTGGCGCAGCCGAGAGCGACGAGTGCGGGTGGACGCGTCCGGTTCGGGCAGTCAGGTCGACGAGTTCGACGCCGATGACTCGGCTCGCTCGGGCCGTGACGCTCTTCACTAGTCTCCGTCGGATGGCGCACACCTCGGCCCCCGACTTCCAGACCTTCCACGCATTGCGGATCAAGGGCTTCGCAACGGCCGGCACGCTCGTCGAGATGACAGAGCAGGACGTCGAGGCCATCAGCGCTCACCTCGCCGACCTCGCCGGGAACGGCCACGCTCAGTTCCGTGAAGCCCGCTCGCTCTGGCAGCTCACGCCTGATGGGCGTGCGGCGCACCCCGCAGCGTTGGCCGCCGACCTCGCCGGTGCCGACCTCGAGCCGCTCGTCTCCCATTACGAGCAGTTCCTGGCGATCAACGGCGAGTTCAAGGAGCTCTGCGGGGCCTGGCAACTCCGCGGCGAGCAGGTCAACGATCACAGCGACGCCGGCTACGACGCCGAGGTCATCAGCCGACTTGCAGCGCTCGACCGACGAGCACAACCCGTGGTCGGCGAGATGGGTGAAGTCCTCGACCGCCTCGCCCGGTACGCATCGCGCCTCGCCGGGACGCTGGAGCGTCTGCAAGGCGGTGAGACGAACATGTTCACCGGGGTGATGTGTGGCAGCTACCACGATGCCTGGATGGAACTCCACGAGGACCTGATCCTCACGCAGGGCATCGATCGAGCGGCCGAAGGGTCGTTCTGAACCCTCGGGAGCGAGCCAGGCCGCATGAAGTGGCTGAGCATCGAATAGGTTGAGGGGCCGTGATGAGCTCCCTGCAGACGAGGACGACCTGATGGCCCGCTTCGGCCGTGTCTCGGTCGCCATGGTCACCCCCTTCGACGAGGCCGGTGATGTCGACATCGATGCCGCCGTCTCCCTCGCCAGGTGGTTGGTCGCCGAAGGCAACGAGTCACTCGTCGTCGCCGGCACCACCGGCGAATCAGCAACGCTCTCGATCGACGAGAAGCTGTCGCTGTTCGAAGCAGTGGCGGCGGCGGTGACCGTGCCCGTCATCGCCGGAACGACCGGGTCGAACACCCGTCAGGACATCGGGCTCACCGCCGAGGCCAGCAAGCTCGGTATCGCCGGCGTCCTCGGCGTCAGTCCCTATTATAACCGTCCGAGCCAGACCGGGATCGAAGTGCACTTCCGGGCGATCGCCTCGAGCACCGAACTGCCCGTCGTCCTCTACGACATCCCGAAGCGCACCGGTCGCAAGATGTCGAGCGCCACGATCGTCCGCCTCGCTCACGATGTCCCCAACATCGTCGCGTTGAAAGACGCCGCCGGCGACCCGAGTGAAACCGCGAAGGTCATCGCGAACACTCCTGACGACTTCGAGGTGTACTCAGGTGACTCGCCGTTCAACCTGCCACTCATGGCAGTCGGTGCCGTCGGCGCCATCGGTGTGTGTACCCACTGGGCAGCACCGGAGCACGTGGCGATGTTCGACGCCTGGGAACGCAACGACATCGGCGAGACTCAACGCCTGAACCGGCTGCTCATCGAGAGCTACGAGTTCGAAGGCAACGACGACGCACCGAACCCGGTGCAGACCAAATCGATGATGCGCACGCTCGGCCACCCCGTTGGTCCGTGCCGCTTGCCGATGGGGCCCGAACCCGACGGTACCGAGGACGCTGCCCGCGCCGTGTACGAACGCCTCGTCGCCGCCCGCACGTCCTGAACGACCACGACACCTGACCACCATCTGATGACGGACGACTTGGTGCCTGGCACCAACTCGTCCGACCCCTCCGCAACCACCGTCCGAACCGCTACCGAATCGATTTCACATGACTGAGCTCTACACCGCACCACTCGACCCGAAGATCCCCGTGCGCATCATCTTCCTCGGGGGCCTCGGCGAGATCGGCCGCAACTGCATGGCCATCGAGCAGGGCGCCGCCGACGACCCCGACCGCACGATCATGTTGATCGACTGCGGCCTGATGTTCCCGGACCCGCACCACCACGGCATCGACCTGATCCTGCCTGACTTCACGTACCTGCGGGAGAACGCAGCGCGGATCGAGGCGCTCGTCCTCACCCACGGTCACGAGGACCACATCGGCGCCATCCAGTACCTGATGCGCGACGAGGACGGCATCGGACACCTGCGCGACACGCCACTGCCGGTCTACGGCTCCGCGCTGGCCCTCGGTCTGGCTCGCAACCGCATCGAAGAAGCCGGTCTGATGCCGAAGATCGACATGCGTCCCGTCCAGGACGGCGAGCAGATCGACGTCGGCTCGCTGCTCGTCGAGTTCATCCCCGTCACCCACTCGGTGCCCCACGCCCACGCCATCGCGGTCCACACCGCACAGGGCGTCGTGCTGCACTCCGGTGACTTTAAGATCGATCTGACGCCGGTCGACTCACGTCGTGCCGACCTCGCACGCATCGGTCAACTCGCCAAGACCGAGGGCATCCGCCTCTTGATGAGCGACTCGACGAACGCCGAGGAGCCGGGCTACGCATCGAGTGAGACCAAGGTCGGTGGCGTGCTTCGCTCGCTGTTCGCACAGGAGCGCGGACGCAGGATCATCACGGCCAGCTTCGCCAGCCACATCCACCGCATCCAGCAGATCGCCGATGCGGCTGTCGGCGAAGGCCGCAAGGTCGCCACGCTCGGGCTGAGCATGAAGAAGAACATCCGGCTCGGTCTCGACCTCGGCGTGTTCAACATCCCCGAGTCGTCGCTCATCGACATCGAAGATGCGAAGAAGTACGACGACGGCGAGATCTGCATCATCTCCACCGGCTCCCAGGGCGAGCCGATGTCCGCGCTCGGGCTGATGGCCCGTGGCGAGAACCGCTGGATGAAGTTGACCGACAACGACACCGTCGTGCTGTCCAGCCACGCCATCCCCGGCAACGAGGGAAGCGTCAACAAGGTCATCGACGGGCTCCTCCGCCTCGGAGCGAAGGTCGTCCATTCGGGCATCATGGACGTGCACGCCACCGGTCATGCCAAGGCCGACGACATCAAGACCTACCTCTCGATCGTCAACCCCGAGTGGTTCGTCCCGATCCACGGCGAGTACCGCCACATGGTCGCCAACGCCAAGCTCGGCGAACTCATGGGTGTGCCAGGCGACCACATCATCCAGTGCGAGGACGGCGACGTGCTTGAGCTGAGCGCCAAGGGGCTCAAGCCCGCCGGTCGTGTCCCGGCCGGTTACCTGTACGTCGACGGCATCGTCGGTGACGTGGGCCAGGGCGTCCTGCGGGACCGCCAGAAACTGTCCGAAGAAGGTGTTGTCATGGTCGTGGTGACCGTCGACATCCAGACCGGCAAGGTGCTGGTCGGGCCCGAGATCATCACCCGTGGTTGGGTGTACGCGCCCGAGGCCGAAGACCTCCTCGACGAAGCGTGCGACACCGTGGCCGAGAAGGTCGAGAAGGCACTCGCCGACGGCGTGCGTGACGTCGAGCAGCTCGAACGTGAAGTGCGTCGGGCAGCCGGCAAGTTCGTGAGCGATCGCACCAAGCGCAAGCCCATGATCGTCCCCGTCGTCATGGAGGCCTGATCGGCACCGGGCGGCGCAGGTCGAGCCGCCGGACGTTTGCGCTGGTTTCGGCTCTAGCCTCGCCCGAATGGGACTGATGGACATGCTCGGTGGACTCACGGGACGCAAGGCGCCGAAGACCGGCAACAAGCTGATGGACGCCCTGCTCCCGATGCTGCTGTCGGGCGGTGCCATCGGTGGTCTCGGTGGGCTCCTCGGCAAGTTCACCAGCGCCGGTCTGGGCGGCAAGGCCAACAGCTGGGTCGGCACCGGCGACAACGAGGCGCTCGACGCTGACGAGGTCGAACAGGCCCTTGGTGCCGACGAGGTCGATCGCATCGCACGCGAGGCCGGTCTGTCGCGCGACGAGGCCAAGGGTGGCCTCGCCGGCATCATCCCGGGTCTCGTCGACAAGGCGTCCCCGGACGGCTCGCTGCCGACGGGCAACCTCGCCAAGATGATGCAGGGTCTCGACTTCGGGTCGATTCTCGGACGCTGACCTGGGCGATCGACCGGATCCGTCTGTACCGACCATGCTCAGATGAACACGAAGCGACGCAGGATCACGACGATCCGTCGCAGCGTGCTGGCGCTGGCCGCAGCCAGTGCACTCGCGGCGTGCAGCGGGAGTGATGGCGATGCCGGCGGCGACCGTGGTGGTGCTGCCGTCTCGGCCGACGCTTCGTTGGCGTTGGGCGACATTCGACTCGCAGCGAAGGCGGTCGAAGACGAGCTCGGAGCACCGCAGGAGTTCTTCGAGATCACTGCGACACCGCAACTCACCAATGTCTTCGTCGTCGCTGACGGTGGCTCCTCGGCGGTGCCGTACATTTTCGTCGACGGCGAGCTCCAGGCGCCTGCGCCCGCAATCGAAGGGGTCGAGGGCCGGACGTTCACGCTCGTCGACATCGACTTCGACGAGGCGACGGTGCTGGACGACGTCACTGCAGACCTGCCGTCGGCCACCTTCGATGCGTTCAGCGTCGAAGGCAGCGCCGGTGGGTTCGTCCGCTACGTGATCTCGGCCAGATCGGCCCAGGGCGGCGTCCTCGACATCGTCGTCGCCCCGTCGGGTGCTGTCATCGAGGTCGTACGACTCTGACCGGGCCTGGACGCAGTGCCGACACCGGCGACAGGTGTTCGAACTGACGTTCTCGTCAGGGTCGCGGAACCTGATGACACCGGGTTGGTACGGTGATCACGTCATGTCCACCTACGGTCCGTCCAAGAAGAAGTCGTCCGGCAAGAGCGCGAAATCGACTGCAGCGAGCAAGTCGGGCAAAGCGCCGGGCAAGCGATCCACGAACGTCAATCCGTCTGCACGCACGGCCAAGACCACGCGGGCCCAGCAGAACAAGGCCGACGACACCGAAGTGATGCCGACGAGCACCCGCAAGTCGTCCGGTCGATCCGCCGGGTCGGTACGTGATCAGACGCCGCCCGAACTGTCCCGAGGTGGGGGTGGTCGAGCCGCAGCCGAGTTGCGTGGGGCCATGGACGGACGAGAACACGAGTTCCTCGGGCTCGGCCTGATCGGCGGGGGACTGGTGTGTGCGCTCGCAATCCTCGATGTCGCAGGTCCGCTCGGTCGGGGTATCGAGACCGTGATCGGCTGGTTCGCCGGCCTCGGGCGCTTCGCTGTCCCGCTGATCCTCATCGCCACGGGCGTGGCGCTCGTCAAGCGTGGCCGTTCCTACAGCCCGGCCCGCCTGGTCGTCGGGTGGACCCTCATCAGCCTCTCGCTGCTCGGTCTGTTCCACATCGCTCGCGGTCCCGACAAGATCTCGGCCAGCACGACCGAACTGAAACAGGCGGGCGGCTGGCTCGGGGCCATGTCCGGCCAACCGCTGCGTGCGTTGCTGGAAGCTCCCGGCGCCATCGTGGTCCTGGTCGTCCTGCTCATCGGTGGGGGTCTGCTCATCACGCAGACATCGCTGCGCACCATGGCGACGACGACGGGCGGCTTCCTCGCGACGGTGATGCGTCCGGTCGGGCGAGCGGCACGTGACGGCCTGAGCAACATCTCGACGCTGAGCAGCGACCGTGACGACAGCGGTGAATTGCGCAGCTACGACGCGTCGGGTCGAGCAGCCTCCGGTGAGCTGGCGCTTCCGGCGAACGTCGCCGGTGAGCCGATGGCGCTGCACAGCGCCGAGGTGTACGACTTCGAAGACGACGGGGACGAGTGGGTCGAAGACGCCGAGGGGCAGCCCGAGGCAAAGCGCAAGCGGGCCAAGCCCAAGCCGAAGGTGAACACGGGTTCGAAGCCCGGCGACCTGTCGCCCGACGGCACGCAGGTCGGTGACTGGAACCTGCCGCCCACGTCGTTCCTCGACCGTCCTGCCGAGCAGAAGATGGACATCAAGGCCATCGAGAAGCGCGGCGAGACGTTGCAGGAATCCTTGGCGTCGCACAACGTCGAGACCGAGTTGATCGGCATGACGGTCGGCCCGACGGTCACGCGCTACGAACTCGAACTCGGCCCTGGCGTGAAGGTTGCCAAGGTCACGAACCTGCAGAAGGACATCGCATATGCGATGGCCGCCACGGACGTCCGCATCCTGGCTCCGATCCCCGGCCGCTCGGCGATCGGTGTCGAAGTTCCGAATCACCAGCGGCAACTCGTTGCGCTCGGTGACCTCATGGTGTCGCCCGAGGCGCTCACGTCGAACAACATCCTCGACGTTGCAATCGGCAAGGACATCGCCGGCAACGCCGTCTTCCTCGACTTGGCGTCCACGCCACACATGCTCATCGCCGGTGCGACCGGTGCCGGTAAGTCGTCGGGCATCAACTGCATCATCACCTCGCTGCTGATGCGCACCACACCTGACGACGTGCGCCTGATCCTCATCGACCCGAAGCAGGTCGAGATGGGCCAGTACCAGCGCCTGCCGCATCTGCTCACGCAGCCCGTCACCAATCCGAAGAAGGCTGCCAACGCGCTCGGCTGGGCGGTCAAGGAGATGGAGCGTCGCTACGACGTGCTCTCCGAGGTCGGATACCGCGACATCGGCGGCTACAACAAGTCGTTCAAGCAGGGCGAGATCGAACAGCCGGTCGGGTGGGATCCGGACAGCCCGCCCGTGTACGAATACATGCCGTACATCGTGATCGTCGTCGACGAGTTGAACGACTTGATGATGGTCGCAGCGCGTGACGTCGAGGAATCGATCACCCGTATCGCTCAGAAGGCCCGTGCGGTCGGTATTCACCTCATCGTCGCCACCCAGCGCCCATCGGTCAACGTGATCACCGGCGTCATCAAAGCCAACATCCCGGCCCGGATGGCGTTCGCCGTTTCCAGCCTCACCGACTCTCGCGTCATCCTCGACCAGCCCGGTGCCGACAAGCTCGTCGGCAAGGGCGACATGTTGCTCCTGCCTGGCAACTCCTCGGTCGCCAACCGCATTCAGGGCGCCTTCATCACCGAAGAAGAAGTCCGGCGAGTCGTCGCCCACTGGCGAGCCCAGGCGCCCGAGCCGATTCACTCGACCGCGGTCGAAGACGGCGACGACGCACCACGTCCTGACGCCAACGGCTTCGCCGGAACCGACCAGCCGTCACTCGTGCCGCCGTCACTCGGCGGCCCCGGATCGTCGCCAGCGCCGGCCGGGGCGATGGACCTGACCTCTGACGCCAACGCCTTCTCCGCGGGTGAAGAAGACGAAGACACCATCATGATGCGCCAAGCGATGGAGCTCATCGTCCGCAGCCAGTTGGGCTCGACCTCGATGCTGCAACGCAAACTGAAAGTCGGCTTCGCCCGAGCCGGTCGCATCATGGATCTACTCGAGACCCGCGGGGTCGTCGGGCCGAGCGAGGGGTCCAAGGCCCGTTCCGTGCTGATGACCGTCGAAGAGTTCGAGCTGCTCCAACAGAACGGCCAGCTCTAGATCTTCCGGCAGTCGAGGACGACGTGGTGCCTGGCATCACGTCGTCGGCATCACGTCGTCCCAAGTCGTGCGACATTCGGTGTGATCGTGGGTCGTCGGTGCTGGTCTGACAGCATGGTCGTATGGCGCACACCGACTTCACGCCGGAACTGACCGAGATCACCGACGGCCTACGATTCCCGGAAGGGCCGATCGCGATGCCCGACGGCTCGATCATCGTGGTCGAGATGTTCGCCGAGTGCCTCACCCGCATCGGGCCCGACGGCAGCAAGCAGAAGGTGGCTGACACACCGGGCGGTCCGAACGGCGCAGCGATCGGGCCGGACGGCTCGATCTTCCTGTGCAACAACGGTGGGAGCTTCACTCCGATTGAACGCGCCGGCCGATCCCAGCCGGGTCCGTTCGACCCGGCCCGGTACCGAGGCGGCCGCATCCAACGTGTCGACCTGCACGACGGCTCGGTCACCGACCTCTACACCGAATGCGACGGACGGCCGCTGCGGGCGCCGAACGACATCGTGATGGATGGCCACGGCGGGTTCTGGTTCACCGATCACGGCATCCGCGACTTCGACGCGCGCACCGCCGACCTCACGGCGATCTATCACGCAGCTTGCGACGGGTCCGAGATCACCGAAATGGTCTTCCCCGTCGACGGCCCCAACGGCATCGGGCTCTCGCCGGAGGGGACGACGCTGTACTGGGCCGAGACGCACACGGGTCGCGTGTTCGAGCGGTCGCTCGAAGAACCCGGCCGCCTGAAGGCTGGGGAGCGGCCACGAGTGCTGCACGGCTTGCCCGGTCACCAGCTCTTGGACTCTCTGGCCGTCGATCACGACGGGTGGGTGTGCGTGGCGACGCTGCTCAACGGCGGCATCACTGCGATCTCTCCCGACGGTGAGCACACCGAACACCACGCCACGGGCGACATGTTCACCACCAACATCTGCTTCGGTGGTGACGACATGCGCACGGCGTATGCGACGCTGTCGGGGACCGGAACGCTGGTGTCGTTCGCCTGGCCTCGCCTCGGCCTCCGACTCGCTCACCAGTAGGCCCAGTGCAAGCCTGCGTTGGCGACCATGCTCGTTGCGATCGGCCGCGCGTTGGCGGACCGCTCGGCGCAGCTGTAGCGAGATAGCGTCTCGGCCATGGTGCAGCGGTTCTACGTCGAGACTCTGGGCTGCCCGAAGAACGATGTCGACTCCGACAAGCTCGTCGGAGCTCTGCTCGCTGACGGCATGGAAGCAACCGACGATGCCTCCGCTGCTGATCTCGTCGTCGTCAACACGTGTGCCTTCATCGACGAAGCGCGTCGCGAATCGATCGACACGATCCTCGCACTCGACGAACAGCGGCTCGCCGGTTCCAAACTCGTCGTCACCGGTTGCATGGCCGAGCGATACGGCGACGAACTCGCCGCCGAGCTGCCCGAGGTCGATCAGGTCGCCGGATTCGGCATGGCGTTCAACATGCGTCCCGAACAGCGCGACGGCACCGAGGTTCCGACGCTGAAGACCGACGCCAAGAAGCGCCGGAAGCTGATCCCGGTCTCCGAAGCACCCTTGCCTGACTTCGACCTGCTGAATCTGCCGCGGCCCAAGTCAGCAGTGCCATGGGCCTACGTCAAGATCGCCGAAGGCTGCGACCGCAAGTGCGGCTTCTGTGCGATCCCGAGTTTCCGTGGTCCGCAACGCAGCCGCGACGTGGCGTCGATCCTCACCGAGGTCGAACAGTTGCAGGCCCGCGAGATCGTCCTCGTCGCGCAAGACCTCGCCTCGTACGGCAAGGACCGGCCCGACGAGATGGGTGCGGGCTCCATCGTGCCGTTGATCGACGCGGTCGCCGCTCACGTCGATCGGGTCCGGCTGCTCTACTTGTACCCGAGCGACCTGACCGACGCACTCGTCGATTCGATCTGCAACACCGGTGTGCCGTACTTCGACTTGTCGCTGCAGCACGTCAGCAAGCCGCTGCTGCGCAAGATGCGCCGATGGGGTGACGGACAGCGATTCCTCGACCGCATTGCAGACATCCGCGAGCGGGAGCCCGACGCAGCATTCCGCAGCAACTTCATCGTGGGCTACCCCGGTGAGACCGAGGCCGACCACGACCAACTCCTTGCCTTCGTCGAGGAGGCGCAGCTCGATTGGTGCGGCTTCTTCTCCTACAGCAACGAGTCGGGCACGTATGCCGCCGACCTCGTCGCACAGGGTGAAGGCGTCGTCCCGCAGGGCTTGATGGACCAGCGCCTCACTGAACTGCGCGAGATGCAGGACGACATCACCGCGGCGCGCCGAGATGATCTGATCGGTACGACGATGCGGGTGCTCGTCGACCAGCAGGGTGTCGGGCGCAGCCATCGTGAAGCGCCCGAGATCGACGGTGTGGTCCATGTCGGCCAGAATGTTCCGGTGGGAGAGTTCGCCGACGTCGAGATCGTCGACGCACTGGGCCCCGACCTGGTTGCCGCCGGCGTGGATCTCGCCCACCTCGACGACGATCGCCCCGACGATCACCCTGACGACCGGAGTGATGACCTGGTGAGCGACGACTGATGGCGACGACCGAAGCAGCACCGAAGCAGGGACTGTCGATCGCCAGCTGGGCGAATGCGATCACGACCGCCCGGCTCCTGCTGTCTCCGGTCATGTTCTGGGCCATCCCCAACCACCCGCGTGGTGCCTGGATCGCTTTCACGTTGTGGTTCGTCCTGTGCTTCAGTGACTTCGTCGACGGCTACGTGGCTCGCCGCCGCGGACCGACGCCGGCCGGGGCGTTCCTCGACCCCTTGGCCGACAAGGTCCTGGTGCTCGGGGCGATGTTCACCCTGGTCAGCACGGGTGTGTTCTGGGTCGTGCCGGTCATCGTCATCGCTGCACGAGAGCTGGTCATCAGTGTGTATCGGGTGATCGTCAGCGGCAAGGGCATCAGCGTCCCAGCGTCGAAACTCGCGAAATACAAGACCTTCGCCCAACAGTTGGCGGTCGGCTTCGCGCTCATGCCGTGGACAGCGCTGGATGCCACCTGGCTCTGGAAAGGTCTGCTGTGGCTCGCCGTCGCGCTGGCGCTGATCAGTGGCGGTCAGTATCTGCACCGCGCCCGCAACCCGAATCGCATCGTCGTCGACGACCTGATCATTCCCTGACCTCTCCCCGATCATCCCTCGACCATTCCCCGAAGGGCAGCGGTCCGTGCACTGCGCCGGGAACCGCAGTCGCCCTGGGGCCGGGAGCAGGTGTCGCTCAGGCAGACTGGACGAATGCGCTGTGATGTCCTCGCCGTCGGTACCGAGTTGCTGCTCGGCCAAATCATCGATTCGAACTCAGCGTGGATGGGCAGCGAACTGGCGGCGAGTGGTGTCGACTCCCTCGTACAGGTCAAGGTGGGCGACAACGTGGGTCGGATCGAAGCGCAACTGGTCCGAATGCTCGATGATGCCGACGCCGTGATCATGTGTGGCGGGCTCGGGCCCACCCACGACGACCTCACCCGCGATGCCATCGCCGGTGTCATGGGCGTCGACCTCGTCGAGGACGAAGCAATCGTCGACGTCATCCGCACGATGTTCGAGTCACGAGGTCGAACAATGGCGGAGAGCAACCGCCGCCAAGCCCAAGTGCCCGTCGGAGCCTCGATCATCCCGCAGACGCGGGGTACGGCGCCGGGGCTGATCTGCCCCATCACGATCGACGGTGTCGACAAGGTGATCTATGCAGTGCCGGGTGTCCCGCACGAGATGCGCGACATGGTCCAGCGGGCGATCATCCCCGACCTGCTCGAACGCAGCGGCGAGACCGCAGCGATCGTGTCGCTCGTCCTGCGGACCTGGGGGGAGAGCGAGAGTGGCCTCAACGAACGGCTCGACTCGATCATCGCCGAACTGGAGACGCCCGACACCCCGACGCTCGCGTTCCTGGCGAGCGGATGGAACGGTCTGAAGGTCAGGCTCACTGCGAAGGCCGAGACGATCGAAGCCTGCCGCGTTCAGCTCGATCACTGGGAGGCCAGGGTCCGCTCCGAGATCGGTGAACTGGTCTTCGGGACCGACGATGACACGATGGAATCGGTGGTGCTCGACGTCTGCCGCCGGCGTGGCCTCACGCTCGCTGTCGCTGAATCGGTGACCGGTGGACTCGTCGGCGGACGCCTCACCGACATCCCGGGATCGAGCGACGTGTTCCGAGGTGGGGTCATCAGCTACGCGACTGAGGTCAAGCAGCAGTTGCTCGGCGTGTCCGGCGGCCCGGTCGTCAGCGAGTCTGCAGCGCGCGAGATGGCAGCGGGTGTCCGCGAGCTGCTCGGCGCCGACATCGGGCTGTCGCTCACCGGCGTCGCCGGCCCCGCCGAACAGGACGGCCAGCCTGCCGGCACGCTGTTCGTCGGCGTGGTCGGGCCCGGTTTCGACGAGGTGCGCCAGGTGCAGATGCCCGGTCTGCGCGAGTCGATGCGCCAGTTCTCGGTGATCACGGCGCTCGGCATGCTGCGTCAGCAGCTCAGATCATGACGAACGACCACAACGACGATTGGAACCCTGAGCGTTCCGAGCCCGGAGCGCCGCTTTCCGGTCAGGCGCCGAACTCTGCGCCTGGCACACGGCCGGTTCGGCCCGGCCGCTCACCGCTCGATCCAGCCGAGCGTCGTCAACGCAACCTGATCATCGCGCTGAGCGTCGGTGCCGTTCTGGTCCTGATCGCCGGGATGATCGCATTCGTCGCCACCCAGGGTGGTGGCGGGTCGGCGGCACCGTCGACGGTCATGCCGATCACGAGCACGTCGCTCGTGGGCGAAACCGCCTCGACGACCTCCGAGCCGGCACCGACGACGGTGGCGACCACCACGACCGTGCCACCGACGACCGTCGTGATCGCAGCCAATGCCGATGCCGGAGAGGATCTCGCCGTCGACCAGTCAGTCGAGTTCACGTTGGTCGCAGCGGACCTCGCCGACGGGACGCCGAGCGCCGCCGTCCGGTGGACGCAGACCGCCGGCCCGGACGTGACCGCAGGAACCGGCAGCCTGCGGGGAGCCGAGGCTGTCGCGATCGCACCCTCTGAGGTGACGACGCTGGCATTCACCCTCGAAGTCGCCGGTACCGACGGCGTGGCGACCGACGATGTGATCGTCCGGGTGTTCGAACGTGCCGACCGGGCGCTGTTCGTCGACGGTGAACTCGGCGACGACGGAGGCGACGGTTCGATGGCCGCCCCGCTGCGCAGCCTCGCATTCGCCGTGCAGTCGACAGTCGGACGCGACGTGTACCTCCGGAGCGTCGGTGTCTACGACACGACTGCTGCGACCCTGGAACTCGAGGACGGCGTCAGCCTCTACGGCGGCTTCGACGAGAACTGGCAACGGGACACGAACCTGAGAGCAGTCATCGACGGTGCAGCGGTCTCCATCATGGCGACCGGTTCCACGAGCCGGTCGATCTCCGCAGTCGAGGTGACGGCGGCCGACGCCGAACCGGGTGCGGACTCCGCTGCGGTCATGGTGCAGGGAGCAGGACTCGTGCGGGTGCTCGACAGCCGCATCGTCGGCGGCGCAGCAGGCTCGGGTGTCGATGGCGGAGCAGGCGGGCGGAGCTCCGGTGTGGTCGTGAACGGGGCGTCCGAAATGCGATTGGAACGTTCGACCGTCAATGGGGGCCGTGGTGGCTCTGGCGGCGTCGGTGTCGAAGCGGGCGGCGGACCGGCGGGAGCAGCTGCCGCAGGTGGACGCGATGGATCGGGCCGCAACGGCGGAGATGGGGGAGTGGGCGACGGCGCCGACGTCAGCAACGGTGGCCGAGGCGGCAACGGGGGCAACACCAGCACGGGTGAGGATGCGCCCGGGAGTGGTGGCGGTGTCGGAGGTCGTCCGGGCGCTCCTGATGGCGGTCCGGGCGCCGGCGGAAGAGGCGGGAGCGGTGGTGGCGGCGGCAACGGCGGCGCCGGTGCAGTGGTCGCAGACGACGGCGCAACCGT
>RCMY010000447.1_pt1 | contig 38734 bp, 42 predicted proteins | sample 2041341 | NCBI WGS metagenome assembly RCMY01 (sample SAMN09708234, study PRJNA481090) | Marine sediment metagenome, whole genome shotgun sequencing project. | reverse complement strand
TTAAGTCATGCTCAGGCTTGCAAACAGATACCCATATTTTCGTTTAAATGTCGTAAATTAGGAGTTAAAATAACTCCGAATTCTTCAATTACAAGATTATGATCAGAAAGACGGTAGACAATGTTCAAGAAGCCTTAGCGGGGGTAAAGGATGGAATGACCTTTATGCTGGGTGGTTTCGGCCTGTGCGGTATTCCCGAGAACGCCATTGCCGAACTGGTACGTTTGAATATAAAGGATATAACCTGTATCTCGAACAACGCCGGGGTCGATGATTTCGGACTAGGATTGCTTCTACAAAAGCATCAGATCAAAAAAATGATAGCGTCTTACGTGGGCGAGAACAAGGAATTCGAACGTCAGATGTTAAGTGGTGAAATGGAAGTAGAGCTTACCCCGCAAGGCACGTTGGCCCAAAAATGTCAGGCCGCGCAAGGTGGTTTCCCCGCCTTCTATACGCCTGCCGGTTATGGTACCGAAGTTGCCGAGGGCAAGGAGACCCGTGAATTCAATGGCAAGATGTATGTTTTGGAGGAAGCCTTCAAGGCCGATTTCTCTTTCGTAAAGGCTTGGAAGGGCGACGAGGCCGGCAATCTGATCTTCAAGGGTACCGCACGGAATTTTAACCCTTGTATGTGCGGATCGGCCACAATCACAGTAGCGGAGGTCGAAGAATTGGTGCCCGCCGGGGAACTGGACCCCAATCAAATCCACATTCCCGGTATTTTTGTGCAGCGTATATTTCAAGGTGTTGACTATGAGAAAAGAATCGAACAAAGAACGGTTCGTGAAAGAAAATAGGGTGATGAAGGAGGCCGAACCGGTAGTGGCTTCAATCATGTGATCGCGCATAACAGGACTATAGTATTAAATCGAAAAGAATGTTAGATAAAAACGGAATCGCAAAAAGAATTGCAAAGGAAGTTCAAGACGGCTACTACGTCAACCTAGGCATCGGCATCCCAACTCTGGTCGCCAATTTCGTGCGTGAAGATATTAAAGTGGAATTCCAAAGCGAGAACGGTATATTGGGCATGGGACCCTTTCCCTTTGAGGGCGAAGAAGACGCCGACCTCATCAATGCCGGAAAGCAGACCATCACTGCCTTGCCCGGGGCATCGTTCTTCGATTCCGCCACGAGTTTCGCCATGATTCGTGGGCAACATGTTGACCTTACCATTCTGGGTGCCATGGAAGTGGCCGAAAACGGCGATATTGCCAACTGGAAAATCCCCGGTAAAATGGTCAAAGGCATGGGCGGTGCCATGGATCTTGTAGCATCCGCAGAAAACATTATCGTCGCCATGATGCACACCAACCGAGCGGGCGAATCAAAGCTCTTGAAGAGATGTTCCCTGCCGCTTACCGGAGTGGGCTGTGTCACCAAAATTGTTACCAACCTTGCCGTACTCGAAGTTACCTCTGATGGATTTGTTCTCAAAGAACGCGCGCCGGGTGTCAGTATAGAAGAAATTCAAAAGGCCACGGAAGGTAAGTTGGTTGTCGAGGGCGATATTCCCGAAATGGAGATCTGAACCCCAAAAATATCTGTCAAAATCAAACACAAATACAAAGGTCAAACACAAAGCAAGGTTCTGAGTTAGAGCTTGAGTATAATACTTGAGCTTGATATTTGGGTTTGAATTTGATATTGAAGTTGACCGTTTTTCAACGACGAAATTGACCGTTCATATTTTTCACAACACTATACCAGCGCTTCACAACATTAGTTTTAATTTATCCTAGTTCGATCGTACATTTACAGTGTTATTAATTGAAAGTCTAACCCCAAGTCGGACCTCGAACTAAACCTACAAAACTATGGAAGCCCAAATGAACCACCCCCAAGAAGAAATTCAAGTGTACAAAAACGATTTCATCAGTGGAATCGTCATGTTGACCAAAAAGTTATTTATGCTTTAAATGGAATAACCTACTTACAATTTCATTTCCAAAAAATGCGGCTTTCCCCCAAGGCCGTTTTTTTTTGTGCCTTATTCGCTGTTCGCCATACCCTTTGCGCCCCACCCGTTTGCATCCCTTCCGTTTGCACTCTAGCCTTTCTGGCCCGCCTTTTGCACTTTGGCCGTTGCACCCTACCCTTTGCGTCCTCCCCCTGTTCACTCTAGACTTTACGACCTGCGCCGTTTGTCGGACGCGATATACGTCGAACCTGTCTTTTTCCTATTTTTGGCATTCAGACTAAAAACATGAATTTAAAGCTTCAACGCTGTAATGCCCCTGACCTAAAACGACTTGTGGCCATCTCAAAAACCACCTTTATCGACGCTTTTGAGAAAGACAATGATCCCGAAGACTTCAAGGTGTATATCGATTTTGCCTTTGATGGAGAAAAACTATTGGGAGAACTTAAAAATCCCGACATTACTTTTTATTTTGTCCATAAGGATGCCGATTTGGTCGGATATTTAAAACTAAACGAGAACGGCGCCCAGACCGACATCAAATCAGAAGAAACGATGGAGCTGGAGCGCATTTATGTGCTAAGGGATTTTCAAGGGCAGCATATCGGGAAATGGATGCTTGATGAGGTAAAGAAAATAGCATCCCGCAAAAAGAAAACCTTATTATGGCTAGGCGTTTGGGAAAGGAACCTCAAAGCCATCAAATTCTACCGCAATCACGGCTTTACAAAATTTGGAACCCATCCGTATTACGTAGGAAAGGACAAACAGACGGATTGGTTGATGCGGTTCAATTTATGTAACTTCAGTGCATAAATTAAAATCCACCCCGAATGAAATCCGTTGTACTTACCACCCTGATGTTTATTGGCACAATATCTGTCGTTGCGCAAACCTACTATTTTCCGGAACGAAACGGCGATTGGGAGCGGAAGTCCGCCAAGGATTTTAAAATCGATGAAGAAGGGCTTCAAAATGCCGTAAGATTTGCCGAGCAAAACGAATATTCGGGCGCTCATGACCTCCGGATCGCCATTCTTAAAGGCTTCGAAAGTGAGCCATTCCACGAGATTCTTGGGCCGACCAAAAAGCGGGGAGGTCCGGCCGGAATGATTTTGAAAAATGGATATGTCATTGCCCAATGGGGTGATACGAAAAGGGTCGATATGACCTTCAGCGTAACCAAAAGCTTTCTATCTACCGTGGCGGGTCTTGCCGTTGATCGAGACTTGATCGCCGACACGGGCGACAAGGTCGGCGATTACATCTGGGACGGTACTTTCGGTGGCGTACACAACGGCAAAATTACTTGGGAACATCTGCTACAGCAAAATTCAGACTGGTCCGGCGAACTCTGGGGAGGCAAAGATTGGGCCGATAGACCTCCCAAGGAAGGCGGAATCGATGATTGGAAATTTCGAACGCTCAACGAACCGGGAACGGTCATGGAATATAATGATGTGCGCGTCAATGTCTTGGCGTATGCGTTGACCCATGTTTGGCGCAAACCGCTACCCTTAGTCCTGAAGGAAAACCTGATGGATAAAATCGGTGCCTCTACCACTTGGCGCTGGTACGGTTACGAACACGCTTGGACGGAAATCGACGGACTTAAAATGAAATCGGTTACGGGCGGTGGACATTCCGGTGCAGGAATGTTCATCAATACCGAGGATATGGCACGGTTTGGACTCTTGTTCATGAACAGCGGTAAGTGGAAGAACGAGCAACTGATCAGTGAAACATGGATTCAAAAGGCTATAGCGCCTTCCAAGTCCAATGTGAACTACGGTTTTATGTGGTGGTTGAACAAAAAAGGTGACCGCCATTGGGAAGGTCTTTCGGAAGACATTTATTACGCTGCGGGATTCGGCGGTAATTTCATCGTCATAGACCGCGAAAATGACCTCGTCGTTGTTACCCGTTGGATGGAACCCGATAAGATAGGGGAGTTCATGGAGAAAGTGAACACCGCGTTGAGGTGAACCGTATTTATGAGCCCGGTGGCCGTCTATTGATCAATAGCGCAATGAGATTGCCTAAACACCTTTAAGAATTTCGATGGCACGCTCTAGCGTTTCCCGTTTCTTAGCAAAGCAGAATCGCAATACCTTGTCATCCCGATTATCGACATTGAAAGACGAAATAGGTATACTCGCCAGCTTATGCTCAAGAATCAAGCGTTCCGCCAAGTCTTCATCGGCTTCATCGGTAATCGCGGTATAGTCCAAAAGCTGAAAATAGGTGCCTTGGGATGGGGTGAATTTGAATTTTGAATCCCTTAATGCTTCTAAAAAGAAATCCCGTTTTTGTTGGTAGAAGGCGTTGAGTGCCAAGTAATTTTCTTCGTTCTTAAGATATTCGGCCAAGGCGCGCTGTACGGGGTGGTCGACACAGAAAACAGCGAACTGGTGTACTTGATGGAATTCGTGCATCAGCTCGGCGGGGGCGGCGCAGTAGCCCATCTTCCATCCGGTCACGTGAAAGGTTTTTCCAAAGGATGCACAAACAAAGCTACGGGATGCGAGGTCATCGAAGCGGGATGCACTTTGGTGTTCCTTGCCATCGAAAACGATATGTTCATAGACTTCATCGCTTATCAGAATGATATTCGTAGGGCGAAGAATTTCCTGCAGCTGCAACATATCCTCCTTTGAAAAAATCCTTCCGCTGGGGTTATGGGGCGTGTTAATGATGACCATTCGGGTCTTTAGGGTAATTTTGGTTTTAAAAGCCTCCCAATCGACTTGATAACCGTCAGCGTCCAACTGCAGTGGAACGGGCACTCCACCGTTGATTTTTATGGCCGGCTCATAACAATCATAGGCAGGCTTCAAAACGATAACTTCATCGCCCGGATGCACGAAGGCGGTGATAGCGGTATAAATGGCCTGAGTTGCCCCCACCGTTACCGTGATTTCCTTTTCAGGATCGTAATTTCTTCCGTGGAGTTTTTCAATTTTTTCCGAGATGATTTCCCGAAGCCGGTAATAGCCTTGCATGGGGGCGTACTGGTTATGGCCTTCGTACATTGCCTTGGCAACCAGTTCCATAAGCTTTTTATCCGCCTCAAAATTCGGGAAGCCCTGTGACAGGTCTATCGCATCGTGTTTCCGGGCCAAGTTGCCTACCGTCGTGAAAATGGTGGTCTTGACGTTCGGAAGCTTTGAGGGAATATTTTCTAAGGATATGGGCATAGCAGCGGTTTTTTAGGGACTTGATGTTTTGGACAATTTGCGAATTGCTTTATGCCGATGGGCCACAATACTCTTCAATACTATGTACTGGGCATAGCGAACGGCTTAGGTCCGGTTTCTAAAACTACAAAATTAAGGATAGACTCGTGCGACAATTTTGTGGACAATACCTTATATTTAGCTACTCTAAAAATAGATTGTATGCAGCAGCTCAAACTTATACTCTTCATATTTATGTCCGTGATAACATTCGGAACCGTTTTTTCGCAATCAGGGAAAACAACGGCCAAAATAAAGGTGCTTATCGTAGACGGTCAGAATAACCACGAGCAATGGCCAAAACTTACTTACATCCTTAAAAAGGAAATGGAGGCGACGGGACTTTTTTCTGTGGATGTAGCTCGTTCAGCATACACTTGGGAAGGCGATCAATATTTAGAGGAATACGCCATTGAGGGCCTATCAAAAACCGAAGCCTTGGACGAGCCGAAGCCCGACCCCGATTTCAGTCCTGATTTCTCTAAATACGACATGGTCATTAATAACTTTGGATGGAATGCCGCCCTATGGCCCGAAAAAACTCAAAAGAATCTTGAGAAATACATGAAAAAGGGCGGCGGATTGGTAGTTTTTCACGCCGCCGACAATTCGTTCCCGAAATGGGAAGCCTACAATCAAATGATCGGACTGGGCGGATGGGGCGACCGCAACGAAAAGGATGGTCCGCTTGTGTATTACAACGACGCCGGCGAACTGATCCGTGACGATTCACCCGGAAATGCCGGTGCCCATGGTCCGCAGAGCGAATACCAAATTAAGATCAGAAACGAAGAACATCCTATTACCAAAAATATGCCGTCAACATGGATGCATACTAAGGATGAACTTTACAACAGCCTTCGCGGTCCCGCCGAAAATATGGAAATATTGGCCACCGCCTATTCAGACCCGAACAACGAAGGCACCGGTCGACACGAGCCCGCCCTGATGGTATTGTCCTATGGCAAAGGCCGTATTTTCCATAACATTATGGGCCATGCGGACTATTCTGTAATGAGCGTCGGCTTTTTGACCTCCATGCTCAGGGGCGCAGAATGGGCGGCAACGGGAAATGTAACCCAAGAGATTCCCGAAGATTTTCCGACGGCGGATAAATCAAGTTCTCGGCAGTTTAAAAAATAGGTATGGAGCTGACACTGAGTATTCCGGCACTTCTTTTCCCTGCTATTTCATTGACCATGTTGGCCTACAATGCCCGTTATCTTGCGATTGCAGCCTTAATCCGGCAATTACACCGAAAATATCAGGAAACTGGATCGAAATCTATCGGCCTTCAAGTACAACAACTTCGCAAACGCCTAACCATTATTAAGAATATGCAGGCTTCGGCGATTTTCAGCTTTTTGTTAGCGGTAATTACGATGTCATTGATCTACGTGAAACTAAGCTTCTGGGCCAATCTCATTTTCGGCATCAGCCTTTTAGCGCTGATGGTATCGTTGATTCTCAGTTTGATAGAAGTGCAACTCTCTACCAAAGCGCTTTCGATACAATTGAAGGATTTGGAGTGACGGCTTCCATTAGTTCAAAGATCGTATCTTTGCCGAAAATTTGATACATGCAGTCCAAACACCCTAGCGAATCTCGCACTTTTATGACCGATATGGTGCTTCCCAGCGAAACCAATCCTATCAACAACTTGTTCGGAGGTGAGCTTTTGGCCCGTATGGACCGTGCGGCCAGTATCGCCGCCCGCCGCCACAGCCGCCGAATCACGGTTACGGCTTCGGTCAACCATGTTGCCTTTAACGAAGCGGTGCCAGTAGGTAGCGTACTCACCGTCGAAGCCGTGGTATCCCGTGCCTTCAGGACTTCCATGGAAGTATATATCGATGTTTGGATGGAAGATCGGTTTAGTGGCGAACGCTCCAAGGCCAACGAGGCGATTTATACCTTTGTAGCTGTCGACGAGAATGGAAAGCCTACCGAGGTCCCACAGCTAGAGCCCGAAACCGATCAGGAGAAGGAGCGTTATGCGGGCGCCCTTCGCAGAAAACAATTGAGCTTGGTACTCGCCGGTAAGATGAAACCGGATGAAGCTACGGAGCTTAAGGCCTTGTTTTTGGGTAGTCCCGCTTAAATACTGACCATCGCCGATAGTTGCTAAGCTGTCCTTAAAAATCAAAATTATCAGGATCGGCACCTGTTCGATGGCCTCGGTCCAAGCCATTTAAATAATCCATATCCTCTTTGGAAAGTTCGAAATCAAAAATTTCTGAGTTTGATTTGATACGTTCTTTGTGAACGGATTTGGGAATGCACACTATCCCTTTCTGCAAATTCCATCGCAATACAATTTGCGCGGCAGATTTGTTATACTTCTTTTCCAGTTTCGATGTAAGATCCAATTGGAATAATTCCCCCTGCATAAACGGAGACCATGACTCATATTGAATGTTTTTGGACTTACAGAAATCGATTAAGTCCTGTTGTACAAGATAGGGATGGAATTCCATTTGGTTCACCATGGGAACTGTTTCCGCATCCTTCAGCAAATTCTCTAAATGATGCTTTAGAAAATTACTCACCCCGATGGCACGGATACGTTTCTCTTTGTACAATTTTTCCAAGGCGCGCCAGGTATCCTTGTAATTTCCATCGACGGGCCAGTGAATAAGATAGAGGTCGAGGTAATCGAGTCCGAGACGCTTTAAACTCGCATCGAAAGCTTTTAAAGTACTATCATAGCCTTGATCGGAATTCCAGACCTTGCTGGTAACGAAAACATCCTCACGCTCCACGGGGCTTTCCGCGATGGCTTTGCCTACGCCTTTCTCATTTTCATAGACCGCGGCGGTATCGACGTGCCGATAGCCAGTTTCCAAGGCATATTTGACCGCCTCGACAACCTCATCATCGTCGTCGGCCTGATAGGTGCCTAAGCCCAAATAGGGCATCTCTACATTGTTATGGAGCTTGAAAGTGCCGTAGATATCCGTTATATTTTTCATTGGTGCTTTATTTTTTAGGGTCTGGAAGATTAGAAATTAGAATCCAGTTCAAATGGATTTATTTTGAGGATGTAAATTAAGTCAAAGTAGCAAAAATTAGGGTCGGTATCCGTAAAAAAGTTGTTGCGTTACAAAAGGAAGGATGCTAATTAACACTAAGTAACAAAAGGATGGCGAGCGGCGAGCGTCCCTTTTCAATCTATAATTTTATCCGCTAGGTGTCTAGATTCTTTTCCTACAATTGGTAAACCCATTCCTCCGGGTTCAGTTTTGAGGTATTCTGGTGCAGATAAAATTTCAGGCGAGTCTGACCATTAGACCGATTGGTATAAATATCACCCAAAATGGTCTTGGCATCGATGCGGTCACCCTTTTTAACGTAAATCGTACTGAGGTTATAATAGGTGCTTATAAAGTTTCCGTGTTTGAGCTGCACTGCCTTATTGCCCCCTGGAATGGAGAGAATCGCTATGACTTCGCCTCTAAAAATGGCCCTGGCTTTTGCTCCGGCATCCGTGGTTATAACGACGCCATTGCTCTCATGTTTGATTCCGGGATAAATGGCGTCGGCATACACCCCATATCCCTGACTCTTAAAACCCTTTTCGACGGGCCAGATCAGCCGACCCTTGTTCGCAGTAAAGCTATTGGCTACTATGGCAGCTTCGGGGGTCAACAGAAATTTACTGGGATCTGAATCGTCTTTACCCGAAGCGGCACTTTCAGCGGCAATGGCTTCACGGATCAGTTTTTCTATCTGACCATCGATTTCCTTGGCCTCGCGTTGCTTGTCGCGAATGGCGGATGCATATTTGGTCTCGTCTTTACGGATCGAACCCAACAACGTCTGTTGCGAATTTCTTTCCTGCTCCATCTCTCGTTTTGCGCTCCGGTTCTGGGCAATCAAACGCTCCTTTTGCTTGCGCTGTTCGCTGAGGTCGATGTTCAATCGGGTAAGGGTATCGGTCTTTATGACGATTTCTTCGCCTTGTTGCCTGCGGAAATCGGTGTACTGTTTGATATACTGTAAGCGTTTGAAAGCCTGAAAAAAGTTTTCGGAAGATAACAAAAACATCAGCTTGCTCTGTTGAATTTTACTCTGATATCCTTTTTGGATCATCAGGGCATAGTCTTCTTTGAGCTTGGCCAATTCTTCCCGTAATTCGGATATGGCATTGACGTTAGTATTGATTTTTCGATCAATTAGGTTCGATTGTTCGTTGGTCACATCGATCAGTCGTTGGCGCACCTTTATTTTTTGGTTGAGGGCTTCCATTTGCTCCAGCACGTTACCCCGCTTTTCCTTTTGGTCGAACAACAAGTGGTTGATTTGCTCAATTTCCTTTTGCAGCTGTTCGCGCTTGGCCTCCAAAGCTTCCTGCTCATCGATCTGGGAAAAAACAGCTTGGCCTCCGAAGCAAAAGATTATGAAAAAAAAGACGATAAAATTCGCTCTACAACACATCGTCCTTCAATTTGATTTCATCGAAACCGTTCGGTATTTTATAGGGAAAGCTCATCGGCCGATCGAACTCGATGTTGCGGTATTCAATATCGATTGTGCTCCGTTTGTCTTTATCAATAGCGGCCACCGCTATTTTCTGCGGAAGCACCCATTTGTTGATTTTCTGGTAATCGGTATAATTGATTTGTAACAATCTCTTTTTTAAGGGCTGGGACAATTGTTGGGAGGCCATCCTATAATTCTTGGGCTCTATTTGAAATAGCACCTTGAACAGGTCCAATGGCTTTTTTGGCTTCAATTGGTAGTTGCCACCCGAGACCGTAGCGTCGTATTTGGCATCTTTTAGGTCGAGCAAGGCTTGGCCCAATAATAGGTTCTGCACCTGTTCGAAATCGAGTTCCATACCCACGAATTTGCTGAGGTAGGCAAAATCCCCATCAAAATATTCATTCTGCAATTTGTTGTAGAAGGTCACCCTACCCGGAGTGATATAGGCTTTGACGACTCCAAAAGGCGCACTGATCCAAATAGCCTTATCCTTTTCCATCCGCAGGCTTACCGATACGCCCTGCGAGTCTTCGCCATCGGAGTAATCGATGCGCATTTTGCCGCTCAAGGTCTTGAAATCGAGGGCATTATCGTAATGTGTGCGGATGATGGCCTTGGCGGAAAGGTTTTCGTCCAGTGTACCATCGGCAACAACTTTTTTTGATTTGCAGGAAAATGCCAATAGTGTAACTGTAAGGATGGCGATATATCTGGGAAACAATCGAAATGCTATTTTCATAGGTTACTATCCGGCTTTAAAATCCAGGTTTTATCTTACGAAGATACGTATTTGCCTTTACAGCATTGTTAAGGGCGGTATATGCATCGGCCAGCTCTTGGTAAATTTTGTTCTCTAGGGATGTGTCATCGATTAGGTAATCGAGCGCGGCTTCAAGTGTTTCAACGGCCTCTTGGTGTTTGCCCATTCTATTTAGGGCAAAGCCTTGGACGAAATAGAAATACGGTTGTGCGGGATAGCTTTCCAAAGCCTCCTCGGAAAGCTCTTGCAAAAGCGGAAGGCTCTCAGATTGCATCAAATCTTCCATTTTTATTTTATAATCTTCCAAGGGATTAGTTTCCAATTCGGTCTCTTCCAAAGGGGCGGGAGTACTTGTGGTCTGCGCTTCCCGTTTTTCAATGGAATCATTGATTCTTGCGGTAAGAGCGGTAGTAAAGTTGCTCTGTTTTGCCTTTTTTATAACGGATAAGGCAGTTTCGTAGTTGCCCTTCTTGAAATAAATGGACGCTACGTTCTCGCTGAACTCCGGTAGACCAAATGGAAGCTCCGCAGTCATGGTTTCGATGGACTTCCCCTGCTTTTGAAGAATCCCTATCAAGGTATCGACAAACCAAAAATTTTCAGGTTCCGATGTTACGGCGTTAAGCGCATATTCTTCCGCCAGCGGGTATTGTTTGGTTTCAAAGTAAACCCTCGCCAGCTCGTGGTCGACTACCAGGTTCGAGGCATCCAATTGTTTACATTTTAAGAGCAAATTTATGGCCTTGTCGTAGTTTTCGATTCCTTTTTGCTTGAGGGCCTCGAAAAAGTTTTCCTGAAAATCGTCTGAATAGGCCTCTAGAAAGACTTCCGCGCTGTTTTCAACGCCGAGGTCGATATCGGGGGCGGGGTCTTCTTGGGCGTGAGATTGTATAGAGATTAGAAGAAACCCCAGTAAGCAAAAGAATATGAAACCTGTTTTTTGCATGTATTAGTTTCCAGTTTTGGTAGTAGAAATAGAAATATTAGGATCTTATTTTGTCCCTGTACTCCCAAATCCGCCTTCGCCCCTATCCGTCTGCGAAAGTTCTTGGACTTCTTGCCATTCAGCCCTTTCGTGGCGGGCGATGACCAACTGGGCGACACGTTCGCCGTTTTCAATCGTATACGATTCGTTGGATAGGTTAACCAGTATTACACCGATTTCTCCCCGATAATCTGCATCAATCGTGCCAGGGGCGTTCAATACGGTGATTCCTTTTTTGGCAGCTAGACCGCTTCTTGGCCTTACCTGCGCTTCGATTCCAACGGGAAGCTCGATGAAAAGTCCTGTTTTGATGATGGTCCGCCCTAAAGGTGTTAACGTCACGGATTCCAAAATATTGGCTCGAAGGTCCATACCAGCCGAGGCATCCGTTTCGTAGTGGGGGAGGTTATGGGGTGATTTGTTGATTATCTTGATGTTCATATTATGAGTTACCGGTTATGGGTTGAATGTTGGATGCACCGTGCTCGATGAAAGATATCGGTATTACACCGTGCACCGAGCTTCATGCATCCAACCTTTTAATTTCCGCGCTTCAAAAATACCTTCTTTAATATATCGTTCTCCAGCTTATATACCAAACCTAGGAACACCAAAAGTAATACACTTCCAATGTACAAATTCCTATTGAAAACATAAAAGGAGAAACCGGAGAACAATATGGAAAGCCCCAGATAAAATAGGATTTTTCGGAAGTTATAGGGAATGGGATAGCGTGATCTTCCAAGATAGTACGATAGCACCATCATAGTGCCGTAGGCCAAAAGTGTGGCAATCGCTGAGGCCATATATCCGATACTTGGAATGAAAAAGTAATTTATACCGATTGTCATAATTGCTCCGATAATCGATATGAAGGCCCCATATCGGGTTTTGTCGGTGACTTTGTACCATACGGATAGGTTGTGGTAGATGCCTAGAAAGAAACTGGCCAAAACGATGAGCGGAACAATATCCATTGCTTCCCAATAAGCTTCATCCCGCACAATGATAACCTTCAGTACATCTGCATATACCACTACGGCCAATAAAATAATACTGCCGAGTACCACAAAATAATTGGTAATCTGGGCATAGGCTTTCTGCGGATTTTCCGTGCCGGCATGGCTGAAAAAGAAGGGTTCTATGCCCATGCGAAACGCGGTGGCGAACAAAGTCATGAACAATCCCAATTTATAACAGGCGGAATATTTTCCGATTTCACTCTCCGCAATATCATCCGGCAAGAGATTTTCTAACATGATTCGGTCGAAAACCTCATTTATTGTGAAGGCTATCCCTGCTATCAATACGGGCCATGCATAGCGCATCATTCGTGCCCATAAATCGCTGTCAAAGACATACTTCCCTTTTAAATATAACGGTAGCATCAATACTAAAGTGATTCCGCTGGCCATCAAATTCGAAATCAATATATAGGAAATCTCGAAGCCGGGGCGGTACATCCATCCGAGAAATCCATCAGGACTTTCCTTTACGATTTCGGGCAAGAACAAAAGAAAAAAGATGTTCAGACCCAGGTTTATGGCAACATTACCAATCTTAATAACTGCATATCGCATCGGCTTTTCGGTGGCCCGAAGCCAAGCAAAGGGGATGATGACCAAGGCATCTAAAGACAGGATTACCACTACGTACCACATATATCTGGCCTCCATGCCCAGCATATCTGCCAAACTTTGCTGAAACAGTAACGCTAGCACAGCAAAAACAGCAGTGGTGGCTAAAATGGATATTAAGGAAGTTGATATGACGACATTTTCATCCTCCGCCTTGTTGAAAAACCGAAAAAACGCGGTCTCCATACCGTAGGCCAAAAAAACGTTGAAAATAGCGAACCAAGCAAAGATGATATTGACCTCTCCGTAAAGCTCGGTAGCCATAACACCGGTGTAGAGTGGCACCAAAATAAAGGAAAGCATCCGCGGTAGTACCGTTGCCAGACCATAGATGGCCGTTTGTTGGAAGAGTTTCTTGAGCGGGTTCAATGGTAGATTTGTGCGGATTTGCCCTCAAAAGTACCTTTTTAGCGGGATGTGGCAAAGTTTAGGTGCGCTCTTCGCTCAATTCAAAGTTATTGCTTCATCTTGGCAGACTCGGTCGGATAAGAAACCGGTAAATTCCGCTGAATGCCATTCATTCGGTAGTAACGGACTTTTTTGTTCTGCACATAGCTGATAACGGCCTGTGTTACGGTCAGTTTAAAGGGAAATACATCTTATTCCGCTTTGGGTGAAGGCTTATTTATGGTGTCATTGCCGCGTGAAATTGTCCCAAACTCTGCAACGGCTACGGTGCCGATATCTTTTAACTTAATCTGAACCGGTGCCATTTTCCCTTGATGGTATAGGTTTTTAAGTACCGCCTCGTCTTCGGTAAGGCTCAAGATGGCAATGACCACCTCATAACCTTGTGCCGCTGGTCTATCCTCTACGCTCCACTTTTGGCCGTAGGCTTCACCGAGGGTAAATGGTGCGATAGTTTCCAAGGATTTTTTTGATCCGCATCCCGATATCAATACCATTATAAGCAGTAAATACGTTAAATTTTTCATTTTCCTTCTTTTATTCCATTTCCTGAATACATACGTTTGAACTGGCCGAAGGGACTATCTCACTCCCGATCTTGAATGCTCATCCTTTTCATGGCTAACAGCGCAAAAATAAAAGCAGTCAGCAAAAATAAAGCTGCTAACGTATAGGGCGCGCCGGGAAAGTAGATAGCACCTTCCGGGCGGATGAAGAAATAGAAGACTGGAGAAAACACCAATTGTCCTAAAATAGCGGTGACGCTCAACAAGCTGGTAATGGCACCCTGTAGGTTGCCCTGTTCTTTTTCGGATACCTGATTTGAAATAACGCCTTGCACCGTGGGGCCTGCGACCCCACCAAGGGCATATGGAATCAAAAACGCATATAGCATCCATGGTTCTGTAGCAAGCGAAAAGAGGAACATGCCTATGGTCCAAAATAGGAAACCGAAGCTGATAACCTTTCGTTTCCCGAATTTCTTGACGAAAAATCCAACCAAAAAGCCTTGGACGATGGCTACCAATAGCCCGATGACCATCAATGAAATTCCGATTTCTTTCGGACTCCAGTCATAACGCTCTATGCCGTAATAAGACCATGTGGAAGGCAAGGCTTGTCCCGCTAAATTGGCCAAAAAGAAGGCCAGAATAAGCAGCAACACACCTTTGTAATTTCGGAGGCTCACCAAAGAAACTCCAGGAATCATTTTTCCAATACTGAGCGGTCTCCTGTTTTCGGGTGCCAAAGATTCCGGAACGAAGAGCCATCCGAAGAGAAAGTTTGCAAACGTTAGCCCCGCAGCGATATAAAATGGCAATCGAATATCGATTTCCCCGAAAAACCCTCCGATGCCGGGGCCGATGATAAAGCCCAATCCGAAGGCCGCCCCAATCAATCCGAAGTTTTTAGCTTTGTTTTCCTTCGTACTAACATCCGCAATATAGGCTGAGGCGACTGTAAAGCTTGCTCCTGTGATACCCGCAAGAAACCGTCCTAAAAATAGCCATGTAATTGTAGGTGCCCAAGCATGTATCAAATAATCGATGCTCAAGCCCAATAAAGCCATCAGCAGAATGGGGCGTCTACCGTACTGGTCGGAGATTTCCCCTAAAATGGGTGAAAATAAAAACTGCATTCCTGCAAAGGCGGTTGTCAACCACATGCCATAGATTACCGCCATATGTGTGCCTTCCCCGGTCAGTTCCATAATCAGATCGGGAATTATGGGAATAATGATGCCTATACCGATGACATCGACCAGAATGGTGATGAAGATAAAGAGTAGGGCGGTTTTTTTAGAGGTCATTTGCGATGCAAAAGTCGATTAAAAAAAGCAGAAAAACTCGAGGCGGATTCAGTAAGTTAAAATAAAAAACCCCACTGGTTTGTGGGGTTTAAGTTTCATCTGAAGGTTCTTGGTTGGGCAGCGCATCGAATGTCTATCGTATCTAGTCGGCACCTCTTATGGGCTATTTTGCCTCGAAAATGGACCATCGTGAATCTACAGACGTATCAATTGCTCTTCTGTTAGGTTCAATCTACGCTTAAAGGAGCCGATGTGGGTTCATGTATCATGCTGGAAAAATCCCTTGCCTTTTGGCGAATCCCAAACTCTTCTGTCATTAGCCGACGGAGGTTTAATTGTTCAAAGCTTCCGCTCCACCAACAATCTCTAAAATCTCATTGGTAATCGATGCCTGACGCGCCTTATTGTATTTCAATTTAAGATCGTCGCGCATTTCGGTGGCGTTATCGGTAGCCTTGTGCATAGCCGTCATACGGGCACCGTGCTCGCTGGCGAAGGAATCCCTGATAGACTTGTACAGTTGGGTCTTAAGCGATTTCGGAATCAGCTGCTCTACGATTTCAATTTTTGAAGGTTCGAAGATATAGTCCGTGCTGAGGTTCTCTGCGCCATCCATAGGTACGATGGGCAAGAACTGTTCGGTCATCACGATCTGTGTTGCCGCATTCTTGAATTTGTTGTAGACGACATCGATCCGGTCGTAATTTCCTGAAGTGAATTGGGCCATCAATTCTTCGGCGATAGCGGATACGTTGTCAAAGTTCAAATCGTCATACAGACTGCTGTGATTCGCAATTACGGTAGATTTTTTATTTAAATAATCGTTCGCTTTTTTGCCAATGGCCATAAAATCGACCTGCTTACCTGCGTAGGTTTCATTCTTTAAAAGCGTTACTTGTTTCAGGATGTTGGAATTGAACGCCCCTGCAAGTCCTCTATTTGAGGTAATTGCAACCACCAACACCTTTTTGACTTCTCGGTTATCGGCATATTTACTCCCAGAATCTTCATCTAAACTCGCACTTAGGCTTTGCAGAAGTTCTGTAAGCTTATCAGAATACGGGCGCATGGCCGTGATGGCATCCTGAGCTTTCTTCAACTTTGCGGCAGATACCATTTTCATGGCACTCGTAATCTGCATGGTCGAAGATACCGATGAAATCCTGTTTCGTATTTCCTTTAAATTGGCCATTTTTTTAATTTCTATACTTCTCTGACAAATCCTTCGCAACGGTCGTCAAGGTATCAATCACCTCATCAGTCAGTTTCCCTGCTTTCAAAGTATCTAGAGTACTACGATGTTTGGCATTAAGGAACTCTAGGTAATCTCTTTCGAATTCCTTTACCTTATCGACGGGCACATCACGCAAAAGGTTTTTGGAACCGGCGTAAATGATGGCAATCTGATCTTCTACTGTAAACGGATCGTTTTCCGCTTGTTTTAGGATTTCAACGTTACGACGTCCTTTTTCGATCACGTTTAGGGTTGCGGCATCCAAATCGGAACCGAACTTGGCGAAAGCTTCCAGTTCACGGAAGGCCGCCTGGTCTAATTTGAGCGTTCCCGCTACTTTTTTCATGGATTTGATCTGTGCGTTACCACCCACACGCGATACCGAGATACCTACGTTAATCGCAGGGCGCACCCCTTGGTTGAAAAGATCTTGCTCCAGGAATATCTGTCCGTCGGTAATCGAGATTACGTTGGTCGGGATGTATGCGGAAACGTCACCTGCCTGTGTTTCGATAATTGGCAGGGCGGTCAAAGAACCGCCACCCTTGACCATCGGCTTTAAAACGTCGGGCAAGTCGTTCATTTCTTGCGCAATCTTATCATCATTAATGACCTTTGACGAGCGCTCCAACAAACGGGAGTGTAGGTAAAAAACGTCACCGGGATAGGCTTCACGCCCTGGTGGACGTCGCAGAAGAAGGGATACTTCACGGTAAGCAACAGCTTGTTTCGACAAATCGTCATAAACGATTAAGGCAGGTCGGCCCGTATCGCGGAAATACTCCCCGATAGATGCCCCGGCAAAGGGAGCATACACCTGCATTGGCGCAGGATCGGATGCGTTGGCGGCTACTATAGTTGTATAGGCCAAAGCTCCTTTATCCTCTAAGTTCTGTGCGATAGCTGCGACCGTAGAAGCCTTTTGACCAATAGCCACATATATGCAGTATACCGTTTCTCCGGCATCGTAAAATTCTTTTTGGTTCAGGATGGTATCGATACAAACGGTAGTCTTACCTGTCTGACGGTCACCGATAACAAGCTCTCTCTGTCCGCGTCCGACGGGAATCATGGCATCGATGGCCTTGATACCGGTCTGAAGCGGCTCGGTTACCGGCTCACGGAAGATAACACCTGGTGCCTTACGCTCCAACGGCATTTCGTAAGTTTCACCGGAAATCGGCCCTTTCCCGTCGATAGGATTTCCCAAGGTATCAACGACACGGCCTATAATGCCTTCGCCAACTTTGATGGAGGCAATTCGCTGGGTACGTTTAACGGTGGTTCCTTCCTTGATCTCTTTGGACGGGCCTAGGAGTACTACCCCTACATTATCTTCTTCCAAGTTTAGTACGATACCTTCTAGTCCACCATCGAACTCCACCAATTCACCGTATTGAACGTTGGATAGTCCGTAGACACGGGCAATACCGTCACCTACTGACAACACAGTTCCGACCTCGTCCAAAGAGGCGGATGAGTCGAATCCGGATAATTGTTTCTTTAAGATTGCCGATACTTCGGCGGCTTTTACTCCTGCCATTTTCTTTGACGTTTGATATGAGACATTAGCAAAATCCTGCCTGCCGACAGGCTCCCAATGTCCTATATATTATTATAGACTATTTGTAAACTCTCTTTTTATATCACTCAGTTTGTTGGCAACGCTGGCATCATACTGTAAATCGCCGACGCGCAATATGAAACCTCCGATAATACTTTCGTCGATTTTATTTTCGATTGTTACTTTATCGTCGGTAATCTTGGCTAGCTGTTGAATTACCTTTTTCTCCAATTCGGGAGTTAATGCCACCGCTGTTGTTACGTAAGCCACGCCTTCCCCTTTCAGCTTTTCGTTAAGAATGATGTATTTAAAGGCCACCTCGTTCAAAAGACTAATCCGCTTGTTCGCTGTCAGCGTGTTGATTAGGCCCTTGGTAATCTCGCTACCACCCTTAAAAATAGCGTTTAAAGCTTCTTTTTTTGTTTCCCCGTTAATAACCGGACTCGCCAACATTGATCTAAGCTCTTTACTATCGGTAATAGTCGCCATAATACTGCGCATGTCTTTCTCAACGGCAGTGGTCGCTTTATTGTCGACTGCCAGGTCTAAGACCGCTTTTGCGTAACGTAAGGCTACTCTTTGCTCCATGATTATTTTGTTTCGGAATTATGCTATCCGTTTTAATTAGCATTGTATCCCTAATCGAGATGGGTGAAAATTATGGATTATTAATCTCCAACTACGGCATTGCTTTACCTTGAGAATTAATGTCCAGTAATCGATATTTCAATTAAGTTTGACGTCGCTCAACAGGTTCTCGACGAGCTTTAACTGTTCTTTTTTGTTTGATAACTGTTCTTTCAACACTTTTTCCGCTATTTCTACGGACAGCTCGGCTACCTGATTTTTAATTTCGGCTACGGCGGCTTTCTTTTCGCTCTCGATGGCAGACTGGGCCTGTTTGATCATTTTATCACCTTCGATCTTTGCCTGCTCTTTGGAATCCGATATCATTTTATCTTTAATTTCTCGGGCTTCCTTGAGCATGGCCTCACGTTCGGAGCGAGCCTCTTTTAACAGCTTCTCGTTGTCGGCTTGCAGGTTCTGCATTTCCTTTCGGGCGTTTTCGGCTGCTTTCAGGGCATTCTCTATCCCTGATTCCCTTTCGTTCAGGGAAGTGAGGATCGGTTTCCAGGCGAATTTCACCATTACGAAAATCAATACTATTAACAGAATGGTCTGTACCACAAATAATCCCGGTGAAAAATCGTTCAATAAAGTATCCATATCTTTTTGAAATTGTATTTAATCCAATCTAAATCATATCCTATTAAAAGAAACATCCCATTAAAAAAGCATCCTATTAAAAGAAGCATCGTGCCGTTTTAAAACATCCCCTGTAACCAACCGCCACAGGGGATTGTTTATCTTACTCTCCTTTTCCTAGGAACAAGGCACCGAATGCCAAACCTTCCAAAAGTGCGGCAATGATAATCATCGCAGTCTGGATCTTTCCGGTCGCTTCGGGCTGACGGGCAATACCTTCCATTGCCTTACCGCCGATCTGACCTAGTCCGATACCTGCTCCGATTACGATTAAACCGGCTCCAATTAAATTGTACATAGTAAATTGATTTATAAATTAAATTAAATGAACTCTAGATAAAATTTTCCCTTACGTCTTCGGCGTCGGTCTCTTCTCCGTGTGCGTGATCATGGTCATGTTCCGCAACGGCCATACCGATGAACAGGGCGGAAAGCATGGTAAAAATATAGGCCTGTAAAAAGACCACTAATAATTCTATAAGGAGTATAAAGAAGGATAAAATGAGCGAAAGGGCGGTTGCGCCTCCGGTACCCAAACTTTCCTTGAGCGTAAACATAATGGCAATCAAGCTCATGACTATAATGTGCCCTGCCGAAATGTTGGCGAAAAGCCGCACCAAAAGGGAAAATGGTTTGATTATAAAGGCTCCCGCCAATTCGATAACCGCTAAAATAGGACGAATTAAAATAGGTACCCCGGGCATCCATAATATATGTTGCCAATATTCCTTGTTTCCGCTAAACGTATAGATGATCAAGGTAAAAACGGCCAAGGCCGCGGTAACCGCTAATTGGCCGGTTACGTTAAAACCGAAAGGCGTCATGCCCAGTAGGTTCAGTATCCAAATAAAAAAGAAAACCGTTAAGAGATAGCCTGTAAATCTACGGTAGTGTTTTTCACCGATATTGGGTTTTGCGATTTCGTCACGCACATAGATAACCAGTGGCTCCAAAACTCGGCCGAAACCTTTGGGCACTTCCCGTTTCTTATATTGTCGGGCCAAGGACGAAAAGGCTAAAAACATTAAAAGTGCCACCAACAGAATACCAACTACACTTTTGGTAATCGAAAAATCCAGAACTTTGGCGGCATTGGCAGGATGGTGCTCGTCGTCAAAGGAAAGGCTTTGGGCGCCGGGTTGTAGTTCGTAAATCTTGGTGTGATATTTTGTGAATCGCGACCCTCCTTTTTCAACAATTACCTCGCCTTCGTCGTTATGTTGGAATTCGGAGGACATAAAAGTAACAAGACCGTTGCTTGACCATAGAATAATGGGCAAGGGAAAGCCTACATGTTTTCGCTCACCGGCATCGTTGGTGTAGGAGAACAAGTTAAAATCGTGAGAGTCTTTAATATGGTGTTGGATGTAACCGTCGACCTTCTCTTTGGAATCTACTTGGCCCCCATCTTCTTGTGGGGTAGCGGAAAAGCCCTGAAAACAGGCCAACGATAATAAAAGGATGGTTAAAAATCGGAAGCGCAGCATTGCTTTTCTCATTGCAAATCGTTCAAAAATTGGCTCTTTAAAAGTCGCGCAAAGGTAACGATTTAAATGTTTTTTCAAACGAAAATATAGTTATTTCTGTTTTGCGTCTATCATGCGCAATAATTTTGCGACAAAATACACTTCTAAAGACAGAAATATCACAATAGGAACTAATAAGGAAAAAGATTCGATACGGGTTAACGGACTTTCGCGCAGGACAATATTTTGAAAGACCGCGGCAAATATGAAAAACTTCAAAAGGAAACCGGCTAAGTATAAAAACCCCAATTGGGGAGCAAGTCCAGGAAGCTGCGAGAGCAATAATAATACGGTGCAAATACCGAAAGAGAAAATGGCATGAAAGATATAAACGTCGAGTAATGGATAACTAAGTGTTTTTCCCAAAGCGGCCAGGACACCATTATGGGCATAATATCCGATTAACAAAAGCAGACCAAATGTCAGGATATAGTACGAGAAACTTTTGAACACCTGATTACTTGTTTAGTGCGTTGGCCTGTTTAATAACGGAATACATGGAGAGAAAAATAGCAAAAAGGGTCACGCTGATTTCCCAAAAATCCTGTTCGAACTTTTGGTCTAACCATGACCCCAATAGGTTACCTAAATAAATGGTGAGCCCCATTTGAATGGCGATACCCGAAAAACGGGCCGCCGTTCGTAATCCGCTGTTATCGTTATCTTCCTTACGAGGCTTTTGCTGGCTCATTTTTGTTTGAGCTGGTGTTCGTCAATGATGATTTGAAATCGTTGTTCGAGGATGAACGTGAACCTATATCGCTCGTGTTCCTGTTCAAAGAACCGCTCTTGCCTTTCATCGAACAGGTCGCGTTAAAGGTCGCGCCCGGCTCAACGGCCAGTTTGGTGACCTCAACAGTACCCTCGATGACGGCGGATGACTTTAGCGACAATAAATCGGAAACCAAAAGCTCGCCGTTAAAGCTGCCTTCGATATCGGCGTTCACGCATTCTACTTTTCCATGGATGTAGCCATCTTTGCCGATGACGACCTTGCCGGAAGTCTTGACATTACCGTCTAATTTTCCGTCGATTCTAAAATCAGCTTCGGATACGATATCGCCTTTGATTTTGGTGTTCTTTTCGATTCTGTTGGGTTGTCCGCCTATTTCATTCATGGTTCGTGGTTTTTTGTTGTCAGAAAACATTTGTTATGGTTTTTTTGGATTAGTGAACTTCTAAATACCTTTATCGATAGTTTAGATTAGTTCAACGAAATAATTTGATGGTTTAGTATATCGAACTGATTTATTTCAATATTTGCTCCTTATATTCTTGTAAGTTTTTATGTACTTGGATTATTTTATAGTTGGAAGATAAAATTACAAAATTCTCATTTCTAATCAGATAATCCTTGTTAAATCTTATCAGTTCCGCAAAGCCCAGAGCGTAATCTTTTGATGGGAAGCCATGAACGACTACAAATTGGTCCTCCAAGGTGTAAATGTCTTTGGATATGATGTTCTTGTATTTTAAATCCTTTATGGCCGCTTCCAAATCGCCCTTTACTCGAAGCGCAATCTCATTGTTACTTCTTCGAAACGGAAAAACCACCTTCCAGTTGCCCGCGCCTGTAGAGCCTATTTCCGAAGAGAAATCCTTAATCGCCAATTTGGGTAATTGTTCGGCCACCATCTGTTCCGCTTTTTTACCTTCGGGATTGTTGGGATAGGTCAGCGCCACATAGTCCAGCTGCTCCTTGAAGGGTTCGAAACCGTTCAATCTTCCGATGGCGTTGGCCTTCAACATCTCGAATTTGGGAACGATCGGGTCACCAGTATAATTGTCGATATTCTCTTCGGCGCCTGTAATCGTTTGCAGGAATTCCTGCTGCTGGTACAATCGGTACAAAGCGGCATAGCGTGCATCAGGACTATCGGAATCGTCTTCCAGCACCGCCCGTGGATTCAGTAATATTTCCGCATATCGCGAATCGGCATGGTTCTGTAAAATGTTCGCTTTCATCTGAGCCATCAACGGACTGCCTTCTTCCTCATATATTTTGTACAGGTTATATTTAGATGGTAGTATCAATCGCTCTTCAGGTTCGGACGCCAGCACATCTTCAAGCTTTCCGGCGGCCAAGAGATTTTCCTTGAACTTTTCCTTGTAAATCAGTCCCAATTGATAGTTGGCGAAATTGCGTTCGGTCTGTAGGCTGTCGATGTAGGATTCTTCCGTTGGAATTCTATCCATATAAAAATCGACCGTCAACCGCTCCTCTTCGGTCGGTTCACCACTTAAACTGTCGTTGGCGGCCACCATTTCGCCAGTGGCTTCAGAGGGTAATAGCCGGCCTTTTTTACTCCAGCGCCAATCGTCTTCAAGTTGCCGTTTCCCCCATTTCTGAACGAAATCGTTCTTTCCGTAGCCTAAACTGGTCAGGTTGTAAAAATAGAATTTCCCCTTGTTTTCCTTGCCGCCCTTACTTTCCGCGAACTGGGCGAACCCGGCGGTAATACGGTCTTCCTCTTTTTTTGCGACGGCAAGCTTTTCGGCCTGCAGCTTGGCCACATACTTTTCAAAATACGCTATCTGGTCGTCTATAGGAAGATTGTAAAGTGTAATTACACTATCGGCATTTTGGGCGATATCCTCATATTTGATAACATCCTCCAAATTATCAAGTTTCTTCTTCGTCGAACGAAATTTCTTGGTATTCTCGTCAAGATTGGTCAGCACGCTATCGTAATAGGCTCCGGACAACTTATATTCGTTTTGGTCGAAATTATGAACGGCCAGGTTTTCGTAATTCAGCACGTTCAATTTGGGCTCGTTTTCGGTGGCACGCAACGACTTGTTAAAATAGGCCAAGGCCATGCTGTCATTTTCCTGTTCGAGATGATATTCCGCGACCTGACGGTAAATTTTATCCAAAAATGGCCGATTTTCACGATTTTCTTCCATTTTGGTTAAGAACTCGAGCATTTCCGCCTTGTTTTCGTCCGTAACCTCGATATTCCTTAATTTTTCAATTTCCGCATTAATCATATAGACCCGTGGCGATCTGCGGTTCAGTTCAATAATTTTGTTGAAGGCATAATTGGCACTGTCTTTCTGCTCCAATCGATTATAGAGCTGTCCGATGATGTAATAATACCGTCCTTTCTCGGGATTTTTTTTGGTGTAATGGGATGCGATTTTCAATTGCTGTATCGCATTGTTCAGCGAATCTTGATTGATGTAGGCTTGGGCCAGCATTGCGCGGGCATCGGCATAGTTTTGCGCGTCGAGATCCTCGTATTTGAAAACACGTTGGAGGTTCTTGATGGCAAGATCTTCGTTCTCTAAGCGAATGTTAACCTTTTCGCGCCAGATATGTGCCTCGCCCAACTTATCGCTGTAATCGTATTTGTTGATGATATAGTTGAAGGCCTCTAAAGCGGGAATATACCGTTGATCAAAATACCGTGCCTTGCCCAATAACAGGAAGGCCTCGTCGGTCTGCGGATTGCGTTCCTCGTCCTTGATGTCCATACTGTGTTTCTGTATGGCCTTGCTCGCCTTCTCTTCGGCAATGATAAAGTTGGGGTTATTGTCTTCGGAATCGAGCTTGATATCCTCCGTGACTTCGAGGCGTTCTACGGGAAGTATTTCCCAATAATCGTCCCTATAATTATTGTTCAGCTCTTCCCGGCCCTCCTCAAAGGCGATGTTACCATTGTACAGGGTATTGTACTTGGTGTTTAGCGCGTGCCAGTTGCGGTTCACGAATTTATCCTTTTTGGTAGAGCAGCCGTTAAAAACGATGCCCCCCAGCAGGATAAGGAGAATGTATGTGTTTCGAAGTTTCAAGATTGCAAAGGTACCTATGTAACCTTAACTGAAATTTGGCGGGATTATTATGTCGTTCGTCGAGAAAAATGGTTAAAAAGATAAGGCTAGGCGATTAGATGATAGGAAGGATAAAAAGAATCGGACCCGCCAGTTGACCAGGCTGGGTTACCTTCGCGGTTAAATTTCGCAAAACTTATTCAGTCCGAATGTCATTCTAACAGACCACCCAGTATGCAAATGTGGTCGTTCGTCTATCCATTCAATGCTTTTGGGGGATTTCATGGATACTTTTCGACCATTAAACACACCGCATCGCATTTTGACGGACATAAAGAAACCATAAATCCGACCACCCGGTCAGTTTTTGAAATTTGATCGAAGTGAAGCACTTTCATCCGGACGGGAGTTTTCCGGTATTTCGTTTCCTCTAAAGAATAGCTCCAATTCCTTCAAGGTCTCAGCGGAGGTTTCAATATCCTTAACTATTTCACCCTTGTTCAAAACCACAATACGCTCGCAGACCTCCGTGACATGAATTAGATCATGGCTCGAAACCAAGACGGTAACGTCTTGTTTGGCCGCCAAATCCCTTATGATGTCTTTCAGACGAATCTGTGTGGTTGGGTCAAGATTGGCAAAAGGCTCATCCAAAATGATAACTTCGGGGTTGCCGATAAAGGAGGCTACGATTCCTGCTTTCTTTTGATTGCCTTTGGAAAGGTCGCGCAAATACTTTTTCTGTCCAAGTATTTCGCCGTGGAAAAAATCCTGAAAATTGGCGAGCAGGGCATTGACGTCGGCTTTGTTTTGACCACGTAGCTCGCCGATAAAATAGAAATATTCCTCAGGGGTCAGATAGCCAATCAAAAAGGTTTCGTCGATAAAGGCCGAGGTAAAGGGCTTCCAAGCCTCACTTTGATCTACCTGAACCTCGTGACTTACGATGTGGCCGGTCGTGGGCTGGATAAGATCGAGCAACAGGCTAAAAAAGGTGGTCTTGCCGGCACCGTTGTTGCCTACCAGGCCGAAACTTTGGCCTTTGGGGATTTCCAAATGCTCAAGGTTCAAAACGGTCTGCGTGGCGTATTTTTTGGTGAGGTTCTGTGCTGTTATCATACATTGTTCTTTTAGTCATTCCCGCACTTCGGCTAAGTTTATATTTAGCGCAGCCGAAATGCTCAACATAAACTTCGGTGGGAATCTCCCCAATTGTTCAAATGGGCGTTTTAGACCTGCTAGATTCACTCGTGCATCGCTTACACATTACAGGTCAATCAGTCATGGCTCTTGTCTCTAGTTTCTTGGTTCTTTTTTCAACTGTTCTTCTCCCTAAACCCGGCTATCATACCGTACTTTCTTTTCCGGTAGGCCTGGGTTATTTTGTCCAACAAAGGCCTTTTAAGGGCAAACCCCACGATGCCGAGTATGGATAAGGTTGCAATGGCCACTTCGAATGAAACAAAAGTTTTCAATATAAAATAAAGGATGCTCGGTACGACTATCAACGGAATCAATATCAAAAACTGCGTGGCGCTGGTACCCTGCATATTGCCAAACGCACTTTTGGTGAGGTCGATTCGTTTTTTGTTAAACGATCCGAAAAAGAGCACTACGGGCAGGTTAACCCCCAAATTGTAGAGCGCACAGGCGAAATTGATGGCCAAGGCCTGCCATCCGAAATATACATATGGGATAGAGAGCAGAAACATGGCCACAACGCTAACCGATATAAGCCCTGCCTTTGATTCCAAATACTTCCGTAGAGGGATGTTCTGGGCCATCATCATACTATAATATTCACTGTCCCATGCGGGAATAAACTGTCCGAAATTCGACAAAAAGGCACCGGTAATAAAGATTCCTGCGAAAATATAAATCGTAGAGGTCGGCCCATAGGTGCCCGTCATATAGAAAATCAATCCATAGGCAACAATGCCTAACGAAACAAAAACCTGCATCTTGGTCCGTTTGTTGCGCCAGATCATTTTTAGGTCCAACCGCAGGAATGGTGCGATACTACCGAAACGTTCGGTCCAAGAAAGGTCGGAAGTACTCGCTTGTTTGGTTTTCTGTTTTAGGGAGGCATCCAAGAACAACTTCCCTCTGAGATAATTGTAATTAATATAGTAGCAAGTTGCCGCCAAGACCAAAGGTATCAAGGTGTAGGCTGGATTTTGAAAGAGTGCGTAGAAAAGAGATCCTACATAGTGTTTGACGGGAAGTATCCCGAAATATTCCAATCCGTACAATCCCGCCATCAAAATAGCCAATGTAAATAAGGCTTTATCGTTTTTGTTAATCAAGAAGTTGACGTAGTTTAGAGATAGCACAATGCCGAACACCGAAACGAGCCAGACCAGGACGTTCATGACGGAATACCCTTGTACCAAAAGCACGATGCAGAACGGCACAAAAAAGAACAGCGCAAGAAAGTTATAGAACGAAACCGCCGAACGGGCCAAGATATAGTGGGTTATACTGCTCTTATTGACAGGAAGGGTCAAAAAGGGCTTGATATCCATCACAGGGAGTTTCTGCATAAAATACCTTAGAAAAAGTTCGCCCAGTATCCAAAAAACCAAATATTGACTTAGGATAAATACCGGATCGCTATCAGGAAATTGCTTTTCGAAAATAAAGAACAGCCCCGCTCCGGAAAACGCCAATATCCCTAAAAAATAAACGGCCATAAAACCCATCAGAATCTTGATGCCCAAGCTTTTTCCGAGGGAGGAAGAGCGAAAGAACGATTTCCATTGGAGATTTAAGAAGCGTGTGAACATACGTCTAAGCCGGTATTACTTGCTATGTTTTTGGGCTATCTGTTGCACCTCCATACCCCAGTTCTGGCCGAACGCCATGGCTTTCTGTGACAGAGCTAATTGTTTCTCTGCCAACTTGCTGCCAAGCTCGGTTTCGTAGAATGCGATCAGTTCCTTCAATTCTTCCTGGGTAAACTCTTGCATATATAGATCAGCCATCTTATCGTAAAGTGGATCTAAGGTCGTAGTCGCCTCTTTGGTATAGCCCTCTTTATTCGCTTCCGGTACCGATTGGCCCAACTGAGCGATAGCATTTTCAAACGCGGTACCCGCACCGGTTAGCGACAGCAGTTTCTTGGTGTCTGTCTTGAAGGCCCCATCTTGGGCATTGGTAAATGTAATGGCGCAAAGCACCGTAAGGGCAAATACTAATTTTTTCATGTTCCCGAATTTTTAAAAGATTATAATTTTCAGCTGGCCTATTTTTTTTGGCATATTATGTACGTTGTTGCGGGCTAAAATGGACTTTATTGAATGTGTTATTGGATTATTTTGTTCCCTGCAGATCATTCTTCCAAGAGTATTGTTTACACGAGAAGTAGACGCCCCTGAAGAACGATTTCCAAGTGGCAGGCGTAAAGCTGATGAAATGTTTAACATAATCACCGAGGTTAATTTTAAACGTTAGTAGCGCTAATTCAAGATTTGTTACATAAATTTTCTTACGCATAAGAAGTCCAGTTTCAGGTCAAGTCAAAATCTACGTATAATCCATTGCATCTTTTGCGCCATCCCGTCGTTAAAAAATAATTCCGAAGCTACGATTAGACAATGATTTTTTGCCTAAAGCTGCCACAAAACCTGGGATTACCTTATGAGTCATTTTAGCTTAACTTGACACTAGGCATGTTTTTTTGCTTTTCCGTTTTAATTCGGATTCCCAATCCGTATTTTTGCAATCCTTAAATACGGGGCAAACGTTTAACGACAGCAATTGCCCTCTAGTTTTTACCGCTTTAACTCTTTTATTTTATCAATCATGGCAGATTTCCATTCCTTAACCGTAAAACATATCAGATCGCTTACGCCGAGTTCGCTGGCGATTACCTTCAGCATTCCCAAAGAATTGATTCAGACTTTCGATTTCGTTCCGGGACAATACGTCACCCTAAAAAAAGAAATCAAGGGGAAGGAACTGCGCAGGTCCTATTCTATTTGCTCGTTCCCAAGAAGTGATTGCTTTACCATCGGGGTCAAGAAAGTGGCCAAAGGCGAATTCACCCATTTTGCCCATACCCAATTGGCCGTGGGTGACACCCTGGAGGTCATGCCGCCCGAAGGCCGTTTCACCTTTCAGCCTACCGGCCAACCGAAAACTATCGCTGCTTTTGCGGCCGGTAGCGGTATTACGCCGATTATGAGTATTGCCAAGGCGGTTCTGGAAAGCCATCCGAAGAGTAAATTTGTATTGGTCTATGGCAATAAATCGTTTAAGGATACGATGTTCTATACCGATTTGGTAAAGTTGGAACTGGACTATTCCGATCGCTTCTTTGTACATTTCGTGACCAGCCAAACCCAGGAAGACGACTCCCGTTTCGGCCGTATTGACACCGCTATGGTCAATTACGCCCTAAAGAACAAGCATAAGGGCACCGATTTCGATGCCTATTACCTCTGCGGTCCCGAAGCTATGATCGACTTGGTATCCGACACCTTGCTGGACAATGATGTTCCCAAGGATAAAATACATTTCGAGCTTTTTACTAGTAAAGGAATTTTGGACGAACTGCCCGAGAAGCCTGATGGCACGACCCAACTGACCGTAACGGTCGACGATGAGGTCTTTGAATTGACCATGGATAGAAAAGAGCGAGTGCTCGATGCAGTCCTCAAGCAGAATATCGACGCGCCATACTCGTGTCAGGGCGGTGTTTGCAGCACCTGTATTGCCCGTGTGACAGAAGGCAAGGCCGAAATGGCGAAAAATCAGATCTTGACCGACGGTGAAATTGCCGAGGGATTCATCCTTACCTGTCAGGCACATCCGTTGACGCCAGTTTTGAAGGTGGATTATGATGATGTTTAAATTGTTGAAAATTCAAATCAATTATTATTTGACTTGAATCAAACGGACCTAAAAATGCAACTTATCTTTGGCAAGATAAAAGGATAGCTTATTAGAGAAATTAAAAAGGTAGACCTTTACAAGAATAGATCTCAAAATATGTTTTTCAGACCTCTTGCTAAGTGCTCTCCATATAATATCTACTTCATTGTTAGTGGTTTAATTAGTGTTTTGGGTGGAACGGAACAACTTGTTGCACAAGGTACAACTGCAGAAGAAAAGGTATTCATCAACCTGGTAATCGCCCCTGTCAGGAGCATTGCTACGGATGCTACAAACTTCGCCGTGCCCCATAAACCCTTAAAGCTCAAGCCGGAATATCCGGTTGCGCGTCAGATTGTCGAAGATTATTATAGGAGCGAAAACAAAACGCCCGGTGGCCATTGCCTGACCATTAGTAAAAGTCGGTTTGAAAACGCCTATAAAACGGTTTACGGACGCTCCTTCTATAAGGACCTTCCCGATGCGATTGCCACCAAACAGTTAACCCCAAATCAGGTATTCAACAATCTGTTCGCCACTGCTACCACATCGGGACCAGAATGGCGGGACCTGCCCCGTGAATATCGGGCCAAGGGCAATGCGGGTGCCATTGCCATTGCCGGTCTTGGCGACCTGGTCGATACAGAGGGTATATGGAGCGGTAAACTTCGCCCTGGGGCCCTTGTACAAGTGTGGCGGTTGCGGGAAGATTACGAAAAAGTGCGTCACGGTGCCGCGGTACTGGATTTTGACCCCTATGGACACTCATTTGTTTTTATAGGTTATGTACTTGACAGGATGGGTGCCGTAAAGGGATTGAGAATTGCGGACCAGGGCTATCAGAGCTACCGACCCTTGGTGCCCCGGGATTACGAAGTGTGGTGGGGCGTCAATCTAAAAGTTTGATTCGGCATAGAGAATCTTTCCTTTTGTTGCGCGATTTTCTCACATTTACCCAATAGATCTGTAGGTTTTACGTTAATATTGCATAGTATAGTGGATTGATGAGGGTTTAAGGTTGAAGGCTCCGATATGAAAACCCGGTGTCAGAATGTTATTCCCTTTCCGTTTCAATGAGGTAGTCCAACGGCAAATTTCTAACATATCAGATGATGTTTTTTCTTAGCTTTTTATTTTTATTCAGCGGACTTCAGAACGCCTCGTTTGCACAGGTCGATTCACGTGCATTGGAAATTGATACGAAGCGTACAGCTTATTCAGAAACTCTACAAACACTTGCTGTAGAGAATCTTGAAAAACCTCAAATAAACAAGGATCCGGATTCCCTCACCTACTTAGCTACCAAAGCACAGGTTGATTTTATTAGAATCCGGTTGCGCAACGACTTCAAAGAAAACCGTATCGATATCGACAGTGTAAAGCGCACTTTTGGCAAACAATTGACCGACCAAATTATTCCCTATTGGTACGGTACAGACTGGAGCTTCGGCGGGCATACCGCTGTGCCTAAAAAGGGCAAGATTGCCTGCGGATACTTTATTTCGACCACCCTTAAGGATATGGGGCTGAATTTGAACCGGTACAAGTTGGCGCAAAAATCGCCTATTGACGAGGCAAAGGTTTTAAGCTGTGGTGCGGAAATTACGACCATTGCCAATGAAGATCCCGAACAGGCTTTGGAAGAAATTAACGGACACATAAAGAAAGGGGTGTATTTTGTTGGATTCGACACGGGCCATGTGGGTTTTTTGGTCAAGAAAAAAGGGAAACTTTTTTTGGTACACTCCAATTATTTAGCACCGGTCTCCGTATGCATCGAACCTCTAGAAACTGCAAGGATTTTCAAGACGTTCACCAAATTTCATTTGGTTGATATTTCAAATAACGGGAAGCTAATCGAGAAGTGGTTGAATAACGATGTGGTACTGCGATAAGACTAAATGAGTTCTTAATCCATAAGTATGGAATCCAACACTTTACTGGCATGTTCATATCCGATCGAGTACGCCTTTTCAATACCTTTACGGTCGAGAACCCCGATTTTTTCTAACTCTTGAAATTCCAATAGCAGGTCACATGACTCCAATTTTTGTCGATTGTTTGCGTATATCATCAAACTGGTTACCCGGCCGGTAATCTGCCAAGAGTTTTTTAGGGCATTTTGATAGAGTTCACTAACTTTAGATACGTTACTTCCGATAGTGTAATCCACTTTATCCGTTACGGGTTCCGAAGGAAAATTGTTCATTATGCCGCCATCGGCAAAAAGCTCGCCCTCAAGTTCTACGGGACTGAATACCGGTGGCAGCGCAGCCGATGCCAGTAGAGGTCGTATTAGCTCACCCTGCGAAAAATAACGCTGCTCGCCCTTTTGTAAGTTCGTAGCCACCACATATAACTTGCGTTCCAAGGCATCAAAGGAATCCTCTGGAAAATACCCCTTAAAAACTTTAAAATACCGGTCGGTATCAATAAAGCCCGGTTTTACAATAGTCAAAAAATTATAGCGGAACAACGGAGTTTCCTTAAAAAGTGAGAGCATGTCCTGCGCCGAATTACCGTTTGCGTACAAAGCACCAACCAAGGCCCCGATGCTGCTGCCGCTGACCGTTGAAGCCGAGATGCCATGCTCTTTTAAAGCTTGAATCAGGCCTATATGCGCCATACCCCGAACGCCTCCCCCGGAAAGTACGAGACCGATGGATTTTGAATTAATGTCGTTCATGATGATTGATTACGGGCCGTGCTACTAGTTAGTTGTAAATGTTCAGTCTGTCAAAAGTACTTAAATCATGGGTACTTACTCTCGCTTCCAAGAAATTTAGAAAGCGATTTCGATGTAACCTGTCGTTATTAAGAATAAGCTTTTGTGGTGTATTCAAGGTTTGTATATCTGGTTTTTTGCCCTTTGCCTGACCGAACACTCAAAAAATAATGCTATTTTGGCCGCTGAAAATGAAAATACATAGCTCTATGGTACGGAGGACAGCATTTGCCCTTCTCTTGATTTCTTTGATTGCAGGATGTAAACAAGACGACGACCCCATAGTGATAATCGATGGCGAAGATAAAACCGTCGTTGAACTTGAAGGAGCAGTCGTTCGCGATAGCACTCACAAATTGTTGCTTTATAACGGAACCTTAGAAAATTTACCTGAAAAGATAAAAATCGGTCAAGATACACTAGTAGTTTCCGAAACCCCGTCTGATTTTGCAAAAGGGAAGGCGTATTCAGGAATATTAAATGGCGAAATCTATACACTGTACAAAACCGAATTACCTATTATTTCTGTAAACACCGACAGTCGTGAAATCGTTGACGAACCGAAAATTTTAGGCAACCTTCAGCTATGGGAAAAGGGTGAAAAAACTTTCGAAAGTATTATCGGCATCGAGATACGAGGTGGCTTTTCCCAAACCTTTCCAAAAAAATCGTACAGTGTCGAGCTTTGGGAAGATGAAGCTGGTGAGGAGAGTTATAGCGAAAGTCTATTGGGCCTCTGTGAAGACGATGATTGGATTCTTGACGGACTGTGGAACGAACCTCTGCACCTTCGCTAATACGTGTCTCACGACCTTTGGCTCGAAATGGGAAGGTACCCCCTATATGGATAGAGAGCCGGACATAACATTCGGTATAAAACGTGAATTCTGCGAAGTCTTTCTGAACGGAAGATACCGAGGCCTGTACTACTTAGGGGAGAAAGTGGACCGCAAGTAGTTGGCCCTTAAAAAAATGAGGATGGCCAATTGCGAGGGGAAATGTACAAAGGGGATTTATGGAGAACGGTGTGCTCTTCACGGGCCTTGACGACTTTTCGAACGATGAAGTCATTTGGAGCGGCTACGAAGCCGAATATCCCGACGATATCGGGGAGATTGACTGGACCAACTTGCACGATTTTGTCGGTGCTGTCGTAAACAGCGACCAAGAAACATTTGATTCTACGGTAATCAATCGAATATCGGTAGAGAACATGGCCGATTATTTTATCTTTTTGAACATGGTCTTTGCTGCCGACAACACGGGTAAGAATATCATAACCGGCCGTTACGATAGCGACGAGCCTTACTTTTACTCGGCTTGGGATATGGACGGCTCCTTCGGCAACGATTGGCAAGGTGACCGTGTGGACATAAGTGAAGAGATTTTGGCAAATGGACTACATTCCAAGTTACTTGAAAACGAAGTGTTCAAGGCAGAAGTGAAAGCTCGATGGGCCTCCCTACGAGCACAAACCCTGCAAACGGCAGAACTTCAAAAACGGTTTACTGATTTGTATGCCAAATTAAATGGAAATGGAGTTTACGAACGGGAAGCCCTCGATGAGGAACTCCCAAGAAAATACAGCGAACAAGAAATCGATTTTATCACCGCTTGGATTCAGCGTAGGGCCGATTATTTGGACATGTATTTTTTAAATCTTTAATCCAAAAAACTTCGCAAGAGCCTACCGCGATAATCGGCCACCGCTTCATAATAACTTTGGTTGACCGGGAATGCCGCTTCAAGCCAGAAAATAGCAAACCCGATTATCGTACTACCCTGCATTGGGAGCCTCAGATCGAGGTCAATGGACAAGAAGAATCGACATCGCGCTTCTATACCGGCGATAGTGCCGGTTTTACTTTTTTGAGGGTGGATGTTATAAAGGCTAAAAAAGACTTGGTAGTCGGTTTTGTTCTCGCAAGTCAGATGGACATGATTCATTTAAGAGGTTTTGAGGCCATCTTTCATCGATAAGATACATATCTGACAACATTTCATCGGTGTAAGGAAATTTTACAAACCGATCAGTCGGCAAAACGATTCTACAATACTTGAACATATGCCTTTAAATGCTTATCCGTAAGCAATACAGGCGTCTATTCATAGTTCGTAAGGCCAATTAATAACAAAATTCTTCATATCCTCTGTGCCTGCCCTGGCTGTATCGAACAGGCAGGCTTGCGCTCGTGTCCATTTCTCTCAGGGCAAGCCTTTCGGATAAACCTTCACACCCTAAATCGCCTCGAACAACTTCCCCGGCAGCGGCCGAACCACCCCTTTCATCTCCATATTCAGCAGCGTCGATGACACCTTGAAAATCGGAAGTTGGCATTCCAGCGCAATACTGTCCAGTTGCTGTTTGCCATTTTTTAGAAGATAATCGTAAATCGATTGTTCGATAGCGTCCAATTCTATGAAAAGCTGTTTTTGAACGCTTTGGGTCTTTTTCTCTGGGATATCCCAATTCAATAAATAGATCAGATCAGCCGCTGAAGTCATCATGTGCGCCTTTTGTTGTTTGATGAGATTGTTGCATCCGACACTATATCTGTCTTTCGTACGGCCCGGTACGGCAAACACGTCGCGGTTGTAACTATTGGCGATATCGGCCGTGACCAAGCTTCCCCCTCTTTCCGCGGATTCTACCACGACCGTAGCTTCGCTCATACCCGCAATAATTCGGTTTCGCTTTAAAAAATGTTCCCGTTCGGGTTGGCTCGTACTCCAGAATTCAGTGTAAAATCCACCGTTTTTCTCCACATCCTTAATATATTTCGCATGTACTTTCGGATACATCTGGTTGAGGCCATGTGCCAAGCATCCTATGGTTTGCAGACCGTGTTTTACGGCCGCTTTTTGCGCGGTGATATCCACGCCATAGGCAAATCCGCTGACGATTATCGGGTTTAGGGGTGCGATATCCTCTATAAACCGCTCGCAAAAGGCCTTTCCATAGCTGGTTATATTCCTGGTGCCGACCACACTGATGATTTTTCTATCCGTCAGATCAATATTTCCGCGCTTGAAAAGCAGCATGGGGCTGTCGGTACAGTGTTTTAAATATTTAGGGTGGTCTTCATCCAAAAAATAAGTGTATTGGATTCGATTTTTTCGGATGTAGTCGTACTCCTTTTCCGCAGCTTCCCGATGTTGGGCGTCGTAGAGATTTCGTAAAGTATAGGAGCCAATGCCGTCGATTTTTAGCAGCTTTTGCTGCTTATCGGCGAAGACGGCTGCGGGACTCCCACAATGAGCTATCAGTTTTTTGGCCGATACGTCACCAATATTGGGAATGTTCTGCAGGCGTAAGACCGCAGTGAGTTCATTTTTATCCATTTAGAAAACCATCAAAGTTATTCACAAAACACATCAAATATAATGTTAATAAAAAGTACGGCGGCGGCTGGCATCCCCCTTTATATTTTATAATCTTTGTAAAGTATGGCATTGGAACACTATATATCAGAATTACTCTACCGTTACAACTGCGTAGTAGTGCCCGGTTTTGGGGCATTTTTGACCCAGTCGAGGTCGGCCGTCATTCATGAGGAAACCCATACATTGTATCCTCCGATGAAAACGGTGTCTTTCAATCAGCAGCTGATTTCCAATGACGGATTATTGGTTTCCTATGCTGCCGAAGCCCAAAAGACCACTTTTGAAGCCATGCTGAAGCGAGTCGAGGAAGAGATTGCCGACTGGAAATTAAGATTGCAAAAAGGGGAACGATTGAAATTGGCGGACATCGGTGAGGTTTGGTCCGGCACTGAAGGAAAAATACAGTTTCAGCCCACTGGAAAGAACAATTACCTAACCGCTTCGTACGGAATGTCCTCTTTTGTCGCAGCACCGGTTGCCAGAGAGGTCTTAAAAGAAGAGGTGGCCGCTTTGGAAGAAAGATCACCTATTGCCTTCACTCCCGAAAGTCGGGAAGCCGTCGCGGCCCGGCCTTATCTAAAGTATGCTGCCGTTGTGTTGTTGGCGCTTACTACGGGATTTGCAGGTTTTCAATTCTACAAAGCCGATCAAAACAATCAACAATTGGTCCGCGAAGAGGCCCAACAACAGGTCTCCAAACGTATTCAGGAAGCCACTTTTTTCGATACTGACCCGTTGGAACTGCCCACGATTACCCTAAAAACCACTAAAAAGGCAGCTTCGGACAAAACGAATCGAAAAACTCACCAAATCATTGCCGGAGCTTTCCGGTACAGGACCAATGCAGATAAAAAAATCGGGCAATTGAAAAAGCTCGGTTTCAATCCTTCCTATATTGGCACCAATCCTTTCGGGCTGCATATGGTCGCCTACGACAGCTTTGTCGATGCCCAACAGGCTTTGTTGGCCTTGCGGAAAATCAAGCTTTCACAAAAAGATGCTTGGTTGAAGTCTGTCAGATAGGTAAGTTCGATTTTTTTTTGTCAATATTACTATTGCTTTCCCATTCTCGTTTACCATCCATACATCATCCCTGTACAATTGTACATTATCTCCATCCATCTATACCCAAAATTCACTTTTTTGCCCCTCGTAAATACCTAAATATTAGATAGATACGGGTTACATTGGTTGCATACTTTGTTACATATGTGGCACATTCTGCAGGTCCTTTGCTCTAATTTTGGACTATGAAAATAAGTTCCCTTCCCGATAGGATTTTTTATGGGAATGAAACCCTTTCATATTCTTCCCCTTTTCATCCCCCCCTGTAGATCTGAGTTTTAATTTAATCAGTAATAACCTTTAAAATGTATGTATTATGAAAACAAGTATGAAGTTAACACGGAATTTTTTCGCCTTTTTAATCATGGCTGGGCTAATTATGTCTTGTTCGCAAGATGATGTATCGGAAGGTGCAATCGGCCCGCAAGGCCCACAAGGAGAACAAGGGCCTGAGGGATCCAAAGGAGACCCGGGTGAGGATGGCACGACGGCCAATCAAGGCGTTCAGGGGGAACAGGGTGAGCAGGGGGAACAGGGCGAGCAGGGCCCGAAAGGCGACCAGGGCGACCAGGGCGACCAGGGAGATCAGGGCGAGCAAGGCCCCAAGGGCAATACAGGTACGGCCAATGTTATTTATTCAAATTGGATTGAAACTGAGTTCCCAAGCACTATTTCGGATCCGGGAGCTGGCTTCGATATCGATGCCCCTGACCTGACCCAAGATATTATGGATAAAGGTACGGTTATGGTATTCGGTAGAAACCTGACCATTTTCGGATTCGATTATTTTGCTTTGCCATTCATTACAAGTAGTAACCAACACAATTTCAGGATAGAAAATGAGAAAGTTTTACGGATTACGGTGGCAACGCTTTCCGGTGCAGTCTCTTCCCAGATTGGCAGCCCCTTTTTCGAGGATTACCGATACGTTATCATTCCGGGAGGGAAACCGGTGACAACTGGTCCCGTTATCGGTACTGAGGATAAAGCTTTGAATTATTCCAAAATGTCATATGAGGAGCTGGCTGAGCATTTTAAGTTTGCTGAATAGCTTTTAATCCTTTTCCCAATTTGTAGAGGCTCCCGTAAAAAAGGAGCCTCTTAATTAAAAGGAAGATTAAAAAAGAACTCAAAGCCTGTGGAGATGCCCCGTAAAAAGCAAGTTTTTTGTTGAAAAGAACCTAAAATTTAAACAGGTTCGGCCCATTGCTTAAAATGGCTCTAAATACTGACTAAACCTTCATAAAGTTTGTTAAACAGACGGCATTAAAGTAATTTTGTAAGCATTCTAAAAAAAACTGGGCACTTCTTGGATGACTATTTGCACCGAACCGATAATTTTCGGAGAAACGCGTTATTTAACTAAGCATAGGCTCAATAACTCCAACTTTATACAATGAGCGGATTGGTAAAATCTTCGATAGCCCGAAAAGTGGTCATGGCCCTCTCGGGTCTTTTTTTGGTCTTTTTTCTCGGACAGCATTTCGTAATCAACGTAACTTCTGTAATCGCGCCGGAAACTTTTAACTCTTGGTCGCATTTCATGGGATACAACGGGTTGGTGCAGTTTATTCTGCAACCGATTTTGATTGCGGGGGTCGTTGTGCATTTCATCATGGGTATAGTTCTGGAACTTCAAAATAACAAGGCTAGGACAATTAAGTACAAAAAATTCAATGGAGGGGCCAACTCGTCTTGGATGTCACGAAATATGATTATTACCGGATTGGTCGTACTCGCTTTTTTAGGCCTGCACATGTACGATTTTTGGATTCATGAAATGGATTACAAGTACATTTCGGCGAACCCAGAGGATCCGACCCGCTATTTAGAGGAAACCGTACATAAATTCGCACCCCTGTGGCGAACGGCTCTATATGTGGTCTCGTTCGTGCTTTTGGCTTTGCACCTATGGCATGGCTTTGCATCATCTTTTCAAAGTATGGGCTTGAATAACAAATATACCCCGGCCATTCAGACCTTCACCAAAATATATGCGATAGCGATTCCGGTGGGATTCATTTTTATCGCGCTTTACCATCATTTTAACCCAATAACACAGTAGATTATGGGCAT
>RCMY010000445.1_pt1 | contig 38768 bp, 31 predicted proteins | sample 2041341 | NCBI WGS metagenome assembly RCMY01 (sample SAMN09708234, study PRJNA481090) | Marine sediment metagenome, whole genome shotgun sequencing project. | reverse complement strand
ATTTGAGACTCTGCAAGAAGTCTATGAAAACGAACTGAAGATTGACGAAACCGATTTAACAGATGAAATTGATTTTGGCACACCCGCAATAGACTTCTTGCCTCAAGATAAACTTGAACATCCACTCATAACCAGCTTTCATTTAAGCCACCGGCTTAACACCGGTTTTCGGCAACTGAGCACGGGCGAATCACGCAAGCTATTAATTTTACAAGCCATTTTGTCGGGTGCACGCTATATCATTTTGGATAACCCTTTTGATGATTTAGATGCCTTTTCCAGAGAACAGTTAAGCTTGGTGTTAAGTCAGCTTAAATCTCAAAATATTACTTTGTTCTTATTATTAAGTAACCGTCAAGACATCCCCGACTGGATCACGACCTTTGCTATAGTTGAACAAAATAGTGTGCACGATTTAAGTGCCATGAGCATAGACAACGCGCGCACAGCAATTGATGCAATATTTACCTTTGACGCCTTAGATGCATCTTTACTCGAGCGGATTATTTCAATTGGCGTTAGCCATAACAATCAGCACTTGGTGCAAATCAATAAGGCTACGGTCTCATATGGTGGAAGTTTGGCATTACCGGTTACTAGCTTAAGTATAAAGGCTTTGCAACACACCTTAATTACCGGGCCCAACGGCTCAGGTAAATCGACACTTCTACAATTAGTCACGGGTGACTGCCCACAATGTTTTAGCAATGATGTGACCATAATGGGTTATAAACGCGGTAGTGGCGAAACTATTTGGGATGTGAAAAAGCACTTGGGCATTGTATCGCCCGATATCCATCGCTCGTACCGCGTTAGTTGCACGGCGCTTACCGTGGTGTTGTCAGGGTTTATGGATTCTATTGGCTTATACACTGAGGTGACGCCAAGCCATAAGCAACAAGCACTGGAATGGCTAGATTTGATTGGGCTTAAAGCATTTGCCAACAGTAATTTTAAACAATTTAGTTTTGGCGAACAAAGGCTGTTATTAATTGCTCGAGCCTTAGTGAAATTCCCCTCACTACTAGTGTTAGATGAACCCACACAAGGGCTGGATGAGATAAACAGGCGCATGGTGTTAGACGTCATTACAAGTATTGCCAACAAAAAATTAGCCACTATCTTAATGGTCAGTCATCGCGAAGACGAAAGATTGCCAATATTTATACAGCATGTTGAATTACAAGCGCATGACACTTTAAACTAATTCTGAAGCCAATAAACAATTCCTACACCAGCGTAGATGTTAGCGAGCAATATTATAGAAGCAGACGCCGGCATCAGCAAACCAGTGGCAGAAGGTTTGAAGGTGAGTGAATAACTCATTTTAATGACAAAATCAGAGGACAAAGTGATGCGACGAAAAGTAGTTTCTGCTGCAGATGCTGCAGTATTGATAAAAGACGGTGATACGTTGACCACTTCCGGCTTTGTCGGCATTGGTGTGCCCGAAGAATTGCTATGTGCTATTGAGGCTCGCTTTTTGCGAACAGGGCATCCAAGAGATCTTTCTCTCGTATTTGCCGCAGGTCAAGGCGATGGTAAAAATCGTGGTCTTAACCGCCTCGGCCATGTCAATTTATTGCGACGGGTGGTTGGTGGCCATTGGGGCTTGATCCCAAAAGTTGCAAAGCTAGCCGTTGAAGGTCAAATTGAAGCGTGGAATCTGCCACAAGGTTGTATTAGCCAGCTTTATAGAGACGTGGCTGCTGGCAAACCAGGCATGATTTCAACAGTTGGCTTAGAGACCTTTGTCGATCCTCGGCAAGACGGTGGCGCTATTAATGACATCTCTATTGAACCACAAGTTGAGCTAATAAATATTCGTGGCGAAGAAATGCTGTTTTACCTTGCGCCTAAATTGACGGTGGCATTGCTACGAGGTACCACTGCAGATGAATCGGGAAATATCACCATGGAACGTGAAGCGCTCATTATCGACAACCTTGCTCAAGCCATGGCGGTGAAAAATGCGGGTGGAGTGGTCATAGTACAGGTAGAGCGCCTTGCGCGAAGTGGCAGCTTATCTGCGCGGGATATTCAAATCCCCGGTATATTCGTAGATGCAGTTGTCGTTTCACGTGCTGAAAATCATATGCAAACCTACCAAACAGCCTTTTCACACGCTTTTACCAATCGCATTCGACCTGTTGAAGGTGAAATAGCCGCGATGCCCATGGATACACGTAAAATAATTGCTCGACGCTGCGCTTTTGAACTGCCGGTAAATGGTGTCATTAATTTAGGCATTGGCATGCCCGAGGGGATTGCCTCGGTGGCAGCTGAAGAAGGTATACTCGATCACATAACCCTTACCACAGAACCCGGCGTGATTGGCGGTCAACCTGCCTCAGGCATGGATTTTGGCGCAGCGGTAGACACCGACGCGATAATTTCTCAAAATGCGCAATTCGATTTTTATGATGGCGGGGGTCTCGACATGGCATGCCTAGGCTTAGCGCAGGCAGATATTAACGGGAATGTAAACGTTTCTCGCTTCGGGTCACGCCTAGCCGGGGCAGGTGGATTTATAAATATTAGTCAAAATGCAAAATCATTGGTCTTTGCAGGCAGCTTTATGGCTAAAGGAACAATTATTAATATAAAAGAAGGAAGGCTTATAATTGAAAAGGAGGGAGTGGAAAGTAAATTTTTGTCACAAGTAGAGCAAATCACGTTTGCTGGCATTCGCGCTGCACGTATGAATCAATCGGTCATTTATGTTACTGAACGGTGCGTGTTTAAATTGGGTAAAGATGGAATGGAATTAATTGAAATTGCGCCTGGCGTAGATTTGCAGAATGATATTCTAAGTCAAATGGACTTCACGCCGTTAATCAATGAGATAAAAGAAATGGATCCTCGTATATTTCGCGATGAGCCAATGGACTTGCGCAACGAATTACTTCATTTGGATCTTCCCAAGCGCATTGCATTGGATGCTAAGAAAGATCGCTTATTTATAAATTTCGAGAAGATGCGAGTTCGCAGCGCTAATGATGTCAATCAAATTGAGCAACAGATTGAAAAAACATGCGGAGCGCTAGAACAACGTGTTGATGTTATTGTAAACTATGATGGCTTTCAACTCGATGACGATGTTAGTTCCGATTATGCTGAGATGGTTAAAAGCTTAGAGACTCGTTTCTATAGGAATATTACCCGTTATTCTGGTTCTGCCTTTTTACGACTTAAACTTGGAAAAACCTTGAAAGGCGACGCCTTGCACATTTTTGAGACGCGAGAAGCCGCGCAGTTGTTTTTAGACCAGCCAAATTAGCGCGGTTCAACACATTGTATTATTGCCAATCGGGGTTAATGTTCCGCCGATAACTCCGAAGCCTACTATCACAATAGGTGAACTAGTAGAGCTATGCAAAATAGACCAAGTACTCCTCGTGCTGATCTTGCAGAAAGAGCCACCACCCTAAGTATAGCTTCGAAAGCAAGGTCTACCGTAACGGTTGACTTTGCGGCGACGGCATAAGAGCGTACATCGCTAATCTGACTGGCAAATGTACTAATAGCATAAGTCGTCACAAGTTAAAATAATTTAGAGTATAGCTGGTCTTTCATCAATACCTATTTTACTGACTTCTCAATCCTCTTATTATACTCAGAACTCATAAATCGTTTTTCAACAAGTAGATAGAATGGAAAGCAAAACAGGAGTGTCAAAACGATAACTGAAAGTCCATATAAGGGCGAGTTGATATTAAAGATTTGCCGAACAAACATTTCTGATAATTGATAAACCTTTCCGTGTAATAAGTACACGGAATATGACATGGCACCTAAATATACTAACGGTTTTAATAACCAGTGTAGTAAGGTTGGAGTATTATTGTACTTGGTGAGTACATCCTCTAGCGGTGAGATTGCCCATAATAGTCCTGCAAATAATAGTCCAAATGCAACTGAGCCATATAGGTTTTCTACAGAAAGCCACAAACCCGCGAGTGCTAAAGCGCTAAAAAAAATACTTGAGAAAAAGGTAATATAACTTCGTTTATAAGTTAAATCTTTAAGTGCTAGTTTGTTTTTAAAGATGTAAGCCAGCAGGATGCCAGTTGCAAACATCGGCCAATAGCTCAGGAATACACCAGCGTTCAGTGGCAGCGGATATATGAGATGAATTATTGAAAAAATGGTAAGAATTGCCAATAGTGGTTTGTAAAAGGTCTTTGTCGACATAAATAGAAAAATCATGACATAAAATTGAATTTCTATGGCTATTGACCAGTAAACTGAATTCACAGCATTAAATTGCAGTTGGATATTGCCTGATTCTGCAAAGAATACTTTTGTTAAAGCAAAAAAATGAATCCATTCAATTAGCGAATAACTTTTTAGTAGATTGTTGGGGGTAATGAATGCTCCTGATTTGACCATGCTTATGGCTTCTATTAGCCATGGTAGGAGAATGACTATAATCACAGACCCCCAGAATACTGGATAGATCCTGATAAGACGCTTTTTCAGAAACAACGTGGGCTTTTCGTTTTTGCCTAACATCGATTCTGCGGAGTAGGTTATTACAAAACCTGAAATAACAAAGAACATAGGGACGCCAAGATAACCGAGCTCAGCGAAACTAGTTATCCATGGTAACGATGTTTTGAATAAATGTGGTACGTGAAATAGAAATACCCAAAGCGCCGCTAGACCCCTTGCTATTTCCAGTAAGAGGACCATTAATGAACCATTTTATGTGGCTGTTCGATTAAATAAAAAGCGTTTTCGTCAGCAAAATTTACGATAATACCGGCATCACCTAGCATCGTAGTCTCTGATTTCGTGACAGAACTGTCAACAACTGCGGTTTTCGTAAAATATCGATTTTCTAGCAAAAGCATCCGAAATTTCTTAATATCCTTCATAACTGAGATAGCGAGAGTAATCGATACACCTAACTTATGCAACAGACCCAGATTAAGCAGCTTGAATGCAGTGATATTTCGTAACGCAAATAAAAGTGCTTAATTTGTTATTTACAGTGTATGCAAGCTTAAAAACTTGCCATCATTACACATTACCCAACTCTGCCATGTGCTTGAGCGTTAGGAAGGCCTTGTTAAGCACGAAAAAGCTAGCCCAATTTCTTAACATTTCTATAGAGGTTTTCATGGCTTCCAAAAGTAATAAGTCGCAAGACAAGTTCGCCGTCTTCATATTTGTAACCAAGGAGCGTTAACTGTTTGACCATTTTAAACTTGTGTACTATTAAGCCACTCAAGTCACTTTTTTCGTTCACCTAACAACGGATTTTCAAGCAACACCTTAACCGTGTTATCTAAATCCTTTTTATGATTGGGTTTTAGTTTTTTCAAAGCTTTTTTAAACGTCATTGTTTGCGAAACACTGAGCTTTTTAACCAAACTTATATTTCTCAGTTTGACCCAGTGCTTCTTCAGCTTTTGCAATTAACGCATCTTTGACAAACTCGTAAGGAAGTTCAGGGTTGTCAGCGATCGCTTTATCAATTTTAGCCCAATATTCAATTTGCTTCGCAGCACTTCGTGACTCAACTGAGCCAATGGCTTTTGCTTGAAAAACTAAGCGCTCGTCTAATCTAATACTTGTTGTAGCCGTATTCTTACCATTGTTAATGTTGATACAATATATGAATTAGCGTAGCAAGTTGCCACAGAAGAGTTAAGGACAAAACTTAACTTACATACGACCGGTGTTTAACCAAAGTTGTTGTGCGGTTTCTATCACACTATATCCAGCCCCACTTTATGCTTGGGTGCTGGGAAGGCCTTGTCTAATTGCCTTAGTATTTCGTCGCTTAAAATGACATTAAGCGCATCAGCGTTTTGTTGCACATGAGCGGGCTGCACCGCTTTGGGAATCGCGATCACGTTTCGTTTACCATCAATAGGGCGAATGGCCCATGCTAGCAACAGTTGTGGCACGCTGATATTAAGCTCATTAGCTGCGGCGTGTAATAAGGGATGAGCTAGTAAATCTTGGCGCAGGTTGCCGCCTTGAGCTAATGGACAATAAGCCATTACAGGCATATTTTGCTGTTGCTGCCATGGTTGTAGGGAGTGTTCTATGCCACGTGAGGCTAAGTGGTATAGCACTTGATTTACCGCGGTGTTGTTGCCGCTTAAGTTATGCCATTGTTGTAACTGGTCAATATCAAAGTTAGACACACCAAAGCGCTTTATTTTGCCATCGCAGCGCAGTTGTTCAAAGGCGGATAAGGTTTCTTCAAAAGGAATATCGCCGGGCCAGTGCAACAGATACATATCTAAGTGGTCGGTACATAAACGCTTTAAACTTGCTTCACAAGCGGCAATGGCGCTGCGTTTCCCCGCATTCCAAGGATACACTTTTGAAACCAAAAATGCTTGTTCGCGGCGGCCTTGTAGTGCGTCACCTACTACTTTTTCGGCACCACCGTCTGCATACATTTCGGCGGTGTCTATTAGTGTAAGCCCTAAATCTAGGCCTTGCTGCAGCGCGCGAACTTCATCTTTGTGCGAGCAAAGCCCTTCGCCCATATACCAAGTACCTTGGCCAATTGCCGGTAGGATAAGCGCGGGCTCGAAAGCGGTTGCTTTAAGTGTAACGGTAGCGTGCATGATAATATCTTGCTGATGAACAGTTACTGACTAGTAATAACAAACAACATCTAGTTGATCAATCGAAAGTTTTTGCGTAATTGAAGATTACTATTTACACTCTAACGCTAATCACGATGCATAAATATTAAACAGGTAAGTTTGAATTGGTTCTTCAATGATGTACTTAATAATTGCGGTATTGTGCAGTGTCGCCGTGTCTGTTTTATTAAAGGTATTGCGGCAACGAAACATCGATATCCGCCAAACAATTGTTGCAGGTTATCCCGTCGCTTTTGCACTCACTTGGATTTTACTCAAACCCGATGTAAGCGGTATCGATAAGCTTGGTGGTGCTTGGGGTATTATTATCGCGCTAGGCGTTTTGCTGCCGGCAGTATTTGTTATCCTTGGGCGCGCAATTGAAGCGGTAGGGATGGTGGCAACTGACGCGGCCCAGCGCTTGTCATTGATTATTCCTATTATTGCCGCGTTTCTTTTATTTGGTGACAAACTTCACGACACTCGAATAGTAGGTTTAGGGCTTGGATTTTTAGCACTTGGCGCATTGATCTATCGTCCACAGCAACCAACCCAAAGCGGTGATAGTGTAAATATGAAACCTAATCGCCGCACGCTGCAAACTCCTTTATGGCTGTTTGGCGTGTGGGCCGGTTACGGTATTATCGATATTTTATTTAAGCAAGTGGCCAAGCAAAACGCGGCTTTTCCATTGACTTTATTGCTCAGCTTTGGCATTGCGGGATTGTTATTGTTTATCTATTTACTCATCACTCGTGTGCGCTGGCAAGCTCGGGCTCTAGTCGCTGGCATCGTACTTGGTGGGCTCAATATGGGAAATATTTATGCGTATGTCCGTGCCCATCAACTATTGTCTGACGCGCCTAGTATTGTTTTTACGGGTATGAATGTTGGAGTTATCGCCGTGGCAACTCTTATCGGGGTAGGCGTATTTAAAGAACATCTTAATCGTGTGAATATGCTTGGACTCGTATTCGCGGTTGCTTGTGTGGCGGTATTGTTTTTGGTTTAGCGCACAAATCTGCGGGTTTATCGCAACCGCCTGATCGCATAAAACACCTTAGATGTTTACTTTTAAACCCGCCAACTGGGCTATTAACAGCACGTAGGCAGGTATTCTATCGTTTTGAACTACAAGCCGCTCTGTTGATATTGGCTAAGTGCTTGCATTGCCTCTATACCATACACCACACTTGGTCCGCCGCCCATCATAATGGCGACAGACACGGTTTCAGCAATTTCTTCTTTGTTGGCGCCGGCCTGCATCGCATCATGCACGTGAAACGTTATACAGCCATCACAGCGAACAGTTATCGCAATGCCTAAGGCAATCAATTCTTTTGTTTTGCTATCAAGCGCACCTGACTTAAGGCTAGCCTCATGCAAAGCACCAAATCCTTGCATTACCTCTGGTATAGCAAGTCCTAGCTTGTCCATCCAAGTATTTAATTCTTTATAGTGCTAGGGGAAGTTTTTCATGGTTTTTTCTCATTTTTAATGATTAAAATTGGAGTAATATGGCAACATGCATCTTACAAGGAAAACATTTTTGTTTTTAGCCACTAAAGCTACTTAGCTGAATTAGGCAGTTTAGTGCGTTAAAAGTTCAAGTTAAATATAGTTAGAAGTCCAACGTTTCTTACGTTTAATTGTGGAGTAATATTTTGCAAAACAAAATAGAACATATTGCGATATTCACTTCGGGCGGAGACGCACCGGGTATGAACTCGGCTTTATATGCCGCGGTAAAAACAGCGTCGCAAAACGGCATTAGGGTAAGCGGAATACGCAAAGGATTTGAAGGTCTCATTGACAACGATCTAATACCGCTTGATTGCCATAAAATGCAAAAAGTAATGCACCGAGGTGGCACAATACTTAAAACCGCGCGCAGCGATCGATTTATGACGCTTGAAGGCAGAAAGAAAGCGCTTGAAACGATCAAACTAAATCAAATTGATGCATTGGTCGCGATTGGTGGTGATGGCACTTTTAGAGGAATAATAGCGTTATCCGAATTGGCTAATATTCCGTGCTTAGGCATTCCTGGTACTATTGATAATGATATTGCAGGAACCGATTACACCCTAGGATTTGATACTGCGGTTAATACAGCAATGCACTGTATTGATAATATTAAAGATACGGCAGAGTCGCATAATAGGGTATTTTTGATTGAAGTGATGGGGCGTGATTCTGGATATATTGGTATGTATGCAGGCTTAACCTCTGGTGCCGATGCAATACTTATCCCTGAAAGCACGGAAGATATGAATTACCTGTTAGATAAAATTCAAGGTTATGACAGTGAGCATGCATTCATTGTGGTGGTTTCAGAAGGGGACGAAATGGGAGTTGAACTTGTATCTTCTAAAATTAGAGAAATTAACCCACATATCGATTTGAGAATCGCTAAGCTTGGTCACTTGCAACGCGGGGGCAATCCTTCAGCCGCAGATAGGATGTTGGGTGTAAGGTTGGGCGCGTTCGCCATTAATGCGGTTTTGCAAGGTGAAACCAATAAAATGGCAGGTTTTTTTAATAACCAGCTAATTTTAACGCCGTTTGAAGAGGCAATAAAGCAACATAAAATGAGCAATGAACTACAAGATTTGTTAGCAATATTTTGTAGATAATGGTGGAGAAACAAGCAACACACATTAGTTTACAAAATATTGCCAAGGTGTAGCGTTGTCGAACTCACTCATCAGAACAAACAATGAAGCTTGTTTTCTTCAATCTTGCCTATGTATATATGAAGCGACAATAAACGATATTTATCAGTTTTTAGCGTTTGCGATTCTTTCTTTTATGTCATTAACGCTCATATGCCTTACATCTTGACCTTCCACTAAAAATAGAATGTATTCACAAATATTTTTAGCATGATCACCAATTCGTTCTAACGCGCGAGCACAATATAAAATTCGCAGCGAGTTCTTAATTTCGCGCGGATCTTCCATCATTCGAGTAAGCAGCATCCGAGAAATGTTGTCATATTCCTCGTTAATTTCGGTATCGTTTTCGATCACTTCAATTGCCAAATTGACATCAAATGTGGAAAGCGCTTCAATTGCTCGCGTTAAGTTTATGACCACCATTTGGCCGATATGCTTTAATTCTTTAAAATGACCTGTACTATCTTTAGAACGATGTATTTTAATCGCGTTTTTACCTAACTTAGACGCTTCATCGCCAATCCGCTCAATATGGGTAATGGTTTTTATGCTGCTAACAATTAAGCGTAAATCGCTAGCAGCGGGTTGTCTTGTTGCTAATATGTGGGTGCAAGCTTCATCTATTTTAATTTCAAGAGCGTTTACCTTTGAGTCATTTACGATGACTTGTTTAGATAATGTGATATCCAAATTGATAAGAGCGGAAACTCCGTCTTCCACCTGCTCTATCACTAACAAACCCATTTCTTTGATTAAGCTTCTTACCTCTGCCAGTTCTTCATTGTAGCGTTTTGATATATGTTGCGATAAATGTAAATTGTGTTTCATCTAATTATGTTCCTAAAAGTATCGGGTGATTTGCAGCCGCTTTTTACAATAGCCCACAACGCCTTTAACCAAAGCGTCCAGTAATATAGTTCTCTGTTAATTTGTGTCTAGGATTGGTAAATATTTGATCAGTTTTACCCACTTCAACTAAATTACCCATGTGAAAATAGGCGGTGGTTTGAGAAATACGGGCGGCTTGTTGCATTGAATGGGTAACAATTGCAATCGTGAATTTTTCTTTTAAACTATCTATTAGCTCTTCAATTACCGCCGTCGCTATAGGATCAAGGGCTGATGCAGGTTCATCCATTAATATAACTTCGGGACTTACCGCAATGGTGCGAGCAATACAAAGGCGCTGTTGTTGACCACCAGAAAGACTTGTGCCAGAAGCATTTAGCCTATCTTTAACTTCGTCAAACAACCCAGCTTTTTGTAAACTCGTGATGACAATTTCTTCAAGATCGGATTTATTTGATGCCAAACCATGAATTCGAGGGCCATAAGCAACATTGTCATAAATAGATTTAGGAAACGGATTGGCCTTTTGAAATACCATGCCCACTCGCGCACGTAGTAAAACGGGATCCATCTTTTTTTGGTATATGTCGCTATCATCCAGTAAAAAACTGCCCTCTACCTTGCAGCTTTCTATAGTGTCATTCATGCGGTTTAAGCACCGTAAAAAGGTGGATTTTCCGCAGCCAGAAGGGCCAATAAGGGCGGTTACTTGATGTCGGGCTAGATCTAAGCTTACATTATTAATTGCTTGCTTATCATCGTAAAATACATTGACATTTCGCATAGACATTTTTGCGTCTTTAGCAAAAACACAACCAACGGTATTTTCATACGCTTGATGAAGTCTTGAAGGTTGCTTTGCTTTACTATTTACAGCCGATAGGTCAGTAGAAAGAGTGATCATTTATTTACCTTATTTTCGAATTTTTTGCGGAGTAATGTTGCGCTGAATGTAATCATAAAAAGCACCAATAAGAGCACAAGAATAGCGGCCGAGGTTTTAGCCAAAAAGCCTTGTTCGGGGCTATCTGCCCATAAAAATATTTGTACAGGCATAACGGTTGCGGCATCAGTAAAGCCGCCAGGCACATCAACAATAAACGCGACCATACCAATCATTAACAATGGCGCGGTTTCCCCTAATGCCTGCGCGATACCAATAATGGTGCCGGTTAATATGCCTGGCATTGCAATGGGAACAACATGTCCAAGGGTCACTTGCATTTTTGAAGCACCCAGCCCAATAGCGGCTTCTTTTATGGAAATGGGGACGGCTTTTATTGAGGCTCTACTGGCAATAATGATGGTAGGCAGGGTCATCAAACTTAATACAATGCCGCCTACTAATGAAGCTGATCGAGGTAAGCCAAACAAATTAATAATGACCGCTAAACCGAGCAAGCCAAACACAATGGAAGGAACAGCCGCCAAGTTGTTAATATTAATCTCAATAATATCGGTGAATCGATTTCGAGGTGCGAATTCTTCTAGATAAATGGCCGTTGCCACGCCCAGAGGGAATGAAATGGCAATGGTAATTATCATAGTTAGAAGCGTACCTACAAGTGCGCCTTTAATACCTGCTAACTCAGGATCACGAGAGTCACTATTAGTAAAAAACAAAAAGTTGAAGCTAGATTTTAGCCGCTCATTTTCAGCAAGGGACTGGATCCAAAGCGCTTGATTGTCATCAATACGGCCTTGCGCATACCCCAGCGTTGTATCTGATTTTAAGTAACTGTCAACATCGCCGTTCGCAAGCAGCCAAATACTGGCTTTTGAGCCTACAAGCTCTGGGTTTTGTAACAAAGTATCGCGCAGTTTGAACTCACTATTGCTGCTTAGCAGTTGAAGCAAGCTTCTTTTATCTTTGCGTCCTTCAATGTTGGGAAACATCTGATACAGCGAATTTCGAATAACGGAACGATAATTCGCAGCATACAATGATTGCTCCGATAAATTGTTTGCTGCTTCAAGCTCTAACCATTCTGGTTTGAAATCAACATCGACTTTAAAGTGATGTTGATAAAAAGCGGGCATTGCTTTGCTTGAAATATCAAAAACAAGTATGACTAACATTAAGAAGCCAAAGCCTACCGCTAAAAGCCCCATAAATTTAAAGCGTGTTTCTTTTATGTGGCGTTTTTGTAAACTTTTCTCAATACGCTCAGTTATCACTGATTTTGGTTGTTTTGCTTCATTCATATTCATGCTCACGTTGACTTGTTTTTGTATAAAGACGAGGTTTAATCATATTGTTCTCGATACTTGCGAATGACTTTAAGTGCAATTATGTTTAGCGCTAAAGTCGTTACAAATAGCATCAGCGCCAAGGCAAAAGCGGCCGAGGTCTTAGGACTATCAAACTCTTGATCGCCGGTTAACAGGGTCACAATTTGCACGGTAACGGTGGTAACCGCATCTAAGGGGTTAGCGGTTAAATTAGCCGCCATTCCTGCGGCCATGACCACAATCATGGTTTCGCCAATAGCGCGAGATACGGCTAACAGCATCGCACCTACAATGCCAGGTAATGCCGCTGGAAGTAGTACTTTTATAATGCTTTCTGATTCTGTTGCGCCTATTGCCAGCGACCCTTCTTTTAATGCCCTTGGCACCGCATTTAAGGCGTCGTCAGAAAGAGATGATACAAATGGAATTATCATTACTGCCATTACCACACCCGCTGCTAATGCGCTTTCAGAAGCTACCGATAAGCCAATACTTTCACCCATACTTCTAATAAACGGGGCAACGGTTAAAGCCGCAAAAAAGCCATACACAACCGTGGGTATGCCGGCCAATATTTCTAACATTGGTTTGGCAATTGCGCGTAATTTAGGGCTCGAATATTGCGATAAATAGATGGCTGTCATTAATCCGACGGGCGCCGCAATTAGCATGGCAATAACAGTAATAAGGAGAGTTCCTGTGAACAATGGGACCGCACCAAATGCGCCTGATGAAGCGACTTGATCACTTCGCATCGCAATTTGAGGGCTCCATTGCGTGCCAAACAGAAAATCTATAGGAGAAACCGCACTAAAAAACTTAATAGACTCCATTAATACCGACATCACAATGCCAATGGTGGTTAAGATGGCCACAACAGAACAAGATAGAAACACATACTTTATGATGTTTTCAGCAAATGTACGGGCGGGAAAGCTAGGTTTGAAATGGCGAATAATTAGCATAACGCTTACTACACTGCAGCTGATAATTAACGCTGTTTTAAGGTAACTGGCTTGCAATTGAAGGTTTTGTAATTGCGCGGCCGCTTGAGCTTTAACATCAATAACGGCAGCATTCGATAACGGACTTGCTGCAAGTAAATAAATATCGTTTAGATATAAACCTATATTTATTTCACTCAATTGCTGTATCTCTAAAGGGAGTGTTTTTATCAATAATGACTTTATTACATTGGATTCAAATAAGCTCCAAAGAACAAGTAACAGCAATGACGGTAAGCCACAGGTTAATGCCGTTAAAGTACCAAATTGCTGGGGTAGTGAAGACATATGCTTTATTTGGCTGACACCCCCTGAAACTTTGATGGCGCGCTTCATTCCATACCAATAACTAAATAAGGTCATTAATGTGAGCGTGATGATTAATGTGGTCGAATTCATTGCTAACCTTTACTATTTCAGTTTGATGTAACTGCTTAAAATAAGGTAGCGCGTTACCAGCGCTACCTTATTTGCATTCACTGTCATATGCACAATTAAAGCGCAAGTTTTGTGAGTGACATTGCACTTTCTCGCACTTTATCGCGCTTGTCTTGCGCCATTGGAATTAAACCGCGATCTGCTAAGTAACCATATTCACCCATCGCGCCATTGCTGGTAAATTCTTGCAAAAATTCCATGATACCTGGCACTTTGTTAACGTGAGCATTTTTCACATAAAAGTAAAGTGGACGAGAAATAGGATAACTGCCGTCTGAAATAACTTCGAATGTAGGCTCTACATTATCAATTAAAGAACCTTGTACTTTGTCTAGATTTTGATCAAGGAAGCTGAATCCGAAAATTCCTAAAGCCTTCACGTTAGCGTCTAGCTTTTGAATAATTAGGTTATCGTTCTCACCGGCTTCAATGTAGGTGTGATCTTCACGAATGGAGTGACAAACCGATTTGTATTGGTTCTTATCAGTTTTCTTCATTTGCTTTATCCAAGGGAAGCTATTACAGCCGTCTTCCATGACCAATTCTAAAAACGCGTCGCGCGTGCCCGAAGTGGGTGGTGGACCTAATACTTCGATCTTTATTGCCGGCAAAGAGGGGTTCAGATCTTGCCAAGTAGAATAAGGATTTTCAATTAGCTTTACACTGCCGTCTAAGGCTGGGACTTCTTTTGCTAAGGCTAGAAATAAATCTTTACGAGTCAGACTCATTTGCGCCGCGTTGCGAGAATTGGCAACAACAATACCGTCATACCCCAGTAGTACTTCAGTAATGTCGGTTACGCCGTTATCGGCGCACATATCAAATTCAGTCTTTTTCATTCTTCTTGAAGCATTTACCATGGTGGGAGTATCAATTGCGTTACTAGCACAAAACAGTTTTATGCCGCCGCCAGTGCCGGTGGACTCAATATGTGGTGTCTTGAAATTTGTGACCTTGCCGAAACGTTCAGCAACCACAGTAGAAAACGGATACACAGTAGATGAACCTACAACGCTAATAGAATCTTTGCTTGCTGCGGTGGCAGTTCCTGCTAATGTTAAAAGTACTAATGAACATGAAGCTATCGATTTATTCATAATATTACCTAGTCAGTTTTTGAAATAGTGCGCACTATATGTATTCATGCTTGTAGTGCTCACCAAGATTTAACTGATTATTCGCTGGTATTGTTAAGATCGAATAAAGGTCGTATTAAGTGTCAGTTAAAATGCAAATGCATAAATAGGGGGGATCTATGCTTATGTGGGAATTCGCAATAAATGCTTACAGAAGAATTTACTAAGATGTAATGAGTGGAAAAGTCACCGTAAATGTAGAGCCATGATTTTCTCTACTCGTCACCGTTATAATGCCTTGATGCTTGTCAATAATGTGCTTAACTATGGATAGTCCTAAGCCTGTGCCGCCCAAGTCGAGAGACCTTGCTGCGTCAACTCGGTAAAAACGCTCAAAAATACGCGATTGATATTCTGCGCTAATCCCAATGCCTGTATCTTCAATTTTAATGACCGCGTTTGATTCGTCTTTTTCAACACTTATGTTTATATTCCCTAAACGCGGCGTATAGTTAATAGCGTTGTTCAATAAATTATCAACTAGCTGACTAATTTCTTGTTTATCGCCATTTATATATAGTTTTACCTTGCTAAGCTGACTCGACATATTCAATTGCTTTTGCTGACAAAGACTCACTGCATTGTTGATTGATGCCCTTGTGATTTGGACTAGTTCTACGGTATCTGAAATGTGATTTTTTTGTGCTACATCTAAGCGGGATAAGCTCATTAAATTGCTAACGAGCTCTGATAAACGAATAATTTGTATATTTATTTTTTGAATAAACCGCTGGCGGGTTTGTGCTGACATATTCTCATCGTCAAGTATGGTTTCAGTCAGCCCTTGAATAACGGTAATGGGTGTTTTTAGTTCATGTGATGCATTAGCTACAAAGTCTCGACGAACTCGTTCTAAGCGTATAAGTTCAGATACGTCATTTAATACAATAACGGCACCTATTGGCACTCCCATTTCGTTTGCCAAAGAGGCAACGTAAATATCGATAGTTTCAAAAATACCTTCGCGCAATTTGTTTTGTATTTGGGTTTTAACAATACTTTGGGTCGCAACTGCGTCGTTTACCGCTGCATTTATTTCGTCATTATCAATTCTTGTTAATTTTGTTTGATTTATGGATAGCTCAGGAATTTTTAATATGTTAGCGGCGGCGCTATTAATATGGCTAATTTCTAGTTTTTCATTGACATAAATTACGCCTTCAACCATGCCGCTAAAAATCATCGCAAGCCGATTACGCTCGGTAATTATTTGGTTGATTCTTTTTTCAGAACTTTGCGCAATGCGATTAAAAGATGCTGTTAGCTCACCAATCTCGTCTTGTTGAGTAGAGGTAATCCGCTGAGAATAATCGCCTTGGGAAATAGCTTCTGCGACTTCCGTAATTTTTTTAAAGGGGGATGAAAAATGCCTAAAAAATGAAAAACCCAAAATTAAAGCAGTTAAACCAGCAATGGCGGCACTAAGTAAAACGATTGACCGTAATTCAGCTAGTTTTTGATCAATAATTGTTAAGGGAAGTGAAACCCGCACAAATCCAATGGTACTGCCACTTTCATTAACTCTTAATGCAAAATAAATCATTTGTTGCTGAACTGTTTTGCTGTAACGGGTTGCGGTGGCAAATTGGGCATTATTTGCACCCATGATTTCGCTTCTATTTAAATGATTATCCATTAACGTTGGAGACTGCTGCGAGTCGGCTACTACTTGGCCATTTGTTAGTATTACAGTAAGTCTACTTTCGGTTTCTTTTGCTAGACGAGAAATAGTGTTTTGCAACTGCTGCTTGTCATGCAGTTGCGGTGCAAGTAAATAAGGGCTCACCAGTTCAGCAATTAAGGTTGCCCGCACTGATAAGGCCTGATGAATATCTTGCATACTGCTTTCATTCACTTGACGACTTATTAAAGTGCTAGTGATAATGGTGAGAATTAGGATAATAACGGCATACCCGGTAAATAGCCGGCCTAGCAAAGTGCGTTTATAAAAGGTCAAATTTAGCATTAGTTTGCCGCGTCAATAAAGGAATAGCCAATTCCTCGAATGGTTTCGATAAACTGATGTTTTTCACCTATTTTCTTGCGTATAGATCGAACATGCACATCAATATTACGATCAACAATAACAACGTCAGTGCCGTAGGCATTATTCATAATTTGTTCTCGAGAGAAAACCTGCCCGGGATTAAGGGCTAAATACTCTAGTAATCTGAATTCAGTCGCCGTTAACTTTATTTTTTCGCCATTAAAGGTCACTTTGTATTTAGCGCTATCTATGCTTAAACCGTTGACCGTAATACAGTCTACAGGTGATTTTTGGCTACCTTGTTCGCGTCGCAAAATAACTTTGATGCGGGCAATCAATTCTCTTGGGCTAAATGGCTTGCTCATGTAGTCGTCAGCGCCCATACCTAGGCCAAGCACTATGTCACTCTCTTCGCTTTTTGCCGTTAGCATTATGATTGGCGTGTGGGCAATAATGAAATTTGCGCGCACTTGTTGGCAAACTTCTAATCCATCCATCCCTGGCAGCATTAGATCTAAAATAGCCACGTTTGGTTGATGTTCCACAATCAGTTTTAACCCATCAATGCCATTGCTTGCACTTAAAACTTCATAGCCTTCACGAATGAGGTTATATTCAAGTATTTCTAAAATATCAGGTTCATCTTCAACAATGACTATTTTTTTCTTCAACATAGAGGTACTTATAGGTAGTAGATGTGAGTAAAAATAGCATGCTTATATAAAGAATAGATAAATAGGTATTATTTTATTTAAGATATTTTATTCTAATGTTAAATTTGACGCTTATCAAAAAAAGGCCCTTTGATTATTAACGTTTGTGCGGTGAATAAATGAACTCACGCCGAATCAACCATTTCTCAACTTCAACGGCTATCAAAACGGCAGAAGAGATAGCCACACATAGTGCTAATTCAAATACGGACAAAGGTTGAGTGTGAAAAAGATCGTTTAACACGGTCACGTAAATTAACGCAAGTTGCAGCGCGACGCTTATAGCAACAGCCAACAGTAGAAATGGATTGCTAAGAAACCCCAGCGTGAATAAAGACTCTTTGTCTGATCTTACGGCTAAGCTATGAAATAACTGTGCAAACACTAACACCGTAAAAACCATGGTCTGCCAATGTACCATCTCTTGTTCACGCGCCCAATACAAAGTGCCTAAACATAAGGCACCAATTAAAATGCCTACCCAAAGAATATGTTGCCACATGCCGTTTGCAAAAATGCTTTCTTGTTGCTTTCTAGGGGCTTTTTGCATAATGCCTTTTTCGGCGGGTTCAGCACTAAATGCCAAACCAGGCAGACCATCGGTTACCAAGTTTATCCACAAAATATGTATAGGAAGCAATGGGATAGGCATGCCAAGAATGGGCGCCATTAATAGTGTCCAAATTTCGCCAGAATTAGAGCTCATCGTATATTTAATAAATTTGCGAATATTGTCGTAAACTTGCCGACCCGCCGCGACTGCTTTTTCAATGGTTGAAAAATCATCATTAAGCAAAATCATATCAGCGGCGTCTCTTGCGACATCGGTTCCTTTTTTACCCATGGCAATACCAATGTTGGCATGTTTCAGGGCGGGCGCGTCATTTACACCATCGCCTGTCATTGCCACAAAATGATGTTGCTTTTGCAGAGCTCTTACAATTTTTAGTTTTTGCTGGGGCGTGACTCGCGTGTAAACATTTATTTTTGTCACCTGCTCAGCAAAGTCATCGTCTGATAATTCTTGCAGTTCATCACCGTTTAGTGACACTATTTCGTGTTTGCTAAAGCCCAGTTTTTTTGCAATGGCAATAGCAGTTCCTTTGTGGTCGCCTGTTATCATCACGGGCGTTATGCCCGCACTAATGCAATTTTGCACGGCCGCAGGGACTTCGCTTCTTATTGGATCCGTAATCGCAATAAGCCCTAAAAAAGTTAGGTCTGACTCTATGCTCTCAAGCGCACTGTTTTCCGGTAAAACCTCAAATTTACGCATTGCTAATGCTAAAACTCGGTATCCTTGTGACGATAGTTCGTTTACTTTATTAAGCAGATTTTGTGCGTCAATATCAGCGTTTTGGGGTCCATATTCATTTTTGATACACTGTTTAATTACGCTTTCTGGGGCGCCTTTGGTAAAAGAAATAAAGCCAGTTTCAGTTTTATGAATGGTCGACATTCGCTTGCGCTGACTATCAAACGGAAGTGCACTAACGAAAGGGAAGGTTTCAAGCAGCTTAGTTTTATCATAGCCTTGAGATGCGGCCATATTAAATAATGCGACTTCGGTCGCTTCACCAACGGCAAGCGTATTGCTTATTTCTACGTCATTGCTAATAGCCATGCCAACGGCTAGTAAATGGTGTTCTTTAGAAAAGGTAGCAATATCGTCACATCCATCAAACACCTGCTCGGCGACCATTTTATTTTCAGTTAAAGTGCCTGTTTTGTCGGTGCAAATATAGGTAACGGCTCCTAAGGTCTCTACCGCAGGTAAATTTTTAATTAAGGCTTGTTGCTTTAAAAGTTTATTTGCCCCAAGAGCTAGTGAAATTGTAATGACGGCGGGCAAGGCTTCGGGCACGGCTGCTACCGCTAAACTTAAAGCGGTTAGAACCATGGTCATAATAGCTTGACCTTGCAAAACCCCAGCCAATAAAACAACTAGGCATACGCCTAAAACGGCAACGACAAGATGTTTACTAAACGCCAGCAGCCTTATTTGCAGCGGAGTTTTAGCTTGTTTTTCTTGCGTAAGTAAGCCCGCAATGCGACCAATCTCTGTTTGTTTACCGGTCGCAAAAACAACGCCACTGGCTTTACCTAACACGACAACACTGCTTTTGAATGCAAGACTCGTTTTATCACCTAAAGCAAGATTGCTAGTGTTAATGGGGTCGGTTTGTTTTGTTACCGCCAACGACTCTCCTGTAAGCGTTGACTCGTCTATTTGCAAGCCTTGCACAGACAGTAAGCGAATATCTGCAGGTACAATGTCTCCTTGTTCTAGTAAAACAATATCGCCGGGAACTAGATTTTCCGTGGGGATAACAATAACAGCATTGTCACGTTTTACTTTAACTTTTGGTGTCGCGAGCTTTTTCAAAGCCAACAAAGACTGTTGCGCCCTATATTCTTGATAGGTACTTAGCGTTGCGTTCAAGCCCAGTATAATGAGGATAATGAGCGCATCTGTATATTCACCAAGACTGGCTGAAACGACAACGGCAAGCAACAAAATAACGGTCATTATGTCTTTAAATTGACGTAAAAAAAGCAGAACAATGCTAGTGGGTTTTGCTTCTGGAAGTTTATTTTGGCCGAAGGTTGTTAAAGCGTGCTTGACTTGTGATGATGATAAACCGTTCTCGCTTGCGTTAAGCTGTTTTAGCGTTTGCGCGCATGAGAAACTATGCCAGTTTTGCTCAATATTGTTTGCTTTCATTGACCGCCTCCAACGATAAAGTAAATTAGCAGGGCGGTTGAAAACCCGATAGCCAATGTTTTTAAGCCACTTACATGCCAAGAAATACCGGCCACATTACTTAGCACTACGCCTAGCGCAAATAAGAGTAGGGCTGCAACACATAAACTTGACCAAAGCGGGCCAAGCATCCATACATAACCTGCTTGGCTTAACCAAAGCGGGATCATGATCAGTATTGAAATTACAAAAGGGGCTAAGCCATTAACTAAAGCCACTATCACGGGCACAAACTTTGCTGCACGAGCGTGTGTAGAGTGACTTAAGTCGGTCAGCATTGCATCTTCTAGTTTACGCAGCATAAACTTTCGTTCTGCTCGTTCACTCACATAAGCACTGCTTATGCCTGAAACGCTAAGTGCGATAGCAGCACCTAAACACACATTAATCACGCTAGTTACTTGAATCTCGGCGCTTAATAAAAAGCCCATAATTAAACCAAACATGGTTAGCGCGCCATCAAATCCGTTCACCACAAAGTAACGTCTTATAATGGATTCAGATTGGCTTAAGCGAATGAGATGCATCCACTTAGTTAACATGTTTTGATTGCAGCGTTAATTTGATGAACTGCCATGTGCTTCGACTGCGTCAATACTGTGTATGGTGGCGCCTAATTCGAGAATTTTTTCATGTAATTTCTCGTAATCAATATGCGTACCGGTAATATCTAAACAAATAGTTTCTGTTTTTTCATCAATTTCTATGACCTCTAGTCGAATTTTCCAATTAGGGTCTAGGTCTGCTAATGTAACTGAAAAATCATAAGCATTGGGTTTGTGGGGCTTTAGCACGTCTAGCTGTAATCGACAAACATTCGCCATTTAGGACACCTTTTGCTTTGGGCTTCAGGTAATGGAATAAAAAATTTACCATTTTGTGCGCATTGTGTCTGACATTTGGAATGTTTACACGCTGAAGCGGCTAATTGGCGTCACAAATAAATGTGTAAATGTGACGCTTGATAAAGTAACAAGGTTACTTATTTATCATCATGAACACGAACGGCAAGGACATCTTGTTTTGTTCCGTGCAATACTGCATTTGCAGTAGAACCCAGTAGTAGTTTTAGACCACTTCTGCCGTGCGTACCAATAACAATAAGATCGGCATTTAGCTCAATAGCTATTTGTTTTATCTGGTCTGCTGACGCCCCTGATTTTAAATGAACATTTGGCCGACTAATACCAAACTTATCTGCTATTTCGTCTAGCTTTTCACGTGCCCGCGCAAAGCGATCTGCATCATCTATTTGATTGTATTCCATGCCGTATAGATAGGGTTGTATATAAGTGGTGGGTAGTGATATATACACCAAACTTAGATCCTTTGGTGAATCACAAACTGCCAGTGCTTTTTGAATAATGTTCTCGTATTGTGCATTTATATCTATTGCAACTAATATCTTTTTGTAATTACTCATAGTATTTACTCCGTGTAAGAAACTTATAATTTACGTACAGGCTTTTGCATATTGTCTAGGCTTAGTTTACCAAAACAAATGTAGATAAGATTGATTCAAGTCAAAGCTCGATTCTATTTTTCAATTATATTGTACAATGTCCACTAACCAAAAAATATGCAATAAGTGTTTTACCAAGTAGATTGCATATACAGGAGTTTATTATGAAAAAAGTCAGCGTTTTCGCAGGTTTGGCATGTATTCTACTATTGGCGGCGTGTGACAAAGGTGTCGATTCGCCACGAGGATTTAGCTTACCTGAAGGTGATCAAGCCATTGGCAAGCAAGTGTTTATTAAACATAATTGCATATCGTGTCATAGCGTAAGTGATATAGACGACAGCGACGTTCAACGCGAACGTGAACCCGCAATAACCTTAGGTTCAAATTCTGCGATAGTGACAACCTATGCAGAATTAGTTACCAGTATTATTAATCCCTCTCATCGTATTTCTAGAGGAGCGCAATGGGGAACGTCAGATAAAAGTGGTGAGTCGGTAATGCATAACTACAATGAAGTGTTAACTGTAGATGAATTAATTAACCTAGTTGCCTATTTGCAACCACATTATAAGGTGACTCCTTTCCCTTATACACCCTATGGAACTTACGAAATTCTTCAAAAATAGTAGCCAGAACACTTTTTTGCACGCCAGAAGGGGTGCATTTTAGAAAAATTGTTAGTTTTTCGTCATTTAGGGTGAGTTTTTTGCAATTGAGGCTGTCTACTTACTTTTTTTCGCGGTACAATACTGTCTTGAGCATTCTGATTAATAGTGATATGTTTCGGCTTTAGTATGAGCTTTTTTTAGTAAAGTCAGATAATATAGTAAGAGCTAAGTAGTCAAATGAAACCATATTCAAGTATTGCTGAATTAATTGAAACGCTAGAATTGGAAATAAAATCAATTAGCGATGAAGTCACAACCTTAAAAACAGCGCCAAAGAATGTTAATGAGCAGATTGTTTTTAAGTATATTGATACGGCTAGTACGGGTAAAACAAAAGATTTTGTAAGATCGCTTGGCATAAAGTCTGAGCGTGGTTCACTTTACTCATCGGGTGATGTGAGCAAATTAATAAAAGACGGCGCTGAAGATATTTCACCTGAATTACTTGCTATTGCAAGAAAGGTGGTTAATATTAAAAAGAAAAATAGCAAAATTCGTTAATTATTGATGCAAGTTATAATTTGTCGCTTATAATAGGTAGTGAATTAAGCGACACCAAGAAATTTAAGTTCTAATTTTGTGATGGTGATATCAAATTAGAATAATATTTTTTCACCTAGTATAAAGAGAGTGTTATGAGTAAAGGTACAGTTAAGTGGTTCAATGCAGATAAAGGTTTCGGTTTTATTACTCCAGAAGACGGAAGTAAAGACTTGTTCGTTCATCATTCAGAAATTCAAGCTGGCGGCGGATATGCAACTTTGAATGACGGTCAAGCCGTTGAGTTCGAAGTAGGCCAAGGCCAAAAAGGTCCATGTGCAAATAAAGTGATTCCACTTTAAATATTAGCATATGTTCGAGTAGCCGGAGGGTATAACCTCCAGCTACTACATCCCTTTGCATAGCAAATGCACACGTTTGCATAAACTTTCAATACTACCCCCTCACTAATTTTTAGATTCTACCTTCAAAAATACCCCTGCAATAGACACTTTATTTGTACTAGGCGCTTTTAGGCTGCTGATTTTTGCTAGTTTTTAACTAAAGCCATAATATTAAAGTCTATAATGATATTTAGGATGCCGCCTTTGTTACCGCTGTAATTTCACGTATTCTTCATTATTGTTTTTATATCACGTAAAAGTCGCACGAGGAGAAAGCTAAATGAAAATCGGTTTTATCGGAATAGGACTAATGGGCAAGCCAATGACGCTTCGTTTATTGCAAGCAGGCTTTGCCGTATCGGTTTGGAATCGCAGCACAGAAAAGTTAAGCGATGTGAAAGCCGCAGGCGCGTTAATAGCCGAAAGCATTGGCGAGTTAGTAGAGCAGGTTGACATAGTAGTCTTGTGTTTGGCAAACACTAAAGTAGTGGAAGATCTAGTATTTGGTGCAGGTGGTGTTGTTGAGCGGGGCCGAGCGGGCAAATTGCTGGTCGACTTTTCCAGCAGCGACCCACAAGCCACGCAAGACTTTGCGGCTAGGCTCAAAGGTACATGTGGTATGCATTGGGTCGACTCACCGGTATCTGGTGGCGTTGCGGGCGCTGAGGATGGAAGTCTTGCGATTATGTGTGGTGGTGAAGCCGCAGACATTGCGCGTATTAGACCTATGCTGACTGTTTTGTCGCAACGTGCGACGCACATGGGCCCAGTAGGTGCTGGACAAGTCACAAAGGTTTGTAACCAAATGATAGTAGGTTGTAATCTATTGGTGCTGGCTGAAATGACCGCCTTAGCTAAAGCCAGTGGTGTTGACGCTGCAAAAATTCCCGAAGCCCTAGCCGGCGGCTTTGCCGACTCTAAACCTATGCAAATCACGGGGCCATTAATGGCGGCAGAGTCTGATCCAGAGCCTAAGTGGCATGTAAGAACCTTGCTTAAAGATTTAGATATGGCTGTTGCACAAAGCTTACGAGAAGGCAGTGCTACGCCAATGTCGGCTTTGGCGGCGCAGCTTATGCGGCAGCATGGCAGCAAAGGCTATTTAGAGCGCGATCCAGCAACGCTTATTAAGCTATACAAAGACTAAATATGGCTTTACCTACTGGTGATATTATTACCACCTCATTCGATTGAATGAGGGCCAGCACTTATAACACACGTCAATATTGGAACATATATAAACACTCAGATAATCACAAAAAACTATTTTAGAAAAAATGCGATTTCCTTAGGAGTTGCAACCGCAATTATTGCTGCTTCTGGATTAACTAGCTTTACAGTGAAACCTATGCCGGTGCTTCTTCCTCTCGCATAACTATTCGTGTTGCGGGCATGTATGAGTCTTCAGATGGTTTCTATGAGCATTTAGGAGCAGGCGCTGATAGGATGTCTGCCCGTGTGACAGCAATTTGGCCATGCCTGCCAGTTAAAATAGGAATCGCTTAATACTTGATTGACCGAGGCCAAGCCCAATATACTTACTGTCGCTTAATGAACGCACCAAAAAAGCGCTTAAATTACCATCCTTACTGCCACCAGAGTCCCCTAACACAACAAGTTCAAAAGCTGCACTTGGTTTGTGCGCTTCGGTAGCGCTTGCGCCAAAATGACAATGTATTAAACATATTATTATGCTTATTTTGCTAAAATATACATAAAGGCTTGAACATCAAATTAGTGTATTTATAATTCATATCATTACAAATCTCTGTCATTATGCATGTTTTTATACTAAACAGGGTTATATTACTTTGCTTTATGCCTAATCATAATAGTATGGCTGTAAACAAGTAATTGTTAGTTACCAACAGAGGTAGAGCATTGATTCAGAAACACCTTGGCTTCGCACTTATAGTAGTCTCCTTGGGGCTATTTATTCCCGGTATCGTAATGACTATGTTCTCGCTTAACATGGAAATGGGGATTGCTATACCAGGTGCGAATATCACTTCAGAAATAGTACGCAAAAACCTTTCTATTTTGACCACGGTAAAAGAACTATGGCAGCAAGAAAGGTATCTTGTGTCGGTACTCATATTTGCATTTTCAGTGCTGGTTCCCATTATCAAGTCTTTAATTGTGGCTGTGGTTTATTTTGCAAAAAACCAAAGACTGCAAAGCAAACTTATCAATTTCGTTTCTATTATTGGTAAGTGGTCAATGGCAGATGTTTTTGTGGTGGCGATTTTTTTGGCCGTTATGTCGACCAATCATGCTACCAGTGCACAGCAAGAAGAAATTTCTTTTTTTGGCATGCGCCTAGGTTTTGAAGTGAGCTCGCAAACCTTATCCATGGTAGGACAAGGCTTCTACTACTTTGTGGGGTATTGTTTGTTATCGATTTTGGCAACGCAGTTAGTATGTAATGCTGTGAATCAACAAAATACATCTACTGGACAAATTACTTCAAAGTAAACAAAGCCAAACAGAACTGCTAACTATTATAATTAGCCAATGAAAATGTGAAATAATATTTCGTATCCGCAGAGAAATGCTAATTGAAGCTGAGGTCATCATTAATAATGAATAAAACAGTTAAGAAGCTAGATAACAGTGTGGTAAAGGCTCTGACAAAAGTCTGCGCCCGCGCGATTGCAGAAATACCAGATTTCGTATGGCTTACGCATAAAGCCGATTTTTCTAATTTCCCCGACAGCCTAGTGGTTACTTGCGTATTTCAAAGCAATGAATCGTTGCAAAAAGTGAAACAACAAAAGCAAGATATAATGCTTACAAAGTGGGTACAGGGTGAATTATTAAAAGTAGGAATACTGCTAAAACAAGCCAAACGAAACCTTGCGTTTGATAGTGAAGAGGCAGGTGCCAAGCAAAGGCTATTGGAATCGAAGGCTGAATCGAAGGGTCAGGTGCATTGAAATAGTTCAAACACTCTGACCCTTTGAATTGAACGCTAAAGTTTGGCGTAGTCGAGCACCCAATTAACATACAGTTCAGTACCCGTTTTCAGTGCTTTTTCATCGGCGTAGAAAAACGGTGAATGGTTACTAGGTGCAGTGGCTGTATCTTGGCCGTCGGGTGTAATCCCTAAAAAGACAAATAGCCCAGGTACTTCAAGCGCGAAGAATGAGAAATCTTCGGCACCGGTAACAAGTTCGTTTACGTGAACTTTATCTTTTCCTGCTACGCGCTCAATAGTGGGTAGCATTTTTTGTGTGAGTTTAATGTCGTTAACGGTAACTGGATAACCTTCGTCTATAAGCACGTGAGCTTCTGCTCCCGTTGCTTTAGCGGTCATTTCGGCGGTTGTTTTTAGATTTTTAAATATTTGTGCTCGGTTATCCATATCGAAGTTACGAATGGTGCCTTCCAAGTAAACTTCATCGGGAATAATGTTGTTTCTTACGCCGCCTTCAACAATACCAAAACTCACCACTGCAGGCGCTTTAGTAATATCCACTTGACGACTCACAATAGTTTGAGTGGCGCCAATAATTTGCCCCGCTGCCACAATAGGATCAACACCACCCCAAGGTCTTGAACCATGCGTTTGCTGACCTTTCACCGTAATTTCAAAACGATCAGAAGACGCCATAAGGGGGCCTTCTCTATAGCCAATATGACCTACTGTTCCCGCCGACCATACATGAATACCAAATACCGCTTCAGGCTTGTATTGGGTAAACACACCTTCTTTCAACATTAATTGTGCTCCGCCTTCTTCATTGCCCGGAGCACCTTCTTCTGCAGGTTGAAAAATAAATACTACAGTTCCGGCCACCTGATCTTTTATCGCTGCGAGTTTTTCAGCAGCACCCATTAGCATAGCCATATGTAGGTCATGACCACAAGCATGCATAACGCCTACTTCTTTGTCACGGTACTGGGCTTTTGCGACAGACTTAAACGGTACATCGGCTTGTTCTATTACTGGTAAAGCGTCCATGTCAGCACGAAGTGCGACCGTTGGGCCGGGTTTGCCACCTTTTAACACACCAATCACGCCGGTATGTGCAACACCCGTTTGCACTTCTAGGCCAAGCGATTCTAGATGCGCAGCAACTACTTTGGAAGTACGAAACTCACGGTTACTTAATTCTGGGTGTTGATGTAAATCGCGTCGCCATTCAATCACTTTTTGCTCTAGCTGATTTGAAATGCTAACCGCTTGTTGCGCCTGCGCAGTGTTCAAAAATAAGCTGCTGGTTAAGATTGCGAGGCTAATAGTGGATAATTTCATGAAAACTCCATAATAAAAAATTGGCATACATAACTAAGGATGCATGCCTAACGTATCGGTGACAATGCCTCAATAGCTGACTTTTTGCAATGCGCGCTGGGTAAATGGTTCTGTTAGCCGCGCACTCTAAGCGTTTAAATACCTGAGTAACAAAGTACTAGATAACATCAAAAGCGATAATAATAAAGAATCGACAAGAACAGGCTAAAATGCAATCGGCGAAGTGATGTTTTGCAAGGTACTAACTACGCTCCATCCTGCTATTTGAGACGTTTTATTGTGTACTTCAATAACCGCATCAACTTGCTCACTGTTAATTTGAATGCGATGCCTATTGCCTACAAAGTCTGGCACAGAGGTAACCGATACTTTAATCGCATCAGGCCCTACTGATGCCAATGAAGCCGCTACCGCAGCATTAACTTTTGTAGGGAAATAACCAATCGCATCAACCGCGTTGCCCTCAAAAACGGTTTTCTTTTCTGTTTGTAAAGCTTCATCGTACACTTCAGTATTCTTCAATGAATTTGGCCCTTTTTCTGTATCGAAAGTAGCTGTAGCTGCGCCCATTAATGCCACGGTGCGCAATATATCAAACCCACCCACAGCACCGGGAACTAAATGCACACGCGTATTGTTGGTTTGCGCGGCTACTTTTACTTGTTCATAAAATTTGGTGTCGGCCAAGGCACCAATCGATAGCGTAACAAGCGAGCAACCGCTTTGGAGGGCGGGTATTGCAAACTCACGCAGAGCTAAAGGAGACGCTGCTTCTATAATATAATCGGGCTCAAGCCCCAAAAGATCTTTTATGGTCTCACAAGCGGTGCAATCATATCCTGTTTTGGCCGAGCGTATTTGTTGCGCAAAATCTTCGGCTTTTTCAAATGTTCTAGAATAGGTGCCTATTAGTTGATAATTAGGTAATAAACCGTTAATTAGGGCATTTACCGTAATTTGGGCAAGTTTCCCACAGCCCACAATAGCCAGTGTTTTTTTAGTCATGTTGTCAGTCCTTGATTAAGAATGTATAAACTCACGAATCTCAGAAGCAGAGGAAGGGCGCACTACTCGATTAACTTCTTTACCTTCTCGCAATAAAATTAATGTTGGCCAAAGCTTGACCTTAAAGGCACGTCCTAAAGGCTTTCCTTTGCCATCGAAAAGTTTGATATGAGGCAATTCAGCATGCTCAGTTAAGACTTCCCGTATATCTGGGGTAGCTGCTTGGCAGTGCGTACACCAAGGTGTCCCAAATTCAAGGACGGTGTCACCTTTAAGCTTACTAAGTTGCTCTAAGCTAGGGGCCTCTTCCGCATACTCAGGGTTGAAGCCTTTTTGACTAAATTTCATATGTCGTTTTCTCCCTTATTCACTTTGTTTACTGATTAGGCGTTCAACAAAAAATTAGTAATAATGGATTGTCGAACGAATACCTTCCAAATAACAAATATCAGTATACAAGGTTTGGAAAAACTTCCTAGCTTAACGATACCGTGAGGCATCTAATCCATTAGTGTCAATATCTGGTTTTTTTCCAGAAACTATATCTGAAATTAAACGTCCAGAACCACATGCCATGGTCCAACCAAGAGTACCGTGCCCGGCATTAATGTATAAATTTGGAATAATCGTTTTGCCGATGATTGGCGTGCCGTCTGGCGTCATTGGACGTAATCCGGTCCAGTATTCAGCCTGTGCAAGATCAATCGCCTGCGGGAATAAATCATTCACCACCATAGCAATCGTGGCTTTACGTTTTTCGGATAACTGCATGTCAAATCCAGCAAGTTCTGCTGTGCCCGCAACCCTAATTCTGTCGCGAAAACGCGTAATAGCCACTTTATAGGTTTCATCCATTACCGTTGATGTTGGTGCATGTTCTTCGTTTATTATCGGTAAGGTTAGCGAATAGCCTTTTACCGGATATATAGGCACGTTAATACCTAGTGGCTTAAGCATAGACTGTGAATGACTGCCCATTGAAACGATGTAAGCATCAGCGCTTAAATCACCTTCGCTGGTGCTCACACCGGTAATTTTGTCGCCATTTTTTATCAAACGTTTTATTTGCACGTTAAATTTAAACGTGACGCCAGCGTTAATCGCCATTTGAGTTAATTCTTGGCAAAACTTAAAGCAATCACCGGTTTCGTCGTCGGGTAAATGCAGACCTGCTACAATTTTGTCTTTGACTGCGGTTAGTCCAGGCTCATGTATTAAACACTCTTGCGTGGTTAATAATTTGAACTTTGTGCCGCTATCAGCAAGTATTTTCATATCCTTTTGCACCGCATCAACTTGTTCTTGACGCCTAAATACCTGCAAGGTGCCTTCTTGACGGCCTTCGTAATCGATATCTGTGGTTTTACGTAAATCGATTAAACACTCTCTGCTGTAATTAGCAATTCTAAGCATGCGACTTTTATTCGTTTTATACCTTGCTTGAGTACAGTTTGCTAAAAATCTAAGCGTCCATGCGTATAAGTCGGGTGATACACTTGGGCGCATAATAAGTGGCGAGTGCTTTTGCGTCATCCATTTAAACGCTTTTTGTGGCACTCCGGGTGCCGAAAGTGGTGATGAATAGCCGTAAGAAATTTGCCCTGCGTTGGCAAAGCTTGTTTCTTGGGCACTGCTGGGCTGGCGGTCAATCACAATAACTTCATGTCCAGCTTGGGCCAAATACCAAGCTGAAGTTAATCCCACAACGCCGCTTCCTAATACAATCACTTTCATTTTAGTTATACACTCATTTCATTAACAATATGCACCCAATCTATTGAAATTTGTATACTTCGCAAGCGATATTTTTTAACATTAGCCTTTAGTATTTCTAAAGGCTAGAAAAATGACACTAAAGGGAAGCGTACTTAGCGGTTTGGCAACATTCAATGCAGCCGCTAAATTTGGCAGTTTTACTCAGGCTGCACATTTTTTACATGTCACAACAGGGGCGGTGAGCCAGCAAATAAGCTTGCTTGAAAAACAACTTTCAATCATGCTTTTTGAACGTCATTCTAGAGGAATAAGATTAACCGAAGCAGGCCGTCAAATACATACAGCGGTAGAAAAAGGATTTCTCGATATAGAAGAAACTATTGATGCTTGCCAGCAGGAGCAAACGCCAGATGGTGAAATTCGTGTGAAGTTAACGCCTTCCTTTGCGTTTAAATGGCTAGTTCCGCGATTACATAATTTTTATACGCAATATCCCAACATAACCGTAGTGACATTTGCCGAAGGCGCGCTTGTTGAACGTAAAAATACCGACTTTGACTTAGCCATTGACTATGGACCTACGCCTTACGAACATCAAGAAGCCAAACTATTAATGCCAGAAAAGCTTTTACCAGTAATGAGTCATACCTATGCAGATAAATTTAATTGGCAAACCGTTAACTCCAAACTACAACTACAAAACTGGCAACAGGCGACGCTTTTACACGATGCTATGCCGTGGCGAAACGCCTCGCGGCATTTCGAATGGCAGTTTTACTTTAAACAGCAGGGCTTAGAGGTGGACAGTAACCGAGGCTATTATTTTAACCGCACCGATATGGCGATGGCTGCCGCCCAAGCCGGTTTAGGCATAGCGATGGCACGCTATGCCTTAGTCAAACAAGACTTTCAGCAAGGCTTACTAATGTCACCTTTTAGCTCAATAGCAGCCGATGCTGGTTATTATTTGATAAGCTATCGACAATCAAGCGCTATTGATTGTTTTACGCAATGGTTGCAAGAGCAGTGTAATGCGTAAACGAATAGCTTCAATTAACTCGCCCAGAACTTGATTTTGATTGTCGACAAGCCCCAATCACCATTAGTAGAGGGTAGTTCACCTTAAGTCAACTATGATATATTCATAAGTGAATTTGTTTTCTATTGTCTGTCTGCGTAACAAGGATCTTTGGCATGAAAAACCCACTCTTTTTCTGTTTTTACTTCAGTTTAATTTGTATTCTAGCAGGGTGTAGTAAAGTGCCTGAAACGACGGTTGAGGTGCCGCAAATACAGCATGAAAGCAGCCCAAAAGAGCAGGGGGAAAATCGAGCGCCCACGATATTCTCAAACGACGTGATTGAGCTTGGCCAAGGTTTTAGCGGGCCATTGCCTATTTTTATAAGTGATAATAATAAGGATGAACTGACGGTTACCTTAGGCGGTGATGATGCTCAGTTTTTCCAAGTCAAAGGCGCGGCAATATTTTTTGCAGATAATTTTAATACCGATCATACCGAGTTCGCAATTACCGTAAACGCAAGTGATGCACAAACCAGCACCACAAAGCAGCACAAAGTATTACTTAGTGGTGAGCCGGCTTCTAAAGAGTATGCGCAGTTATTTGATGCGGCACAATTTTCTGAAACCAAGCGCTCGGTTAAAGCGTGCTTGCCCGCTAAACGTAAGTTAAAACAAAATGAACGTTTTTATAAAGACTACATTCAACTGCTTGTGAAATCGTTAGAGGCTGATGATTACGAGGTACAAAATACATTTAGCGTAAATGCCATAGACAATACGCTTTGTTTAACCTCACTACAGTACGGCCATCAGTATGTAGTGAGTATTAAAAAGGGCTTTCCCTTTGCTAACAGCATTACTGAGCAAGATTTTTCTATTAATCTCACCACACCGCATCAAAGTCCAACTATTACCTTGAGTCGAAACACCTTTATTTTACCGCCTTCAAGTGATGCAAAGCTGCCCATTGAACTCATTAACGTGACCAACTTTGAAACAATAGTGGTGCGGATGTCGGTAGAGCAGCTTAAACAAGAACTCGGAAACGATTCGTTTAATTACAATAGTTATTATGGTGACATTGAACAGAAAATTGACTCAATGCATTTGATTGGTCGTGAAAAAGTGGAGGTGAATTTAGAAAAGAACGCAGCGACTACGGTTAATCTTGATTTAACTAATACCATTAAGAACAATCCTATTGGCGTTTATACGGTCATGATAGTACCTGATCCGAACGAAATAAAACTGCGTTATTGGGATGATTTAATACTACAAAAAGTGGTGTATACCGATGTAGGGTTGGTGACGTATCAAGCCAAAGAAGGTTTGTATGTGTATACCATGTCGTATCAAAAAGGTGCGCCTGTCGCTAACGTTTCAGTTGATCTCGTGGCCAATAACTCTGAAATAATTGCCACACAAACGTCTAACAGCCAAGGTAAAGTGTTTTTTGCCGACCCGCTAATGCAGGGCAAGGGCGGTATGGCCCCGCAGCAAGTTAGGGCTATTCAAAATAATGAATTTGCGTTTGTTGACTTTAATTTGAATAAACTCGATTTAAGCCAGCATAACGTAGACGGCAGGCAAGCACTAAAACCCGTAAATGCGTTTGTGACCACAGAGCGTGGTGTATATAGAAACAACGAAGATGTGTATATCACTGCTTTGTTGCGAGATAACGTAAAACGCGCTGTCAATCCAAGCGGGATTAATCTTGAAATCATTAAGCCCGACGGCAATGTGGCCTTTAGCCAAATAATGGAACCGTCAGCAAATGGCGTACTCCAAGTGCTTTACAATATTCCTAAAAATGAACGAACGGGTCAATGGGGGGTAAAAATTTATCACGGGGAACAAACGTCCTTAATTGGCCAAACACAATTTGAAGTGGCTGATTATATCCCGCAAACGATTTCAGTAGATATTGAAACCGCACAAAGCAACTACAATAATACATCGTTACCCGTTTCGATAAAGAGTGACTATTTATATGGCGCACCCGCGGCTAACTTGAATGTAGAAGGTGCAATTACGTTTACTAAAGATAGAAGGTTATTTAATCAGTACCCCAACTATATGTTTGGCGACGGTTCTGAGATTTATAGTAAAACAATGCAATTAAGTCGTAAAAAGCTTGATGGAAATGGCCAGCTTACGTTGCCAATAGATGCCAAGCTATTGCCTGATTCCTATTTAAATCAGCCTATTACCGCAAGCGTACGCATTGGTGTAGAAGAAGACAGTGGCCGAATTAATTACAAAACTACACAGCTTACTGCGTTAAGCCGTAACGGCTGGGTGGGCGTAAAAAGTGAGCAAGACAATCCGTCATTTAGCTTAAATAAAGAGGCACTTTTTGATGTCGTTAATCTGGATAAAAACGGTCAGCCAATTGCAGCAAATACGCTGACTTATACGATTATCCAAGAGGAACGAGAGTATCATTGGTATTCAAGCGGCGGTGAGTGGAAGTACCGCGTAGAAACGTTTGACAAAGATATTGTTGATTCTGGCAGCGTAAAAACGGACGCTGAGGGTCGCTCTCAAATAGTGCTACCAAGGACAGATTGGGGCTATTACCGTTTGGAAGTTGAAGACAGTGAAAGCCAAAACCGCACCAGTTTAGCATTTTCGATTGGCTGGAGTGGTGACGCAGAGTCCTTTTCATCGCCTGAAAAAATAACTTTAAGCACTAATCAAGAAAATTTTGCAGTAGGTGACACCATTTCACTTAATGTAGCAGCACCTTATGCAGGGAAACTGCATATTGTGGCTGCGAATGACAAGATTTTAGTCGATAAATGGATAGATCTTGATAGTAAAAATCAACAAGTGTCACTTAAGATCGATCAAGCTTGGGGCGATCAATTTTATATTACCGCTATGGTATTTAGACCACATTCCAACGCCCATGGCCCGGCAAGAGCGGTAGGTGTACAGCATATATTTGTGCAGCAACCAAATGCAGACGCCGAGCTTCAGTTAGACGTCCCTGACAAAATAAGGCCTAATAATCCTTTAACCGTCAACATTAATTCATCGCTAAAAGAAGGCGGCGAAGTGGTAGTGATGGCGGTTGATAAGGGGATTTTAAACTTAACTAATTTTAAAACCCCCAATCCCTTCGAGCAGTTTTATGCGAAACAAGCGCTAAACTTACCCATTTACGATTTGTATCAGCATTTGATCCAATACAAAAAGGGCGAAGTCTTAAACACGAGTTTTGGTGGCGATGCCAATTTATCTGCCGACGCCACACTGCGTGAAAATATTTTCAATCCAACCGCATTGGTTTCGGTGCCCGTTAAAGTTAACAAAGACGGAAAGGCCTCGGTTACTTTTGACGTGCCGCAATTTAATGGCCAATTGCAAATAATGGCAGTAGGCGTTGATGCTCAAAAACTGGGTGCCAGTGAAACCAAAACTATAGTGGCATCGCCCATTACGGTGGCCTCGTTAATGCCCCGATTCGCGCATATTAACGACAAGCTAACGGTAGGCATTAACCTGCATAATCTTGAAATAGCAAATGCGAATATACAAGTTGACTGGCAAACTAGTGAAGGCCTAAATATCATAAACCGCCAGCAATCAGTGTCATTAAGTGAAGGCGATAAACGTCATTTACTCATTGATATAGAGACAACTGCCACAGGTACACAAAAAATCACCGCAAATATTCGCGTAAATGACGAAGATTACGAGTCGCATACCTATATAGTGAATGTAGAAAACTTGCGTCCAAATTTTTATAAAACCCAAGATATAGTGCTTAAATCGAAACAAATCACTGAATTTATGCCCGCTATTGAGAATGTTGATATTCGCAATGTGTCGGCTGCATTAAGTATGTCACCCGCGCTAAATTTTGATCACTACGTGCATCAATTACGTCGCTATCCATTGGGCTGCTTAGAACAAACCAGTTCAAAAGCATGGGCGTTTTTATCCACTAAAAACGCGATTTCAGACGTGAGTAAAACCAAGTTGCTACAAGAGTCGATTACGCATATAGGTACTATGCAACAAACAGATGGCGGTTTTTCGGCGTGGCCTGAAGGGAATGAAACACAGCAATGGCTAAGTATGTATGCTACCGACCTTATGCTACATGTGCACAAAGTATATAAAGATGAAATTCCCAATACCCTGCTAGCACCTGCTTTGGCATATGCAAATTCAATAAGCGGCAGTAACACGCATGTAAAAGCCTATGCACAATACATTGTGGCCACTGCGCAACCGCAGCTAGTAGATAAAGGCGAAGTGCGATATTTAACCAACTTGTTGTTAAATGGACAAGAAACCCCAACTGTGCAAACGCTTGTATTTTTACTACTGACTAACGATATGCTGGGATACTCATCTAATGTCCAAGCACTGTATAAAATCCTACAAACTACTCCTAATGATGACGGCTGGTCACGCACAGGATATGCTAGCGATTTAAAATCAACGATACTACGTGCCTTTGTTGTTAGCCAAGCGACAACATTAGATAATGCGCAAAAACAAACGCTAAACGAACTTATTGCACAAATTAAAACGAGTGTTCATGACAAGCAATGGATAAGTACCCACGAAAAAGCGTGGTTAATGCGTTTGTCGGCGGCACTCAATCAAGATGAAAGCTTGTGGGACAACGCGTCATTAACCTTAAACGCTAAACCTATTTTAAAAGCCGAGATAAACACGACAGCCTCTGATCTTAATCAAGTACTTGAGTTTAATAACCAGCTCGAAACGCCTGTTTATCTGTCACTTTCTTACGATGGATTGAGTAAAACTCCCTTAACGGCAAACAGCAACGAAATACAATTGAGCACGCAGTATTTTGCGCTAGATGGCAGTACCCCAATTGACATTAGCACCATTAAACAGGGTAGTGAGGTGTTAGTTCAACATCGTATTCGAATACTAAGTGATAGTGATGCTGAAATATCCATTGACGCGCCTGTGGCGGCGGGTTTTGAAATAGAAAATCCGAAATTATCCGGATTACGCGCGGCCCAAGCGAGCGTTGCAAAAACAGAGCCTACCTATGAAGAATTCAGAGATGCACGGTATTTAGCTGCATGGACGCTGCCGTTTGGGAAAAACGATGTAAAAGATGGCGTCATTCACGTGAACTATATCATGCGTGCTGTAACCAAAGGTACTTTCGTAAAGCCGGCAATAGTGGTGGAAGATATGTATCGCCCGTATATTCGTGCGAATTCTGAAGAGGGCAGCGTGGCCATTGACTAAATCTCGTTTAGCACTGGGGGTTTTTAGCACTGCGGTATTATCAGCTTTAGTGCTATTGGTATGGTTGCATACTTACTCAGGAGATATACAGCAACGCTTAGCGCTTGATAGTCTTTCCTATTCTACGTTTGTAAAGGACGAGCAGGGGCGTTATTTGCACATCCTGCTAGCGAAAGATGAACGTTATCGATTGCGTACTCAAGAAACAGATGTTGACAGTAACTATTTAGCCCTGCTGCTGACATATGAAGATAAACGCTTTTATCAGCATTATGGCGTAGATTGGCTTAGCTTTGCGCGCGCACTTTGGCAGAATATAAGCGCACAACGGGTGGTATCGGGTGCCTCTACTATTACCATGCAGGTTGTTAGCTTATTGGAGCCGACTCCCAGCACGTGGTTAAGTAAGTTGGTTGAAATACGCCACGCCATTGCCCTTGAAAAAACGCTGAATAAAAGTCAAATTCTGTCGTTATATTTATCGATTGCCCCTTTTGGTGGCAATATTGAAAGTGTACAAATGGCCAGCTTATATTGGTTTGGTAAATCAAGTGAGTATTTAACGCCGTCTGAATCAGCCTTGTTAGTGGCTTTGCCGCAGTCACCAGAAACACGGCGACCAGATAGGTTTTTAGCTCAAGCGCAAAAGGGACGAGACAAGGTACTGCAACGTGCGTTGAGTGCACAATTGATTACGTCCGCCTTCTTTGATGCGGCTTTGATATCGCCCATTAACACCACGCCTTTTGAAATACCTAAATACGCGCCACATTTGGCCTGGCGATGCCAGCAACTTCAACTTAACTGCGCTAGTACAAGCTTAAACTTTCAAATGCAAAGCCAGTATTCACAGCTTGTTAAACAACTTTCGTTAAGGCCGAATACCAATATTGGAGTGCTTATTGCGGATGCCAAAACAGGTGGTATTAAGACCTATATAGGCTCGCAAAACTATTATGATTTTGCACAATTAGGGGCAAATGACTACGTTCAAGCAAAACGTTCACCGGGCTCTACTTTAAAACCTTTTATCTATGCCATGGCGGTGGACGAGGGCAACATAAGCTTTTCTTCTATCGCACAAGACAGACTGAATAATTTTGCAGGTTACCAACCTCTCAATTTATCTAAGCAATTTGTAGGCGACATTACTATTGCTGATGCACTTAAAGCATCGTTAAATGTACCCGCTGTAGTGGCGCTCCAAGGTATAGGTGTTAATTATTTTTTATCTCGCTTAAGCCTTGCGAATATAGATATGACAAATGCAGAGGGTTTATCCGTAGCCTTAGGAGGTGGAGGCTTAACGTTATGGGAGTTAGTTAAGCTATACACGCTTTTTAGCAATAATGGCAGTGTTCTTGATTTACATATTAACGCCGCAACTGTTTTACCCGTCAAACTATTTGAAACCAATACCACACATCAGTTAAATGGTATTCTAAGCCAATATGCTAGAGGCATTAACAGAGTAAACCCATCAATTATCAATGCCGATATTGCACTTAAAACCGGTACAGGTCCAAACCAATCCGATGCTTGGGCAATTGGCAATAATGGTCGCTATGTGGTGGGAGTGTGGGTAGGTTCGCCAAGCGGTCAGGCCTTAGCTAGTAACATGGGGGCAAGCGCTGCGTTGCCTGTATTAACGCGTATTTTTGATAGTTTACCGCAAGGACATTTAGATAAAGCACCTTTACCTTCTATGGCACCTAAATATATAGACGTGGGTGAGGCGCCCTTACAAATAATTTATCCAGAACATAATTCTGAGATTGATATATTACACAGCAATTTCAGACTAAGACCGAACATCGTTGATGCTAACTATCCAATTAACGTGTTGATCAATGAAAAAGAGATGATTACCTTAAACCAGTCAAGTGACTATATTGATATTGCCCAATCCGGCGGTTACAGCTTAACTATTATTGATCAAAAAGGTCGCACCACGAGTGTGTATTTTTATTTAAGACTTAATTAATACTAGCGCTGCAGTTTATTCCGCAGGTTTATCAAGCTTATAGAGGACTTCAAACACATCTTCGTGCCCCCTAAATCCGCCTTCAACGCGCTCGTGATGT
>RCMY010000455.1_pt1 | contig 38783 bp, 26 predicted proteins | sample 2041341 | NCBI WGS metagenome assembly RCMY01 (sample SAMN09708234, study PRJNA481090) | Marine sediment metagenome, whole genome shotgun sequencing project. | reverse complement strand
TAAATAGAAATTATGAGAAGTAAAATAGTTGCCGGAAACTGGAAAATGAATAATAATTCAGGGGAGTCAAAAAAATTGATCGATGATTTATGTAAAGCATTGAAAGATAAAAAATTAAAAGGTACTCGTGTTATTGTTGCACCTTCGTTTGTTTTTCTTCAAAAAGTTGCAAAGAAATTAAAAAAATCTAATATTGAAGTTGCAGCTCAAAATATGCATCAAGCTGAAAACGGAGCTTATACAGGTGAAGTTTCTGCGGATATGTTAAAATCAGTTCATGTAAAAACAGTAATTCTTGGTCATTCAGAACGAAGAGAATATTTTGGCGAAACAGATGCTCTTTTGGCTGAAAAAGTAAATACTGCTTTAAAACATAAAATGAAAGTTATTTTTTGTTTTGGGGAAGTTTTAGAAGATAGAAAAAGCGGTAAGCATTTTGATGTAGTAAAAAGTCAATTGGTAAAGGGATTATTTCATTTGACCGTAGATTGGAAACATATTGTTTTGGCTTACGAGCCAGTTTGGGCAATTGGTACCGGTGAAACTGCGAGTCCGGAACAAGCACAAGAAATGCATGCGTTTGTTCGCGATTTAGTTGCAACAAAATATGATCAGCATATGGCAGAAGAAGTTTCTATATTATACGGTGGAAGTGTAAAACCGAGTAATGCAGAAGAGATTTTTTCTAAAGAAGATGTTGATGGTGGATTGATTGGTGGAGCCGCTCTAAAAGCAAAGGATTTTCTTGCAATTATAAAAGCGATAAAATAATAAAATAAACATCAAATTTTTTGAGGCTGGCTGAAATCAAACTGTTTTTTAGCCAGCCTCATTTTTTTTTAATTCTAATTTTTATGAACTATATTTCTTATAAATTCAATATCTCGCCAAAAAAAGAGAGCCTTTTAAGCTTGCAAACTGCTATGGAAATTTTGATTGCCGAGTTAGGTGAAGTAGGCTTTGAAAGTTTTACAGAAAATGAAAATGGAGTTACCGCTTATATTCAAAAGAACGATTGGCATGAAGCTATTTTAGAGGATATTCAAATTTTACAGTCGGATGAATTAGAAATTTCTTATGATATTGAGGAAATTGAACAGGTAAACTGGAATAGTGAATGGGAAAAACATTTTGAACCAATTCAGGTAGATGATTTGGTAAGTGTTCGAGCCCCTTTTCATGAGAATCCACAATTAAAGTACGATATCGTCATTGAGCCAAAAATGAGTTTTGGTACTGGTCATCATGAAACTACGCATTTGATGATTCAACAATTAATTGCCATGGATTTAAAGGATAAATCTGTTTTAGATATGGGTTGCGGGACAGGAATTTTAGCAATTTTTGCTGAAATGAAAGGAGCTATGGATTTGGATGCCATCGATATTGATACCTGGTGCTATGAAAACTCCTTGGAGAATGTTGAAAGAAATAACTGCAAGAATATTCATGTTTTTGAAGGAGACGTTTCTCTTTTAGGAAAGAAAAAATATGATTTCATTATTGCTAATATTAATAGAAATATTTTACTGCAAGATCTTGCAGTTTATGCAAAGTGTATGCAAACAAATGGAGTACTTTTATTGAGTGGTTTTTATAAAGAAGACATTCCGTTTATAGAAGTAGAGGCAAATAAAAATAAGTTAAAATTGGAAAAAACTTTAGAGCGAAATAATTGGATTTCATTAAAATATGTAAATTAGCGCAATATTTTATCAAACCCAAAATGGAGGCAAGGCTATTTTAGCCTCTGAAAAGTAGCCATAGAAAATACCAAGGCTAATAGGGACATTGCAGGATAAAAAGAAATGAAGTATGGGAACCAAAGAAAAAATACAAGAAGAAATTGATGTTCTGGAGCAGGAATCACCAGTGCATGAAATTATATTGTACAATGATGATGTTCACACGTTCGATTTTGTGATCGATTCATTAATTGACGTTTGTGAGCATACCTTAGAGCAAGCAGAGCAATGCACTATATTGGTACATTATAAAGGAAAATGTGCTGTAAAATCTGGTGAATACGATGAGTTAAAACCAAAATGCACCAAATTATTGCAGTTAGGTTTGACTGCTGAAATCTATTAGAAAACACTCGAAATAGAATATTTTTCTATATTTTCCCATTTTCATGGGAAATCTAGTTTATTGAATAAAGTTTTCCCAAATTTAACTTGGCAATTTTAAATTAATGACATCAAAGCGGAATATTACCGTGTTTTCGATTAGGTCTAGCCACTTTTTTATTTTCAAGCATTGCAAAAGCTTTGATTAATTTTCTTCGAGTAAATTTTGGCAGAATAACTTCATCAATAAAACCTCTTTCAGCAGCGGTATATGGATTTGCAAATTTCTCGGAATATTCCAATTCTTTTTCTGATAATTTTAATGCAGGGTCTTCAGCTTCTTCTATCTCTTTTTTGAAAATAATTTCACTGGCACCTTTTGCTCCCATTACCGCAATTTCGGCAGAAGGCCAAGCAAAATTCATATCAGCACCAATATGTTTCGAGTTCATCACATCATAAGCACCACCATAAGCTTTTCTTGTTATTACAGTAATTCTTGGTACAGTGGCCTCGCTTAAAGCATATAATAATTTTGCTCCGTTTACAATGATGCCGTTCCACTCTTGATCTGTGCCAGGTAGGAATCCAGGAACGTCAACTAAAACGAGTAATGGAATATTAAAACTATCACAAAAACGGGTAAATCGAGCTGCTTTTTTAGAACTGTTAACATCTAAAACTCCGGCCAAATTCATCGGTTGGTTGGCAACAATACCAATACTTCTTCCGGCTATTCTTGCAAAGCCAACAATGATATTTTCAGCAAAATATTTATGAATCTCAAAAAAAGAATCAGTATCGATAATCTCATTAATGACATCATGCATATCATACGATTTCTGCGCGCCATCTGGGATGATATTTTCCAATCCTTCTCTCAATTCATCATCTAAAATGCAATCTGTTTTTGGAGTTTTTTCTTGATTGTTTTGAGGAATATAAGAAAGTAATCTTCGAATATCTTGTAAGCATTCAATATCGTTAACCGAGGTGATGTGAGTTACTCCTGATTTTGTAGAATGTGCGCTTGCCCCACCCAATTCTTCTGATGTAACTATCTCATTTGTAACTGTTTTTACTACACTTGGTCCGGTTACGAACATGTAGCTAGTGTCTTCGACCATCATGGTAAAATCTGTAATGGCGGGCGAATAAACGGCACCTCCAGCACAAGGGCCCATAATAGCTGAAATTTGAGGAATAACACCCGAAGCCTGAACATTGCGATAAAAAATATCGGCATAACCCCCTAAAGATCGTACGCCTTCTTGAATTCTCGCACCGCCAGAATCATTCAAACCTATTATTGGAGCACCAACTTTTAAAGCATGATCCATTACCTTGCAAATCTTTTCAGCATGAGTTTCGGAAAGAGAGCCGCCAAAAACAGTAAAATCTTGGGCGAAAACATATACCAATCTGTGATGAATTGTACCGTAACCGGTAACTACACCATCACCTGAATAGACTTCTTTTTCCATGCCAAAATCGGTAGAACGATGGGTAACAAGAATTCCGATTTCTTCAAAAGAGCCTTCATCCAACAAATATTCTATTCGTTCTCGAGCAGTTAATCTTTTTTTCTTATGCTGCCTATCAATTCTATGCTGACCACCACCTAATTTGGCGTCTGCTATTTTATTTTGTAATGTATTTTGTTTGGAGTTCATCGATCTCTTTTTTATTGCAAAGAAGTATAAATATTATTAGTTATTTGGTACTCGGAGCATTTTTTGCTCTTCTAAATACATTTTTAATCCTACGAGAGCTGCAATTTTTGCCTCTTTCTCCAATTGTGACTTAAAGGATTCAGCATTATAGTATTTTTTAACAAAATGTGTATCAAAATTTCCAGATTGAAATGATGGATGGTTACAAACAAATTTACCAAAGGGAAGTGTTGTCAAAACACCATCAATTTCGTACAAATCAATTGCCTTGATCATTAATTGTATTGCTTCGGCACGATTTTTACCATAGGTTATCAATTTCGAAATCATCGGATCGTAATAAATAGGTATCTCCATGTTTTCTTCATAACCATCATCGAGTCGAATATTTTTGCCAACCGGAATTTTATAGCGTTCTAATTTTCCAACATTTGGCAAGAAATTATTCATCGAATCTTCTGCATATACGCGAAGTTCAACGGCATGACCTTTTATTTGTAAATCCCTTTGGGCAAATGAAATAGGTTCTCCTCGAGCGATTTTTATTTGCTCTTCCACCAAATCTATACCGGTTATAAATTCCGTTACCGGATGTTCCACTTGCAAACGAGTATTCATTTCTAAAAAATAGAAATTCAAATTATTATCGATTAAAAACTCTACGGTTCCTGCACCCAAATAATCACAAGATTTAGCTACTTTAATTGCGGCATCTCCCATTTTTTTTCGTAGCTCATGAGTTAAAATCGATGAGGGTGCTTCTTCAATAACTTTTTGATGTCTTCGCTGAATACTGCATTCTCGTTCAAACAAGTGCACGATATTACCATGATTGTCGGCTAAAACTTGTATTTCAATATGTCTTGGTGAGGTGATATATTTTTCAATAAAAACGGAGCCATCACCAAAAGCTGAGGTTGCCTCGCTAATAGCTCTTTTCATTTGAGAATCGAGTTCTTGCAAGTTTTCAACAATACGCATTCCTTTACCACCACCTCCGGCAGCTGCTTTTATGAGTATTGGAAATCCGATTTCTTGAGCAATTTTTGTTGCTTTTTTGATATTGGTTATAGCTTCATCGATTCCCGGAACCATTGGTATATCATAATGTTTGACCGCAGCTTTAGCAGCTAATTTGTCTCCCATCATTCGTATCGATTTTGATTTCGGACCGATAAAAATAATATTATTTTTTTCTACTTCCTCTGCAAAATCAGCATTCTCGCTTAAAAATCCATAACCAGGATGAATAGCATCAACGTGCATTTTTTTTGCTACTTCAATTATTTTACTTCCTAATAAATACGATTTATTAGACTCGTTTTCTCCAATATGAACTGCTTCATCAGCATATTTTACATGTGGTGCATTTCGGTCGATAGTCGAGTAAATAGCAACCGTTTTAATACCCATTTTTTTTGCAGTTTTCATCACTCGAATTGCGATTTCACCGCGGTTAGCAATTAATAATTTTTTCATATTATTTTATTCTAATTCTATTATTAATTTACCTTTTTCAACTTTGTCTCCTGCGGCAGCATACACTTCTTTTACCAAGCTGTTTTTTCGACAGATAATAGCATTTTCCATTTTCATGGCTTCTAAAACGAGTAAAACGTCACCCTCTTTTACTGCATCACCTTTTTTAACGGGAATGTCAATAATTATACCTGGCATTGGAACCTTGACATGGTTTAGTTTTTTAGAAGAACCCATGGAAAAACCCATATCTTCAATGAGTAAATCTAAAGGATTACTTATTTTTATGTGATATACATTAGAATTTATGGAAACTGCATATTCTTTTTTATCAAATAAAGATTCGATAATTTCGGCTTCGTAGGATTTATGATTACAAAGAATATGATATTTATCGTTCGTTTCTTTGATAATATCCAGATTATCAACTTCTTCTTGATTTAATTGGAAGTTCATTTTTTCATTAATTATTACTTTGTACTTATTATCCATTCCTGCCGATTTTTAGAAGACTTCATAAAGTTAGGAAATTATGTTAAAAGAATTATAGTTTACTTTTAAAACCTTGAATTAAGATGAAGAAAATCAACCATTAAAATTATTTTTTTTGGGATTTAATAAAAAAATCCGTCAAGTAAATAAAAAAAAAGAATAAAATTTGCAAAAATGATAGTAATACTATTATATTTGCAAGCATAATGATTTAATTATGAAAAATCTTCAAATTCAAGTTAATGTTTGTCCGGAATTATATTTAAAAAATCCGGATTCTTCAGTTCTCGGTCGTAAAATTCTATCGAATAGTATTGAATTGATTACCGAATTGGGATTTGAATCGTTTACCTTTAAAAAATTAGGGGAGAAGATACATTCAACAGAGAGTTCTATTTACAGATATTTTGAAAGTAAACACACGTTGTTGGTTTATTTAACCTCTTGGTATTGGAACTGGATAGAATATAAGTTGGTTTTTGCGACTGTCAATGTCACTTCTCCAGTTAAAAAATTAGAGGATTCTATAAAAATATTGACACAACCCATAGTTGAAGATAAATCCGTTTCTCATATGAACGAATTTTTTCTTGATAGAATAATAATAACAGAATCAACAAAGGCATACCATACAAAAGAGGTTGATGCCGATAACGAAAAAGGTTTTTTTAGAGCATATAAGCAAGTAGTTCAGCGAGTTAGTGATATGATTTTGGAAATTAAGCCAGACTTTCAATTTCCTCATATGCTTGTATCTACTATTATTGAAGGTTCCCATCATCAACGATATTTTGCAGAACATTTGCCGGCTTTGACTGACTTAAATAAAGAAGGAGATTCAATTTCTCAATTTTATAATGAATTAGTTTTTAGTATTCTAAAATGAGGTCATTAAGGTGTCAATGATTTGACAAATCATTCCAATTTCTATTTATAAAATTTAAAAACAGACTAAAAAAAATATTTTTATGAAAAACTTATTTGATTTTAAACACTTTAAAGGTGATTTGTTCGGAGGAATAACTGCAGGTATCGTGGCCTTACCATTAGCACTTGCCTTTGGGGTAAGTTCCGGCTTAGGGCCAAGTGCCGGTTTATATGGAGCTATTTTTGTAAGCTTTTTTGCTGCACTATTTGGAGGAACGAATACACAAATATCTGGGCCAACGGCACCAATGACTGCCGTAAGTATGGTTGTAATTGCAGGAATAATTGCAACATTTGATGGAGATGTTTCCAAAGCTTTACCCGCAATTTTAACGGTATTCTTGTTGGCCGGATTGATGCAGGTAGGTTTGGGTTTTATCGGTTTAGGAAAATACATAAAATATATTCCTTATCCGGTTGTATCGGGTTTTATGACTGCTATTGGTGTGATTATTTTGGTAACTCAAATTTTACCATCTGTTGGTTATTATCCAAAAGAAGATGAGGCTTTTGTCAATGAATTCAAACCGCAGGCGGAAGAAATTATTTTAGATAATATTTTGAAAGACGAAGCGGGAGAAGGACTTTTAGTGTTAGAAGACTTTAAAGAAACTGTGAAAAGAGCAGAGAAAATTTCACAGGCAGATATTCTCAAAGAATCTCAAACATTAGCAAAAAGTGATGCATCCGGTGTTTTAGGTGCTTTTAAGGTTTTACCTCGTGCTTTGAGCAATATTAATTGGTTAGAATTAATGCTGGCATTAGGAACTATTATTATTATTTATGGGTTTAAACGAATTACCACTGCCGTGCCTAGTACCTTAGTGGCTCTTTTAGTCATGTCAGGTATCGCTTTCGGATTCGGTTTAAATTACCGTCCGATTGAAGAAATACCAAGCGGATTGCCATTGCCAAATTTTGGAATTATTACGGACTTTAGTTTAAGTACAATTTCGCCCTATATTTTTACAGCTTTGACATTAGCTCTTTTAGGAGCCATTGATTCTTTGCTTACTTCCGTCGTAGCGGATAATATGACAAGAACGAAACACAATCCCAATAAGGAGTTAATCGGACAAGGAATTGGTAATAGTGTTGGTGCTATTTTTGGTGGATTGCCAGGTGCAGGAGCCACTATTAGAACCGTTGTAAATATTAATGCAGGTGGTAAAACTCGTTTGTCAGGAATGATAGCCGGTGTGTTATTATTAATTATTTTATTGGCTTTAGGTCCGGTAGCATCACAGATTCCTGCAGCAGTTTTAGCAGGAATTTTAATCACCGTTGGTATTGGTGTAATGGATTATAAGGGTTTAAAAGCTATGCCTAATATGCCGAGATCTGAGGTGATCATTATGTTGGTAGTTTTGGTGCTTTCTTCTGTTTGGAACTTAGTATATGCTGTTGGAATTGGATTGGTTTTTGCGAGTTTAATGTTTATGAAACAAATTGGAGACCTTACGGCATCGAGGTCAGATGTAAAATCTTTATTAAAAGAAAAAGCATGGGAAGATGAACATGATTTTCCTGAAAGTTTAAAGGAAGTTGTTTTTATTAAACATATTAAGGGACCTTTATTTTTTGGATCGACTAGTGATTTTCAGCAATTGGCAAAACAAATCCCAGATACTGCTTCGGTTATAATTATTAGAATGGGAAGAATGCAATATATGGATCAGTCAGGATTATATGCCATGGAAGATATTTTGGTTGATCTGGTCAAACAAGGTAAAAAAGTACTTTTTGTTAATGCTTTAGAGCAGCCAAAATATATGATGGAACGTATTGATATCATTCCAGATCTTGTGCCACCAGAGCAAATATTTAAAAATTTTAAAGATTGCCTGAAATGGGTTAAAAAGAATATAAAAAGTTAATTTAAAAAAACATAAAAGATGAGAACACAAACAAAAGAAATTCAAGATAACTTGACGCCAGCCGATGCCCATCGAATTTTAGTAACTGGTAACGAGAGATTTGTTCAAAATGTCAAGGCGCAAAGAAATTTGAAATCACAAGTTATCGAAACAGATCACGGTCAGTTTCCTTTTGCAGTTATTTTAAGTTGCATAGATTCTCGAGTTCCTGCAGAAATAGTTTTTGATCAAGGTATTGGCGATGTTTTTAGCGTACGTGTCGCAGGAAATATTATTAACGAAGATGTGCTAGGCTCTATGGAATATGCATGTAAAGTGGCTGGCTCTAAAATTGCTGTGGTTTTGGGTCATACAAAATGTGGTGCAGTAACTGCGGCCTGTAATCATGTTGAAATGGGTAATATCACCCCACTTTTAGATAAAATAAAACCGGCATTACAAATAGTAAATCCTGAGAATAACAAAATGAATGATGATGAAATAGAAGAAGTGTCCATTCAAAATGTGAAATTAGCAATCGAAAGAATTCGAAAGGAAAGCAGCATTCTTGCAGAAATGGAAAAAAATGGAGAAATTGAAATTGTAGGTGCTACTTATAGTGTTTCAACAGGACAAGTAGATTTCTTTTAGGCACTTTTTATAGATAAATAAACCTAAAATGGATTTTACTATGTGAAATTATCCTTCACGTTGCGTAAATTGGGATATAGGGTTAATATAGCATAGAAATATGGCAAAAAAGTTGTCATTGTAGAATAATTCTTTAGTATTTTTGTATCGTAAATAAAACACATTTTGTCATGAGTATTAAAAAACAATTTTTGAAAAGTAAACCGGTTTGTAAAGTAACTTTTTCGTTAACAAAAGAAGAAGCTTCTAATGCGGTAAAAGTACAACTTCTAGGAGATTTTAACAATTGGAAATTAGAAGATGCTATTGTTATGAGTAAATTGAAAAACGGGTCTTTTAAAACTACGTTGGATTTATCAGTTGAAAATGAGTATCAATTTAAATATTTAATTGATGGCGCTACTTGGGAAAATGATAGCGAAGCTGATAAATATGTTAATAATGGCATAAATCATGAAGAAAATTCTGTTGTAGTTTTATAACAACTAGAGTTTTTTAAGTGAAATTTTCCTTTCTCTGAATGGAAGGATGAGTTACGCGCTATTTTTTAGCAAAAAACAAACTGAAACAAATTATCAATGCAACTACTTTTTAAAGTGGTTGCATTTTTTTTATCTCAAAATCTTATTATGACGAATTACTTCGTTTTTCTTCGATAAATAAATCAAGTCATTGGGACAATAATTACTACACTTCGTCCTAAATTGATTTTGGTTTCTATGCAAATCATTTAATTTGTTTTATAGTATTAAATATAATTGTTAAAATGAATTAATTGCTCTTGAATAGTTAAACTAAAATATTTTTGAACCCCCTCAATTATGAAAACTTTTCCATTTCCTAAGAATTCATCTTTAAATACTTTAAGGATTAATTTTATTATAAGCTACAAATTACTTTTAGCTATTCTTTTAATTTTTATTGTTTCGTTCTCAGTTTATTCGCAAAAAAACAAACCTGGAGGAGGTAATGGCAAGAACAATGATGTTATTCCAATTCTGTATTGTGTTAAAGATATTAGTAATGGATTATATCAGGCAAGTTTTGGTTATGAAAATCCAACTAATAAAGAAGTGACTATCGATGAAAATGATAGTAAAGTTAAATATAATAACGGAAAGAAAATAGCGAAAGGTTTGGCTAAATTCAAGCCAGGAATTAATAATCGGGCTTTTACTAAAGAATTTGGTTCTAATGATTATGTAGAATGGACTATAATAAGTAATGGTAGAACTCATACCATTATTGCAAATGCAAATTCTGCAAAAAAATGTGCGCCAGATGATGGATTTATTTTCCCCGTTATTGGAAATGGAAAATCACAGGAAATTATTGGGCAAGAACTTTCATCGTTATGTGATCAGGTTGCTGGTGAAACCCCATCTGATTTAATTTTTCAAACAATTGCAGACAAAGTACTTGTTGAAATTGTTCCGATTGATGGACAAATGCAAAATGTGATTTCTTTGTTATTGGGATCCGAATTTAATATTTCAACATCAGATTTTTTATTAGATCTAGCCAGCTACAATAGCTTGTCAGCTATTGATGTATATATTGAAAAAACGAAACTATGTGATTTAAATTTACACGATGATATAATAAACTTCGCAAGACCAGTATATCCTGCTTATAATAATTCCGGAGGAGTTCTTTCGCAAGGAGATGCTGCCCAAACTTCGAATATAGTGCGGGAATCATTTCGCATAAAAGATAATACAGGTACAATTGTGCCGGTTAACGGCAATAATATTACAGTGGGTGTTCTGTCGGATAGTTATGATATGGCATTTCCTGGAGTTTCATATGCAGATATTGACGTTTCCAATGGCGAATTACCAGTAGGTGTTAAGGTTATAAAAGATAATTCATTTAAAGCTACCGATGAAGGGAGAGCCATGATGCAAATAATTCATGATGTGGCACCTGGAGCTGCACTACAGTTTCATACTGCAACAGCATCGCCTCGTCAATTTGAAGTTGGTTTTAATGCTTTAGCAAAAGAAAGCAACATTATTGTTGATGATATTACTTTTATTACGGAACCTTTTTTTGGAACTGGTCGTATATCACTAGCGATACAAAATTTTGTAAGTACACCTGGTAAATTTCATTTTACGTCTGCAGGTAATTTGGCAAATAAAGGTTTTCAGAGTACATTCTCACCAACTGTAAACGTACCAACTACAAATTTTATTGACCCTAGAAGCTCAACGGTAGCACACGATTTTGATAATAGTGCCGGGGTTGATTACCTACAAAAAATCAGTGTTGTTCCGGGAACCTATTTAATTGCTTTGCAATGGAAAGAAAATTTGGCATCACAAGTAAATAGCTTAGGTGCGAATGACGATTTAGATATCTATATCGTCGATGATTTTGGTCGATTGCTGGTAGGCAGTAATCGTGTAAATGTAGATGGAGATCCAACAGAGATCATTGTTTTTAGGGCTACAGGTACTGGAGAGGCTAATATTTTAATTACTAGCGCCAATGGTCCAACCAACGTTCCTTTTCGATATATCGCTTTTCGTACTTCAGCAGGAGATGGTACTCCAAATGGATTGAAATTTGAACAATATTTTAATGGTGCACCAACCGTAAGTGGGCACGCGATGACACCAGAATCAGTTACTGTGGGTGCGGTTGATTACCGTGATTCGGATAATCCTAAGGCGGAAGTATTCTCTTCCTATGGAGGTTCACTATCTGATGGAAGTAATCTTGAAATTGATTTATATGCCCCAGATGGTGGAAACACTTCATCGATTACCATAGGTCAGGATGCAGATTGCCCAACGTGCGATAACGATGGTATTTTGAATTTTTATGGAACCTCTGCATCAGCACCGCATGCAGCGGGTGCTGCAGCATTATTAATGTCAGCTTCACCTTCTTGGTATCCTGACGGCTCTTTTACTGCAAATCAAGCATTGCAAACTTTCAAATCAGCAGCTACACCTTTCACAACAAGGGATAATTCTCAGGGCGTATTCATTAATACGCTTGCTGCATTTAAAAGTTTAGCTGCACAAACTGCAAAAATAACGGAACTCATAGTTGAAGATGGTAAAACACCAAGTGCAGAACCTTTTACTGTAACTATTATTGGTGAGTTTTTTCCCGAAAACCAAGAGGACGTTTCCGTATTATTTAATGGACAAGCCTTAGAGAATGTTACATATACTACAGCAGAAGATGGTTCACCCATAATAACGGCTAGCGTACCTACTTTCTCTGGAAATCCGGAGTTATTAGTTGTTTCAAAAGGAAAAACTCCCGGCGGTACAGATGGAGGTGCATCTGACCCTGCCTATTTCTTTGATGAAGGTAAAATAGCTTTAAATATTATTGCTAATAATGCCCAATTTGAATACGGACAAGATATAAGACAATCTTATTATAGAGCTGATTCGAGTCAACCTGATTATATTCCACCTTATACCGTACAAGGACTTCCGGAAGGTGTGACTTTTGAATCTTTAGCCGCACAAGATGGCCTGCCACCGATACTATTAAATAATGCAACTATTGATGAAAAGCTTGCTGCCAACGGATACCCTGATGCATTTAAATATGTAATTTTCCCTTCTTTTGGTGATCAGGTGTTAAGTGAGGCGCAATTAGCCAAATTCCAAATAAATTTTATTTCAGGCTACATTGACCCTGAACTTGGTGAATTGGGTTATTTAACCATTACAAAAAAAGATTTAACCATTACCACAGAAGATGTTACCTATACCTATGGAGATGCTATAGATTTACCATTGCTATACTCCTATGATATGAGTGGAATAACAGATAATTCTCCTGAAACTGGGTTTTATAGTTTTATAAAGTCTAGCCATGCCAGTGATTTTAAGGATGGTTTGCCTAATAAATTCCGAGCAGTTGTGAGTAAATTTAGAGCTGTAGTGAGCGATTATAATTTGCTAGATCTTTTAAATGGTGGAAGTTGGAGTGCTTCAGAACGTACTATTGAAAATAAATTTAGAGCCGTAGTGAGTGGTATGAATATTATAGATTTGGATAATGAAAATTTCACCAACTTCATTGATGCTCAGTATAATTATGAAACAGACCCAACAATTAATAAATTTAGGGCTGTGGTGAGTAAATTTCGGGCCGTAGTGAGTGCCGAAAAATTATTTGCCGGTGATGTCGATTTGAGTATTGATAATAAATTTAGAGCAGTAGTAAGTAAATTCCGGGCCGTAGTGAGTACAGATGACCCTGAAAACCCTTTTAGTAACTATAATTCAGTATTTGCAATTGTCGATGCAGAAGATGCGCCACCAGAGGATGGTTCAGATGATGAACGTGCAATTTCTAATATGTATTCCTTAAACATGATTACTGGCTTGGAAGTTACAACAGAGGCCGAAGCCCATTATGTTTATCCGGGTGCTTTTTTAAATGAAATATCGGTTAATTTTAATACGATTTATGAATCTGGCAGATTAATTATTTTGCCAAAAGACTTGACCGTAAGTACAGATAATTTGACAATTCCGTATGGAGAAACCCTAACATTGGAAAAATTGGCTTTGATTACTAATTTTGAAGGATGGGCTTTTGAAGGGGATTACCAAGAATCAGTGGCAATAGCTTTCCCGGATGGCGTTCCTTATTATTTCGTTAAAGTAGGAGGCGATGATACCGAGTTAGAATTGGAGGAACTTAAAGAGCTAGAAGAGTATACAATCCATATTAGAAATCCTCGAAATTATGTAATTAAATATGAAAATGATGTACAAGGTATATTGACAATTTCACCAACAATCTTGAACGTGGAAACAGCACATTTTGAAGCTAGTTATGGCGCTACTTTTGAAGCATCGGATTTAACAACAATATTTGGTGATTTCGCATATCCTGATGAATCTTCAGAAACCGTTTTTCCAAATGGTGTGCCTTACTATTTTGTAGATGCTGCATTGAATGAGTATGAGCTGGGTGACAAAATGAATGTAGGCGATTATCAGATCAAAATTAGAGGAACTGAAAATTATGTTATGGAATATGGTGTGAACCATAGTTCGTTAACCATTTTACCAGCTCCTTTAACCATAAAGACAACTGGATTAGAAATAGAATATGGAGATAATCTTCAAGCAGTTATTACAACGGATATTTCTGGATTTGCTTCTAATGAAACTATAACAACTGTTTTTCCAGATGGAATACCATATCTTTTTGTTGATGAATTAAATTCAGAATTAAGTATAGATGTTGTTAAAGAACTAGGTGTTTATGAGGTTAAAGTTTCAACCACCACTGCATCGGCTAATTATGAGATTATGTATGCTGATGACCATGGATTTCTAACTATTTCTCCGCGACATGTGCTTGTGAAAACGGACAATCTAGATAAGGATTATGGGTATACTATAATGCTATCCGATTTGAAAACTGAATTTATTGATTTTGCTCCGGGTGAAATACTGGAAGATGTTATTGGTTCGTCTGCGATACCATATTATTTTGTGGATGCATCTGGTTCGATGTTTAGCCTTGGCGATGAATTGGAAGTTGGGGTTTATGACATTAAAATTGAAGAAACTAATAATCATTATATTTTTGAATATGACAGTTCGGTCAATGTATTATCCATTAATCAAAAAACGTTATTGGTATTTATTGATGATTTGATTGTTAACGAAGGTGAAACGCCATTATTTAAAGCAAGGTTTGAAGGTTTTGTTTATGTTGAAACAGAAGCATTTGTTTTCCCGGAAGGCATACCTTATTATATAGTGGATGATTCAGGATATGAGCAAGATTATAATGATGCAGGTGTTTATACTATCAAAATAAGAGATACTAAAAATTATTTGATTGATTCGAATGATGCAAAATTGTATATAAACCCTTCTTATGATGGGGATAAAATTCGCACATATGCTGAGTGTGTTGCATATAACCCATCTGCATCAGATGGATTATACTATACGGTTACTTATCGATACGAAAATAATAATAATGATTCTATTTTTGTTTTAGAGGGTGTAGATAATAATTTATCCGGACCTGCAAAATTTGAGGGCCAACTACCTACTGTTTTTCTTCCTGGTAGCGGAATATTCGAAATTCGCTTTGATGGTAAAAAATTAGTTTGGAGACTGACAACCTATGGCAGTACGCATAAAAGTTCAGTTTCCTCGGCTTCCACTATCGGATCTGGGAAATGCGATGCCAAACTTGATGGTGTATATGAAGTATTTCCAAACCCGGTAACAAGTTCAGTAGATTATAAATTAACCATTAAACAAAATATTGCGGAAGAAAGTAACGTGAAAGTTATTAATAGATTCGGTGCAACAATGTTGAATACCAGTTTTGATGGCAGTAATGAAATTATCAAAGTTGATATGGCTCTTTATCCTATAGGGATGTATTTCATAAGAATTTCGAACGCTTCAGATGTAATGGTATTTAGTATAATAAAGGAATAATTTAAATAAATATGATAAATAGGCATAAGGTATTTTTTGTTTCAGTAGTTTTTTTTTTACTATTGTCGATGACAGTTTTTTCACAAAATTCTAAAATAGATAGTTTAAAAAATATTGTGGAAACTGGAACAAAAGATACCTCTATGGTATCTACCTTGAATACACTAAGTATTGAAGTGTTAAATAATGAAAACATTCCGGAATCAATCATTTATTCCGAAAAGGCTAAAGAACTAGCTAATCAATTGAACTATAAAAAGGGGAAAGCATATGCTTTAAAAAATATTGGACTGGCTCAGTATTATCAAGGAGATTTTATCGCCGTTCTGGACCATTGGACGCGATCTTTGGAAACTTTTGAAGCTATTAACGATACCTTGGGTATTGCGACCATTGTGAATAATTTAGGAGCCGTTTATTATAGTCAAGGCAGTCATGCAAAAGCGTTGGATTATTATCTAAGATCCTTAAGTATTTCTGAAAAAGTAAAAGACCCTTTTCGCATTTCTCAAGCCCTTTTGAATATAGGGGGTTTGTATGCAGAAATGCTAAATTATGAGAAAGCTTTGGAGTATTTTAATAAAATTGAAAAATACCGGGCATTGGTCAATGACCCCAAAATAAACAGTCATTATTTAATGGGTATTGGCGAAATATATTATGAACAAGGTTTTTATGACGATGCTTTAAAATATTATGAAGAAGCGTTGAATAATAGTAATATTAATGAGCGCCCGAATAATCTTATAAAATTAGGCTTAGTAGAGTTAAAAAGGAGAAACAAAGAAAAAGCTATTAATTTTTTAAATGAAGGGTATAGCATTGCAAAAAATAATAATCAAAAATTTGAAGTTGTCCAAGCTTTAATTGCCTTAGCGTCTGTATATAAGGAGAATAATTATAAAAAAGCCATAACGGAATACAAAGAAGCAGAAGTTCTTGCAAAGGAGGTTGATGCGAATGATGAATTGCGTGATATTTATGAAGGTTTGTACCAAACGTTTGAAATCAAAGGTGACTATGAAAATGCATTTAAGTACCAAAACCTTTATTTGAGGCAAAAAGATTCTATTTTTAATTTAGCAACCGATGATAAAATTCGGGGACTTCAATTTGATTTTGATTTAGAAAAGAAACAAGATGAGATTGGTTTATTAGAAAAAGAGGCAGAGATAAGTGAATTGGAAGGAAGAAGACAAAAAGTAGCCCTTTATTCCATAATTGGGTTTGCAGTCATCATATTATTTTTGGCTATTGGTTTATTAAATCGTTATAAATTTGTTAATAAGACTAAGAAAATTATTGAGGATGAAAAAAACAAATCAGATAATTTGCTACTAAATATTTTACCTTTTGAAACCGCTACTGAGTTAAAAGAATATGGAAAAGTTAAAGCTAAGAAATTTGATTCTGTAACTGTTTTATTTACAGATTTTAAGAATTTTACTCAATTTTCCACTAACTTATCTCCAGAAGAGCTCGTTAAAAGTGTGGACTACTACTTTTCGAAATTTGATGAAATAATTGACAGATATGATCTCGAAAAAATAAAGACTATAGGTGATGCCTATATGTGCGCAGGTGGTCTTCCTTTTGAGTCTGACGATCATTCTGTTCGAATGATAATGGCTGCTTTTGAAATTTCAAAGTTTGTTACAGATAGTAAAGAACTGAAAAATTCTGATGCAATTACTCATTTTGACGTTCGCATTGGGTTGAACACCGGTCCGGTAGTTGCAGGGGTTGTTGGAACGAAAAAGTTCGCGTACGATATTTGGGGAGATACTGTAAATGTAGCATCAAGAATGGAATCTATGTCTGAAGCAGGAAGAATTAATATTTCTGAGGATACGTATGAATTAGTTAAAAATATTTTTAATTGTTCGTATCGTGGTGAGATTGTCGTTAAAAATAGAGGTACGATGAAAATGTACTTTGTAGATAGTGTAAAAAACAAAGATCTTTTGCCCGTATTTGATAAAAAATTGGTATAATTATATTTATAATTATTTTTTGAACTAATTGATATAATAACAAAACATGAAACAAGACCCAAACAATTATTGGGAGCAGCTGGAAAGGTTAGAAAAATTAATAAAGGGCTCAGAGTTAAAAGCAGGAGTTATTTTTTCTTTCCATAGTCTTATATTAGGCTTGTTTGTTGATAGATTGGAATATGTTAAAGTCATAATTCATGGTAATGTTTTTTTATTACTCTTGTTAGGTTTATGGATTATGTGTGTTGTGATTTCCATTTTTCATTGTTTTAAATGTTTTAATCCTCAAATGGAATTGAAGTATGAAAAAAATGTATTTTTTTTTAAAGATACTGTTTATGCTTTTGGAAGTGCTGAAGACTATTCAAAGAAGGTAATGTCAGTATGTGCCAATGAAGAAGAATTGTGCAAACAATTGAGCAAGCAACTACATGTGGAAAGTAAAATTATAGATCAAAAATTTATTTGTGTTAAAAAATCAATACGATACTTTGGCTTAAGCTTTATTTTTGTAATCTTATTTCTTTTGTATTGGATAATAATAAGTATGCTATAACGTTAATCCTTAGAATGAAAGGTTATATAAAACTTCGAAAAAAAGGCTTGGAGATTTTAAATTCAAAGCTGTCTAAAAAACTTTTTTATCATGGTATTCATCATACCCAAGATGTATATCATGTGGTAAATCAGTATATTAAACGAGAGAATATTGAAGCTCATGAAGCAAAACTTCTGCGCATAGGAGCTTTATTTCATGATATTGGTTTTACAGTTTCCAATGAAAATCATGAAGAAAGAGGTGTAGAAATCGCCAAAAAATACATGACAGAATATGGGTTTCCTGATAAAGATATTGAAGTTGTAAAAGGACTAATCATGGCAACAAAAATTCCGCAATCTCCAAAAAATCATTTAGAAGAGATTATTTGTGATGCAGATTTGGATTACCTTGGAAGATCTGATTTTCAAACTATTAGCGACCAATTATTTGAAGAATTAAAGGCATTTTCAATTATTAAAACTTTAAATGATTGGAATCAAGCACAACTAAAATTTTTAGAAGCACATGAGTATCATACCAAATTTGCTCTTAAAAATAGAAGACCTAAAAAAATCAAAAGAATCAATGAGATTAAGGCGATGATTTCAAAAGCCAGTTAGTTTAATCTTTTTCAATTTATAGTTAGTTTTTTCGAAATACCTTTGTCTGCACCTAGAGCAATGCTGCGTTGCGATGGCAGTGAACCACCAATGAAAACTGTGTATTCTCCATCTCGCAATCTAGGTTCTCCATTTGTGTCAATTTGATTAAACGTATTTTTGTTTAATTTGAAAGTGATCGTTTTGGTTTCTTCCGGTTTAACCGAAACTCTTTGAAAGGATTTTAAATCATAAATAGGATCATTTTTTCCTGCTAATGGTGAACTGATATATAATTGAACAACTTCTTCACTTGCTCTTTTACCAGTATTTTTAATGTCAACGGTAACGGTATAATCGGAATCAATTTTCAAATTATCATAAGAAAATGTTGTATAACTTAGGCCAAAACCAAATGGATACAGTGGCTCTTTTTCCATATATTTATAAGTTCTTCCTTTCATGTTATAGTCTTCATAAGCAGGAAGTTGGTCTATAGATTTTGGGAAAGTAATTGGAAGTTTTCCTGTTGGAGGAACATCACCAAACAAAATATCCGCGACAGCGTTACCACCTTCTTCACCAGGATACCAAACAAAAACGATTGCATCAACAATGTCATGAATCTCAGGAATTGCAATCGGACTTCCACCGGTTAACACTAAAACTAACGGATTTTTACTGTCTTTTTTGATCTTTTTAAGATAATCAATTTGGTTTTGTGGAAGTTTTAAATCAGGTTTATCCCCTTTATGCGCAGACACCAAAGATTCACCTTCTTCTCCTTCCCAGAGTCCGGAAATTCCCATAACGGCAATACAGACATCAGCCGCTGCTGCCTCTCCAGTCGACCAATCAATTGGGTTTATATTGTCTTGAAAAGGTAAAACACCATATTTATAATTAACGGTAGACCCTATACTAACTTTGCTAACAATTCCATCTAAAATATTTTGAGAACTACTCGTAACTCCGTAGTAATTTCCTAATAAAACATCTTCGTTTGCTGCGTGTGGTCCAACAATATATATATTGCGAATGTCTTTTTTAAGCGGTAAAACGTTATTCTTATTTTTTAATAGAACGATCGATTTTTGAGCAGCTTCCAAAGCTAATTTTCTATGTGCTTTTGAGTCTACCACCGATGCGCTAATCGTATCATAAGGATTTGTGCCTATCGGATCAAAAAGTCCTAATTTAAAACGGGTGATTAAACCTTCTTTTAATCGTTGGTTTAGCAAATTTTCGGTAATTAAATTTTGGTCGATGGCGTTTTTTAGAACGTCATACACATTGCCACAATTAATATTTGTACCGCTTTTTAGTGCTAAAGCTGCCGATTCTTCTGGAGTATTTGTTACTTTATGAAAAGCATGAAAATCGTTTATTGCACCACAATCGGAAACAATATAACCTTTAAAGCCCCAAGAATCTCGTAAAATATCTTGCAATAAATACGGACTACCGCAACAAGGTTCTCCTAAAGTTCGGTTGTAAGCTCCCATGACTCCTTCCACTTTCGCTTCTTGAACTAAGGCTTTGAAAGCAGGCAGGTAGGTTTCGAATAAATCTTTTTTTGACACGATTGCATCAAATTCATGTCGTAATTCCTCCGGACCGGAGTGCACGGCATAATGTTTTGCACAGGCAGCGGCTTTTATATATTTATCATTATCGCCTTGCATTCCTTTTACAAAAGAAACACCTATTCGACTGGTCAAATATGGATCTTCACCGTAAGTTTCTTGTCCACGACCCCATCTGGCATCTCTAAAAATATTCACGTTTGGTGACCAAAATGTCAAACCTGCGAATCGTCCTCTGTTTCCAATTTTTATGGCCTCATTATATTTAGCTCGTGCTTCGTCGGAAATTGCATTGGCAACCCGAAAAATTAAATCTTCATCAAACGTAGCGCCTAAACCGATAGCCTGAGGAAAAACAGTTGCCCGACCATTTCTGGCAACACCGTGTAAAGCTTCGCTCCACCAGTTGTATTCCGGAATTCCGAGTCTTTCAATAGGAGGGCAAACGTCGACCATTTGAGATACTTTTTCTTCGAGAGTTAATTCTTTTATCAAGGCGTCAGCACGCTCTTCGTTTGATAGATTGATATCTTCCCAAGCATATTTTGGTTGAAATGGTTCTTTTTTCATTGGTGTTTTTTCTTCGGTTTTGGCACAATTTATTAGACTGAAAAATAAGATAAATGCAAAAAAATAAGATGTTTTCATAAGGATCGGAATCTAATTTTTGATTTTATTTTTTAGTAATTATGACAGTAAAACCACCTCCTGAAACTAAGGAAATATTTTTTGAAGTTGTTGCATTGACATCAAAAGTTTCGATAACGTAATCTTGGGCAAATTTATCTGCATTAATGCCATCTTTCATGATTTTTGCCTCATATTCTCCTGGCGGTAAAAATGAAAAATCAATGTCAATTTCTCTTGGCGTCCAATTGGTCATTCCTGCTGTAAACCATGTGTCGCCGTTTCTTCTTGTAATTACTACATACTCACCTACATTGCCAGCTAAACCAATGGTTTCATCCCATACGGTTGGTATTTTTGAAATAAATTCAGTGGTTTCTGCTTCTTTATAATAGGTGCTAGGTGTTTCACATAGCATTTGCAAAGCGCTTTCGAAAACGACATACATGGCAACCTGATGACTTCTTGTGCCCAAACTCATTGGTCGGTCAAAACTGATATTGTAATTTTTTAAATTAGAATTTATCATGGAGCCTGGTGTAAAATCCATAGGGCCAACAACATTGCGAATAAACGGAAGTGTCACATTATGTTCTGGTGTAATTTCATTAGACCATTTATTATTTTCGTTACCTTTTACACCTTCGTAAGAAACTACATTAGGATAGGTTCTTTGTAAACCCGTTGGTTTGAATGCACCGTGAAAATCAACCAATAGATGATTTTCAGCAGCTTTTTTTGCCACTTTTTCATAAAAATCAATCATATATTGATCATTACGTTGCATGAAGTCCATTTTAATACCTTTAACACCCCAATCTTTATATAAATCTAAAATGGAGAGATCTTTTTCTAAAGGACCCCAAAGTGACCATAAAATAACACCTACATTTTTTTCTTTTCCATAAGACACTAATTCGGCAATATCGATGTCAGGATTGGACTCTCGAGTTTCTGTAGTAGATTTTGTCCAACCTTCATCGAGTATAATATATTCTAGTCCGTATTTTGAAGCAAAATCGATATAATATTTATAGGTTTCTGTATTGACTCCCGATTTAAAATCAACACCGTAAATATTATTTGCATTATACCAGTCCCATGCAATTTTTCCCGGCTTAATCCAATTGGTATCTTTAATTTTGGATGGTCTCGCCAATTGATAAACAAGAGTATTTTCGATTAAATCAGTATCCTTATCCGTAATAACGAGAACGCGCCATGGGAAATCTCTTTTTCCATTGGATTTTGCCAAATAATCGGCATATTCGAGAACTTGATCACGATCTTCTCCACCGACTTTAGGAGTCGCTTTTGAAACATATTTCGGAAAAATCGCTTGAAGACCATTGCTAGACGTACCTTTCATGAACATTCCCGGATATTCATAAATATCGGCGTCCGTAATCAAAATATTAGTGTTTCCAATCTTATTAAGTACCGGTAAGGAACAAAAAGTGTTTACTGTTAAAGTGTCTAATTTCGTTTTGATATAAAAACGTTCGTTATGTGAAATAAAAGAATCTTCTTTTGGGAAAAATGCCATAGTTTCCTCCGCAAAATTAATTTTAAAGGTTTCTTCTTCAATTAGGATGACTTTTTTGTGTGAAGTGCTGAAGCGATATGCAATTCCCGAATCATATGCTCGAAACGTAATTTTAAAATTATTTTTGAATTGAATTATCAGTTCATTATACGAATCTTTGATAGAAGAAAATTTTTGAGGAAGTACAGGAGTTAAGACTTGATTTGTACTACTTTTAGAAACTTTGACTACTTTAGGGTTTGCACCAAAAGAATTTTCTCCCATTAATTTCAGATCGATAAACGATTCGGAAATGACAAGTTGATTTTTAAATGCAACTTGAAACGAAATAGTTTTATCAACCGATGCAGATAATTGCAAATCGCCATTCGGACTTTTCAAACTATATATTTGCGCTTGAAGAATTAAAGTATTTATTAGTAGAAATAACAATAATACGAATCGTTGTTTGAAGGAATTCATAGGCTTGGCGATTAATAATTAGATGAAAAGGTCTTTCTACAAAGTTATATTATTTTAGATAGTTTGATAAAGAAAATGCAAAAAATGAATCTCTGGATGGGTTGCTAATTTTGTTGCCGCCACAAGCACTTACTATCTGTTGTTTGATATTCCAACGATAAACAAAAGGTGTTGTTTAGAATGGTGCATGCAAATCGAGTTGCCAAAGTTTTGTAGGTGAGGTAAAAACACATTTAATTTTATTAGAGGGTTCAATTTTGCTCGCTATATTTTTCTTATTTTTGAATTTCTCTCACAAAAGAATAAACGCATTGAAAAAGCCGGATAATAAAAAGAAGAATATCACAGTTCAAGATATTGCCAATGTTGTTGGTATTTCTGCTTCTACGGTTTCGAGAGCGTTGAATGATCATGCTAAAATAAGTCAGGCAACAAAAGATAAAGTTTGGGCTGTTGCTAAAGAATTGGGTTATAAAGCGACGGTACCAGCATTTATGACGCCTGTAAAAACGAAGTCGATTTATTTTTTACTTCCTGATTTAGAAACTAGTTTGTATCGTGATGCTATTTCGGGTGCCCAAGAAATTGCAAAACAGAATGGATACAATGTATTTATTGCAACTACCCAAAACTCTTCGGAATTGGAAAAAATGTATTCCGATTCTATCATAAGTCAGGGTATAGGAGGTATTATAATTGTGAATCATGATGTGGATTCAAAGCGAAAGTCATTTCAAAGATTTCGAGAGGAGAATATTCCGATTGTTTTTATAAATAAGTCTCATATTGGTGCAAAATCCTGTGAGATAATCCCAGATTTTTCACACGGAGCCTATAAGGCGGTACTACATTTTATTTCTATGCAATGCAAAAATATTGCGGTTTTTACCGGAGATTTAAACGAAATCTTTTATGCAGACATGGTCAATGGATATTGTGATGCCATGAGCGAATCAGGATTAGAAGTGCATAAAAAAAATATTTTGAGCAATTGCTTGAAGCCAGCCGATGTTGAAAGTTCTTTGAATGATCTGTTGCAAAAAAATAAACTCCCCGATGCCATCTTAGCACCAAATACAAAGGTGAGTATGGTAATAGCAAACTGGGTAAAAAAGAATCGAAAAAGCATTCCTGAAGATATGGTTTTGGTTAGTTTTAGTGATTCCAATGATAGCAACGATTCCTCATTAATAGATTTCTCATTGTCTACGGTTCAGTTTTCTGGAACTGAAATAGGCACAAAAGCAGTAGAAAAACTAATTGAGCAAATGAAAAGCAATCAAATTTCTACTGAAAAATTTATTATTACTTCTAAATTTATTATTAAGGCTTCTTCTTTAAAAGTATAAACTCGATTTAGTTTTTGAATTGAAATAAATTCTTCTACTCGTCTTCCATTAAAATTGCCATTCCCTTAAAAACGGGAATCTAAACATAGAAATTCAGTTTTTGCTTAAAAATTTAAATAACACTAGTAAGATCTCTATAAAGGAAGAACGCTCTATGACTTTTCCTTATATTTAATTTGTAAATAGTTAATGCAATTTATTGCATTAACTATATTTTTAATATTAAAAAAATGACATAATTCAATTATTTTAGATTTATATTAATGAGCATGTCTTATTTAATTCAATAAATAAAAGTGATTAATTCATATTATGTGTAAAAATTAGGAAATAAATTATCGTGCAACATATTGCATATGATAAAATATTTATTATTTTTGACTAAATATTAAGTGCAAGAAAGAATGAAAAAATTAACCCTTTTAGTATTTGTTTTTAGTTGCCTAACAAATACCTACTCGCAACAAGAAATAACTACAGAACTTATGCATTGGAAAATTCAAAATAGCAACGAAGTAGGTCAAAACGGAAAGGTTATTTCAAGTAAAACCTATAAGGATACATCATGGATAGAGGCAAAAGTACCAACAACGGTTTTTAATGCTTTGGTGGAACAAGGAAAATACAAAGATATTTATGTGGGCAAGAATATGGAAGAGATTGATACGAAACCATTTCAAACTTCGTGGTGGTATCGAACCTCATTCCAATGGAAAGATAGCAATCAAATCTATTTACTTGAATTTGAAGGCATTAATTACAGTGCAAATATTTGGTTAAATGGGGAGCAAATTGCTTCTAAAAATGAGGTGATCAATCCTTTCCGACAGTTTAAATTTCAAATTAATAAACAGTTAAAAAAAGGCGATAATATTTTAGCTATCGAAGTATTTCCACCTCAAAGTGGCGATTTTACGATTGGTTTTGTCGATTGGAATCCTGCACCACCAGATAATAATATGGGAATTTATCGCAATGTAAATCTCATCGCTATTAAAGGTGTTGGTATTGAAAATTCTTATATAGAAAGTCATTTTAAAGCGGAAAATTATAAAGAAACGGATCTTGTTTTTTCAACCAACCTAAAGAATTACGGAAAAAAAGTTGAAGGAGTTTTACGAATTGAGTTTAACAATAGCAGCATTGAAAAAATAGTTTCATTACAAGAAAATGAAAATAAAAAAGTGGTGTTAAAAGCGTCCGATTTTGAGCAATTGCATATTAAAAATCCAAAACTTTGGTGGCCTCATACTATTGGTGAACCGAATTTATACCAAGCAAAAGTTACTTTTAAAGTGAATAATAAGGTGCTTGATACCGAAGAATTTAATTTCGGAATACGAGAAGTTTCCGATTTTTTCACAGCATCCGGACACCGAGGTTTTAAAGTTAACGGGGAGAAAATTTCCATTCGTGGTGGAGGTTGGGTTGATAATTTGATTTTGAATGATACCAAAGATTATATCCAATCACAATTGGAATATGTTAAAGATATGAACCTGAATTCTATAAGATTAGAAGGTTTTTGGGGTAAAGATCATACCATATATCAGCTATGCGATGAGCTAGGTATTTTAATTATGGTAGGTTGGAGTTGTCAATGGGAGTGGGAAAACTATTTGGGAAAACCTGTAGATGAAAAATTTGGCGGAATTCTTTCGCCGCAAGATATCGAATTGATGTCTGCTGCTTGGAAAGATCAAGTAATTTGGTTGCGAAATCATCCTTCTATTTATGCATGGTCGGCAGGTAGCGATTGTATACCGAAACCGGAATTAGAAAAAAAATACTTCGACATATTTGACGAATACGATTCAACTCGCGTTTATTTATCTTCCGCAAAAGAATGGAATTCTTTATCTGGCCCGAGTGGCGTGAAAATGCGTGGGCCTTATGCGTACGTTCCTCCGGTGTATTGGTTTGCCGATACTTTGTATGGTGGAGCCTTCGGATTTAATACCGAAACAGGTCCCGGAGCGCAAGTTCCTCCTTTGGAAAGTATTAAAAAAATGATTCCCGAAAAGGATTTATGGCCAATAAATGACGTTTGGAATTACCATTGTGGTCGCAATGAATTCAATACCTTAGATCGTTTTACAAAAGCCTTGAACGAACGATACGGGGAAGCCGATAATGTGGAAGATTATGCATTCAAATCACAATTATTAAATTATGAATTAATGAGACCAATGTTCGAAGCTTTTTCAGTAAATCGCTATGAAGCAACAGGTGTAATTCAGTGGATGCTGAATTCGGCTTGGCCGGAAATGTACTGGCAATTGTACGATAGTTATTTAATGCCAAACGCTGCATATTATGCCACAAAAATTGCCGGAAATCCGATGCACGCCATCTATAATTATGATGATATGTCTATTTATTTGATCAATGATCAATTAGAAGAAGCAATAAATTTACGATTAGAAATTAAAGTTTTTGATGTGCAATCGAAAGTCGTTTTCGAAAAAACAATAGCAACAAATATTGATGCAAATATTTCTGAAAATTTGTTGAAATTGCCGGAATTTAAAGATATATCAAACACGTATTTTTTAAATCTGAAAGTTTATGATGCCGAGAATAACGAAATCGACAATAACTTTTATTGGTTGAGTAAAAAGCAAGATATTTTAGATTACGAAGCAAAAGTACCGAATTGGTATTACCATACACCTACCAAACAATATGCAAATTATTTGGAGTTAGAAACATTAAAAAAAGTAAATTTGAGCCATTCTGTTGCTAAAAAAGAAAACGAGTCGCATGTGATTTATGAAATTACTTTGAAAAATCCTTCTGAAAATATTGCATTTTTTACTGAATTGAGAATGGTAGATAGCAAAACAGGTTTGTCTATTTTGCCTGTAATTTGGTCAGATAACTATATCTCTTTAGTACCGGGAGAAACAGGGGTATACACTGCAAAAATACGTAAAGAACATCATAAAAATAGCAAGGCTAGCTTTGTTTATACAGGTTGGAATTCAGCCGAAAATGAATAAATAAGTTTCGGCAATTATCAAAAACCATAACCATGAAGAAAAGTTATATTGTAGTCCTTTTAATATTTGCAGCATTTTTTGTTATTTCATTTCTAACCAATATTCTCGGGGCTTTGAACCCGAGTGTTTCGTCAACGTATGATTTGAGTGAAACGATGGCTGGCTTTTTACCATTTTCCTTTTTTATCGCCTATGGGGTGATGTCTATTCCTGCCGGTTTTCTAGTTGAAAAATACGGAGAGAAAAAAATGATGATTTTTGGCTTTTTATTGGCATTTTCGGCCTCCTTACTCTTTGTTGGAATTCCTTCTTTTAATGTATTTATTTTTTCGTTGTTCACGATAGGTTCCGGTATGGCAATTTTGCAGGTGGTGATAAATCCCTTGCTACGAGTTTCTGGCGGTGAAGCAAATTACGCTTTAACTTCTGTTGGTGCACAATTAACTTTTGGTGCAGCATCTTTTGTGAGTCCGTTAGTTTATTCTTGGTTGGTTACGAATTTAGGCGAGAAAGAAACTACTAATGCAATCCTAAATTTTTTATCGGGTGTAACTCCTGAAAATATGTCTTGGGTTGCCATTTACTGGATATTTGCATTTTTAAGCCTTGTGTTAATAGCTTTAATTGTTTTGGTAAAATTTCCTAAAGTAGCTTTGAGTGATGAAGAAAAAGTAGGTACAAAAGATAGTTATTTGGCACTCTTTAAAAATAGAACAGTGATACTTTTCTTTCTTGGAATCTTTGCCTATGTAGGTGCCGAGCAGGGAATTTCTTATTGGATGTCAAAATATTTACAAGTATATCACGGTTATGATTATGAAACGATTGGCGCATCCGCTGTAGCGAACTTTTGGGGTTTAATGACCATTGGCGGAATCGTTGGTTTGGTATTATTAAAATTTTTGGATAGTAAAGTTGTTTTAAAATTATTTTCATTTTTGGCCATTTTGAGTTTAGCGACTGCCTTATTTGGCTCTGCCGAAACTGCTTTATATGCTTTTCAAGCTTGTGGTTTATTTTTGGCAGTAATGTATCCGATTATTTTTTCTTTAGCGCTGAATTCTCTTGCTAAAAATCACGGTGCCTTTGCCGGAATTCTAGTTAGCGGAATCATGGGTGGTGCGGTTGTTCAATTATTGATCGGATTCATTAGTGATATGACCTCGCTAAAAGTGGGAATGCTTTTTAATTTTATCTTGCTCGCCTATGTTTTTAGCATCGGATTTTGGGCAAAACCTTTGATTAACAATAAAACGATTGATTTAAAAAATAAAACGAATAAATAGGATGGAACTAAAATTAAACAAAAAAATTATAGGAGTTGATTTAGGCGGTACAAAAGTTGCTGCCGGACTTGTAGATGGCACTAAAATTGTTAAGAAAAATTATGGTCTGATTCCGAATAACTCGAAAAATGCACAAGATGTTATCGATAAAATTATTGAAGTAATCGATTCTATTTTTGACACTTCCGTGGAAGGCATTGGTATCGGAATTCCGAGTTTGGTGCATCGCGAAAAAGGTATTGTTTATAGTCCGCAAAATATACCTTGCTGGAAAGAAGTTCATTTAAAAGATATTTTAGAAGAGAAGTTTAAAGTCCCTGTTTTTTTAGATAATGATGCCAACTGTTTTGCTTTAGGAGAATCTAAATTCGGTGTTGGAAAAGAAGATAAGAACTTTGTGGGAGTTTGTTTAGGAACCGGTATGGGTTCTGGTATTATTTACAACGGAAGTTTGTTGAAAGACGCAAATTGTGGTTCGGGAGAATTCGGATCAATTCCGTATCAAAATGGTATTTTGGAAGATTATTGCAGTGGTAAATTTTTCATGAAAAACTATGGAGAAAACGGACAAGTCATGCTTGATAAAGCAAAAAAGGGAGATGAAGTAGCCTTGGAAGCTTTTCGAAAATTCGGACAACATTTAGGAAATGGTATTAAAATCATCATGTTTTCTGTTGATCCGAAAGCGATTATAATTGGTGGTTCGGTTGCCAATTCTAAAGAGTTTTTTTATGATGAGATGCTAAAAGTCGTTAGAAGTTTTCCTTATGGCGAATCGGCTGCAAATTTGGAAATCAAATTTACCAATACTTCCGATATTCCTATTTTGGGTGCGGCATCTTTGTATTATGACAGAACATTATAAAAACTAATTTTTGCATGAGTACCACCAAAAATAATACAATAATAGGAGTGTCTTTTGAAGGCAATACGCTTTTGTGTGGTACCGTAAAAGATGGTGAATTATTGACCTCCATTTCAAAAAAAATTAATGCAAAAGCATCTGAAGAAGAGGTTTTAACGGCGCTAATTGGGGCAATTGCAGAAGTTTTTAATGATAACGTTACCGGAATCGGAATTGGTGTTCCCAGTTTGGTCGACGTCAAAAAAGGAATTGTTTACCGAGTGCAAAAAATTCCCTCATGGAAAGAAGTCCACTTAAAAGATATTCTCGAATCACATTTCGGAGTAAGTGTTTATGTAAATAATGACGCCAACTGTTTCGCAATTGGCGAAAAGTATTTCGGACAAGCAAAAGAATATGAAAACGTAATAGGATTAGTTCTTGGAACAGGAGTAGGAGCTGGAATTATTTTTAAAGGGCATTTGTATTCAGGTACCAATTGCGGTGCTGGAGAATTGGGCTCTTTGCCGTATCGAGATTATGATTTTGAATTCTATTGTTCTGAAAGTTATTTCGAAGAAAAATATGGAATGAAGTTTGAATTGCTCTATAAAAGAGTACTAAAAAAAGATAAAATTGCACTAGCTGTTTTTGAACAATACGGTTTCGATTTAGGTAATTTGATTAAAGTAATTTTATACACTACCGACCCTGAGATTATTATTTTAGGAGGAAAGATTTCAAAAGCTTTCCCGTTTTTTGAAAAAACCATGCAGCAAAAAGTAAAAACATTTTTATATAAGCATAGTTTGAAAAAATTAAAAATTGTGCCTTCACAACAACTTGATATTGCTATTTTTGGCGCTGTTGCCCTTTTTTATGATGCACAAAATGTGACATTAAAAAAATAGCAGAAGGTTTTATTTGCTAAATAATATTAACGATAATTCCTTTTTCTTCTAGTAATTTAACGGTTGTTGAAGAAATTCCGTTATCGGTTATGATTTCATCAATTTGATCTAAGCCGCAAATTCTCGCAAAACTCTTTTTGCCGAATTTGGAAGAATCTGCCAAAACAATAGTTTTTTGTGCAGAACTCAGCATTTTTTTATTCAGTTGTGCTTCCTCTAAATTTGTTGTTGAAAGTCCGAAATCCAAGTCGATACCGTCCACACCTAAAAATAATTTACTGCACGATACATTTTCCAAAATATGTAGAGCGTAATTTCCGATAACCGATGCTGAGCTGTGTCGAACATAGCCTCCTAATTGTAAAATTTCAATATTTTTATCCTGTATAAGGTGTAAAACAACATGCAAAGAAGATGTTATGACGGTTAATTTTTTTCGAGGTTTTATATATTTAGCAAGTGCTTGAACGGTTGTGCCCGACGCCAATAAAATTGAATCATTTTCATTTATAAGTTTTGCTGCAGCTTGTGCAATTCCGTTTTTTTCTTCAACAGAAATCTTTTCTTTTTCAACTACAGCTTTTTCGTTGATGTATGGATTCTCTAACGAAGCACCACCATGAGTTCGAAATAACAAACCTTTTTCTTCTAAAAGTTTTAAATCTTTTCGAATGGTTACGGCAGAAACGTCCAATAACTTACATAAATCCAATACTTCTAAATACTTTTCTTTTTGAAGTGTTTCTAATATGATTTGGTGTCTTTGCATAGGAAATAAAAAACAAATATAAGCAAAATGAAAGAAAGTGAAAATATATATACCTAAAAAGCATCTATAGTTGTTTTTATTTGCTTTCAAAATGAAAATAAAAGTTTCGTAAAGTTTCGTTTTATTCCAAAATTATGTATATTTGAATTGAAAAATAACAATTCAAAATTAAAAATAAGTGAATTTATTTCAAAGAGCTAATTTAATCAAGCAGTTAATAGGAAATCCGGATTGGGATGTTATTGTCATTGGTGGTGGTGCCACTGGTTTGGGCGTTGCTCTCGATAGCGTTACTAGGGGTTACAAAACACTTTTGCTAGAGCAAATTGATTTTGCAAAAGGAACTTCAAGCAGGAGCACCAAATTAGTACACGGTGGCGTTCGCTATTTGGCGCAAGGTAATATTGATTTGGTAAAAGAAGCTTTATATGAACGAGGTTTGTTGCTAAAAAACGCACCTCATTTGGTTAGTAATCAGTCATTTATTATCCCTAATTATAGATGGTGGGACAACTTTTTATACGGAGTTGGTTTAAAAATGTATGATTTTTTAGCGGGTAAATTAAGTTTCGGCAAATCAGTTATAATCAATAAAAAAGAAACTTCAGAACGCTTAGCAACTATAAAACCGGATCATTTAAAAGGTGGCGTTGTTTACTATGACGGGCAATTTGACGATGCACGATTAGCGGTCAATGTTGCGCAAACCTGTATTGAAAATGGTGCGACCTTATTGAATTATTGTAAGGTGACTTCTTTGTTAAAGAATGAAAATGGAAAGGTGTGTGGAGTTGTAGCTCAAGATTCCGAAACCGAGAAATCGTATCAACTTAAAGCAAAAGTGGTGATTAATGCGACTGGCGTTTTCACGGATGAAATTTTGCAAATGGATACTAAAAATGCAAAGAATCTGGTGCGGCCAAGTCAGGGAATTCATATTGTATTAGACGCCTCTTTTTTACCGGGCAACGATGCGATTATGATTCCGAAAACGGATGATGGTAGAGTTTTATTCTTGGTACCTTGGCATGACAAAGTGGTTTGCGGTACAACAGATACTCTTTTAGATAGTCATAGTTTAGAGCCGATTGCTTTACCCGAAGAAATTGATTTTATTCTAAACACGGCAAACCGATATCTGAACAAAAAAGTGCGAAAAGAAGATGTTTTAAGTGTCTTTGCCGGATTACGACCTTTGGCAGCTCCGAAAGATAATTCCGAGAAAACGAAAGAAATTTCAAGAAGTCATAAAATTATCGTTTCTAATTCTGATTTGATAACGATCACCGGAGGAAAATGGACAACCTTTCGTCGAATGGCACAAGACACTATAAATAAGGCTATTATTGTCGGAAAATTACCTAAAGCAAGAAGCAAAACGAAAACATTTCCCATACATGGTTCACTAGAAACTACCGATAGAACAAATCATATGCACCTATATGGAAGCGACCAAATCGCAATTAGACAATTACTTTTGGAATCACCGGAATTAGGAGAGTTATTACATCCAAATGCACCATTTTCGAAAGCAGAAGTGGTTTGGGCAATTCGCTATGAAATGGCAAGAACAGTAGAAGATATTTTGGCAAGACGTGTGAGAATGTTATTTTTAGACGCTCGGGCGGCAATTCAAACAGCTCCTTTAGTAGCGAAATTATTGGCGAAAGAATTGGGAAAAGATGTGGCATGGGAGCAACAACAAGTTCAAGATTTTAAAGCAATTGCCGAAAATTATATTTTGAAATAATTGTAAAGTAGTAGTAATTATCAAAAATTTAAAAAATTCTTTTACCTTTAATTTTTATGGTTTTCATTTAATAATAAATTCTTATGAAGTATATTTTAGCTTTAGATCAAGGCACCACAAGCTCACGAGCCATTATTTTTGATAAAAAAGGAAATATTATTTCTGTAGCGCAAAAAGAGTTTACCCAACACTTTCCGAAACCGGGATGGGTTGAACACGATGCGACTGAAATCTGGTCAACACAAGCCGGAGTTGCAGCAGAAGCGATTGCAAAAAAAGGATTGAATGTTGAAAATATTGCGGCAATCGGAATAACAAATCAACGAGAAACCGTTGTTGTTTGGGATAGAAAAACCGGTCAACCGATTTATAATGCAATTGTTTGGCAAGATAAAAGAACGGCTTCGTTTTGTGATGAACTTAAAAAGAAAGGAAAAACAGAAGTAATTCGAGAAAAAACAGGCTTGGTAATCGACTCGTATTTTTCGGCAACCAAGATAAAATGGATTTTAGATCATGTTGAAGGTGCTAGAGAAAAAGCGGAGGCAGGCGACTTGGTAATGGGCACCATCGATACTTGGTTGATTTGGAATTTTACCCAAGGTGAAAGCCATATTACCGATGTTACCAATGCGTCGAGAACCTTGTTGTTTAACATCAATACCATGAGTTGGGATGACGAATTATTAGAATTATTCGGTATTCCGAAAAGTATGTTGCCCGGAGTAAAAGCTTCGAGCGAGGTTTATGCGCACACCAAATCAACGTTTTACAATACGAAAATTCCAATTGCCGGAATTGCCGGAGATCAACAGGCGGCTTTATTCGGACAAATGTGTACCATGCCCGGAATGGTAAAAAACACCTACGGAACAGGTTGTTTTATGTTGATGAATATTGGTGATAAACCGATTGTTTCAAAAAATAATTTATTAACTACAGTTGCCTGGAAAATAAACGGAAAAACACAATATGCCTTGGAAGGAAGTATCTTTATTGCTGGTGCCGTGGTGCAGTGGTTACGCGATAGTTTGAAAATTATAAGAACTTCGGCTGATGTTGAAAAGTTAGCGAGTTCGGTAAAAAGTTCGGATGGAGTTTATTTCGTTCCTGCCTTTTCAGGTTTGGGAGCACCACATTGGAATCAGCATGCGCAAGGAACTATTTTTGGATTGACCCGAGGGAGTACCGATGCGCACATTGCAAGAGCAGCATTGGAATCAATCGCTTTTCAAACCATGGATGTTTTAAAAGCCATGGAAGCAGATTCCGGAATATCCATTAAAGAATTACGTGTTGATGGCGGAGCATCGGTAAATGATGGGTTAATGCAATTTCAAGCTGATGTGTTGAATACCATAACGGTTCGTCCGAAAGTGGTCGAAACTACCGCTATGGGTGCGGCGTTTTTAGCAGGTCTCGCGGTTGGTTATTGGGATAATTTTGAAGAAATTCAACAAATTTGGCAAACAGACCAACGATTTATTCCGACAGAAGATCGAACAGAAATTGAAAAAGATATTAAAGGTTGGTATAAAGCGATTAGTGCTTTAGAGTATTGGACCAATGATAAATCATAAAATTAAAAATAACTATGACTCCATTTATTGCTGAGATCATCGGCACATTTTTATTAATTCTTTTAGGTGGCGGTGTAGTTGCCAATGTAGTATTAGAAAAAACGAAATCAAATGACCCGGGCTGGATGGTGATTACCACAGCTTGGGGGCTTGCCGTATTTGTTGGCGTCGTTGTTGCCGGACCCTATAGCGGAGCTCATTTGAATCCGGCTGTGAGTATCGGTTTGGCGATTGCAGGTAAATTTGCTTGGGCTTCAGTACCAAGTTATATTGTAGCTCAGTTTATTGGCGCCATGCTCGGTTCTTTTCTAGTTTGGGTACTTTATAAAGATCATTTTGACGCTACTAAAGATGGCGAGACCAAACGAGCGATTTTTTGCACCTCTCCGGCAATTCGAAATATTTCAAGAAACTTAATGAGTGAAATTGTTGGCACATTTGTGCTGGTTTTTACGGTACTTTATTTTACCGATGCAAATCTATCAGAACCCGAAACGATTATTGGCTTAGGTTCTTTAGGTGCTTTGCCTGTAGGATTATTAGTTTGGGTGATTGGTTTGTCTTTAGGTGGCACAACGGGTTATGCTATTAATCCGGCACGTGATTTAGGGCCTAGAATGATACATGCAATTCTTCCTATTAAAGATAAGGCATCAAGTGATTGGAGTTACGCTTGGGTACCTATAGTCGGACCTTTGATTGGCGCAACATTGGCGGCTTTGTTGATGCTGGCTCTTTAAAGTTAAAGCTTTGCAAATGCTGAAAGGCTCTATCAAAACATCTTTCAAACCTACTTAAATCAAGGTTGTTCTGACTTATGCAAGATTTCTATGCAAATCAAAAAAATCGTTTAACTTTGAAATCATTAGACAAACACTTCCCAGGTAAAAGTCTAAAGTAGCTTGAAAAGAGATAATTCAAATACAAATGTTGTGATGTTTTATAAAAAATATATGTTTTGGGTAGTTTTTTTCTTTTTACATATATTTTATGCTTATTCTCAAGAGCTTCCACCAATTCAGAATTTTACTCCTGAAGATTATCATGGAGATAATCAAAATTGGATGATTTCTCAATCTAAAGAAAAATTCATTTATGTTGCTAACAACAAAGGTTTATTAGAATTTAATGGATCGGAATGGGTTCTTTATCCTTCCCCTAATAACTCTATTATTAGAGCAGTTAATGCAATTGATAACAAGATCTATACCGCCTGTTATATGGAGTTTGGTTATTGGTCTAAGAATTCAATTGGCAAGCTTGAATATGTTTCTTTAGTGCCAAATCTTGATGAAAAATTAGTCGAAGACGAACAATTTTGGAGTATAATTCATCATAATGAGTGGGTTATATTTCAGTCGACCAATAAGATATATTTTTATAGCACTATTAATAAAAAATTTAAGATCATAAAATCTGATAATATTATATTTAAAATCTTTGAAATAGATGGAGTAATTTATTATCAAGTACAAGAAGAAGGAATCTATAAAATTGAAAATGGGAAACCAAAATTGATAATTAGTGATCCAATTATAAACAACAAGAAGTTAGTCAATATTTTTGAAATAAATAATGAACTCATTTTTCTTACAAATGGATCGGGTTTTTATAGATTAGAAAATGATGCCATAGTTCCATGGGGAACTCCTGCGAATAATGTTTTGAAGAATAAAAATATTTTTTGTGGTTTACAACTTACAAATGAAAGCATAATAATAGGAACAATATCTAATGGTATAATAAATTTAAAATCGGACGGATCTGTAAATTATCAAATTACCCAAAGAAATGGGCTAAATAACAATACTGTTTTGGCATTGTTTGAAGATGTTGATAATAATTTATGGGTTGGGTTAGATAATGGTATTAATTGCATCAATATTACTTCTCCAATAAATGTATACTATGATTATGAAGGCGTTTTAGGAACCGTTTATGTTTCAAAAGTATTTAAAGATTATATGTATCTAGGCACGAATCAAGGTCTGTTTTATAAAAAAATTGATAGTAAAGATGCTTACAAATTTATGGAAGGAACGGGAGGCCAAGTTTGGGATTTGTACAATTATAATAATGAAGATTTATTATGCGGACATCATTTAGGCACCTATAGTATTGATGTTAATAAAGCGGATCTAATAGATTCTAATTTTGGAACTTGGGCATTTAAACCGTTGCCGCAAAATAATAACTATTTGCTAAAAGGTAATTATAATGGATTATCCATATTAGAGAAGAATTCTGGTACATGGAAAGTAAGAAACAAAATTGATGGTTTCAATAGTTCCTCAAGATTTATTGAATTGGATAACTCAAATAATGTATGGGTGAGTCATGAATATAAAGGAATATATAAAATCAAATTGAATGATAGTTTGACTAAAGCCGTTAAAGTAGATTTGGAATCATCATTATCTATTGGTAAAAATTCAAGTTTGATAAAATATAAGGGAGATATTTATTACGCTTATGAAAAAGGTATTTTTAGGTATGATACTATTCGTGCTGTTTTTACATATGATAGTATATTAAGTCCGATTATAGAAAAAGAGAATTATATTTCGGGTAAATTAATTGTCGATAAAAAAAATAGGTTGTGGGCATTTTCAAAAGAAAACATTCAATATGTAACTACAGATCAGATAACGAATAAGCCCAAAATTAATACTATTTCAATTCCTTCAAATTTAAGAAAAGGAACATTGAGTTTTGAAAATATTTCTCCAATTCATGATGAAACTTATTTATTAGGAATAGCCAATGGATATTTAACTATTGATCTTTCAAAAATTGATTATAATAATGATTATACGATTTATCTTAACGCAGTTAATTTAAAAGATGTAGATGGCGGATTGGTCGATTTTGATACCAACAAAAATGGAGAGTTCAACTTTAAATCGGGTATTCTATTATTTAATTTTTCTGTTCCACATTATGATAAATTTTTAGAAGTTAAGTATCAGTATAAATTAGAAGGTTATCTTAATAAATGGAGCGAATGGTCAAATGAATCAAAGGTTAGATATGAAAACCTTGGTTTTGGAAATTATACGTTGAAGGTAAGAGCAAAAATTGGTGAAAATCTATCTAAAAATACAATAACCTATAGTTTTGATGTTCTTAGACCTTGGTATTTATCTAATGCGGCTCTCTCTCTATATTCTTTATTGTTTTTATTGATAATGTATATTACCCATAAAATGTATAAACGATACTATCATAAAAAGTATTTACATCAACAATCTGAAAGTGAAAAATTAATAATACAGATAAAAAATGAACAATTAAATCAGGATGTTGAAAATAAAAATAGAGAACTTACTATTTCTAAAATGAGCATTATAAGGAAGAACAAATTATTAAGTGGTATTAAGAAAGAACTTGAAGATGAAGTGCTTTCAAAGAACGTTAATTCTGTGATAAGATTAATAGATAAAAATTTGAATAATACAAAAGATTGGGAATTATTCGTTCGGGCATTTAATAATACAGATAAAGGTTTTTTAGATAAAATGAAGTCGCTCCATCCAAACTTGACACCAAGCGATTTGCGTTTTTGTGTTTATTTACGTTTAAACCTATCTTCAAAAGAAATATCTCCACTTTTAAATATCTCTGTAAAGAGTGTTGAAACAAAAAGATACAGGTTAAGAAAGAGAATGAATTTGCCTCATGAAGAAAGTTTAGTCAATTATATTCTGAGTATATAACCACTACACCTTAGAAATTTACCACAACATTACCACGACAATTCATATTTTTCACTTGAATATGAATTCATTTTCGACGAGGTTATAATTGTGTGGTGGGTGTTTTTTATATTTTTCTCAAAATTTGAACTAAATATCACATTGTCTGTTTTTTGTCGTGGTGTAAAATGCGAATTCTTTAAAATATTAATTTAACTTTACGAGTATTAGTTTAAAGACTAATTTAAATAAGTTTAACTTAACTCAAGAATTCATGAAATTAAAATTATTTTCTAAAAGGGTAATAATGTTATTTTCGACATTTTTATTCTTTAGCGTTTTTGCTTCACAAGCACAAACATTTGAAATTAAAGGAACAGTATCTGACGAAAGTGGTTTACCTCTGCCCGGAGCTTCTGTCGTAGTGAAAGGAACCAATAATGGTACTTCAACGGATTTTGACGGTAAATTTTTATTAGATGTACCTTCAAACGATGCTATGTTGATTGTGTCGTATGTTGGTTACCAAGCCAAAGAAGTCGCAACAAGAGGTTCTGATTATTTGAACATAACTCTTAATCCGGAAGCAGAAACGCTCGACGAAGTTGTGGTAACCGCTTTGGGTATTAAAAGAGAA
>RCMY010000444.1_pt1 | contig 38794 bp, 31 predicted proteins | sample 2041341 | NCBI WGS metagenome assembly RCMY01 (sample SAMN09708234, study PRJNA481090) | Marine sediment metagenome, whole genome shotgun sequencing project. | reverse complement strand
GGAGCTCACCGAATACGTTTGCGCCGTCACACCAAAACCAATAAAAAGAAGGAGGAGAAATATCCAGCCTTTTAATGTACTTTCAGCGTTCCCAAAAAATATAGAATATTCTCTTTTCAATTTCATAAACTGTCCTATGAATCAACACGTATTCAATACACAGCAAGGCAAGTAGGTTTGAGCAGAATTGGGGGTCAATATTACTAAAAAATTCATCCATAAACCGTAAATCAAGGCTTAAATTGAGGTTTTATAGATGAACTACCCTTATATACGCAGAAAGATCATTCAGGGATTTCGGCGGAACGTACTTCTACCTCCGATGCTATTTTTTTCACCAAGCCCTGTAAAACCTTGCCCGGACCGACCTCTATGAACACGTCCGCACCGTCGTTGACCATGTTTCGCACACTTTGTGTCCATTTTACAGGTGCCGTAAGCTGGGAAATCAGGTTTTTCTTTATTTCGTTGGAATCGCTGACCGCAAGGGTAGTAACATTCTGATAAATAGGACAGTTTGGTCTCCCGAATTCTGTATTTTCTATGGCCGATGCGAGTTCTTCCCGGGCAGGTTCCATCAACGGGGAATGAAAGGCACCACCGACCGGCAAAACGAGTGCCCTGCGCGCGCCGGCTTCCTTCATTTTTTCACAGGCCAAATTGACGGCCTCGACCTCTCCGGAAATCACCAATTGACCGGGACAGTTATAGTTGGCCGCAACCACAATACCGGGCGTTTCTTCGCAGATTCTTTCCACTACATCATCATCCAATCCCAAGACCGCCGCCATCGTGCTGGGCTGCAATTCACAGGCTTTCTGCATCGCCGTCGCCCGCTGGGAAACGAGCTTAAGACCATCCTCAAAATTCAGTACGCCATTGGCGACAAGGGCCGAAAATTCTCCCAAAGAATGACCCGCAACACAGTCGGGCCGGAACCCGTCACCCAAAACCTTGCCCAAAATTACGGAGTGCAAAAAGATAGCGGGCTGCGTGACTTTGGTCTGTTTCAGATCTTCGGCCGTACCCTCGAACATGATATCCGTAATATGAAAGCCCAAGATGTCGTTTGCGTTCTCAAAAAGTTCTTGCGCCAAGGGATATTTTTCATAGAGATCGAGACCCATACCTACGAATTGAGCGCCTTGGCCCGGGAAAATATATGCGTTCATGTTATTGTTTTAAAGGTTTGCAAATTTACGGATTAAAAGTCCAAGTTCAAGTCTGCCCACTGCCAACTATTCCTTGAACCAACTTGAGTACATCACGTAGTTATTCGCGATGCGGTCAATTTCTCCTGAGCTGAGCTCGGTACTGATGTCCTTTATTTTTTTGGCGGGCATGCCGGCGAAGATACTTCCCGAGGGTACTCGCGTGCCTTTGGTGACGACCGCCCCGGCCGCGATGATACTATTGCTTTCGATGACACAATCATCCATTACGATACTGCCCATACCAATCAATACGTTATCTTTTACCGTACAACCGTGAACTATGGCGTTATGGCCGATGGAGACATTGTTGCCAATATTGGTAGGGGATTTTTGATAGGTGCAATGGATCACTGCGCCATCCTGTACATTGACTTTATTACCCATTTTTATATAGTGGACATCACCCCGAATCACCGCATTGAACCAAATACTGCATTGGTCGCCCATACTTACCTCGCCGACAAGGGTCGCATTTTCGGCAATATAGCAATCTTTGCCGATCTCGGGTGTTTTGCCATTAACTGTCTTGATCATCTGAATTAGGATTTGTAAAATTTCGTATTCAGGCTAAAAATACGCTAAAAACTCCTTTTTCCTTGAAGCGGATACCAGTAATTCCTTTCCGTTCGAGACTACTACGCTGCCGCCTTTTCCCTTTCGGTACTTGACGACCTCGTTGACATTGACCAGATAGGATTTATGGATGCGGGCAAAGGCAAAATCCGACAGTGCATCCTCAAAATATTTGAGGGTCTTGCTTACCAGAATTTTTTTGTTTTCAAGAAAGATGTGCGTGTAATTATCGTCCGCTTGGCAGTACAGGATATCGGCCACGTTCAAGACCTGAAAACCGTCTTGCTGGGGCAGGGTGATCTTGCCTTCGACAGATTTCAATTTCGGTTGTAGCACCTTGTCCTCCAAGGTATTTTCTTTTTCCTTGATTTCCCGCACGTAATCCACCGCTTTTATCAGTTCGTCAATATTGATGGGCTTCATCAAATAATAGGCGGCATGTTGGTTCAGCGCGTCAACGGCATACTGGTTGTAGGCCGTTACGAATACGGTCTCGAAGCTACGATCCGGCACTTGTTCCAGTAAGTCGAAGGCATTGCCGAAGGGCATTTCAACATCGAGAAAGACTAAATCTAGATTATTTTTTCCAATGAGTTTCAATCCTTCTTCGATGGATGTCGCTTCGCCGAGCAGATCGACCTCCGCACAGTATTTGGCAAGGTAGTTACGTAAGATTTCACGGCTGTTGGCCTCGTCTTCTATTAGGATGGTTTTTAGTTTCATAAATAATGTGCTTTTTCAATCCTTTCTCAACACAAACACCACCTTCGTACCCGACCCGTCTGTTTCGAGGTCGGAGATATGTACATCGACCTTGTCCTTATACATATCATTGAGTATGGCTATCCGTTTTTTGATGTTGCCCATGCCCTTCGATTTCTGTTTCTTTTGGTTCTGGGTCTTGAGTTCAGCGGATTTTTTCCGGCCGATTCCGTTGTCCGTTATGGTTATTTCCAAGGATCTCGCATCCTTTTGTTTTGTTTGGATGCTCAGATATCCTTTATCGGTTGCATATCGCAATCCGTGCCAAATGGCGTTTTCGATATAGGGCTGCAACAACATCGGCGGAATCTGGTAGGCACCCACATCTACCTGTTTATCGACCTTAATCAAATAATCGAACTTTTCTGGGAAACGGGAATGTTCCAATTTCACATAAAGTTCCAGAAGTTCCAGTTCTTTGGATAGGGGGATAAAATCTTCCTCTGAATTTTCGAGTACGGAGCGCATCAAGGTAGAGAACTCGCTGAGATAGCGGTTGGCACTGCGCTCATCACTTTTGGCGATATAGTTGTTGACGGAATTCAGGGCGTTGAAAATAAAATGCGGATTCATCTGCGATCGCAGCGATTTTAGGGCCAAGAGATTGTTCGTCAATTTTTGCTGTTGGGTACTGCGGTAGAAAAAGAAGGTAGCAAGGCCCATTAACAGTAATCCGAAAATAAGCGAGTAGATGATCCACTGCTGCCGTCGGTTCGACTCCTGTACCAGTTGCTGTTCGGTCAGGGCGAGATCATATTTACTCTGGGAAAGTTCACGCTCTTGCTCCAACCCCGATATACGGTTCTGTTTGCTGGATATCTCACGGTTGAAACGGGCCGCCCTTGAAATTTCCTGCTCTTTGCGGATGTATAGCGTATCGACCAGCGCCACATAATTGCGATAGGAAGCAAAAGCCTTCGGATAGTCGCCCTTGTACTCAAAAATTTCGGAGAGTTTTCGGGTCGCATCCTTTTGAACGACCAAATCATCTTCGGAACCTGCTTCCTCGATACTTTCCCTTAAATACGGAATCGCCTCATCATACTTGTCCTGCGCGATATAGGCGTTGGCAATCTTGTAGTTGATACGCTGCGCCGTAATCGAATCGGAATCGGTCAGAGCGGGACTTTTGGAGGCCTTGGCCCTGGGAAGTTGTTTTATCGCCTCCAAACTTTTCTTTCGGAGTTCGATCTCGGCACCGTACAGGTTTTTCTGGTTGTAAAAATCCGCCACTTTTTCTTTTTCCTGTAAGGCCCGCTGCGGAGCGAGGGTATTGGCCAATTCCAAAGAGCTGTCATAATAGGCATCGGCCTCCTGCAAGCGGTCGTCTTGGGCATAGGCATCCCCGATCTTGGAATTCAGGTCGGCCACCTTTGGGGATATCTGATTCATTTCCGCCGTTTTCAATCCTTCCTCATAAAAAGCGACCGCTTTATCAATTTTCTCGAGACCAGTATACGCATCCCCAAGGTTTTCGAAGAGCTCTACCCGTTGAAACGGAATCAGGTTGTCGATATCCACAAGAGGAGTCAAGACGGTTTCTGCCTTGTTGAATTCCTTGTTAAGAATATACGCCTTTCCCAGTTTTATGGTCGTGCGCGAAGACCGGTTCGCCTCGTTGGCATCCTTAAAGTTGGTAATAGCCAAATCGTATTGATTGTGGTATTGATAGACCTCGCCCAGGGCGGACAATGATTCCGCCAAGGCTTTTTTATCCGCCCTTTTGCCCAGTTCGGAAATGGAGTGGGTAATGAAATCGATGCTTTTTTCGATATCGGAACGTTTGTAGGCCTCTGCGGAATCGAGATACGCCCGATGCATCGAAATCTGGGGGGCGTCCCTTTTGCCCGACCTCATCTTTTCCTTGCTTTCCGAGACTTGGGAAAAGGCCGTGGCGCATCCCAATAAAAACAAAACCAAGATGTAGGTGATTTTCCGCATATCCTTTATAAACAACGTAAACTTAGGGGATTTATGCGGATGAAAAAAATGGGGAAAGTGTACGATTATCCATGTAAACCATCCATTTACAGCCTTGACAAATCGAAAAGGAAGGTTCACGCATTGAAAGCACCGTTTTGCTCATTATACATTTTTTTAGGAAAAATTCGAAAGTAGTTTTATCCCATAAAAACAAACAAAATTATGGATTTTACAAAAAGATTTCTCGGAATAGGGCTAACGGCCTTGGCAATCACCGCAACCTACGGATGTGAGCTTAAAACAAAAAAAGTAACCAGAGAACCCGTCGTCGCTGAGGCCGTGCTGCCAGAAACCCGTCCGGAACCGGCCAACGCCACCTTAAAAATGGCTCTCATGGTGGGCGGAGCCCAGATATTGGACACCGACCCGGAACCGGCTAGCAACACCGTAAAAATCGCCTTGTTACTGGACACTAGCAACAGTATGGACGGACTTATCAACCAGGCGAAAGCCCAATTGTGGGATATCGTCAACAAGTTCAGCCATGCCAAATACGGCGAAAAGGCTCGGCCCGAACTGCAGATCGCGCTCTATCAGTACGGTAACGACAACCTCTCATCCCGTGAGGGCTATATCCAGCAAGTCCTAAATTTTAGCGGTGATCTGGATGAAATCTCGGAAAAACTATTTTCCTTAACGACCAATGGCGGGGAAGAATTTTGTGGCCAAGTCATTCATACTTCCTTAAGGCAATTGGAATGGGGCCAAAATCCCGATAACCTAAAAATGATCTTTATCGCCGGCAACGAGCCTTTTGACCAAGGAAGTCTCAATTATAAGGATGCCACTACCAACGCCAAGGAAAAGGACGTGATCGTAAACACCATTTTCTGCGGGAATTACGAGCAGGGCATCGACACCCATTGGAAAAACGGCGCCACCCTGACCGGAGGCGAATATATCGCCATAGACCATAACAGACAAGTTGTGCATATCGATACCCCCTACGACGAGGTCATCATTCGCTTGAACAAAAAATTGAACACTACCTATATTTCGTATGGCGCGCTGGGGCAATCTAAAATGCAGATGCAATCCGACCAAGATGCCAACGCCTACGAGATGGAAGAGGCCGTGGCTGTCAAACGCGCCGTGAGCAAAAGTTCGCGCCTGTACAAAAACGAGCAGTGGGATCTGGTGGATGCCTCCGAGGATGACGATTTCGAAGTGGCCAAAATCGATAAAAAGGATTTGCCCGCGGTGCTAAAGGATAAACCGACCGCCGAAATCGAATCCTACATCGCCGATAAAAAATCAGAGCGCGTTCAGATTCAAAAGGAAATCCGGGAAGCCAATGCTAAAAGAGATGCCTATATCACCAAAAACCAGAAAGAAGGTTCAAAAGGCGAACTGGAGAATGCGATGTTGGAAGCTATTGTAAAGCAGGCCGGGGAGCGCGGGTTTGGTTGGGATTAGTTGCAAATAGTTGACAAAAGCCTCAATCAATTCCTATTGGTTAAATGAGGTTAGTAGTCAATCACAAAAATTTTAATAGGCAAAAGTGCTTTTATTTGAGTGCTTCCCCGTATTTTTAAGAGAGGGACTGTGCCGATATTACCTTATATGCCAAAAGAGAAGGAATTAGTTCAAAATGTTTTGAAGCTGCCCGTCGGGCAGGTTGGCCCATGGAGTATTGCAAACATAAAAACGGATTAAAAATGCCCACTTAGCAATATGCACGTAACTACTGACCTCTATATGTTTATTAATAAAGACTCATAGTCCGCAACCCGTACAATACCGAAAAGTAAGTGTTTGGGTTTTAACAATTCCCGTTATGCTTTCGGTTATAGTAAAGGTAACTGTAACACTGTCATTAAATAATAATTCCGAAAAAGCACCATCCGATCGACCGGTATTCATGGAGATTTCTTGGTTTTCTCGATAATTGTTGGTCCCAAAGCTAAGAGAAATTTTACCACCTGTCATAACTATTGTATAAGCTGTGCCTGAGGGCATGTTAGCTGATTCATTAATGTTAAACACCAAATCAATATCCATTCCTTTATTATATCCGTTTGTTGGTTCCGGAATTAGCGGATTAACATTAAAAATAAAATTAGGAGGCTGAGTAACTATCAGTAATTTCGAACCGGATATCGAGGACCCATCATTAGCCGTAGCCACTATGGTTGTAGTCCCGGCAGACAAAGCGGTAACCATACCTGATGATGAGTTTACTGTTGCAACGCTCAAATTACTTGAGCTCCATGATACGGTGCGATTATCGGCATTTACGGGTGAAACAGTTGCTGTAAATCGTTCCATTTCGTCATTAGGTATATTAGACCTAATACTTGATACTATAATACCATTAACAAATATCGTAGAAGCTGTAACAGTCAGTTCCGTAGAACCCGTAACGTTCGAACCATCCATCGCCGTGGCAATAATTGTAGTCGTTCCGGCAGATACGGCTGTTACAACACCCGTAGATATGTTTACTGTAGCCACTGCGGGATTCGAAGAACTCCAAGTCACAGTAGAATTATCAGCGTTGACAGGCGTTACCTCAGCGGTAAAATGTTCAGTTTCGTTATCTGGAATACTGGCTCGACCACTTGAAACCGTAATACCCGTAACCGCTATCGGCGAGGCCGTCACCGTAAGTCCCGCAGAACCTGTAACGCCCGAACCATCGGTCGCTGCAGCTACGATATTTGTTGCGCCAGGCGAAATCGCCGTTACCAGCCCTGTGGATGCGTCAATAGTTGCAACACCGGTGTTGCTAGAGCTCCATGTGACTTCAGAGCTAGTGGCATTCATCGGATTTACAACGGCAGTAAACTGCTCGGTCTCGTTATCAGGTATGCTAGCGCGAGTACTATTGACGGCAATGGCCGTAACCTGAACCTGCGATGGGGTAACCGTGATACTTGCCGTATCGGTTATCGAACTGTTGGCAACGGAGGTAGCGGTTATAATGGCGTCACCGGCAGCAACCGCAGTCACAAGCCCATTACCATCGACCGTAGCCGCAGCCGTATTGCTCGAACTCCATAAAACGCCCTGCTCGGTGGCGTTGTTGGGAATTATCGCAGCCGTTAACTGTTGCGTTGTACCAACCGCGACACTTGCCGTTTCGGGCAGGACATTGATACCGGTAACCGCTACCTCTGCAATACTGTTGGTTACGATAACCGTACGTATAGCGATAGCAGTATTTTCGTCTTCATCGGAAACCGTATATTTTACTTCGTAGCTTCCTTCTTGGGCGGTATCGACAGCGGATTCATCGATCACGATTTGATCGGTCAAGTCGCCGTCGACGACATCAAGGGCCGTGGCACCAGACTCCGTGTACGGAGCATTTAACAAGACCTGTTGTGGATTGTCTCCTAAGAGGCTAATTTGAGGGGCAAGGGTATCCGTCACATCCTGCACTACCTCGAAAGCGATTTCGGCTGTGAACACCTCACCGTCGTCTCCTTTAAGATCAAAGGCAAGTTCGGCCATCCCCAATTCGGTAGGCGTGAAACTCAATGTGTAGGTTCCAGGCACGATGGCCTCGAATACGTCAAAGCCCACCTCGCCCTGTTCGGGAGATCCGGTAAGCGTGCCCGATCCACCCGTGATGCGATACCGTCTCGCGAAGTCCATATCGACATTGGCTTCCGACTTCTCGAAGTGTACCGTGATAACGGCACTTTTGCCCAGCTCTATACGCTCGACCGGGCTCGTGACCGTCCAGACCACCGGCGGAATCTCATTGACCGTATATGCTATTTCCAATTCCTCGAAAAACCCGAAATTGTCGGTTGCTGTCACCTTGACCATGTGATTCCCTGGGTTCGCGCCGACATATTTCATTGTGGCGGAAAAAGGGTCAAGGGCAATACTCTCGTCCTGCGGCAATACTTCTCCCGCTTGATCCATAAATTGTCCCTCGCCTTTCGAAACCGAATAGGAATATGAATAGGAAAATTCCTCGAGCACCGCTTCGGGTACCACGGTTATCGTTGTGGACAGGTCCTCGTTGACATAGCCCTTGGCATTGTGTTCCACAGTGACGTCGAACTCCACCTCGGTCTTAAGGGATACTTCCTTGGTGCAGGCCATAATGATCGCGAAAAGGAAAAGTAAAAAAGCTGCAATTCGGAGGGATTGTTTCATCGGTTCGCCTTTGAGGGGCTAGTAGTAACGTATATCGATTGGGTTTTAGTATCGATATTAGATGAAATATGGTTTTTTGGATACAAGTTATTTTACCGGTCAAATTGAAGGGCCATCGGATACTATTGGAATCACACATCCCAAATAAGTTATCGGAACATAACTAGATTCAAACAGGAAATCCTAAAAGCCAGCGTCAAATGGGATGTCTTTATTGTCATCAATTAAAAGGCAAGTCTAAAAGGTAGGTTATAGAACGAATTGGAGAATGCGATGTTTGAAGGCTATCGTGAGGTAAACGGAGCCTCGAGGGTCAGGTTGTTGGTAGTAGCTCTGATTGCCATTCACAATGCGTTTTGCCCAAACGGAGGTTGCACAAAGCGTATAACGAATGGTGATTGGCGTCAACGTTAGCCCTTAAAGTGCATAGAGCGTATGGCGACCGTTAAGCACACCGACGTTAGGCACAAAGATGACTACTGCGCAGCCGGACAATAACAATCATACCGCCGCTCGCTCTGCCCGAAATCATAACCGAGCGTGATCTGATGAAAGCCACCACTGTCAAAACGGATATCACCGGTCTGGTACGAGTAGTTATAGGAAACCATAAAATTGCCAATATTGGCGCCGACAATGGGCGTGAAAAGTTGCAAACGCTGTTCGCCGAAACTGTCGCCGGTAGCAAATTGTGCACCATCAAAACTACGTCGGTAGGAGAGTCCGCCCCAAATCCGTCCGAAATCGACATCTTTATAAACCTTGGCATTAATATCGATGGACTTTTCCTTGGTAAAGTCGGTCATTTGAAACAAGACCGAAGGTTCTAGCTGCCACTCTTGTTTTCCGAAGATGTAACCGACAGAAACCAGGTACCGGCGCAGGTTGTCTATGACCGGAATGTTGTCGTTCGCCTTCCCATACCGGTATAGGTTGCGCTTGCTGCTCAATAAATTGTTTATGGCAAGATGGGCGTAAAATTCCATAAGATTATAAGAAAACCCTAAATCGGTGTTAAAATAGCTTTCGCTGAGTTTTATACCTGAAATAGCATCATCTGGCAAAGCGGATTGAAACTCTGATTCATCAAGACTGCTTTGAAGGTAAGTCGGACTGATTCCAAAAGAAAGTTGGTTCAAACTCCGTGCATCGCCACCCAGTTTCAAGTGGTGGGCATAGGTCAATTTGAGTCCCGTTTGTGCATGATACCCATTCGCATCGTTAAAGACGATAGCCCCTACCCCACTGTTACTTTCCCCGATTCGGGAATTGACGTTTATGGTCTGCAGATTGGGCGCATCTTCTACACTGAACCATTGCATTCTGGCCGTTGCCCTGATTTTCGTTCCCTCGCCGATACCCGCCATAGACGGATAGACCAAATAATAGTTGTCGGATAGGTAATCAAAATAAACAGGTATGCCTTCTTGAGCTAGAGATCGGGCACCAAAGGCCAGAAACGCGAGTAGTATTATAAATCGGTTTTTCATCTAAAAGCGGGAGATATGAACGGGGTCTCGGCTTATTCTTGTACCAAAGTCCAGTTCATTGATTTAATTGTTGAATCGGTTAAATATAAAGTATAACGAACGAATTACAACAATAGTATATTCATATATACTGGGAATCAGGTAGGCTTTTATACGAAAAACCAGTATGTTTAAATATTTATCCACCTATTTTCCAATTGTTTTAAGCGGCCGTTTCCAAAACAGTCTCTGAATTACTTCGTACCTTTGCAGCAAACCGAAAGGAAGCCATGAAAGAGTATAACATCACCGTTGTCAAAACCAACAATCCGACCATATTAAAGTTCGAGACGAACCATTTTTTGACGAAAGGCAAAAATTATGAGTTCAAGAACATTGACGAGGCCAAAGATTCTCCTTTGGCGCAGCAGTTGTTCCATCTGCCCTTTATCAAGACTGTATATGTCTCGGGCAATTTTATAGGTTTGGAGCGTTTCGATATTGTCGAATGGGACGACGTTAAGGACGAGGTCGCCCAACAATTGGTCGAATATCTTAACGCGGGCGAACCGGTCGTACTCGAAGAGACTGCTGTGCAAAAAGTCGCAGTAACAGTATATGCCGAGGTTACGCCCAACCCGGCCGTGATGAAGTTTGTCGCCAATAAGGCCATAGTGCCCACGGCATTCGAATTCAAGAACATCGATGAAGCCCAAAACTCTGAATTGGCGAAACAACTTTTCCATTTTCCTTTTGTAAAAGAAATTTTTATCGATCTCAATTATATTTCGGTCAGTAAATACGATATGGCGGAATGGGGCGATATAACGATGGAACTCCGGGAATTTATCCGCAATTATCTGGCCAATGGGAAAGAAGTAGTATCCGAAGAGGCCGTTCCGCAGGCTTCGGATGTAAACAACAATGCGGCTTTAGAAACAGTTGACCTCGACGATACTTCGCAGCAAATTGTTGACATCTTGGAGGAATATGTAAAGCCCGCGGTCGCAAGTGACGGCGGCAACATCCTTTTTAAATCGTATGAACCGGATAGTAAAACGGTCAATGTGATCCTTCAAGGGGCTTGTAGCGGTTGCCCTTCCTCTACTTTTACGTTAAAAAACGGTATCGAGACCATGCTAAAGAACATGATGGGCGATAAGGTGAACGAAGTAGTCGCACTGAACGGGTAAACAAGTTCATGGGCAAGTTCAAGGTTCAATCGCTACTTCATAGCTGTTTAAGGTTCGAAGTGGGTTTGGGATCGATGGTTGCTATATGAAAAAATCTCGGTTTCTTGAAATTCTCGCTGTTTTATCCAAATGGAAAAACCTTTGCTCAAAATGAGTCCATTTTAACAGGTTTTCCGCTCACTTTTCCCCATTTTATTTGCTATATTGGGCTAAATCTAAAAACAAATATATTATGGCAGTTTTAAAAGTTATAGAAGTATTGGCGAATTCGGACAAGAGCTGGGAGGATGCCGCGAAAAATGCGGTGGCACATGCCTCAAAATCCGTTAAGAACATTAAATCCGTTTATATCAACGAGCAGAGTGCTACCGTTAAAGACGGAAAGATGGATAATTACCGGGTGAATGCAAAAATCACTTTTGAAGTAAACTAACTGTTTCCACGACAAAACTTAAAAGCATCCTGTTCTTAAGGATGCTTTTTTTATGGCTCGGCCATACCTTCTTTTTTTTATAAAGTTTCTTACCTTCGCGACCAATTGGCTCAATGGCCGCAAGGGAATAACAAATCCAATCAGTTTACGAAATTCCCGCTAAAGTTTATACCAAGTCTTTCGACTAGGCTCCAAAGCAGAGTAGCCGAAGTGCGAGGAATAAAAAATCATTTTCAATGAACGAATTTTCCGATTACCAAGACCACATAGATAAAGGAATTGAATGGGCGTGGGCGACCCTACCAGGCTTGGCCATGAACATACTCGTGGCGTTGATCATTCTCTTTGGCGGTTTATATGTTATCCGATTTATAAATAGGATGATCCGTAAATTTTTCCAGAAAAAGGACTATGACCTTGCGTTGGAGTCTTTTTTGCAGAGTTTTATTAGTATTGCATTAAAGATAATACTGTTCGTACTCGTTATCACCCAACTCGGCGTGCAGTCTTCTTCCTTAATTGCCATTGTCGGTGCGGCGGGTCTTGCTATCGGCTTAGCTTTGCAGGGATCTCTATCTAACTTTGCCGGTGGGGTTTTATTATTGCTCTTCAAACCTTTTAAGGTCGGGGATTTTATTTCAGCTCAGGGCGTGGATGGATCCGTTAAGGAAATAACGATTTTCTACACCAAACTGACGACTTTTGGCAATCAAGTAGCCATTATTCCAAACGGTAAACTGTCGAATGACAATGTCATCAACTACAATGCACTATCTGCACGGCGGGACAATGTTAAGGTCGGAATCGGCTATGGATCCAATATTAAAACCGCCAAAGAGATTCTATTGCAAATCTGCGCCGACAACGAGAATATTTCAAAGGAACCTGCTCCAGAGGTGTATGTTGATGGATTGGGTGATAGCTCCGTTGATTTAACTTTACGTTTTTGGGCGGATACTAGTGTATTTTGGGCGGCGCACTTCTACGTGTTAGAAGAGACTAAAAGTCGTTTTGACGCCGCCGGAATCGAGATTCCGTTTCCGCAGCGCGATGTGCATATGAAGGGAGAGGCTTTGAAGGTTTAGGGGGATTACATTTGGCATCTGTCGCTTTTCACTCTGCGCGCTATGCGAATTAAGGGTTCCGCGGCGCAAAGCTAAGGGCGTTATTTCTTCTTCTGCAAAATAAAATCCTTTAAATAATACGGTTCAAAGTAGGCGACATCTTCAAAATCGCCTACTTTGAATTTTTTATGGGATAAGGTTGCCATTTCTTTTGAGGATGGTACAACAGAAGTATCAAAGCTAAAATTGGGATGCTGCAAAACTTCCTTACATTTTTCCGCGCCGTTGCCGACTAACAGCACCTTTCCTTTTTCGACGAACTCGGAAAAGGAATTGTCGTCGATAATCTCGGCTTTTGTTTCCCTTATTTCATTTACATCCTGATCGAATACGGCGGAATAGACCTCCATACGCCGGGCATCCAATACGGGAATGATGAAATCAACAGCTCCCCACTTTGCTTGATGGGCCATACTTTCTAAAGTTGGAATCGAGATCAATGGCACATCCAAGGAAAAACACAATCCTTTTGCCGCGGAAACCCCGATACGAAGTCCGGTATATGAACCCGGGCCTTTGCTGACCGCAACCGCGTCCATGTCGGAAAAAGTGAGATTGGCATCCTTTAAAACGTCCTGAATAAAAACATGTAGCTGTTCGGAATGGGAATAGTTGGGCGTGTCGTGCTCTTTGATAGCCAAAATTTTTCCGTCTTCGCAAATGCTGACAGAGCAGTTGGTAGTGGCGGTTTCTAGATTTAGGATTATGGACATAGTTGGGACAAAGATATCTTGAATTTGCGAAATACCTGCAAGATTTTTAGCATGTATTCGATTTGCAAAGTGCTCCCGATCGTAAGGAAGGTTCTTTGTAGATTTTAGGAAAATAGACTAAATTAAGTAGCCAACTTGCAATTAGCACTAGGAGGAACCCCCGCCGAGAAGGCGGAGAAAACCTTGTAGTTCAAACACGTTCTAATTCAATTCGATAGGCACACCAAAATAGAATTCCAAAACCTTGATTCTGAAAATATAATCATATTTGGTACGGACGACCTCAGCTTCGGCATCTTCTACACGGGACTGGGCCTGGCTGAAATCAAAGGCGTTCATCAATCCTACATCGTAACGTTCTTTGGAGTATTCATAGGCCAACCGCCTAGCGTCTGCCGTTTTTTGGGCGGCATAATAGGCCTTCGAAAAACTGCTTACGTCGACATAGGCCTGATTGATATTCGTCTCCAGATCAAGTTTATCTTGTTCAAATTGTACTTCGGACTTTCGTACGTTGATCTGCGCCCTTTTTATATTGTTCCGGACGCTGAAACCGTTGAAAATGGGAATGTTTATTTGGGCCCCGTATGAGATTCCGTCGTTCATCCAAAGTTGATCGCCAAAACTTTCGGCTTCCAACGTTCCTGTGATGTTGTTAAAGCGCTCTTGATCCGAGTATCGGGTATTGTAATTGAAAAATGCCCCTAAAGTCGGGTATTTTCCCCCTTTGGCTATCGCGAGGTCTTTCACCGCCAAATCGATATTGGATTGTGAATATTTGATATCATTTCTAAAGGTCAAGGCCTCTGCGAAGATTTCCTTGGCGGAATTATTGAGAATATCCGAAGGCGGCACCTCATAATCCGCATCGGCTATCTGGAAATTTTCGTAGTCCGTTATCTGAAGCAACTGCGCCAGATTGATAGTTGATATTAAGACCAAATTTTCGGTGTTTACGATCTGCTGCTCCAAATTCGCGGCAGTGGCCTCGACTTCCAATAAATCGCCTTGAGGCACGACTCCGGCGTCTACAAGTTCTTTGGTACGTTTCAAATCCTGCTCGGTAAAGGCGTATTGTGCCTTGAACACGATCAGGGTTTCTTTGTTCGATAGTATTTGCAAATAGGCATTGGCCACGCTGAGACTGATGTTATCCTTTAGGTCATCTAACCGGTATTGGTTAGCAAGGGCATTCAATTTGGCACGATTGAGTCTATGGATGTTCCGAAGTCCGTCGAACAAGTTCACAGACGATTGCAATCCCCCGTTGGCGGTAAAAATAGTGGTCGTAACCGGTTGATTGTTGGTAGGATCAAACGAAAGTCCCGTATTCCCCGAGGCGCTCAAAGAAGCATTGGCATCCGGCAGAAAAGCCCCCACGGCATCGGACTTGTCGATCATGGCATTTTGCAGATCCAATTCATATTGTTCTATAGTGAGGTTGTTTTCGACGGCGTAGGCAACACATTCTTCGAGCGTCCATTTTTTTTGCTGGGCCATGGTAGCCCCTATTGAAAACAATAGCAGTAAAGCGGTTAGTTTAAAATTCATGTTTCGATTGTTTTATTGTTACCTGTCCCAAGGTAGATTGATTGATGTTTGTTATTCTTCGCTGTTTTCCGCTTCCGCTTCTTCATCTTCGCCCTTCTTTATAGGCTCCGTCTTGTTCCACACTTTCACCTTGTCGGATTCCGTCAGGCCGGAAACAATTTCTACGTTCACCCCATCGGAAATTCCGATCTCAATATCCTTGCGTAGAAACTTTTGGTCTTCGACGGCTCCTGCAGCAATTTCCACATAAGGTTTGTCCGTCTTTTTGTCAAATTGCAATAGTGCTTCGGGGATAACCAAAATACTATCCTTCTTTTCGAGTACCAGTGATGCGTTGGCACTATAACCGGCACGAATGAAGATATCGTCCTTGACCTCTACGTCGCCTTCGATTTTAAACTGTACCGCTCCGGTCTCCTCTATGCCTTTGGGAGCGATAAATCGGAGTTTGGCATCCAGTTCCTTACCTTCGACGGCACCGAGATTGATTTTTAGGGGCGTGCCTACTTCCAGTTTGGCCACTTCCCCTTCATCAACCTTTCCTTCAAAAATCATATTGCCTAAGTCAGCGATGGTAGCAATGGTGGTGCCGTCGTTAAAATTGTTGCTTTCTATGACCTGATCGCCTTCCCGCACCGGAATTTCCAAGATGGTGCCCTCGACCGTTGCCCTAATGTTGGTGTTGGCACTAGCGGAACCGCCGGCAGAGCCCCTTCGTATGATTTGATAGTCCGCTTTGGCGTTATCCAACTCTTGGTTAGCCTGATCGTACTGTAACTGTAAATTATTGAAATCTTGGCTAGAGATGACCCCCTTGTCAAAAAGTGTCTGGTTGCGATTGTATTCGATCTTGATATTGTTCAGTCCGAGCTCGGCATTCCTCACTCGGCCCCTTGCCTGGTTCAAGGCTTGCTCATTGGGAACCACCTTGATCATTGCGATCAAATCTCCAGATTTCACCTTATCACCTTCCTCTTTATAGATTTTCTCGATGATTCCGGAAATCTGGGGCTTAATCTCGATTTCATCCTCGGGGATCAACTTGCCCGTCGCTACCGTTTTCTTTTCGATATTGGATATAAACGGATTTTGAACCTCATATGTAACGGCCGATTTGCTGTTCGATTTGATGAAAAATGCGGCAGCCCAAAGTGCGCCGAGCACTAAAACCCCGATGAGGATGTATTTTACGATTTTGTTCATTTTCGATGTATTAGTTGTTTGGTACTTGAATTAGGATTTTTAGGATTATTGGATGATAAATGGTTTTACATTCGGATTTGCACTCAGTGTTATAAACTAATTTCATATGCTTCGATCAAATCAAAACTGTACTGTTCCTACATCATGTATTTCCAGGTCGACGTGCTGGTGGCCGCCCAATTTTCACTGCTAAGCCATAGCAACTTACGGTGCTACTATGCTATTCCTCCCTCAGCGCATCGATCGGTTTTATGCTTACGGCGCGTTGGGCCGGAATCAGACCGATCAAAGTGCCTAGCACTACCATTATTACCAAGGCCCCTAGAACATACGGAATCGGAACGGTCGGATTCGTATAGGGAAAATCAATGTCTTGTGTAAAGCTATTTATCATGGCTAAAGTTGCCGCACCTAAAATGATGCCCATTATGCCCGCAATTACGGTCAAGAAGACGGATTCCAAAATAATCTGGTTCCGCACTTCGGCAGGGGTGGCCCCCAAGGCCCTTCGAACACCCAATTCCTTGGTACGCTCCTTCACGGAGATCAAAAGGATATTTCCAATGCCGATTACCCCTGCCAATATGGTCGCGATACCGACTACGAGGGACAAAAAAGTGATGCCGTCGGCAAAACCCACAATTTTATTGAACTGCTCGCCGAGATTGAAAGATCCGAAGGCACGGTCGTCGTCGGGATGGACATGGTGAATGTTTTTTAAAAGGTTTTTGATATTCTCTTCAACTTTTACCACATCGGCATCGTCATAAGCGGCAATGGAAAACCAGCCTACATTATCCCCTGTATTGTACAGCTTTTTGAATGTGGAAAAAGGAATGAAGATATCGCCATCCCCACCAAAACCACCGCTCTGTTCGAACTTGTGTACCCCGACGACCTGAAAATAAACCTCGTCGATCTTAATGAATCCGCCAATAGGATTTTCCTCTTTATCAAAAAGTTCTTTTTGGGTGCGTTCCCCGATCACTGCCACCTTTCTGGCCTCTTCAATATCCGCGTCATTGATAAAGCGTCCCCCATCGTAAATTTTCTTAGGTGCAATTTTCGTGAACTCCGGAAAATCTCCGAACAAGGTGTAGCTCCCGGTTTTGTTTTTCCGTCCGATGTTGGCCGGGGGGGTTCCGAAAAAACCCATAACGTTCCGCGGCGCGATGTATTCCACTTGGGGAATACGGTTCTCAATCATCGTGGCATCGCCCAATTTCAATTGCATCTGTCTACCCGTCTTATAGCCTTCGTTGGGCATACTTGTACTTTGCGCCCAAACGAACATGCTGTTTTTCGCGATGGTCTCGAACATACTTTCAAACCCGTTGTCCATCCCTTTGGCCGCCCCGGAAAGGGCTATATAGATAAAAATACCCCACAACACGCCGATTACCGTGATAACAGTTCGTGTCTTGTTCTTGCTGATTGAGCCGAAAATCTCCTGCCAAGTATTTCTGTCTAATAAAAATCGCATATTATTCGTCCCTTAGTGCAACAATAGGTTTTATACGTGCCGCCTTTCTTGCCGGGATATACCCCGCTATTCCGCCGAAAATGATTAGGAGAACGGTCGCAAAAATAGCCGTTCCCGAATCTATATAAGGATTGGTGATAAAAAAGTCCTTCAATTTTTCGCCCATCGAATTTAAAATGGCAATACCGATGAGCATGCCCACAAAACCGGAAACGGTGGTGATAAAAACAGATTCCAATAAGATAGTGCCTATTACCGCTTTCGGGGTGGCGCCCAAAGCCTTTCGTATGCCCAGCTCTTTGGTACGCTCCTTGACCACGAAGACCATAATGTTACTGATGCCGATAATACCGGCGATGATCGTACCGAAGGCGACAAAAGCGACAATCATTTGCAGCACCCTTGCAAACTGTTGGTTCTGTTTCAGCTGATCGGCCACGTTGCGGATGAAAATTCCGTTTTGGTCTTGGGGACTGATGAATTTCTTTTCTCGCAAAAACTTGTCGACCCCCTGATCGAAAGCCATGGCTCCCGCATACCCCAGTTCAGGCCTAAAACCGAGGACGATGGCATCTATTTTATCGGTGTTTTTGTCGAGCAGCTGCTTAGTGGTGTAGGGTATAAAAATGTTACGTTCTTCGCGATCTCCCCCATCATCCTGAAAAACACCTATCACTTTGTACGCAATGCCGCCAACGTCGATATATTTACCGACGGCATTTTTCGTCCCAAAAAGATCCTGTTCCACCAACCTACCGATGACCGCGTTCTTGGTTTTGTTCTCGATATCAAGTGCGTTCAAATAACGGCCTTTCATCATTATGGTCATTTCAGCGAACTGGTGGGCTGGCGAAACGGCCCAAGTGGAATAGCTGTTCGATTCATTTTTGTACTTGACCGTATCTTGCCGTATAATTCTTGGGGATATATAATCGAGATAAAACGGAAAGTTTTTTTCGATATCCACAAGATCACTATTGTCGAATTCAATGTCACGATTCGATTTATAGCCTTTGTAAGGTATCGTGGTCCTACCCGTGAAGACAAAAAGCACATTGGTGGCATCGTCCCCGAAAAAATCGTCGAAAGTATTGATCAGTCCGTTACCAAAACCGAAGAGCACCACGAAAATAAGGATGCCCAAGGCCACCGTAAACCCCGACAGAAACGTACGGAGCTTATTCTTTTGAATGGTCTGAAATATTTCCTTCCAATTGTCTCTACTGAACATATTGTGCAGCTCTTACTTGTTCGACTTTTTTATCTTCCACAATTATGCCATCCTTTAGATGTACGATGCGCTTACACATATGGGCGATATCTTTTTCGTGGGTCACGACTAAAATAGTGTTGCCGTTGTCGTTTATCTTTTGGATGAGATCCATCACTTCATAAGACGTAGTACTATCCAAGGCACCGGTAGGTTCATCGGCGAGCAACACCTTGGGTTCGGCGGCCATGGCCCTCGCAATCGCAACACGCTGTTTTTGTCCTCCGGACAACTCGTTCGGAAGGTGGGTCGCCCATTCTTTAAGACCGACCTGAGCTAAATATTTCAATGCTTTTTCTTCCCGTTCCTTTCTCGGGACTTTTTGGTAATACAAGGGCAACGCCACGTTCTCCATGGCACTCTTGTAGTTGATAAGATTGAAGGATTGAAAGACAAAGCCCAAAAACTTGTTCCGGTACTGGGCCGCCTTCGTCTCGTTCAGGTTTTTGATGGGCACGCCATCGAGAGTGTAGGAACCTTCATCAAGCTCGTCCAGCATCCCTAAAATATTCAATAAGGTAGATTTCCCCGAACCGGAAGAGCCCATGATAGCTACAAGTTCGCCTTCGGCTATACTAAAGTTCAATCCTTTTAAGACGTGAAGGGAATTGGCGCCCATCTTATAGGATTTGTGGAGGTCTTTGATTTCGATCATAGTATAGTATAGTTTTTTGTGGTTCGCCACTTTTACTATTCAGGCGATAAGACCAGTAAGTTCTCTAATTGTTACAAGTTATTCTCTAAATTTTGTGTTAAAAAACTAAATATGAGATTTGACACGTGAGATATTAGATGTTTAATGTTCGGTGCTCCGGTGTTCGGTACTCAGCGCTCTAAAATTCAAGGTTCGACCCAGCCTGGATCAGGTTCAAGGCGAAAAACTATTTTGAACCCTAAGCAGCTACGGAGTAGCGATTAAATCTTAAATCTTTTACTACCGACCGTTATTACGAACTGCAACTGCCAACTTCTACTTGACCGTTAAGAATCATCCCCGTCTTCCTCTTCCTTTTCAATCGCATTCCAGACCTTGACCTTGTCTTCTTCGGTTAGGCCTGATTTTATCTCTACAAATATTCCGTCGCTAATGCCGAGTTCAATATTCTTACGCTCGAACTTTTGTCCGCCGTTCTCGATTTCTACGTAGGGTTTTTTGGTCTCGTCGTCAAATTGGACCAAGGCCTCTTTTATCGCTAGAACACTATCTGCCCTACCTAATATTACAGAGGCATTGGCGCTCAGTCCGGCGCGGATGAATACGGAATCTTGCTTGGTCATTGTACCTTTTACCTCAAATTGAATGGCACCGTTCTCTTCCTTTCCTTTGGGGGCAATATAATCCAACACCGCATCGAAAACCTTGCCTTCCAAGGCACCTATGGTAATTTCAAGGGGCAGGTCTTCCTTGATCTTGCCAACCTCGGATTCGTCAACCTTGCCTTCGAAAATCATTTTTTCCACATCGGCGATGGCGGCTATGGTGGTGCCCTCGTTAAAGGTATTGCTTTCGATGACCTGATTGCCTACCTCGACGGGTACTTCTAGTACCATACCGCTGACCGTAGACCTAATCTGTGTGTTAGCGGAATTTCCAAAACCCTTTGTAGTCCCAGTCTTTACAATATCGTAGTTTTTATTCGCCGCACCATAGGCCTGCTTTGCCTGATCGTAGCTTACCTGTGCCCGTTCTAAATCTACCTGTGAGATTACGCCTTTTTCGAAGAGACCTTTTTGCCGTTGCAAGTTCCGCAGTTGGTCATCGAGAGCAATTTTTGATTCATCAATTGAATTGCGGGCGTCATTCAAAGCGTTCAAGTTGGGTACGACCTTAATACGACAGAGCAGGTCTCCGGATTTCACATAATCGCCTCCTTCAACGAAAATCTCTTCGATTACCCCGGAAATATTCGGTTTGATAAGCACTTCCTCCAAAGGAAGTATACTGCCCGTAGCCACGGTTTTTTTGATAATGTTTTTTTTGGATGGTTTTTCGGTCTCGTAGACTACCGGATCTTCGGCGTTTTTTTGATAGAGGTAGTACATCGCGCCGCCAAAGGTTAGGACGATCAGAATCAGGATGATTCTAGTTATTGATTTTTTCATTTAATTAGTTCTATTTTGTGATTTCTGCGCTTCTGTTACACTTAGCATTAACTTCTGCGGAAATTCTTTTTGATTTATTTATGTTCGTTATCTCAGTTGGTGTTTTTCAGGATTTTCTCATTCCGTTCTCAATGCATCTATAGGTCTTACCTTAATGGCACTTTGGGCGGGAATAAAACCGGCCAACAAACCTGATACAATCAATATGACCAATGCCCCAATGACTACCCCGATACTAACGCTTGGGTTTAGGAACATATCGACAGGGCCGTTCATGTCCAATAATAGATTGATTAAATAGATTACCAAGGCGCCAAAACTAATCCCCGCCATTCCCGAAATCGTGGTTAAAAACACCGATTCCATTAACACTTGCAATTTGATGGACCAGGGATTTTCACCCAAAGCCCGGCGGATGCCGATTTCCTTGGTACGTTCCTTTACGACGATGAGCATGATGTTGCTTACGCCGATGACCCCGGAGAGCAAGACTAATATTCCCACGAAATAAGCGATGAATTTAATGGCCCAGAACAGGCTCTGAACGCGGTTGAACTGTTCATATAAATCAAAATAACCAATCGCGCGATTGTCGTCGGGGTGTACCTTGCGGTTCTTTTTAAGAATTGAGACGACGGTCTCCTTTAAATCGGTAATCGAAGAACCGTCATCGGCTGTAATGGCCATCCAACCGACATCATTGGCCCGGTTGAAAGCTTGGGAAAAGGTAGTAAACGGCACAAAAATCTGTTTTTGGCCCTGTTCGCCGTTGTTACCGTCCAATCTTTTATAGGTGCCAATAACCATAAAGTTGACGCCCTGTATTTTGATATAGGTGCCAATCGGGTCTTCTCCCCTATCGTACAATTCTTTTTTTACCCCGTTTCCGATGATGGCCACTTTTCGTTTCTGCTCGATATCGGATTGGTTAATAAATCGGCCCGAGGTGATGCCCAATGGATCTTGTTTTATTATCTGAGGATAGTCGCCGAAAACGTTATAAGCCCCGGTTTTTATACCGCGAACCACGTTGCTGCCACCACCAAACCCGCCGAGACGGTTTCTGGGGGATACGTAACGCAGGTTGGGCATATTATTTTTAAGAGTCTCGACGTCTTCCAATTTAAACTCAAACTGCCTTCCTTTTGGTAGGCCCTCATAGTCTTTTGAGGTGGCTTGTGTCCAGATAAACATGGTATTGGTCGCAATATCTCCAAAATCGGTCATGATGCCGTTTTGCATCCCTTTTCCGGCAGCTAGTAGGATTAGCAGTATAAAAATTCCCCAGAACACGCCGAAAGCGGTAAGTACTGTCCGGAACCAATTGCCAGTCAGCACTTCCATGATTTCTTTCCAACGGTCTTTGTTAAACATAATTTACTTCGTAAATCAAATTCCTAAAAATTCAAATCCCAAATTCCAAAGGACTCTTACTCATGCTTCAAAATCACTCATCACGTAAGGCATCGATCACATGAATGTTCGCTGCGCGCCAAGCGGGGAAAAACCCGGCAATGGCACCGGCGAATACCAGTACGAAAACGGTCGAGAGGGCCACATTGAAATTTACCGACGGATTGAGCACATAGTCCACTTCGATATGTGGTCCGACCAATTCTAAAAGCCCCATACTGAAAATGAGTCCCGCAAAGCCGGAAATGGCGGTTATGAATACGGATTCGTGGAGTATCATGCCTACAATCGCCCAGGGTTCTGCTCCGAGTGCTTTTCTGATTCCGATTTCACGAGTGCGTTCTTTAACTACGATGAGCATGATATTGCTCACCCCGACCACACCTGCGATTATAGTACAGATGCCTACGAACCAAAAGAACAGTTTCATGTTGTTGGATAAGGTGTAGAACCGTTTGGCCTCTTCCATAGGATTAAATATTCCTACGGCACCTTCATCATCTGGGGCTACGGTGTGGGCGGCATTCAGATATTCACGCAGCCCGTTTTTGAAAGTTATGGATTGCGCGACGGCATCCTCAAAATTCTCCCTGGGCGGCAGCATGTAAATCAAGTTCCCTAAGCGATCGCCTCCATTAAAAATGAGTTGGGCCGTAGTGTAGGGGATAAAAATGCGGTCTTCTTCCTGCTCGCCCGCCCGGTCGGCAAAAACTCCGACAATCTTGAAGGGTACACCACCTATCTTGATGGTTTCACCTATAGGCGTATCTACCTTATCAAAAACATCCTTTTTTATCACTTTTCCGATAACGGCTACCTTATTGCGTCGTTCTTCGTCGAGATAATTCAAAAATCGGCCCTCGTGTATCGCAGCGTTCTCTATGGGCTGAAGTCTTGCAGATGTTCCCAAGACCTGATAGATTAGCGCCTCGTCACCATAAGTCGTGGTCGCGCTATCGATGTAGGCAAATTGGGAAGCATGTTCAATACTTTCTCCCATTTGATCGACAATGGCCTTATAGTCCCGATTGCGATACTGTATCCTCCGACCGGGATTCAAGCCCTTATATTCTTTCGTCGTAACCCCGGCCCAGACCCAAACACTGGTTGAAGCGTCGCTTTCGAACTCCTCGGCAATACCATTACGCATGCCCTGCCCGAAACCCAATAAAATTACAAGAATAAATATACCGGAAGCTACAGAAAGCCCCGTGAGGAAAGTCCGTAATTTATTTTTACGGATGGTATCGAAAATTTCTTGCCACCTTTCGATGTCGAACATGCAGTCGATGATTACCGAACCCGTGAAGAGTTCATTGATTGATGAATACGGCGGGAGCTACCGTATTATAAGAGACTGATTAAAGCAAGACTTGTTACACCCAAAGACCTTAAAAAAATGTTAAATTTCCTGGATAGGCTTCGGCTTCATTTTTTTATACACAAAATAACCCAGTACGGCTATTGCAATATACGGTATGGCCATAAGGTAGACGATACCATTGTTGATGCCTTCGGCCGTGGATGTATTGCCGCTACTTTCGAGTGCGGCCCGACACATGGCGCATTGAGCTTCGGTTACTTCCGGGAAGAAAAATAAAGATATTCCTACAACTATTAAAACAATCCTCTTCATATGATTAATTTACATAATACGGCGAAATCATTAAATAGACCACTACCCCGGAAATCGCCACATACAACCAGATAGGAAAAGTGATCTTGGCCCACTTTCGGTGACTTTTAAAGTTTTTCAGATAGGCAAAGGTGAACGTCTTGAGCACCAAGGGTATTATAATTATGGATAAAATAATATGTGAAACCAAAATAAAAAAATATACATAGCGAATGGCTCCCTCCCCACCGTACGAGGTCGATTCAGCAGTCATGTGGTACGCCATATACATGACCAAAAACAAGACGGACAAACCTATGCAAGTGGTCATCAGATTTTGGTGCAACCGTCGCTTACCATTGAGAATAGCCCATAGTGCGATGACTAGAATAAATGCGGTAAGTGCGTTTATCGAAGCATAGATCGGGGGCAAAAATCCGAGTCGTTCAACGTTCGGTATCTTGACACCGAACAATACCGCGACCACTATGGGCACCACTATCGACACAATGGTAATTAGGGTATTGAACTTTTTTTCTTTCCGCGCAACGCTATCCATTATTCTTCCAACAGTTTTTTAATATCTTTTTTTAGAATTGATATCTCTTCTTTTTCACCATGGTCGTTTTCACCTTCAGCCTCGGTTATGGCCCCTCTATAATATATTATTGGATTACCATAGCCATCGGTCCTCGATCGGATATACCCCTCTTTATCAATCAATGCAAACAATCCGGAGTGCTCGAAGCCCCCCGGGGCATCCGCATTTTTCGCAGCCGAAATATTGAAGCCCTCATTGGCCAATTGATAGATTTTCTCTCTATCACCGGTCATCAAATGCCAATCAAGATTTTCAACGCCATGCTTCTCGGCATAGTTCTTCAAAACCTCTGGGGTATCAAAATCCGGGGTAATCGAGAAAGAGGCGATACCGAAATCGTCGTTCCTTTTAAACTCCTCTTGAAGAGCGACCAGATTTTCGGTCATTATGGGGCATATCGACGGGCATCTTGTAAAGAAAAATTCGACTATGTACACCTTACCAAGATAATCTTTGTCGGATATCGACAAACTATCTTGATTGATCATTTCAAAAGAAGGTACTCTTCGCTTTTCGCCATTGTAGGTTACATAGGCCAATGTGCCGGTTTTGTCGCTAACGGCCATTCTAGAATTTTGTACAATAGTGCCACTTTTTATACGGTCGACTATTGTGGGTATTACAATTATCCCAAAAATTAAAATAATCAAGGATACCCAGATGTATGTGTATTTTTTGTTCATTTCTTTCGATCGGCATTATTCTTTTTCAACGCCATTCGGTATTCGGCCAGAATAATTTTTACATCATCTACCATCTTGTTGTTAAGATCGGCTACCGAGGCGGTATTAAACCCGAATGTATTGTCTTCATTTTCATCGTTCTTTCTGCCCCTTAAACTCATATCCTTATCGATAATGAAAACATATGGGGTCGCCAAATCTTCGTTCAGGGTCAAATCTGTGTTTAATTCTGTAAAAAAACGAGCGATGTCCCCGTCGTCCGCATAGATGAAATGCCATTTTTTGATATCGACCAGATGGCCTAGCTCCTTTTTAAGTTCCGCTATTTCAGACTCGGTTCCCTTTGGGACGATCATCACGAACTGCAGGTCGTTGAACTCAAAAAAACGCTTGTATATTTTTTGGTTGAGATTAAAGGCGTTGCCTTTTTTTTGTTCGATGTCTTTGCCCAAGAATCCGAGAATGGTAATCTTGTTTTTCAAGGATATCGTTTCATCCATATCCGACACATCGCCAATAGCTTCGGTAAGCACCGGGAGTTTTCCGAAATTGGTGACTCCAGAGGCAAAAAACAGATAAGCCACAATGGGAAACACAAATAGAATTACAAGTACAATCGTCTTTTTCATAGTATTTGAACTCGTCTTACAAAAGTAAAAAAGACGGCTTTGAAACCGTCTTAGTATGCTGTTAAATTAAAGGTATGACTAAAAACTCATCTTACTTTTTCTTCGAGCTTATTTATAGCGCTGTGCCCAGTAGAACTCGTTCATCCTTAGAAATTCCATTTAACAAATCCGTCTTTGTATACATTGTAGATGTAATCGGCCTCGAAAAGCAGGATGAATATCAGATAGGCTACGAGAAATACCGGTGTCCATACAGCAGCCCTACGCAGCGAACTTTTCTCGTCACGAAGGTGCATGAAGTCCCAAGCGATATAATACGCTTTTACCAAAGTAAGAATGATAAATATCCAGTTGAGGGATTTCATCCCTAAAATATAGGAATGTGTAAGTGCGTACGGCTTATAAATACCAAGAATTACTTCGATGGCCGTTATTATAGTCAAGAATATAAGCACGCCCCAAATTTTATGAACGTTGCTCTTGAACTTTAAGGTGCCCCTGAAAATTGCCAGTTTATGTTCGTGTGCCATTTGATTAAATGGATTAATTATTAATTACTAATTATTGATTATTCGCTCAACTGATTCCCGCCTACACTTCGACAAAGCTCAGTGACCGCGCGGGAACCACAAATAAATATGTTAAACTAAATAGAAGAACGTAAATACAAATACCCAGACCAAATCTACAAAGTGCCAATATAGTCCTACTTTTTCGACCATTTCGTAATGCCCCCTCCGCTCATAAGTACCCAGTAATACGTTGAAGAAGATAATAATATTGATCAATACCCCGGTAGCTACGTGAAAACCGTGAAAGCCGGTGATAAAGAAAAAGAAATCGGCGAACAAACGGCTTCCATACTCATTATGTATAAGGTTGGCTCCTTCAACCACCTGAACACCATCCTTAATCTTTTCAAGGGACTGCTCTCGGGTAAGCACGGTTTTGTGACCTTCCCGCTCCCCTTCCTGAAGAATGGCCTCGGTACGGATAACAATATTCGGGTTGGCCTTGAGACCCTCGACGACTTCATTATAAGAATAACTGGGCAAATAGGGTTCAGCCTCGAACCATACACCGACGGATCTATCATGCTTCGTTCGTTCGTCAGGAATCGTTTTCGCAAAATCGGCCAGCGCGACCCTTTCGCCCGTTGAGGCATCCTGAAACTGCAATATTCTACCACCTTTCGTCTCTACCGCACCATAATCACCCTTGATAAAAGTGGCCCACTCCCAAGCCTGTGACCCGACAAAAATAGCACCCCCAATAACGGTAAGGAACATATACCAAATAACGGCATTCTGCTTCATTCTATGTCCCGCATCAACCGCCAATACCATGGTTACCGAAGACATAATCAGAATAAAGGTCATAAACGCCACATAGATCATGGGATAATTGCCATGGAAAAAAGGTACGTGGGTGAACACCTCATCCGCGATCGGCCAAGTTTCGACGAACTTGAATCTCGAAAAACCATACGCCGCCAAAAAACCAGAAAAGGTCAAGGAATCCGAAACTAAGAAGAACCACATCATCAACTTGCCATAACTGGCACCCAAAGGCCGGTTGCCACCACCCCAAACGTTTGTTTCTTCCGTTTCCGTTGTTACCGCTGTATCCATAAAGTAAAGTATAGAATGGTTAAAGTTAGCACAAAAATATAGTTTTCTTATTTGAAACGAAAGCCGAATCTTAAAGAACTTGCCTTGTGTTTAACTTTTACCTGTGATTTTCACATTTTGCCCTCTAACTTTGTCTTTTTCTTGAACCATAGCTACGGCTATGCTGCTCAAAAAAACCTTCGTTAGCATACAAAAGCCAAAAATCTCGGTTCCAAACTTTAACACAAGGCAAGTTCAACGAAAAACGGCATTATTTACAATTGAAGCCATTATTAGCCCACAAAATACATAAAGCCCAACAAATAAAGCCAAAGAAAATCTAAAAAGTGCCAAAAAGTTGCCCCCAGGGATAGTCCCAAATATTCTTGAGCGGAGTACTTTTTCTTGATTTGGTTATACAGAACGACCAATAACGAAATGATACCCGCTACCACATGCACAATATGTACCGCAGCAATCAAAAATACATAAGACAATTTAATGCTGCTTGTAGGCCCTGTAAAATAATAGCCCTGCGCCACCATTTCCGAAAAACCCCTGAACTGAAAGACTATAAACGTAATACCTAAGGCCAAGGTTGCCCACAAATAATTGGTACACATTTCCCGTTTGCCTTCCTTTATGGCTTTTTTTGCCAAAATATAAGTAAGACTGCTCAATACGATTATGGCAGTACTGATATAAAAAGATTGCGGTAGTTGCAGGTCACTGGCCCAATCATCGCGGGAGCTACTAACGATATACGCGCTCGTCCAGCCCGCAAAACCCATCACGAGGCTTACGATACCGAACCAAAGCATCATCTTTCTTGCCCTATCGTTTTTTTCTTTGTCCGTGCTTTGTGTTAGATCCATTTCTTTGATAAGTGAACTAGTGAGTTAGTGGGCCTATAAATTTATCAACAACATATACTATTTGCATCAAAGTAATGTAGCTTACGCTGGCAAGCATCAATTTCCTAGCGGTAGTATTGTCTCGTTTTTCATATAGAAGGAAGGCGAATATTAGCATAACCATACCCATGCCGAAAATCAAAATGGCGGCGGGAATGGAAAGCTGTAACCTTCCGGTAATCCCAAAAACGGGAATGATGGAAATTACCAGCATCCAAATGGTATACATGATGATCTGTAGTGCGGTGCCTTTGTCCTTCTTTCCCGTCGGCAGCATTTTGAATCCGCCTTTTTTATAGTCCTTGTGCAGCATCCAACCCAAGGCCCAAAAATGGGGGAACTGCCAGAAGAATTGGATCATAAAAAGGGTGCCGGCCTCAATACCGAAATCACCGGTCGCAGCTACCCAGCCCAGCATAAAGGGAATCGCCCCGGGAAAGGCGCCCACAAATACCGCCAGGGGCGTTTTCGTCTTGAGGGGCGTATAAACACTGGTGTATAAAAAAATGGAGATAGCCCCGAACATGGCCGTTTTGGGGTTGAGGATGTACAGGGCGATCACACCAAGGGCGGTCATGGTGATAGCGATGGTCATGGCCTTGTTAACGGACATACGCCCAGATGGAATCGGACGGTTTTTGGTCCGGTTCATCAAGGCATCCAAATCTTTTTCGATAACTTGGTTATAAGCGTTCGAGGCACCTACCATACAGTAACCTCCAAAAGCTAGAAGTAGTATCGAAACAAAATCTATCTGATAGGCACCCAGAAAATAGCCGGCAAGGGAAGAAAAGACCACACTGACAGCCAGCCTGGCCTTGGTAATCTCTTTAAAATCGGTAAAAGCCAAGGACCAAGTAGAACTTGTCGCCGTGTTGACCGCAGTCTTCATAAGCCTTCTTTTCAGTGTGCAAAGATAACGAGGTACACGATTGTTTGCAATGAATTGCTGGAATTTATTGGGTGGCTGGCTCGGATGCCGGGTGAAGACCGAAGGGGACAGATGTGAGGCCTACTTATGAGAAGACCGGCCGAGGACCAGCGGTTGCAGTTTGTGGCGAAAACTTAGAGACAAAATGAAAATCCCGCCATTCGAAAGAATGCGGGATTTTTTATAAGATATTTTCAAGAGATTCCCGCCATCGCGGGAATGACAAATTATTGTAATTTGAAGGTAATCGGAATACTAAAAGGAACCCTTACTGCCCTACCCCTTTGTTTTCCGGGAGTCATCTTTGGCAGTTTACTGATAATTCTTGCGGCTTCGGCTTCTAAGTTTTTGTCCGGTCCTCGCATTCTTACGTTACCGATGCTACCATCTTTTTGAATGGTGAACATTACTGACACCCTACCTTGAACGCCCATTTCTTGGGCAATTTCAGGATAACGGAAGTTCTTGCTGATATGTTTTTGCATCATTTCCTGAAAGCAGGCCCTTTTATCGGATTCACCCTCACAACCCGGAAAAATAGGCACATCCTCAATAACCGCAAAAGGTACATCGACGTCCTCGACCTCTTCCTCGACTTCGACATCCTCGACTTCGATGATTTCTTCATCTTGGCTGGTCTCGGTAGATTCGATAATAGTTTCTTCTACTTCTTCCTCATCTTGGACAATCTCTATCACTTCGGGAGCAGCAGGGGGCGGTGGGGGCGGAGGGGTCTTGATCTGTTCGGTCATCGGCACCTCTTCCTCAAGGTCGTCGTCAACATTCATCGAAATATCATAATCCTTTACCTCATCGTAGGTTTTCCATTCGAAAGCGGTATACACAACGGCCAAAGTTAAAGCCAGTCCTATTACAAAATACAGTCCGCTATTGCGGCCAACATCTGCTTTCGGATTTTTTTTCGGTTCCATATCCTTTTACATTTTGGTGTCTGCTAATTTAATTAAAATATCTGTTAAAAAGCAATTAATTTTTCCATTTTAATCCTTTCGGCTTAGAAAAGAGCCATTTCATTGCCAATACACCAATGATAGCCCCGCAACTATTCGCCAATGCATCGAATATATCACCCTGTCTATCATCGGTCAAGGTATACTGTAAAAGCTCAATAATTATACCGTAAATTATGGCTCCCGACACCACATATACCAAGGTTTTTGCCAGTGCTGGCTTATCACGCATTGTTTCACGGACAAAGAGCGTTCCCAAAACAGCAGCGCCAAAATAAAAGCTAAAATGGACTACCTTATCGAAGTGGGGGATATTGATATCGGGGGTATCGTCATCGGAAAAAGTGGATAAACTGGCCCAGGTTATTAAAGCCATCCAACCGAAAAACGCAAAAGCATACTTTCTCGTCTTAAGCACCTACCACCTCTTTGTACTCCTCGGCGGACAGCAGGTCGTCGACTTCTGAAATATCGCTGATCTTTATCTTTACCATCCATCCTTCGCCATAAGGATCGGAGTTGACCTTTTCGGGGGCATCTTCCAAGGCTTCGTTGAATTCGATGATCTCGCCGCTCAAGGGCAGAATGAGGTCCGATACAGTCTTGACCGCTTCCACGGTGCCAAAAACTTCATCTTTATCCAAGGTCTCGTCAAGTGTTTCGACCTCTACATAGACAATATCGCCGAGCTCGCCCTGTGCAAAATCGGTGATGCCTACGGTCGCGATCTCGCCGTCTAGTTTGACCCATTCGTGGTCTTTGGTGTATTTTAAATCGGAGGGTAAGTTCATGTCCTGTTTTTTTTGTTAGGGCAAATGTAAAGGATTCCAATTCGATTTTCAAGGAAATTGAATTTTCTTGGTACAATTGCGAGGAGCCCCGCAATTTAATTCCCGAAATTATACCTTAATGTAAACCCGGTATTGATTGTCGTCTGCGGGAAGGCGGTAGATACGGCGAACTGGGAGAACGAGTGGTCGTAGAAGAATAGGGCATTCAAACTTTTGGTCAGCGCGTAATCCGCGGTGAATTTAATGGACAATAGATTTTGGCCGGAAGTAATTTGATTGTTATCGATATCGAGGTTTCTAATGATGGTGATGTTGTCGCGAAGGGTGACGTCGGCCTTTAGGTTCAAATCGCCTTTCAAGCGGGTCTTGTTGCCGCCGATATTGGTTACAAACTTGACATCCTTGAAGCGATAGCCCATGCCTACCGTATATTCCTTACCGTTGATTTCGGTCATCAGGTTGTTGTCAAAACTCAAGGCCAAGGCACGGTTCGATCGCATTTCGGCCAAAATACTGATGGAATTCTTCATTTCAAAATCGACCCGCATCAGAGGATTGAATTCATCGGTCAGTACGACGTTGTTCAAAATTAGATCGGACATCAAATCTCCAGTATCGGGATCAGTGGTCGACAAGCCATCGTTTTGCAATTGCGTTTTCTCCAAATTGGTCTGGAAGGAATTGATGCTATAGGCCGCCCGATACCCGTGACTTACTGAAAAGCGTTGGAATTGCTTCTTGAACCATTTGTTGCGCATCAGGCCGGTGTACTTAATATTCCAATTGGGGATGGGTATCTGCCGGAAAACATCTAGATTTACCCGTTCGGCATCCTGCCCCGTGTAGGCGGCGAAGAAAGCAGGCAATAGTACATCTTGCTGGGTTTTTCCATAGCGCTGTGGAAATCCGTCTTCATCCAAAGTGCCGGGAGACTGCCCTCTGTCTGCCACCAGTCTATTGGCAATGGTTATCCGGTTTTGCTTGAATTCTTCGAAACTGTCGGATGTAAACTCGTCGCTCTTGCCGAAAACGGTACCGATCATCATCGTAGAAATACTGAAATTACCGTAGTCATTGCCTAGCTGAACATTATAGGTATTGTCTTCGGCAATGCTAAAACTTTCTTGATAGCTGTTCGAAAATTGCCGGTCGGCGGTAAGGTCGATAGTCAAATCTTGAATCGGCAAGGCCGTGGCCGTGATATTCAATTGCTTATTCGTGTTCTCGATATATTGCTCGTTGAACTCGTCGAAACTGGTCAACCAACCTTTGCGCGCGGCATCGAAGCGCACATCGGCTTGGCTTCCGAAAACAAACCCGAGGGAAGGCCGCATCGACCCCACAAACCCAACGGATTGGGTATAGCCAGGCAATACCTTTCCATTGCTCTCGCTGTAATTGACATTGAGGCGTTTGACCATGGTCAGCACATCGACGGCCGTGTTGAAAAGGCCACTAGTTTTGTTTTTGACTTTTTCGGTGCCCTCGGCGGGGTTTCCAGCTTTGTCCCTTCGAACAGGTGCGGTGTCTTTTCCGCCGCCTTTCCGCTTTTTAAGGCCGATCAGGTTATAGAATTTGTCCATCGTCAGGTTCGCCGTCAGGTTATGGGTACTGGCGTTCTGTACGGTATTGATATCTTGTTGGGCTACTTCCCGTAGCGCATCTCCGCCGCGCTGCCAGTCGAAATTACTGGTGTAGCTGTATTGGGCGTTGATAAAATTGAGTACGGGTATTTTACTAAATGGGATTTCGTAGTTCAGTTCCAGTTGCTGGGCGTGCCGGTTGGGTTCGCCCAAATCCCAAAAACCGTCCCATAGGCCCAAAGTTTCGTCGATCCGCTGTCGCTCGATGCCTTCGTCATCGGTAAAATCCTCAAAATAATTGCGAACGATATGATTGTTGCTTGCGGTCAGGTTCAGGCGTAGTGATTTGGTCAAAGCGTAGTTCACCGCGTATTGCCAATTGAACAGATAATTACGCTGGCGTAGCGTCGGAAGCTCTAATTTATCGACCCCTTCCTCAACCACATCACGGAAACGCTGTTGGTTGAACTGTCTATCAAAATTGGAGTTTACCGACACCGTTGTCGGCAAAAGGCTTAAATTCAATTCTTTCAGCCACTGCCAGTACGCTCCGGTAAACAGGGAATCGTTTTTGGCGAAGGGAGCCACCTCCAAGGGCTTGAACGCATGGTTGTAAACAAAACCGGTTTTTAAATCCCTATCCTCCAACTTGGCGATCTCAAAATCACGATGGTTGATCTCGTTATAGGAATAGTTAAAGGTAAAGTTCTCGATATCGTAGAAGTTAGCATCGGCCTCTTCGCCCCGATCCTTCCGTACGCCGATAAAATTGATACTCGTTCGCTTGGTATAATCTTCGGCCTGCTCTTTTATTTCATCAGGATTCTGGTTGCTATCGGCATCTTCCGCGGCAGATATACGGTCTTCAAGCTTGAGGTCGTCGTAAACAGGATCAAATTCAGGCGTGATCAATTGCTCGGATATACCATAATTAAAAGGAATTTGGATATTCCATTTCGGAGGAAGCAACTGGCCTACATTAACATTGGTTACCAAATCGTAGGATATCGCATCTTCCCGGGCCCTTTCGTTAGGCATCTGATCAATGGCCCCGAAACCGGAAGTACTTGTACTACCCGTTGCTGAAATATCCGCAAAATCCGCAATATTGGCATCAACGGCAGCGATCGCTGCCCAACCGCCCTCATTATCGAGCCCGGCTAAACGCAGTTCGTTAAACCATACCTCGCCACGAACGGGCAGGTTGGCGACATTCTTCATACCGACCATCGTGCTCCGGATACTTCCCAAAGATGGATTTCCCTTGATGCCGATTCGCAATCTTCCTAACGTGCGCGGCGCAAACTCATCGACGGCAACCACCTCGCCATCAAGCACTTCGAAATAACGGATTTCACTTAGGTCATCACCGGCGATCCAAACGGATTTCACTTTATTCAGATCGGCCAGAATAACTTCCATCTGGTTATTTTCGGGCCAAACGGCTTCCGAAGATCGTGCATTGAATGCGGTGAACTCCAACGGCAATTCCAGTTGGTAGAAATTTTGGGTGAAGTCGGTGCCTATCCTTAGAAAACCTACAATCGGGTTTTCGATATTATAGATATCGCTTTCCAAGGTTTTTTCGGCATGGATAAACATCTTCAGTTTTTCGTACTGCCGCAAATCGATGTTCAGGTTCTTGAAGACCCCGCGGGAATCTTGCGGTTCAAGATTCTCGACGACGAGGGAAAGGGACTGTTCGTTCTGTTGGATGATCGAATTGTTATTGTTCAACTGTTCACGGCGCACGCCAGGGGGTAGCACATAGGGAATCGGGTTGCGGTTCTCGTTCTCTTGGATGTTCACGGCGTTGACATCCAAAGTCGTACCATCATCGGCGGGGTTCGGATCATCTTTGTCGAGAGACTTTACATAGGTTCGCCAATCACCACGTACCAAGTCTAAAGTAGCGAAACGCAGCAGCACTTCGCTATCGAAACCGGTCATATACATACGCATCGTACTAATGGAACGAAAATCGGTGATGCCTCCAACCGCATTGGTGAAATCGCTTAGCGGAATCTTATATTGTATCCAACGGGTACGTACTGTACTGCCATCGGGAATACGAGGTTGCCCGGAATAGACCAAAGAATCGCGAACATCGGTTACATATTTATCGTTGACCGTTGTATTCGGTTTTATGGGGATGCGGTATTCATAATAACTATTGACCGTGTTCATGGTCAGGTCACGGTCGATATCCTCTACATCGGGCAGGGTGGTCGAACCGCGGTTGTCATCACTGACCTGCACCGGGGAATTACCTTGCGGGTTGTTAAAGTTCAGGTAGCGGTTTAAAACATCGCCATCACGCTGTAAAAAATATTCGTAATTGTCCGAAGCCGGATCCGGAACATTTTCGGTGCCGTAGATAGCGCTCTCCGCCGCATCATCGAGTCCATCGAAACCGAGATCTTGTTGTGCCCGGCTGGCCTCATCGACATCAAAGGCGTATACCAAAGCCTGTGTTGCAGGTACCGGCCCCCAAATCGGGTCGGCGGGCTTTGTGCTTCCCTGCCCATTGATAGGCAATCCATTTTCATATTGTTTCAGGCCGTCGGCCAAAATATCTTCGGATACGTTCCCCAAGTTGAATACGAGTTCACCCGGACTTGTCGCCGTACCTTCCAAATATGGGTCCATTACCCAGAACTGAACGAACTCTACGTTCGCCTGCTCGAAGTTGGTACTGCTCAACGATCGCATGATCCCCGCCCATTTTTGGTCGTTGGTCACGGTATTAAAATTACCGTTTGCATTATAAGGCCCTTTTAAATTCGGATAATAGGCCAAATCAAGCGTGGTCTGTTGTCGGGTCTGGCCCTGGGCCACCTCGACTTTCGGAAACACCTCATCGATGAATATCCTTCGGGTAGCATTGGTCGAAATATCGCTGTCGCTGATACTGGATGGTCTCTGATTGGAATAAAAAACGGGGTCGATGGTGTACCAAGCCAATTTGGCCCTTTGGAAGCCCGTCTCAAGACCCTTTTGAGTGGGACTGTCTAAGAACTCCAAGGGGGTACTGGCCATGGCCCATCCCAAGGAAGAGCGGATATCGATCAAGGCCTGGGCCCCTTCGAAATCATCAAGATAGGTGGTCGTCTCCCCTTGAAAATCCGCATTTTTCGGGGAACCGGGCTCTAAAAAAGCCACTTCCGCACGCACAGATAAGTTCGAGGGCACGTCGGTATCGATATTCGGCAGCTTGTTGACCATTCGGGTCAGAAAAGGGACTTCCGTCGAAAAGTTCCCGTTCATTCCGAAAACCGTATTGTTCACAGGCTCGACCCCGAAATTGGATTTTTGGGTGAGGGGCCGTTCGTTCAAATTCAACAAAGTGGCGCCCAGCACAAAATTCTTGTTAAACTGGTGCTCGACGTTGACCCCCGTAAACCGTCGGGTCTGCTGGCCAAAAACAGCATTATTTTCTACGGATATGTTGATGGGCGTATTGGAAGCTTCCAAACTAGGGTCCAAGATCTGTACTGTACCCGCCTGATAGTTGACGGTATAATCGATACCTTCCTGCAATTGTCGACCGCCCGCCGTTACGCGCACAGAACCCCTCGGCACGTTGAAAGCACCGATGGGAATACCGTTGCTTCCCTCGGATTTGTACCTTCCTTTTAATAAAAATTTGTTTTTTTCCGGATCTTGCAGCGCGGCTGATTTGGTCAGCTCGTACATGTCGCGGAAAACGTATTTTTCCTGATTTTCATTATAGCCCTGTCCGTTCGCAACGTTGTAATCACCTCCACCGAGACGGTCGAAAAGATATTCACCGAAAGGCTCGACCTTGGTGAAAATGATCTGTCCGTTTTGGGTATCGACGGTAATACCGGGGATGAAATCGAAAAATCCGTCCCCTCCGGGCTGTATATCGTTGTAGGCATTTAATCGATCAAAATTGAAAACTTCCAAAAGGATGCGTTCTTCCAAGGGTTTACCACCATCGTTCTGTTCGGGAAAAGCGGTTACGGGCGTGATATAGTTTCTAGGCGTCGGATTGCTGTAGAGAATGTTCATCTTGAAATCCTCTTGGCTCAACTGAAAGGCTCCCGTAGCGTATATATTTTTCATCATCAGGTCCCAGATCGGATCTGAAACGTTGGTGATGTTACTCTTAAGGAGTTTCAAAACCAAGGTATTGTTGTTGATTATCGGATTATCCAAACCACCCCCGGTCACGGTGGTGGCGTCGATCCCGCCATTGGCGAATTCCCCTACCTGATAGACCTTGCCGTTATACGTATACTGAAAGGCCACGGCAAGCACCTCGTCGTTGCTCAAGCGTTGGTTGAGGGAAACATAACCCAATTGGGAGTTAAAAGTAAAGTCCCTGCCCTGCTCCATCTTCCGTGCATTTTCCAGATAGGCGTAATCGAAGCCTTGGTTGGGCTGGTATCCTGGGATATTAAAACCTTGTTGTATCGTAGATACATCGCGAATACTTTCTGTGAGTACGCCCCCTTGCCCGATAGCAGCGGGATTATAGCCGTTGGCATTGTTTCTAGGCAGGGCGTTCGGCTGCCCCGTATTGGCGATAAAGAAGCTGGCGGGGGCATTAGTACCGATTCTCGTTCGGTTCTCTTCCCCAGCGAGCAAAGGATCGTATTCCCCTAAATCTTGTATCCCTACAATATTACGTACGTTCAGGGTCTGCTGGCTGCGGTTGGTGACCCAAACTTCAAGACGGGTAATCTGTACCTGACTTCGGATGTAGGGATAATTGACAAGGGCATCGTCATAATTGTCCCTAAAATATTGGGCGATAAAAAAGTGTTTGTCCTCATCATAATCCAAGGCCGTTACCGAAAAGTCGTTGATGGTGCCGCCACCTTGAGCCACGACCGTATTGCTCTGGGATTGCTGCTCGGAAAAGACTGCCGTTACTTCGGTCTTACCGAACTGTAACTGTGTCTTCACCCCGAAGAGGCTCTGTGCGCCCGTGATCAAAGAACTGTTCAACGGCATGTTTACGTTACCTACTTCGATGGATTGGATGATATCGTCTTCAGTTGGCGTGTAATCCAGTTTTACGATGTTCTGAAAATCAAAGGTCGCCTCGGTATCGTAATTCGCGGTTACCTGAAGGCGTTCGCCAATCTTTCCCAACATGCTCAGGCTAATACGCTGATCAAAATCGAAGGACGTATTCGTACGGTTTCTGGGGGATAGCGCGGGATTGTCATTTTTCTGCCAGATAACGCCCAAGTCCATCGCCACCGAACCCTGTGGAATCACTTCAATGGCATTGCCTCCAAAAATGGATGAAAACCAGTCTTTGTTCACATAGAAATTGGGAAGCAGATTTTTTCGAGCTTCCTCGCTGCCTTCCTTTTTACCGGAATAAGCATCCGATTTTTCCTTGAAATAGCCCTTTATGCCTTCTTGGCGGACCAATTCGTAATACTGTTCAGGAGTTAGAATGATGGGATATCCTATATCAAAATCGCCTACTTTTTCAGAGTAAACGTACATATCGAGTTTAGGATCGTAATTGTATTTGGAAACGATGCTTTCGGGATTGTTCATCTGGAGTCTTCCCAATGAAAACCCGGTCTTTACGGAGTCGACCTGTTGCGCGCCCTCTTCCTCTTCATCCGTCTCTTGTGCCAGGGAAACCCCGGTTATCATGACGAAAAATAGGAATAGGAACGATAGCTTAAATGAAGATTTAAGAAATGGTTTGGCCCCTGTTTTCAAACTCGTTACAAATTTTTGAGCGCGAGTTTAATGATGTTCTCCACGCTTAACGAAGAATCTTGGCGGAGTACTTTGTCCACTACCTTTTCGGCAGATCGTCGAGCAAAGCCAAGAACCTCTAATGCTGATAACGCTTCTTCTTTATTTGTAT
>RCMY010000443.1_pt1 | contig 38814 bp, 30 predicted proteins | sample 2041341 | NCBI WGS metagenome assembly RCMY01 (sample SAMN09708234, study PRJNA481090) | Marine sediment metagenome, whole genome shotgun sequencing project. | reverse complement strand
CCAATTGGCACGTTCTTGGCAGTTTGCTTTTTCAGCGTTGTCGATAGATATCGATTGCGTGCTTCAAGTTGGCCTTTCTCCCGCTCGGCAATCACGAGATTACGTTCCAGCGTCTGGGCTTTGCCGATACGCTCGATGATCACGGGAATAAGCGTCAAAAAGTTATTTTCGATGTCCTTCACAACGTAATCCCGCGCGCCCGCCTTCATCGCCGCGACCGCCAGGGCTTCACTGCCGACACCCGTCAACATGATGCAGGGCAATTCAGGGTGTTCAGCTATTACGCTCTTCATCAGCTCCAGGCCAGTGCCATCGGGCAGATCGTGATCGCACAGCATTACGTCTGGCGTCGCGCTAATCAGGGCTTGCCGGGCGGCTGCAACCCCGCTCGCGATGGAGACCGAATGCTTGTGGTTGCGCAGATGCCTGCTCAAGAGATGACCGAGCCCGGGATCATCTTCCACATAGAGAATATTCATGTTTTACCGGCCAATGTAATGATCATCCCGACAGCTCCCGTCAAATCGCTGAACCAGTGTCGCATTGCGATCAACCCAAGCGGCCCGGGGTGTGCTTGTCGCTAACTGTCTGCCTGGCCTGGTGCCATCCTGATCACCAGGTTACGAATCTCGGTCATGTCTTCCATGGCAAAAATAATTCCTTCTCTACCCAGTCCCGAATCCTTCACGCCACCATACGGCATATTGTCAACGCGATAAGAGGGCACATCGCCTACGACGACTCCGCCCACTTCGAGCACATCCCAGGCTTTTTGCACGTTATAGAAATCGCGGGTAAAAACGCCGGCTTGCAAACCAAACTTTGAATCATTGACTTCCGCGAGCGCGGCGTCGAAACTGCTGAATTTAGACAGTATGGCCACCGGACCGAAAGCTTCTTCGGTATAGAGCTTCGCTGTATTGCTAACGCCTTCTAACAGACTGGCATCCAGCATGGTGCCGTTGCGCTCGCCACCGCACAGCAAGGTTGCGCCCTCTGCAAGCGCTGCGTTAATCCAGCCGTGTAAGCGTGTCGCCTCGGCTTCTGAAATCATCGGCCCGATAAAGGTCGACTCTTGCTTGGGGTCGCCGGCGACTAATGCGCGCGTACGCTCTACCAGCATATCGCGCAGTTCGTTGTAGACCGATTCATGGATGATGATTCGCTGCACGCCAATGCAGGACTGACCCGATTGGTAAAATGCGCCAAAAATAATGCGCTCCGCGGCATCGTCCAGATTCGTGTCTGAATCAACAATAACCGCTGCATTGCCGCCCAGCTCCAGTACCACTTTCTTTTTGCCGGCTTTTGCTTTCAGACTCCAGCCAACGTCCGGCGAGCCCGTGAACGACAGTAGCTTGAGCCTGTCATCTACTGTAAATAATTCGGCACCATCGCGTGAACAGGGCAGAATTGAAAATGCGCCTGTCGGCAGATCAGTCTCCGCCAGGATCTCACCTATAATAAGCGCTCCCAGTGGGGTACGCGAAGCCGGTTTCATCACAAACGGGCAACCTACGGCGAGAGCGGGTGCGATTTTGTGCGCAGCTAAATTGAGCGGGAAGTTGAAGGGAGATATGAAAGAACAGGGACCGATCGGTACACGCTTCCACATGCCGCGGTAACCCTTCGCGCGGGGCGATATGTCCAGGGTTTGCAGCTCTCCCTTGACACGAGTGGCTTCTTCCGCGGCTATTCTGAAGGTATCGATCAATCGCGTCACCTCTCCCTCTGCGTCCCTGATCGGCTTGCCCGCCTCTACGCACAGTGAATAAGCAAGCTCGTCAAAGCGCTGCTCGAAGCGATCAACGCAGTGCTGCAAAACAGCTTTGCGTTCATAGGTTGGCATATTCGCCAAAGGCGTGGCGGCTTCCACGGCGGCGGCGATGCCCTTGTCAATTGCCGCGCTATCGGCCAGGGCGACCCGGGTAGCAAGCTCACCGGAAAATTTGTCGGTGACTTCAAGGTCGGTATTGGCAAACACGGCTTCGTTAGCCAAATAATATGGGTAAGATGCAGCGAGACTGGTCATGCGGAATCTCCGTTCGGGTTGTTAGATTGCAGCGCTCAGGCGCTTGATATCGTGATTCAATATTTGGTCATTCTCCGAGTAATCTACCGGGCAATCGATCACATGCACGCCATCGGTTTGTAAACAAATCTGTAGAATACCTGCCAAATCTTCCGTTCGGTCGATGCGATGGCCCTGGGCGCCGTAGCTTTCGGCGTATTTCACGAAGTCCGGGTTGCCGTACTGCAGGCCAAAATCCTCAAACCCCATGTTAGTCTGTTTCCAGCGGATCATGCCGTAAGCGCCGTCATCCAGAATCACAACCACCAAATTCATCTTCAGGCGAACGGCCGTTTCCAGTTCCTGGCTGTTCATCATGAAGCCACCGTCGCCACAAATTGCCATGATTTTACGCTCCTTGTGCACCAGCCGTGCGGCCATGGCCGATGGCAGACCGGCGCCCATGGAAGCTAATGCGTTGTCCAGCAACACGGTATTTTCCTGGTATGCGCGGTAATTGCGAGCAAACCAGATTTTATAAACGCCGTTATCGAGGCAAATAATACCGTCGTCGGGCATGGCCTTTCGCACTTCCGCAACCAGACGCTGTGGATACACCGGGAAGCGAGGATCCTCGCTGCCCTCAAGAATGTGTGCGTCATGTGCCTGCCTGGCGCGTTGCATCATGCTGAAATCCCAGTGCGGTTGTACTTCAAGCGCCGCGTCGATTTGCCAGATGGCATTGGCGATATCACCGATGACTTCAATCTGTGGAAAATATACCTGATCAACTTCGGCAGACTTGAACGAGACATGAATCACCTCAGCACCAGCCGGATGCATAAAAAAAGGTGGTTTTTCAATGACGTCATGGCCAACATTGATGATCAAATCCGCGGCTTCAATGGCGCGGTGAACAAAGTCACCGGCCGACAGTGCGGCGTTGCCCATAAATAGCGGGTGGCGCTCGTCTACTACCCCTTTGCCCAGCTGCGTGGTAACGAAGGGTATGGCTTTCTGGTCGACTAGTTGGGTGAGCATTTTGCTTGTGATTTTTCGATTGGCCCCTGCGCCTATGACAATGATCGGCGACTTCGCGGTTGCCATCCGTTCAACGGCTGCTGCAATCGATTTATACTCAGGTATCGGCCTGCGGTGTTGCGAGGCCGGGATAGGTAGTGCATTGGTTTGCTCTGCTGCGATGTCCTCCGGCAACTCAAGATGCACCGCGCCAGGCTTTTCTTCTTCAGCCAGCCTGACCGCCTCTCGAACCTTACCGGGAATATTGTCACCGGCAACAATCTGATGGGTAAATTTAGTGATCGGTCCCATCAGATCAACCACATCAAGAATCTGGAAGCGGCCTTGCTTGGATTTTTTAATAGGCTTCTGACCCGTAATCATCAGCATTGGCATGCCACCCAATTGCGCATACGCCGCGGCGGTCACTAAGTTGGTGGCGCCCGGTCCCAACGTTGACAGGCATACGCCGACCTTGCCGGTAAAACGGCCATAGGTTGCCGCCATAAATCCCGCTGCCTGTTCATGGCGGGTCAGAATCAGCTTAATACTCTCCGAGCGGGACAAGCTGTCCAGAAAGTCCAGGTTCTCTTCGCCTGGTATGCCGAAGATATACTCCACGCCCTCTGCTTCGAGGGCACGGATAAAAAGATCGGATGCCTTGTTCATATCGTATGTTCCTTTTTGTGTAGCGCGTTAGCAGGCTGACTCTCTGTAAAACTTGAAAGTAATATCTCGCAAAGCTTCATATCCAGCATACTCTGATAGCATGAATGTAGCCTATTCAGGCTATATTTCCCGGCCCTTGTATTGCTGAATCAGCGGACCAGCCGTTAAACCCTGCACCAGCAGAGAAAATAAAACAACGCCGCACACCTTCGATTTAACGGTCTCTTTGTTGTCCCTTACGAACGACGGTTTACCGCGTCAATTTTTAGTAATCGATCTATCGAAAGCAGTCCTGGGCCGCGCGCGAAGATAACAAATAAGCTAATAGCCCACCATGAGGCCGGGTTAATCCAATGGTCCCATGTCGGGAATATCGCAAATTGGATAAACAGCGTCATGCCCAACAGGCCTAAAGCGGCAAAACGCGTGAAAAAGCCGAAGATAAGCAATATAGGAAGCACCACTTCCATAGTTCCGGCCATAACGGCAAGTGCTTTAATCAATGTTATCACCGGTGCGCCATCGGCATAGTCGAGCGTAGCCGGGTCACACAATAGTAACGCACCGGGTCTGACCGGATCGGGGCAGAAAAATTCGTACATGAAAAGGTCGTATTTTTCTGTGTTGAACGTCAGAAAGCCGTCCCACTTGGTGAGGCCGGAATTGAGAAACACCTTTGCCACGGTAAAGCGTAACAAGAATATCGCCAACGGCTCGATAAACTTGTTCAATGACTGGCCCAATTGCCAGTACAGATCGCGAAGCTTATTTATACTATTCATTTTTGAGTCCTTTGCTAATATCAGAGCGGCCTAATCAGTTTGAATCCAGTTCGAGCAGGCCATTTTGCAAACAGGCCGCAAACGTCTCGCTTATATCAAAGCCGGGATCGTTTTTTAATGCGACTTCGATCGCATCGTTCAAGCGGCTGCCAGGCGGTTTTAACCGCTGCATAAAGTCTTCCTCGGGCGCCGATAATTCACGGGCCTGAACACCACCCTGCCAACGCCAGAACATCACGTTCCCGGGTATCGCGGCTACGCTGAACTGTTGCTTCATTTCAGACCCGGTTTTTAGCGCAACCCAAAGATCGAACACCTGGTATTCGGTTACACACAACTGCACACTGGGGTTAAGCCGTAGTGTCTCCATGGCAATGTCTTTGCCTTGTTCGGCGAGTATCCGAACCTGTTCCGGGTCGAGTACTGCTTGACTATTGGCACTCATCAAGCTCTGCAACCAGGCGTTGTCGAGATTGACAATATCGGCAGTCGCGGCGGGCATAGCCTGCCACTTTTCGGGGTTGTGCTCAGGCAATTGACGCACCAGGGCACCAAATTGTGCACCATATCCCACTAAGGTACCTTGCTGCGGTGGAAACCGGGCAACATAGGCCCGCGCGGCTTGTTTGAAATAATCATCACCCAGAAACTTAACGCAGACAGGAAAGTTGGCTATCAGCGCGTCGATGCACGCCTTATAAAAACCGTTTCGATACACGGCCAGAAGTGCATATTGCGATGGGTCTTCACAGAATGAGGTCAACGGGTCGGCGTTGCCGGTTTCAAGATAGAGTGCAAACGCGTTGATATAGTTTTGCAACATCACTGCGTGCCTGCCGGTTGCAGGGTCTGACTGTTTAGCAAATACTGCTGTGCCTGGCGTTGCTCCCTGACTAACTCGGTAAAGGCCGGGATATTCGCGTCGCGTTCAACGAGCAACGGCGTGTGACCAAATCGTTGCAGCGCCACTTCCAACAGTTGCCAGACCGGCGCGGCAACTTCGGCTGCATGGCTGTCGATCAGGATTTTCTGACCGAAATTGGGGTCGGGGTCGTGTCCGGCAATATGAATTTCGCCGACCAGCGCTGCCGGTATGCGTGCCAGGTAAGCCAGCGCGTCGATACCGGTATTGTGGCTGCTGAGATACAGATTATTAACGTCGATCAGCAATCCGCAACCGGCACGCTGCGCGGCTTCAACCAGAAATTCAGGTTCATCCATTTCGCTTTTTAAGGTGAGATAATTGCTGGGGTTTTCAATCAAAATCTGGCGGCCGATGCCAGTCTGATAGCGATCAATTCCGTCTACCAGTTGCTGTAGTGCGCTGTGTGTGCGCGGCAGCGGCAGCAAATCGGCGAAATAGGTTTGCGCAGTGCGCGACCATACCGCGTGTTCGGAAACCAATGCTGGCTGGAACTCCTCGACTAACGCTTTCACTTGTTGCAGGTGCTCGGCATCGGGCATGCCGGCAGAACCTAACGATGCACCAACGCCGTGGAAACTCAGCGGGTAGTGCTCGTGAATGGCATGCAGATAATCCAGTCGTGGGCCGCCCGCTACAAAGTAGTTCTCGGTATGCACCTCGAACCACAGTTTATTCTCCGCTGGGGACAACGGGTCAGTTTGTGCAAGCGCTAAGACGTCCTGATAATGCTCAGCCTTTAAACTCACGCCCGCACCCAGATGATTTATGCTATTCATTACATGCGTATAGGTGACGTGTCGCTAACCCGTCTCTTCCGTCCTTAGACGGGAGCTGCGGACTAGCGCACGCCACCTTCCTCACACTAACTGTCTTCGCTAAACGATGTGGCAGCGCGGAGCCTAGGCTGTAGGCTCCAGCGAACCTTTGCCCTCCGGTGTAACGATGAATTCGCAGCTGCCTTTAGGCGCGTATGTCCAGGAATTACCCTGGAAGTCGGTAGTAGATGTACCCTCGCAGCTCGTGCCCGCACCGGCCTTACAGTCATTCTCACCTTTCAGGGCAATGCCGTAGCACTTGTCTTTACGGCCTTTTACTTTCGCGCCGTCCAGCCAGCTCTGCAGGCTCTGTTGAACTTTTTCTGGTGCGCCTTCGGCAACTGAGAGCTGGGCATTAGCGCCAGCCAGCGCAGCGGTGCTGAACGCAACGGTAGCAGCGGTGGCCAGCAAAGTTTTAGTAATCGTCGTTTGGTTGGACATGGTTTTCTCCTATCGATTAAAAGTAATGTGTCGCAGTTAGCGTTCTGCAAATAGCTTGCCAAACCTGCAACGATGTTCACGCCTTAAGGTTTTCGGTTGCGTGAACACAACAGATGCTCCTATGAGGATGGCCTGCCTACGCATCTTACATGATTCAGCTCATTGCCTTCCAACGGTCCATTTTCATTGACTCTTCAGTATTTTCCCAGCGCTCTCGGCAGCACTGAAAGAGCCTGCTCTCGTGTGCTCGTGGCGGACATGATGGGGCAGGGAAGTGGTCTGTGTACTTGCCGGCGATCGCTGAGTACCTGGTAAAGTTCAGTCTGACTGCGGCCAAAACTCGTCACTCTATTTGGTGAAATCACGACATATCGCGTTCTGCTCAACACAGCTTAGCGTTGCAGGAACGTAACACCTATGCAAGGGCTCTCTTTGGGACAGCTTGGCATGTTTCTCGCATCGCCTTGAAAAGTGCTTAACCTCCGCGCACATATTTATCTGCAATACTGGTCGAGAGCATCTTGATCCAGACTGCCCACAAAGGATTATTCAATGCGAGTTCAACTTCTGTTAGCAAAAAGATACGCAGGCCTTGTTGTCACTCTACTGATAAGTTTGGCTTGGACAGGTAGCGCTATGGCGCAACAGAATCCCGCCATTCAAGGTTATAGCCCGGTATCCTATTTCACCAAACACATCGCTGAACACGGCAGCGCGGATCATCAGTATCAGTATAAAGACAAGCTTTATTATTTTACCTCGCAGGAACAGATAAAATTGTTTGCAGCGCAACCGGAAAAATACCTGCCCCGCTACGGTGCTTACTGCCCCTACAGCCTCACATTAGGCAGGCATGTCGCCATTGACCCCACCAATTTCAAGATCGTAGGCGGTTCCCTGCTGTTGTTTCATCGCAGTGATGAGATGGATGCGCTACAAGAGTGGAATAGCAAAAAAAATGAAAAAAAGTTGTTAAAGGAAGCAGACGATCAATTCATTTTGTTGCGTTTCTAACGCGGCGAACCGAAGCGTGCGGTGAATCGGCCCGGGTGAAACCATTCGATTTGAATAACTTTGAACATCGAAGTAGCACAAGCGTTGCATTCCGCGCTGCGCTATTGCCGTGGTGAGGGGAGTTAAATGGCTGTCATCGTAACGACTCAGCCTCGGCTGTCATCGTTGTTGGCGGGTGGTTGGTAGTCGTCTTCGGGCTCGGTTCCTGCGCCTTTAGCATAGGCATGGGCGATATCGCGCAATGTATCCATCTGTTGGCCAAAGTTGCGGCATCCAGAACACATCATCACGTGCATTTTTAGCGCCGTCCGATCCTTCAGTGATAGTTTGCGCTCCTGGGCGTCGGACATTAAGCGTGTGGCTTGTTGGCAGTTCATCATAATTTTTCACCTGCAAGAAACCAGCGATTTTCAAGGCATTCGCGTAAACGCAGTCGCGCGCGATACAGCATGACGTGCAGATTGCTGGTCGTAATGTTGAGTATTTCGCAAATTTCGCGGCTTTCGAATTCGACAAGTTCCCGCATCATAAACAAGCGCGCCTGACTTTCAGGCAGGCCACCCAGACAGGCCTCGAAGACCCGCCAGAAATCATTATTTTTGACCGACTCTGCAGGCTGTGACCATGCGGTGGGGCGCTCATCCACTTGCCAGAATCCCTTGGTGTCGAACAACATATCGAGATTTTCATCGTCCTCGCCGTCGCGTAACAGGCGGCTGGCTTCCACCAAACGTTGGCGCTGCCGGAGAATATCGGCGATCTTGTTCTTTAGAATGGCGAACACCCAAGTCTTGAGAGCGGACCTTCGACCGAAAGAGCCTGCATTTTTCAAAGCACCGACCAATGCCTCCTGTACCGCATCCTCAGCCAGGGGTTCATCTCTCAACTGCAGTATCGCGAATTTAAGCATCTGCACGCGCAGTTCCTTGAGGAAAACCGGGTCAGCGAGACTGGAAGCGCCCGGTTCATCGCATGCGATGTCTTCATCATTCTCATTGTTCATTCATGCTGGTTCCGTTCTATTACATTCCTGGCAGCACTACGCGAGGTCACGCAGCAAGGCACGCTGACGTTGTGAGATCTTGCAGACGGTGCTTTTTGTCCACCAGGCTTCGCGTCGCTAATACAATCCGGTCTCGTCGCTATTGGTCGACCGAGTAAAGACATTCTTACACTCAAAGTCAGAAAAGTCCTGGCGCAATGGTAAAAAGATCAAGGACATTTTCGGTCAAGTGCGCCCGCTGGTTTAGAAGGGAGGTTTGTTAACGCCCCCGCCTGCTGGCGGGTTTGTGGCCGCGGGCAACTTCTCCCGAGCGCTGGCCATCTCGATGGCCAGGTCTTGTCTTGTGTGGTTTTCTCGCTCTGGCCGGGCGCTGGTTCAAGCGCGATTCCGGCAAATTATGTACTGGCTCAAATCCATCAACCGTCTTGCGCGGCAACAGCTCTTGAATCACACGCTCAATATCCGATAATTGCTTAAACTCATCGGCACAAACAAGCGATATAGCCTGGCCACTTGAACCCGCCCGACCGGTGCGGCCAATACGGTGTACATAATCTTCTGGCACGTTGGGCAGATCGAAATTAACCACCTGCGGTAGCTGGTCAATATCCAGCCCGCGAGCGGCGATATCGGTAGCCACTAATACGCGAATCAAACCGTTTTTGAAATCGGCCAACGCTTTGGTGCGCGCACCCTGGCTTTTGTTGCCATGAATTGCTGCGGCATTGATATCGTTGCTTTCCAGATGCTTAGTTAGGCGATTGGCACCATGCTTGGTGCGACTGAACACCAGCACCTGTTGCCAGTCATTTTCGTGGATTAAATGGGATAACAGCGCCGATTTTTTGCTTTTGTCTACCGGACAAATCCAGTGCTCTACCGATTCCACAGTGGTGTTGCGCGGGCTGACCGAAATTTCTACCGGATCGTTGACCATGCCTTTGGCAAGCCGACGGATATCCTCGGAAAAGGTCGCGGAAAACATCAGATTCTGCCGCTGTTTGGGCAGCAAACCCAGTATTTTGCGAATGTCGTGTATAAAGCCCATGTCCAGCATGCGGTCGGCTTCATCCAGCACTAACACTTCCAGTTGTTTAAACTTCACCGCGCGTTGGTTATACAGGTCAAGCAAGCGCCCCGGCGTTGCCACCAGCACATCAACGCCCTGGCGCAGTTTCATCATTTGCGGGTTAATTTTTACACCACCAAATACCACGGCGGAACGCAGCGGCAGATGCGTGCCATAAGTCGCCACACTTTGGGCAACCTGGGCTGCTAGTTCGCGGGTTGGTGTTAGTATCAAGGCGCGCACCTGGTTGGCCTGCGCGCGCTCGCCCTGTGCCAGCAGGTGCAAAATGGGCAGGGTAAAGCCAGCGGTTTTGCCGGTGCCGGTCTGCGCGGCCGCCATGACATCCTTGCCGGCAATCACGGCCGGTATCGATTGGGTCTGAATGGGGGTGGGGGTTGTGTAACCTTGCTCGGTTACGGCTTTAAGAATAGGATCTGACAGGCCCAGGGAGGCAAAACTCATACAATCTTCTCGGGTAATAATATTTTTTTGGCGTGAACCGGCTAAGCGGCCGGCGTGCAGCTTACAGGAACTTATCGTTTGGCGCTATTTTTCCAGTAGCCTTGGGCTTTTTAGCTGCTGCTGCCGAAATAGCAGTAAAATGGTGTAGTGACTTCTTTATCGCATCCAATCAGTTGAGCAACATACGTGGCCAGCATGAACTCTTTTGCTTTTAACACGTGCCGATCAATTATCAATGAGCTCGGCGCGTTGCAGCGCATTGGTGAAATATGTCGGCAACAGCATATTTCGCGGCCTTTAATCGTCACAGATCCTGACATTGTGCAGCTTGGGATGCTGGCTCAATTAGCCACCGCACTGGCGAGCACCGACATGCCGGTTTCCAGTTTTACGCGGGTAGTGGCCGATCCCCCTGAAGCGGTTATTCTCGAAGCGCTGGCCCAGGCTAAAGCCGACCAGGTAGACGGCGTAATCGGTTTTGGTGGTGGCAGTTCGATGGATACCGCCAAACTGGTCGCCCTTATGGCCAGGTCAGGTGAGACGCTACAGGAAATTTACGGCGTGGAGCAGGCAAAAGGGCAGCGCTTACCGCTTATTCTGATTCCAACCACGGCCGGCACCGGCTCAGAAGTCACCGCGGTGGCGATTGTCACTACTGGCGCAACCACCAAAATGGGTGTGGTAGCACCGCAGCTCTATCCCGACGTGGCCGTACTCGACGCCAACCTGACTCTCGGCTTACCGCCGGCGATTACCGCCATGACCGGCGTCGACGCGATGGTACATGCCATTGAAGCCTACACAAGCTTGATTAAAAAAAACCCTTACTCCGATATGCTGGCCCGTGAAGCACTCAAGCTGATAGCAGCAAATATAGAAACCGCGACCCACACCGGTACCGTGGTCGAGGCACGCCAGGCAATGCTGTTAGGCGCGTGCCTGGCAGGGCAGGCGTTTGCAAATGCGCCTGTCGCCGCTGTACACGCCCTCGCATACCCCCTCGGCGGCCACTATCATATTGCACACGGCCTGAGCAATTCGCTGGTATTACCCTCGGTATTGGAATTTAACGCCAGCCACGCGCAAGCGCTGTATGCGGAACTGGCGGAAATAGTTATTCCACCGAAAGAATTGGCTGCATCCGATGGCCGGCGCTGCGAGCAATTTATCGCCTATTTTAAAAAGCTGATCAGTAACCTGAAGCTTCCCGCCACCCTGGCAGAAGCCAAGGTGCCGGAAGCCGACTTGCCTATGTTGGCAGCGGCTGCGATGCAACAACAGCGCTTGCTGGTCAACAACCCGCGACCGGTCAGCGAAGCAAACGCGCTGGCGATTTATCGTGCTGCGTATTAAACCCCTGGAGAAATTCAATCATGTCATCAGAAGATGTCGCATCGCTTGATCCAATACACAGAGAAAATTATCGCTGGTTTATGCCAATCACCACCCGTTGGATGGACAACGACGTGTACGGCCATATTAACAACGTTCACTATTATTCCTACTTTGATACGGTCGCTAATACCTACTTGATACGCGAGGGCGGGCTGAATATAAACAGCAGCGAAGACATTGGCTATATCGTCCACTCACAGTGTTCGTATCTATCGGCGCTCGCCTTTCCCGACGCCATCGAAGGCGGTTTTCGCGTCAACCGCCTTGGCAATAGCTCGGTTGAATATGGTATCGGCATATTCAAAGAGGGCGCAGACAACGCCGCCGCCCACGGTACGTTTACCCATGTGTTTGTTAACCGCAACACCGAGCGCCCGGTTGCTATCAGTGGGCGTATGCTGAAGGCGCTTGGCGGCGCCCAGGTAGAATAATCGTAAGTCGGAACAACCAGCCATAAAGTCGTGCTACATTTTCCGCATTACAAAGCAAAAGACTTATGAGTTCGCGCTGAAACAACAGCTGAAGCAACAACAGGCAGCTATTTCTTAATCTGCCCATCCAGCATCTTGTCGGTTTTCTCGCTGTACGGCGGCGACATGCCCGCGACTTTGGTGATGTTGACGAAGCCGTCTTTATACACACTTCGCGCATGGCTGAAGGTGCGGAAGCCGTCAAAGCCGTGGTAGTGGCCGATGCCGCTGCCGCCGACACCGCCAAACGGCAGGTCGTCGCAGGAGAAATGGAACATCACGTTGTTGATTGTGACGCCTCCAGAGATGGTGTTATTCAGCACTGTTTGCTGTTCTTCGATGTCGGTGCCAAAATAGTATAAAGCCAGCGGCCGCGGGCGGGCGTTAATGTAATGAATGCACTCGCTCAGCTCGCGGTACGGTTTAACCAGCATAATAGGGCCGAAGATTTCGTCCTGCGTCACCTTTAAGTCGTCAGACGGGTCGACGATTAAATGCAGCGGGATTTTTTTATTGCTGCGGTCGCCGGCAGCAGAGGCTGAATCCAGATTGACTACACGAGCGCCCTGCTCCTGCGCTTCTGTAAGATAATCCTGAATACGTTGGTAGTGGCGCTCGGTAATCAACGCGTTATAGTCAGGGTTGCTGGTCGCCGCAGGAAACTGCGTTGCAAATTCTGTTTGGCAAAGTTGCACGAATTGGTCCAGATTGTCTTCGTGAACAAACACATAGTCGGGCGCGATGCACAGTTGCCCGCAATTTAATGACTTGCCGCTGATAATTTTGCTTGCGGTGTCATCAAGCTTGGCGCTGGCACCGACGATAACCGGCGATTTGCCGCCGAGTTCGAGCGTGACCGGGGTAAGGTTTTCTGCCGCCGAGCGCATGACCAGGCGGCCAATAGACGTCGCGCCGGTGAACAACAGGTGATCGAACGCCAGGCTTGAAAATACCGCACCGACTTCGGGTCCGCCGGTAACAACGCTGAGTACGGCCGGGTCAAAATACTTGCCGACCAGGCTTTTCACCAATTCAGATGTTTGCGGATTGAACTCTGACGGTTTAATCATGGCGCGATTGCCTGCACCAAGAATATCTGCCATCGGGCTGAACATCATGCCAATGGGTACGTTCCACGGCGTCATGTTGCCGATCACGCCTTTCGGCTGATAATTAACACTGGCTTCAGCGCCAAGAAAATTCATCGGTACCGGCACGCGCCGGCGCTCGGGCTTCATCCACTTCTTTAAGTTCTTTTTGGTGTTCTTTAAGTTGTTCACCGGTGTCAGAATTTCTGCCATGCGGGTAAATCGCCGCGAGCGGCCGCCATAGTCAGCGTCCAGCGCCTCGCAAATCGTGTCCTGATTGTCGACTAACAGGCTGATGCAGCTATTCAGTCTGTCGATGCGTGTGTTGTAGTCGACATAGCCTTCCTGCAGAAAGGCATTGCGTTGCAGCGTTAACAAATCCTGTAATTCACTGTGGGTATCGGCAACGGCGCTAACGGGTTCGGCGGCGTTCATAGGTTGTTTCTCAGGCAAATAATATGAGGCGCAGCTTAGCGTTTTTTGCAGGGCTTAAACAGCCGGTTTCAGTCAAACTCTACGGCGTTTTTATTAATTCTCCGTCATTTTTTGGGTGAGCTGTTAGCGGATTTTCTGGCTTTTTTTAGCGGGGGTTTTCTCGACCCCGGCTGGCTTTTGGCCACTGTTTTGCGGCGTTTTTGCGGGCCTTCGCCGTTTAGCTCCTGGAGTGCATCGGCTATATAGTCGGCAATTTCCTGTGCGTGCGGGACGGCTTTGGCATCGCTGATAATTGCATAGTCCATGCGCCCGGCCAGGGAGGTAAACGTGATGTTGATTGCTGAGCCGCCTACTAATGTAGACACGGGATAGCTCTGCAACATTTTGGCACCGCTTAGGTAATACGTTTCAGCCGAGGCTTCCACATTGGATACGTTAACGTTGGTCAGCGGCGCAATGTAGTCAGCCAGCAGCGAACGATCTACCAGCTCCGCTATGCCGCCAGTCAGTACCATGTAATTCATCAAGGCGGTGCGTGACATGGCCTTGGCATCTTGTTTCGCATCGACCGACGAAGCGCGCACTTGCCGCAGGCGCTCGTCAATCGCCGCCCCTGGGGTGCCGAGGTTAACCGAGATGGCTGCGATCTGGGTAGAGGCACTGGTATCCCCGTGCTCGCGAATGGCCATAGGGCAGGCGGCAACCAAAGACCTGTCGGTCGGCTTGCCCTGCCAAAGCAAGTAACGTTCCAGTGCAGCGCCAACAAGGGTGAGTACGACTTCATTTATGCTGACGGCATGCTGGTCGGCGATCGCTTTAAAAGCGGCAAAATCCACACTGCCTACGCCTAGCCGGCGCTGAGCGTGAACGGGCTTATTAAACATCGTGTGCGGCGCTGAGAACGGCAGCGGTGACTTGCGCTGGGGTGCCATGCCGCGAGCCCGCAGGGTGGCTTTACCCAACTCACGCAGCACTTCACGCGAAGCCTGAGCCTGCATCTTGATACCTTTGTGCAGGTCTCCCAGACGTTGTGATGCTGTCGCTGCGGTACGCTTCGCAGCAGGCTCCATCAACGGCGCCCACAGGGGCACAGCGATTAATTCCTCGGCTGTTCTCGACATGGCCGCATCGAAGCGCAGCACGGCTGAAGCACCATCGATTAAGGCGTGGTGCATTTTCCAGTAAATCGCGAAGCAATCGTTTTCCAGGCCTTCGATAATATACGCGATATAACCGGGCCGGCTGCGATCCATAATACCCGCGTGTAAATCGGTCACTAAATCGATAAGCTGGGTCAGCGTACCAGGTTTTGGCAGCGCGGCCTGACGCACGTGATAGTGCGGATCGCAGGCGTCGCACTGCGCCCACTTCGGCACGCCAAATTTAGGAAAAACCGGTATATAGTTAAAAGGCGGTGCCACTTCGCTGGCGCGGTAGTCGCGCAATACTCGCGCTACAACCTCTGCGCTGCTGCCGTTGACCGGCTCAAAAATTTGCAGCGCGCCAACATGTTTGGGGCTTTCCACTGATTCAAGCAGGAAGGCCGCCAAGTCCAGTAGCGGTATGTTTTTAACGATTTTTGCCATTCTTGCCCCTTTAATTCGCCGAGTTGATAATCATTTAACCGCCCATGCTGCGCCGCAGCACATGCCGCAGCCGAAGACTCTGCAACACGGCGGCGCAGGAAAGACCGCACACCAAACCTATCCACATGCCCCTGGCTCCCATCGGCTCTATGCCACCCGCTCCCGTTGTCAGGCACCACCCCAACGGCACGCTGATAACCCAGTACGAAACTAGCACAGTGAGCAGCGGAAGATGCGTATCGCGGTAGCCGCGCAGTGCGCTGACCACCGAGATTTGCACCGCGTCAGGTATCTGGTATACCGCCGCAATAATGAGAAGTGCGCTGGCGCCTAAAATAACTGCCGGATCATTGGTGTACAGGCCGGCGATCTGGTCTCGGCCCAGAATAATTATGAGCATACTCACACACGCCAGCAGGGCCGCGACCGCGATGCCTACCAGGCTGCTAAAGCGCGCGCCTGCCATATCGTTAGCACCCAGCCTAATGCCAACGCGAATAGTGATTGCCAGGCCTACTGATAAAGGCAGCATAAACGTCAATGCGGTGATACTGTTGGCAACCTGGCTGGCGGCCAGAATTTTGGTTCCCAGCGGCGCGATGATTAGCGCCACCGCGGAAAACAGAGTGACTTCCGCCAGTCCAATCAATCCAATAGGCACGCCGAGACTCAGCAGCTGCCACAGCTCGCGCCGGCTGGGGCGACACCAGTCATGGAAAATTGCAATCTGCCGCAAATGCCGGTGCCGCAGCACTGTTAGCAGAATCGCCAGCAGCTGAATCCACAGCACAATTGCGGTAGCCAGGCCGCAGCCGGCCCCGCCCAGTTCAGGCATGCCAAACTTGCCGGAGATGAGAACGTAGTTCAACGGTATATTGCAAAAAAAAGCGAGAATGAAAATCAGCATCATCGGTCGCGTTCTGCCCTGGCCGTCGCTGAAGCCGCGTAATGCGAAAAACTGCAGGGCTGCAGGAAAACCGAATGCGAGATACGAGAGGTAGTGCTGCGCGATGCTGCTTACGCTTGCATCTACCCCCAGCTTTGCTATCAACGCATCGCTATTGACGAGCAGGCCGACACCTAGCGGTGCAAAAAACAGCGCCAACCACACAGATTGTTGCGCCGTTGTTTTTATACCAGCAGCACTACGTGCGCCATTGTGATGTGCAACGGTGGTGGTCGTGGCGGCAAACAAACCAACGAAAAAAATGATCACTGGCAACCAGAAACTCTGGCCGATGGCAATCGCCGCCAGATCGCTGGCAGCATAGTTGCCTGCCATTATTGTATCGACCGTGCCCATGCCGGTGAGGGCAAGTTGCCCTATCAGAATCGGCGTGCCCAGCTTGACCAGGCGATATGCCTCGCTGCGGGCGGCGGCTAGCGGTAATTGCATCCGGGCATCTCAATGAAAGGGGGCCAGCTAGCCATTTAGTTTAACCGCGACCACGGCTATATGGTAAGTTGCCGCTTGTTTTCAGGAGTTTACAACATTGCGCCAAGGCACACGAAGTCGAACGGCAGAAGTTGCTGCATTGCAGCGAGCGCTGCATATGGTATGGGACGATGCGCCGTTTATTTTTCGCGATGATGAGATTACAGCGCTGCTCAGCCCGGCATTTCGCTTAATGCTTAAGCTGCCGTTCAGGCCAATTGCGTCGCTGCGTGGCCTCGCGCGGTCTATGACGCCGGAGATAGGTCAGCTGCGTGGGCAAATTGTTGTTCGCTCGCGTTATACCGAAGACAAATTGCAAGCGTTACTTGAGCACGGGCTGAACCAATACGTAGTGCTGTCTGCGGGACTGGATACGTTTGCGCTGCGCAACGACGGCAGCAACTCAAATTTAAACGTCTACGAAGTCGATCAGCAGGATACCCAGCGCTGGAAACGTGCGCTGCTGCGTGGGCAAGAACCTGAAAACCTGCATTTTATACCGGTAGATTTTGAGCAGCAAAGCATTGCCGAGGCCCTTCTGGGAAGCGAATTTGATGCCAGCCAGCCCGCTTTTTTCTCGTGGCTCGGTACAACCTATTACCTTTCAAAGGCAGCGATTTTTGCAAGTCTTGAGTCCATTCTAACGCTGGCAGCCAGCGGCAGTGAACTGGTGCTGGACTATTGGGCACAGCCGCCTGGCACAAGCTGGCGCGCGAACATGTTGCTAAACGGCGTAAAGTTTGCGGTTGCTACGCAGCGCGAGCCGCTGTTGAGTTTTTTCGACCCTGCAGCGTTAGCGCGTGAAGCAGAGGCTATCGGATTCGAGGTACTAGAAAACTTCACCCCGGAGGATGCCAGAACGAAGTACCTCAACGATCGCTCTGACAAGCTAGACGTTCCTGACTTCGGCTATCTGCTGCACTTGCGCGTGCCTTGAGCGAAAGCCAACGTCGAGGCTAAAGTTGAAACCAGTAGAAGCTCCAGTTTAAGTGGCAACAAATATCCTGGCGGTGCCAGGCTCAATCGTAACCTTTTCATTGCAGTATTCAATGTTCAAAAGTGTGAACTCTGTCGCTCGCCATTTTGCATTGCATATTATTTTACTTGGCGCGTGACATCTACGATTTAAACGAATTGACCGTAGCAAGAGCAGAGGCATGTTGTACCTTTTATCTGTAGCTTTTTATGGTGACGCAGTGTTCGTAACGTATACTTCGGCTGCCTGGCAGGCAGTGAGAACATAAAAATCCTTTTACAAAGCCTGCCAATTCGGCGGTGAATACACTTGACGGATAGCTTTTGAAACCCAGAAATTTCCAAGATCGCGATACTGATAGATCAGTAAATGCACAGCAAGGTACGACGACTAACACCAGCAAGATAAATAATGTGTCTGCACTATGGTCTGTGCTAAAGCCACTCGCATTGTATTCGCTGTGTGTACTGATTTTGCTCGCCGTTTCCAGGCTGGCACTGGTTGCATGGCAGTTTGGACGCGTTAACGAAGTCGCTATGCTGGCAACCGTGTTGCTGCAGGGACTGCGTTTCGACCTGGTCATTCTGGGTCTCACACTGGCGCTACCTATACTGGCGTTTCCCGTGTTGGCGTCTAACCGAATGCTATTACCCGCGTGGCGGTGGCTGCTGCGTCTATATCTACCGGCGATGCTATTGTTCGTCGTGTTTATGGAATGCAGTACGCCTTCTTTTGTTACACAGTTCGACTCGCGCCCAAACGTGCTGTTTCTTGAATATCTTGATCACCCAAAGGAAGTGGCTGCAACCCTGTGGGCTACACAAAAATTACCGCTGACGCTGGCGTTTATGCTTTGTGTTTTTGTCGTATGGTTTTTCGGCCGTAAAATAAAAGCCATGAACGCTGCAATGCAACCTGCGTCGTTAGTGACGGTTGTACTGGCTGCACCACTATTGATTTTTCTGTGTGTCGCTATGGTGCGCTCAACGCTGGATCATCGGCCGGTAAACGCCAGCACCGTGGCGCTGTCAAAAGATCCTCTGGTTAATGAGTTGGCGCTGAGTTCAGCGTATACCGTGCTGTACGCCGCTTACGAAATACGCCACGAAGCAGAGGGTGGTTTTCGCTACGCCGAGATTGACGATGACGTGGCCGTGCAGCGGGTGCGCGAAGGGATGATGATTGAGCCTGAGGATTTCGTCTCAAAGCAGCTGCCGACGTTGCATAATCAGCAGGCGTCACGGCAAGCGGGTGGCAAGAAGAACCTGGTGATTATCCTCGAAGAGAGTCTTGGCGCGGAATTCGTTGGCGCGCTGGGTGGTCTGGATTTAACGCCCAATCTCGATCGAATGGCGAGTGAGGGCCTGTGGTTCAGCAATCTCTACGCCACCGGCACACGCTCGGTACGGGGTATAGAAGCGGTAGTTAGCGGCTTTACGCCAACGCCGGCGCGCAGCGTGGTAAAACTCGGAAAGTCGCAGCGAGATTTTTTCACGCTGGGCCAGCTACTGACAAACGCGGGTTATGACACCAGCTTTCTTTACGGTGGCGAGGCGCAGTTCGATAATATGCGTCGCTTCTTTATGAACAATGGCTTCGGCCGCGTAGTCGATAAGAATGATTATGAGAACCCTGTTTTTATCGGCTCGTGGGGCGTGTCGGATGAAGACCTGTTTAATCGCGCCCACAAAGAGTTCAGTGCGGCAGGCGATAAACCGTTTTTCAGTCTGCTGTTCAGCTCGTCCAATCACTCGCCGTTTGAATTTCCCGACGGCCGTATTACCTTATATGACAAGGAAAAGGCTACGGTCAACAATGCGGTGAAATACGCTGATTATGCGCTGGGTAGCTTTTTCAAAAAGGCGCGTAAATCAGACTACTGGAACAATACGGTTTTTCTGGTTGTGGCCGATCATAATTCTCGAACCTACGGGCCGGAAGTGGTGCCGGTTGATCGCTTCCATGTGCCGGCGGTTATCCTCGGTGGCTCAATCAAAAAGTCTGTTTACCGGCCGATAGCGAGTCAAATTGATTTAGGGCCGACGCTGTTATCTTTAATTGGCGTGTCAGCGCAACACCCCATGATAGGCCATGACCTGACCCGGGCCGACATGCAGGATTACGTCGGCCGCGCCATTATGCAATACAACGCAACGCAGGCCTACATGGAGGGTGACCAACTAATTGTGCTGCGCAAAGACTTACCGATTAAGCAATTACGGTACGAAAATAATACGTTAGCCGCACAGCCGAGCATCGACCCTGAGTTGGCCGAGCGTGCCGTGGCGCACTCGGCATGGTCGTCTATGGCGTATCATAAAAAGCTATATCGTTTGCAGTAGCTCTGCTTACTGCTTTGCCGCCCCCTGCGTTAAGCGTCGCTGTCTGCTGTAGAACCGGCGCAATTTTGGCTTAGCTGGGTACGCGGCGAGCTATATGGCCATGACGCAGTATCGTCCGCAGGCTCGTGTTTGAGAGCAACTACCGCATGCTGGTTTTCAAGCCGCCCCACATGCCAAAGCACCGCAATATAGGCAAGGCTGCCAAACACCAGCGCACCGGCGATCTCGCCTGTTAACACGCCCGCTGCGCCGTACCAGTGGGAGAACAGGTAAACCAGTGGCACGGTACCCAATACCATGCGTGAGAAATTGAACACGGTCGCCAGGTAAGCCCGATGCAGGTTGTTAAAGGCCGCGTTGGCAATAAACAGCATACCGTTAAACATGAAACCGGCCACCAGCCAATGCGTGTAAAAACGAATCAGCTCAGCCGCGTCACCGCTGGCATCGAAAACGTCGACAATTATATCGCTGAGCATAAACAGTAGCAGCCACATCGCAAGACTGTAGCCAATATTTAATAGCAACGCGTTCCGCAGGCTACGCCGCACACGCCGATACAAACCCGCGCCGGCGTTCTGGCCAATAATGGGGCCGATAGCACTTGACAGTGAAAACACAACGGCGAATGCAACTGGCGTAATGCGCCCTAGAATGGCAGCTCCGGCTACTGCGCTGTCGCCGAAGCTCGCCATGGTTTTGAGCACATAAGCCGCGCCGATAGGCGTGGCTAAATTGGTGAGCAAAGCCGGCGCGGCAATCGTTACAATGGCGCTCATATCGCGCTTTAGTTTTTGCCAGCGGAACGCATTGGGTAGGGCGTGCACCAGGAAGATTGCGCGACAGGCCATCATCAATAGCACCACCCGCGCCGCCAGCGATGCCAGTGCCGCGCCCTCAATGCCCCAACCGAATGTGAAGATAAAAATGGGGTCGAGTGCGGCATTAGTCAATGCAGCCCACACGGTGACATACATCGACCGGCGCGCATCACCTATCGCCCGCATGGCAGCGGCGGCGCATAGTCCCATTGCCAGCAGTGGCGTGGTAGGCAGCAGGATATTGCTATACGCACTGGCAAATGCCAGTGTCTTACCTTCTGCACCGAGAAACATCAGCAACTCACGCTGATAAAACCACGCCGGAAAAGAGATCAGTATCGACACCAGTGCACTGCACACCAGCACGTTTGTGCAGTAATCGCCGGCTTGCTGGCGATTGTGGGCACCCTCGGCACGCGCCACCAGCGCGCCCATTGCAATCTGCAGGCCTATGCTCACCGCCGTAAGAAAGAACAACAGCGTGCCGGAAAAGCCAATGGCTGCAGCCAGCTGTTCCTGCCCCAGCAGACTGAGGAAGTACATATCGACCAGATCGACAGTAAACAGCGTGAGCAGGCCAACGGCGCTGGCACTGGTCATGACGATAATATGTTTGGTAGGTGAACCGCGGGTAAAAACTGCTCTTTGCATAGATAGAACGGTAAGGTAAGACAGCCGCTATGTTACCCTTCATGCTGCAACAACACACTAAACTAAACCGCCAGAGCGTACGTTGATTAATTATCTACGCTAGAATATGCGCATTTTGCGTTGAACCTTCCCGCATGCCTGATTCTACGTTCGACATAGATGCCCCCTCACAGCTTGACCCCGCAGACTGGCCGGCTTTTCGCGAGCAGGCGCACCAAATGCTTGATATTGCGCTGGAGCATATGCAGCAACGCGCCGAGCGCCCGATTTGGCAGGAAATTCCAGACCGAATAAAGGCGTTGAACGACACGCCGCCCGCAGCCGGCATGCCCTTAGACGCTATCGTGCGCGAAGTGCGCGACCACGTGTTGCCCTATACGCTGGGCAATACCCACCCCCGATTCTGGGGTTGGGTACACGGCTCAGGCAGCGCCAATGGAGTCATCGCACACATGCTGACGGCGGCGATTAACGCCAACATGGCGGGCAGGGATCATGCGCCTATCTATATCGAGGCACAGGTCATTCGCTGGATGGCGCGGCTGTTTGGTCTGCCACAGGGTGCCAGCGGCATAATGTGTACCGGCACCTCCAGCGCCACGCTGTTGGGACTGGCGGTAGCGCGGCAACAAGCGCTGGGTAGCGATGTTCGCCGCCGCGGCAACGCTGCCAGCCGGGGGCTGGTGGCCTACTGCTCGCAGCAGGCGCACGTGTCGGTTGTCAAAGCGATTGAGTTGCTGGGTTTAGGCAGTGAGGCGCTGCGAAGCGTGCCGGTACTCGACGATTACTCTATGGATTGCGCAGCGCTTGCCATCATGCTGGCCGACGATATTCAGCAAGGCTTGCAGCCATTCGCTGTTGTCTCCTGCGTTGGTAGTGTTAATACCGGTGCCATCGACGACCTCAACCGCATCAACCAGCTGTGTGGTGAGGCTGGCATCTGGCACCACGTCGACGGTGCTTTCGGTGCGCTAGCGATTCTCTCTGACAACTTAAAGCCACAACTGGAGGGCATAGAAAAGGCCGATTCGATCGCCTTCGACTTTCACAAATGGATGCACGTGAGCTACGCCGCCGGCTGCCTGTTGGTACGCGACGGCGAGCTGCACCGTCAAACATTCGAGACTTCTGCTGCCTATCTACAGAATGAAACACGCGGTATGGCCGGAGGAGGGCCGTGGCCGAGCGAATATGGTATCGATTTATCGCGCGGCTTTGCGGCACTGGGCGTTTGGTTTCAGCTAAAAGAAATTGGCACGGCAAAATTGGGCAGCGCGATATACCGCAACTGCTTGCAGGCGAACTGGCTTGGCGAGCGTGTTAGCAGTAACCCGCTGCTTGAGCTGCTCGCGCCGGTAACTCTCAACATCGTCTGTTATCGCTATCGGCATGCGGCGTTGTCTTTGGCCGAGCATAACGAACTCAACCGGCACATTGTGGTCGAACTGCAGTGTCGCGGTATCGCCGCGCCATCGACTACCACGCTGCATGGAATAGCTGCGATACGGGTATGCATTGCTAATCATAGAACGCGTAAGACGGACCTGGAAGTACTGCTGCAGGCAACAGTGCAGATAGCTGAAGAGCTGTTAGCGACACATTATGGTCAGCAATCACAGGCATAGTAGGCTTTGCCTACCGTAGGCTAAAAATCTCCACTAGCTGCAACGTTTTTGGATCTATTTAACCCGCTTATCGAGGCGCTGAATGCGAAACGCAACTACTTTACTGGCATAGTCTATCTATTTTACCGCAAGCCTGTCGTTTGCGGTGCCTGCAGTCGCAGCCCCCTCACACGTAGCGGAGACAGATCTAAAGGCAGAAGCGTGCCAGCGTGCGCCGTTAGCGTTACAGGTGCTAGGCTCCGGTGGACCCGAATTCGGTGACCAACGCGCATCAAGCAGCTATTTAATTTGGCAACACGGCAAGGCGAGGGTGTTAATCGACATGGGCGGCGGTGCGGCGCTGCGTTTTGAGCAAAGCGGCGCCAACATTGAAGACCTGTCGGCAATTGCATTTACCCACCTGCATGTCGATCACAGCGCGGATTTTCCCGCATTGGTGAAAGCCTCATACTTCAGCGACCGACAACAGGACCTACCGGTGTTTGGCCCTGAAGGCAACAAACTACTGCCTTCCATGACCGGCTTCACGCAGGCACTGTTCGGCAGCGACGGTGCATGGCCTTACTTGAGTGATCTGTTCGCCACTGATTCAAACAGCGATTTTTACTTCAAGCCCACTACCGTAAAAGCAGATAAAGACAATGTTCAGTCGCTGTACAAGAATAAGCAAGGGCTGGAACTAAGCGCCATCACGACCTATCATGGCCCTTTGCCGGCGTTGGCCTGGCGGGTAGATGTGGGAGAGATAGCCATCACCTTTAGCGGCGACATGAACGGTGACTTGCAGACACTGGCAAAACTGGCACAGGGCAGCCGCGTACTAGTCGCTCACAATGCGGTGCCAGAGTCGGCTGCAGGCACTGCGCGCCAGTTGCATATGCCACCGTCGACTATCGGCAAAATTGGAGAGCAGGCAAATGTGGAGCAAATAGTGCTGTCGCATAGAATGAGCCGCACGTTGGGCAACGAAGGAGAAACGCGCCGACTGATTAGTAAGCGCTACAAGGGAGAGGTCAGATTTGCGAATGATCTGGATTGTTTTGAACTTAACACGACTGGAGAAAGCCCGTGATAACGCTAAACGTTAACAGCGAACAGCATGAAATCGATGTGCCCAACGATATGCCCTTACTCTGGGCGGTGCGCGATATTTTGGGTTTTACCGGTTCCAAGTTTGGCTGCGGCAAGGGGCTCTGTGGTGCATGTACGATGCACCTGGACGGTCGGCCCATCCGCTCGTGCATAACGCCGGTCAGCGCAGCGGCCGGTAAACCGATCACCACAATAGAGGGCGTCGCCGCCGACGCCGTCGGTCAACAGGTACAGAAAAGCTGGCTTGAAGCCGGCGTAGCGCAGTGCGGCTTCTGCCAGGGTGGGCAGATTATGAGCGCGATGGCATTATTAAAAGACAACCCCGAACCCGATAATGCGGCAATCGATGCGGCCATGGGCGGGAACATCTGCCGCTGCGGCACGTACAACCGTATCAAAGCGGCCATCAATACAGCCGCCGTGCAAATACAGGAAGCCAAGGCATGAGCAAGTCGGTCGAACACTTCAGCTTAACCAACCTGAGTCGCCGCAGCTTTTTACGCGGCGTGGGCGCCAGCGGTGCATTTGTGTTGGCGGCCAATTGGGGCTGGGCGAATGCCGCCGAGGATAAGCCAAAAAAATATGGCGCTGAGGCTATGCCACACGGCACAGTTGATGACCCCAAGGTCTATATCAGCATTGTTGAGGATGGCACGGTCACCATCATGGGGAATCGTGCCGAGATGGGGCAGGGCATCAAAACCAGTCTGGCTTTAGTCGTTGCCGATGAACTGGAGGCAGACTGGGCGCGCTGCAAAGTCGAGCAAGCGGACGGCGATGAGGAGCGCTATGGCAATCAGAACACCGATGGCTCACGCAGCATGCGCCACTGGTTTGCACCCATGCGTCGCTGCGGTGCTGCCGCCCGCCTGATGCTTGCGCAGGCCGCCGCGCAACAATGGGATGTACCGATCAGCGAGGTCACCACACAACTGCACAAAGCTTTTCACGCCGCCACAGGGCGCGAGCTGGGTTACGGCGCTTTGGCCGCTGCAGCGGCCGCTCTGCAGGTGCCAGCGCGTAATAGTTTGCGCTTAAAGAAAGCAGAGGATTTTCGTTATATCGGTAAGCAGCATGTGCATGCTATCGACGGCGAGGATATCGTCAATGGGCGAGCCATATACGGCGCGGATGTGCGCTTTGACGGCATGCTGTATGCGGTTGTCGCGCGCCCGCCCGTATATGGCCAACAGGTCAAAGCGTTTGACGCCAGCGCCGCGCTGAAAGTGGCAGGCGTTGTTAAGGTTGTCGAGATCGAAGCTACGCCAATCCCCTCCGAGTTTCAGCCGCTCGGTGGCATTGCCGTGGTGGCCAGCAACACCTGGGCTGCGATTAAGGGGCGAGAGGCGCTTAAAATCGGATGGACAGCGCATGCCAATGACAGTTACGACTCTACTGCCTACCGCAAGACGTTAGAGGAAGCATCGCAGCAGCCGGGTAAAATCATTCGTAACAGCGGCAACATCGACGCGGCATTCAAAAAGGCAGATAAAAAAATTGAGGCCACCTATTACTTACCCCATCTGGCGCAGGCACCGATGGAGCCGCCGGTCGCTATTGCACGCTTCAAAGATGGCGCGTTAGAAACGTGGGCACCGGTTCAGGCCCCCCAGGTTACCCGAGAGCGTACCGCCGAACGGCTTGAGCTGCCTTTTGAAAAAGTCACCGTGCATACCACTTTGCTTGGCGGTGGTTTCGGTCGTAAATCAAAGCCTGACTTCGTCATTGAAGCCGCTATTTTGGCGAAAGCCATGCCGGGTAAGGCAGTACGCGTGCAGTGGACCCGCGAAGATGATATCCAGCACTCCTATTTCCATACTGTTTCGGCCGAGCACCTGGAAGCCAGCCTGACATCGGATGGCAAACCGACGGGCTGGTTACATCGCTCAGTAGCACCGACCATCACTGCACTGTTCGGGCCGGACCCCAAGCACGAGGCCAGCTTTGAAATGGGTATGGGATTTAACAATCTACCCTTTGCTATTGACAATATTCGCCAGGAAAACCCGAAGGCGGCTGCGCATGTACGCGTTGGCTGGTTCCGCTCGGTTTCCAACATTCCGCACGCCTTCGCGGTGCAAAGCTTTGTCTCTGAACTGGCGGCAGCCGCCGGAGAAGATCATCGCGATTACTATTTGAAGTTGCTAGGTGCCGACCGCCGCATTGATCCGCGCACACTCACCGACGAATGGAATTACGGCGAGTCGCCGCTGCGCTATCAATGGGACGTTGGCCGCATGAAAAAAGTCATTGAATCAGCCACTGCCGAGGCTGGCTGGGGCCGCAAGATGCCGGCAGGCCGTGGTCTGGGTTTAGCGGCGCACTACAGTTTCGTCTCTTATGTGGCAGTGGTGTTAGATGTGGAAGTAAAGAACGACGGAGCGCTGATCATTCACAACGCGACGCTTGCCGTTGATTGCGGACCACAGATCAATCCTGATCGCATCCGCTCTCAGATGGAGGGCGCATGCGTGATGGGGTTAGGCCTGGCCGTGCAGGGCGAGATCAGCTTCAAAGGCGGTCGTGCTCAACAAGACAATTTTGACCAATACGAATTGCCGCGCATGTCGTTGGCTCCCAGGCAAGTGGCAGTGCATTTGCTGCAACCGGCTGACGCAGTCGAGTTGGGTGGAGTAGGGGAACCGGGTGTTCCGCCCATTGCGCCGGCGCTGTGCAATGCGATTTTTGCGGCGACCGGAAAACGCATTCGTACGCTGCCGATTCGTCAGCAGCTTGCGAGCTAGTGCTTGTAAGTTTTCTCTGTAAACACGTCAGAGTAATTGATCGATAGTGCGTCCGAAATCGTTACCGCGACCGAGCGCCTGCTCGGTCATAAGATTCCGATCAAGAAAATCCTGAACGGCAGGCGGGTCGCCAGCCTCGTCGGCGGCAGATACTGAAGATTTATCGGCTTCGTCTTGCCCGGCCTGATGTGGCTGTTCAGTAGTGGAGCCGTCTATCTCCTGCGCCTGACTCGCCAACTCAACCTGTGCCTGTATCTTAATCTGCGTTGCTTGCGCAGCCACCGAGCGGTCCTGCGCCGAAGGGTCTGCTGGTGCAAGCGCGGCTCTGCGCACCGTGTCGGCTTTGCGCATTGTTGCTTCCGGATCGCCGGAAATTGCGCTGGTCGAAATAGACACCTCGCCGCCAACGGCATAACTCACGCCGTTGGGGCCCTGTTCCATCGTGTAACTCGGTGAGCCAGCAAAGGCACCACCAACAGAGGCATGCGTCTGCTCGTGTGCGCGTACTTCGCGGTCGCGTGTGGCGAGCTCTGAGACGACCTTTAGGTCCTGCTGCTGTTGCTGTTTGGCAGCCGAGTCATGTTTCGTATGTCCTTGCTGCTGCTGTAAGTCGGGCCCAGCTGATTCTGGCGTCTGTTTGACCGATGAGCTCTGCGCTTCGGGATTCTGCTCCCCTACTGCGGCAGTCAAATGTGTACTGGTCAGCGCAGTAGGGAGGGTTGGCGCGAAACCGGAGGATGATATTGAGCTGATCATAAATGACTACTCCACATACCTGGCAATTGAATAAAATTCTTCACTGTGGAAAGTGTAGTATATAAATTGCACAGATGAGTGTGATTCATCACAATTCGGAAAGAAGCTAACGCAACGGGCCTGGCTCATTTTTTAAAAAATCGCACGCAGCCACTCGTGCATTGTGCGAAACGTTGCTATAGCACTGTCAAGCCCGGGGGTTATCATCTTTAACGGAGAGATATTCATGCTGCGAAAGTTTAGGCGCGATATTATCGTGAAATGTCAAACTGGACTGTCTACGCTACTGTAGAATTCAAATTATCAACAGCAACGAAGGCCGTTAAGCCTGCCAATATGACAACATCAAGTGATAGAGAAATGACTGCCTTTGATGGCCGGGAAGGCGGAGTCCGGTTGATGCTGCAGCAACATTTCGACGATCAACGCTCAGCTTACCTGAGCCAGCCCACGCCTGATTATGCGCAGCGCAAGGCTGATCTGCAGGCGCTGCGTTCGCTGCTAAGCGAAAATATGGAAGACATTATCGCTGCCATCAGCACAGACTACGGCAACAGATCTCGCCACGAGACCATTTTCGCTGAAGTCGTCACGGTGCTGGATGGTATTAACGACGCGCTCAAGCATCTCAAAAAGTGGATGAAGGTACAATCACGGCACGTCGATCTCAGCCTGTATCCAGGTGCCAGGAATCGCGTGATTCCTCAGCCACTGGGAGTTGTCGGCTTGATAGTACCGTGGAATTTCCCGATTAATCTGAGCTTTTCCAAGTTAACGTCGGTGTTCGCGGCTGGCAATCGCGCCATGGTGAAAATGTCAGAAAACTCAGTGACGCTGACGCGACTATTGGCAGCCATCTCGGCGCGCTATTTCCCGGCGAACAAGTTGGCTTTTTTCGAAGAGACCGGCGACGTTGGTATCCAGTTTTCGCAGATTGCGTTTGACCTCATTATCTTCACCGGCTCTGGCCAAACAGGACGCGCTGTGATGCGCTCTGCTGCCGAGAATCTCACCCCTGTGATTCTAGAGCTGGGTGGTAAGGCACCAGCCGTAATCGATCCTGAGTATCCGTTGAAAAAGGCCGTTGAACGCATCATGTTCGTCAAGCAATTTAATGCGGGCCAGATATGTACCAGTGTCGACTATGTGTTTGTGCACGAAAGCCAGAAAGAGGAATTCGTCACGCTGGCTAAAAATTATGTAAGTCGGCATTGCCCTGACATTAGCCATACCGATTATACCGCCATCATTGACGATCGGTCGATGCAACGTTTGTTGGATACACTCGCCGATGCACGTGACAAGGGCGCGCGTGTTGTCAATCTGAATGGCAATCAGGAATCACTCGTAGAGCAAAGAAAAATACCGCTGCATCTGGTGCTGGATACCAGCGAAGCAATGATTATTCAGCAACGTGAAACCTTCGGTCCGCTGCTAAAGGTGTTGACCTATAGCGATGCACAAGAGGTTATCGATTATGTGAATGAACGTGACCGGCCACTGGCTATTTACCCATTTACCAATAACAAAAACCTCTCCGACCGCTATATTGATCGCATCATGTCGGGAGGCGTAACAGTCAACGACGCCTTACTGCATGTCGCGCAACATGATATACCCTTCGGTGGCGTGGGTCCGAGTGGTATGGGTCACTATCATGGCTATGAGGGGTTTGTCGCCTGTTCTAAATTGCGCCCGGTTTTTTACCAATCGCGATTCAGTATGATCAAGTATCTGGCCCCACCGTATGGCAAATTGCAAGATCGGGTGTTGGACCTTCTAGTAAGACTGAAATCCTGATGACTAGAAAGACTGCATCCAGTTTTTTAAACAGATTTTCGAATTTAAGGAACCGTAATATGCCCACTACTACCCGTAGTAATACCCGTAGTAAAATTTTCTCCAGCATATTACCGATAGTTTTATGCACGACGTTGCACAGCGTATTCGCGGCAGAGCCACCACAGAAAGAAGCGTCGACGCAGACGCGTGCGCTGCACCAGGCGCTACTGGAGCAACTACCGTTCGACGATAAAACGGATTTTGAAAACGCCGAGCGTGGATTTATTGCGTCGCTGGATTCACCCATTCTCAACGAAAGTGGTGGCGTGGTGCAGGACATGCAGAAATGGAACTTCGTGCAAGGTAAAGCCCCAGTGACGGCTAACCCAAGCTTATGGCGGCAAAGCCAGCTAGTCTCCAGGCACGGGTTGTTCAAAGTCAGCGAAGGCATTTATCAGGTGCGCGGCTTTGATCTAGCTAATATGTCATTTATCAGAGGCAAGTCAGGCTGGATAGTCGTTGACCCCCTCACCGTAACCGCTACCGCAAAGGCCGCTTACGAGTTGCTACAAAAGAAAGTTGCAGCGGCCCCTATCTCAGCAGTCATTATTACCCACAGTCACGTTGACCATTTTGGCGGTGTGAAGGGAATTCTGAGTGAGGAAGAGTTTTCCAGTAAGAATGTGCCACTGATTGCGCCCGAGGATTTCTTTGAGGCCGCAGTGAGCGAGAATCTGATCGCCGGCAATCAGATGACCCGCCGCGCAAGCTATATGTTTGGTAGCTTGCTCCCAGCGACTGCAGACGGGACACTTGGATCGGGCCTGGGTACGACTAACGCCACAGGTGAGGTTACGATTGTTAAGCCTACTGTGACGATCAGTGAGCAAACGCCACAGGAGCATGTGGTCGATGGTGTGAAAATGCAGTTTTTCTCCACGCCAGGCGCAGAGGCACCCGCTGAACTGATGTTCTATTTGCCTGAGCATAAAGCCTTAATGCAAGCAGAAGAAATTAATCACACGCTGCATAACCTGTATACTTTACGCGGCGCAAAGGTGCGCAGCGGCCTGTTATGGGCCAAGTACATTCATCGCACCATCGAATGGTATGGCGACGAAGTGGAGATTTCGTTTGGCTCGCATCACTGGCCGACGTGGGGCAATACCGAAATTGTAGATTTCTGGAAAGGACAAAGAGATACCTATCGCTATATTCACGATGAGGTGCTGCGGCTTGCAAACCACGGAGGGACCATGTTGGAGGTCGCTGAAGAGATCAAGTTGCCCGACAGTCTCACGCAAGCATTTGCCAATCGTGGTTACTACGGTTCCGTTAATCATAATGCCAAAGCGCAGTACAACTTATATTTCGGATTTTTTGGCGGTAACCCGGCTGACCTTCATCCTCTGCCGCCGCAGCAGGCTGGCATAAAGTTTGTGGAGTATATGGGCGGTGCAGAGCGCATCATCGAAAAAGCGCAACGTGATTATGATCGAGGCGAGTATCGCTTTGCCGCCACGGCGCTAAATCACCTCGTGTTTGCGCAAGCCGATAACACAAAAGCCAAGCAGCTGCTGGCTACCATTTACGATCAAATGGGATTTCAGGCAGAGAGCGCGCCGTGGCGAAATTTCTATCTATCAGCAGCGCAGGAACTACGCCACGGCGTTCCCTCCGTCGCTATGACCACGACCGCGTCTGCCGACATTATTAAAAGCCTGCCACTCGACGCCTATCTTGACTACCTTGCCGTATTGCTCAACGGTCCGAAAGCGGCCGGCAAAACCATGGTATTCAATGTTCACCTACCAGACACGCAGCAGCGCTACGTGATGTACGTTGAAAATGGCGTACTCAATTATACCTTGGACAAGAAAGAGGCGGCCGCCGACGCCAGCATCACTATGAACCTTTCGGTAGTAGACGCGATTAGTATGGGAACGTTAGACCCTGCCGAAGCTGTAAAACAGGGGGAAATCAGTATTGAAGGCAGCAAGGAAACGTATTTTGAGTTTTTGTCGCTGCTCGATAGCTTCGACCTGTGGTTCAACATAGTGACACCATAGTAACGTCTTAGTTTGACCCTGATTTGAGGTAACCGCCATGTTTCAGCTTAGAGTTTTGTTCTACAAATTAATTGCATTTGTACTAAAGCTGGTGACTCGCCTAATTCCACAACCTATGCCAATGCTCTATTGTGGCGCGGGTTCTACGCGACAACTTGCTGAGCACATCGCCAGGGGTGGAGAGCGGTGCGTTCTGCTGGTGACGGATGAGATTATTCAGCAGTTAGGATTAGCCGAGCCGCTATGTGAGGTGTTGAAAAACTGTGGCATGAAGGTCGAGATTTTTGCAGACATACTGCCAGAACCTAGCGATACAGTCGTTTTACAAGGAATTGAACGATTGCAGCAATTAAACTGCGACACGGTCGTTGGCTTCGGTGGTGGCTCGGTGTTGGACGCTGCAAAACTGATAGCAGTTGCTGGAAAGAGTGCGCAGCCGCTGCACAGTATGAAAGGCGTTCTAAAAATTAAGGCCTATGGTTTGCCGCTTTTTCTAGTACCCACCACCGCCGGGACAGGCTCTGAAGTGACGATGGCCGCTGTGCTGACGAATGCCACTACCGGTAAAAAAGAAACAGTAGTCGACCCGAAGCTGCTACCACAGGCCATTGCCCTGGATGCAGAGACTATGCTGGCAATGCCGCCACATGTTACTGCAGCCACAGGAATAGACGCTCTGACGCACGCCATCGAAGCGTATATGTCGCGAAATTCAAACGCAGAAACGGATCGTTATGCCGTACGGGCGGTGAAACTAATATTTCAGTTCCTGCCTGAGGCTTACAAAGAAGGCAGCGCCTTGCATGTCAGGCAGGCGATGGCTCTCGCATCCTGTTACGCGGGTTTGGCATTTACTAAAGCAGGCCTGGGCTACGTGCACGGCATATCGCATCAATTAGGTGCCGAATACCATGTGCCACACGGGCTGGCGAATGCCTGCGTGCTGCCGCACGTAATGCGTTTTTCGGAACCCGCCGTTAGGCAAAGGTTCAAACAGTTGGCAACAACGATTGGCATCGCTGAAGACAATAAAACCGATGCACAGCTATCGCTAGCATTTGTGGAGGCTGTTGAAGAGTTGAAGCAAACTCTGAATTTACCCCGCCAGTTAGATGCTTTGAAAGCAGATGATTTACCAGCGCTTGCGAAGGCCGCATTGCATGAGGCGCACTACTTATATGCGGTTCCCCGATACATGTCACAGCAACAATGTATCGAAATAATAACGAAGTTATTGCCCCAAGAGGAGGGAAGTGATGCTCGGGCCGATTAGGCAATTAGGGTGTTGAATCCAGCGCATATTTGATTTAAGCCTAACAAGCGTATTGCTGCCGCGGCATTACTTGCGAGGCTTGATGAATAGTACTCCCAGCGCATGCGGAATATATCAAATCAAGCCGATGCACCGACAAATCCGCAAACTCAAGCGATTGCCATGCCAGGCAATGGTGGACAAAGCAATTGGTATGTCCGCCACAGTCGGGCTACTATAGAGTTGCTGGCAGCCGTTGTGAGCTCTGCGTCTCTGGCACAGGTTGACCAACTGATTGCAGTAGCCAACAAGTGACGCGCGTTAGCGTGCTGCAACTGCCACAAAATTTTGAACGCCCTCCGGCTTACCAGACATGACCGAAAAACCTGCCACTTCAGGCGACAAACTTTATCGCAATCTGCCGTTCAGTGATGTTCCGCGGCAGCAAACGGCTACCTTCGTCAGATCCAAATCATGAACCGTCACGACCTGGTTTTAATTGGTGGCGGCCATACCCATGTGCTGCTGATACGCTCGTTGGCCATGCGACCCATACCTGGCGTTCGAGTAACGCTGATTTCCGAGAAAACGCTGACTCCTTACTCGGGCATGCTGCCCGGCTTTGTTGCCGGTCACTATTCGCTCGCACAAACTAACATTGATTTGAACCGGCTGTGCCGGCGTGCGGGTGTGCGCTGGGTCAAAGCGACAGTGACGGCCCTTGAGCCTGAGGAAAAACACATTTTGCTGGCTGATCAGGCCGGCGTTAGCTTCGATCGGTTATCGATTGATATTGGCTCAACACCGGATCTGAGCGTCAAGGGGGCAAGAGAATTTGCGACTGGTGTTAAGCCCATTGCGAACTTTCAGCAGCGCTGGAACGCGCTATTGGAGCAATCTAATGCAGACAGCAGTGATAAGCCTTGCTCGGTGAGCGGCGACTGGGGTGTGATCGGCGCCGGGGCCGGAGGGGTTGAACTGGTGCTCGCCATGGCTCACCGCATGCAGCACTGTCCGGATCTGCGCTTTCATCTTATCTATAGGAGGGCTGCCGTGCTGCCGGGCTATCCGGCGAGAGTCGTTGCTATTGTTGAACGGCGGCTGCGCGATTATGGCGTCACGCTACACCCCAATTTCTCGGTTGTTGAAGTAACGGGACACGGTGTGGTCAGTGATACTGGCAAACAAGTCAAGCTGACAGAAAGCATCTGGTGTACGGGCGCTACCGGTGCAGCGTGGCCGGCAAGTAGCGGCTTGGCAAGCACCGAAAAAAACTTTATCAGCGTTAATCGCTATCTGCAAAGCACGTCTCACACGTCGATATTTGCTGCCGGTGACATCGCGGAAATGCTAGACGATCCGCGTCCCAAGGCGGGTGTGTATGCCGTGCGGCAAGCGCCCCAGCTGGAAGAAAACCTGCGCCGCGCATTCGCGGGTCAACCGCTGCGCGAGGTTAAACTGCAAACGCGATTTCTGAGTCTGCTGTCGCTGGGTGATCGCGAGGCCGTCGCCAGTCGCAATGGCCTGGTAGCCAGGGGTCGTTGGGTGTGGCGCTGGAAGAACTCTATTGATCAAAAATTTATGCGCCAATTCGCCGAGCTGCAGCCGACTATGGGCATGGCCGATAGCGGCAATTCCTCGCCGGATGATGGTATGGAGTTAATGCACTGTGGCGGCTGTGGCAGTAAGCTCGGCCCGGATCTGTTAACGCATAACCTCAAGCAGATTAGCACGTCAAAGAACGCAGTGGGCAGCACGGCAACGGCCAAGGTCATGGCTGAAGACGCCAGTCTATGGCAGCCGACAGCGGGAACGATCACTGTGCAAAGCATTGATGGCTTTCGCAGTTTTATATCGGATGAGTACCGATTCGGTCGAATTTGCGCGAGTCACGCGCTGAGTGATATTCACGCCATGGGTGCAACGGTCACTTATGCGCAGGCCTGGATAAACCTTACGTTTAGTCATCCGAGAATACAGCAGCGCGATCACCTGAGAATGTTGCAGGGAGTCGTCAATGCATTAAGTGAGCAGGGAGCCGAACTCACTGGCGGGCATAGTACCGAGGGCGCTGAAAGCCATGTTGCAATCGTCGCCAATGGCGAGGTGATGCCGGGCACGCAATGGTTAAAGGCAGGTGTTCAGCAGGGAGACGTATTGCTGCTCAGTAAGCGTTTAGGCACCGGGGTTATCCTGGCGGCCGATATGCAGGGCGAAGCGCCAGCGACCGCGGTCGATGCGGCGTACGCCAGTATGGTACGAGGCAATGACCGTAGCATGCGGCAACTGCGGGATTTTAGCCCGCACGCGGTCACCGATGTAACGGGTTTTGGCTTGCTGGGTCATTTGCTGGAAATGCTGGATTCAACTGCCGCACAATCGGCTACGAGTTTGGCTGCTGTGCTGGATTTGTCTGCCATTCCTGTTCTGGTTGGAGCGCGTGAACTTGCCGCGGCTGGCTGGCGATCCAGTTTATATCTGCAGCTAAAATCCTATCTGGATCGTTGTTCAGTAAATGGCGGCTCGGAGATACGCCTTAATCAGAAAAGCGCGGACAAAACTTACCCTGTCGAAATTGATATATTGCTGGATCCGCAGACCAGTGGCGGTTTGCTGGCGTCTATGGCAGAGAATGATGCAATGGCCTTATTGGCAACAGCCACAGATTTTGTCGCGATTGGTCGCATCGAACTTGGCGCTGGTAAACCGAGTGTCAGGTATACTGCTGCGGTCTAAATCGAAATGACTTTAATAAAGTGAAATACCTGTCTGATAAAATTAATAAAATAAAAATAATTAGTGTAAGCATTGATTTGGGAGCATGCAGGAGCTCAATGTGTCAGAGATTCAAGTAGCCCATCCGCTGAGCCAGGCGATTTACGAAGGCGTACTGGAAAAACCTCCCTGGACAACACTGCTGAAATATCTCGAAAACTATATGCAGGTGCCCAGCGCCACAATGGTGTTACGTCGGCCTCAAACGTCCGATCCGGGGCTTACGGTGTATTTGTACTCTGATTTGGATAGAGGTGCGTTAGAAGCTTTTCGTACCAGAGCATATCTCGATTCACCATTTGCAGAGTTGCCCGAGAAAAAGGTCTTTACTCTGTATGACCGCGTGACGCGTTCCGAGCTCGAATCGCTCGATTTTTATGCGTACCTGAACGCCTATGGCGTGTCGGATCTGATGGGTTTTGATGTCTACGACAAGCAGAGCCATATCCGGCTTAGATTGCGCTTGGTGCGGATAGGTGATGCTCCGGCATTTTCCAGGCAAGACCGAGCTCGTCTGGAGAGCATCGTCCCGCTGATGAATAATGCGCTGAAACTATACGGTGCCTATACGCATAACAGTTTTATCGAAGCATTTTACGAGGAGCTGCTGGGCTCGATGGATATCGCTTCGGTTATTTTGAACGCAAAGCTGGAAGTGCTTTCTGCCAATAAACACGCAAAACACATCCTCAGCTCGAGGGATGGTGTGTTCTTGCGGCGCAATTCGCTGCGTTGCAGCCAGAGCTCCGACCAGCAGAAGTTGGCAGACGCATGTCACGCGCTAATGGCTAGAGCCCAAGACGATGAGCAGGCCCGGCACACATGTAGCATTTCAATTGCTCGCACCAGCTCAGATACGAAATGGGATGTGCATATTCGCATTGTAGAAAAGCAAAATGTGGTATTCGGTGAGGGTGGACCGGAACTGGTGTTGCTTTTGCAGGGGCCGGTCCGCGACTGCGCACCCAGTCAGGCACGCTTGATTGAAATGTTCGGGGTTACCCCGGCCGAGGCGAAACTGATTGCGCATCTCGTTGACGGCCTGACGCTTACCGCAGCGGCGGAAGCCCTGGGGGTATCTCGAAACACTGCCAGGGCTCAGCTTGCGTCTATCTTCAGCAAAACAGGAGTCAATCGCCAGACCCAACTCGTCAAGCTGGTGTCGGATGCGTTCGCCACGCATTGGCAGTAAGCTATTGCCAAGGCATGATAGTACAGGTGTACGATGCTAGCCTGGCAAAGCCCCTGTTAGTATCCATCGTAATACTACGTCCTAGATGTTTGTGACGCTTGGCAAAGGCACATCATTTAGGAATATTCAATTCGTGTGGATTCTATGACGACTTACGCAACACTTGAAGATATTGAAAACTGCATGAATAACGGCTGGACAGATGGCCTGCCCGTCATTCCGCCATACGGCAGTCTTGTCGATGAGATGCTGGAAGCCATGGGCTGGCAGGTGCACGATATTGTTGGCGAGATAGCGAGTCAAAATATCGTTGTAAGGGCCGAAAAGGCAGCGGCAACAGCCGTGATGGCCGGTTGTAAGACCGAATACGGCGCGTTGCTGAAAACCCTGACTGAAGGGCTTTTAGATCCGCTTCTCAATCTCAGCGGGGCTGAAGTGACCACCGGTGGCGCTGCTATTCTGGTTATTGTCAGTGGCCCCGTTGTCGAGGAGCTGGGCTTTGAACATGCGACCAACGCACTGGGCGCCAATTGCCGGGCCAACGCCACCGTTGGCCGGTTTGCGCAGATGATGCGTTATTTTTGCGGTCGGGGCGGCGGCGTGTTGCAATCGCACGGCACGGTAGGTCACCCGGGACGTATCAGTTTTTGCATCGCCGAACACCCGCAAACGGAGTGGGGGCCTTATCACACCCAGTATGGCTTGCCAGAAGCTGCTTCTGCTATCTCCCTGATGTCCACTGAAGGTCCAAATTCAGTCAATAACCACTACGGTGATACGGGCGCTCAGATTCTGGACACCATTGGCGACTGTCTATGCCACTATGGTCAAACCGCCTGGTATTACAGATCTGGTGGATTCGTGGTTGTCATGCCGCCAGACCACATGGCCCTCGTGGGCAAAGACTTTAGCCGCGAACAGGCCGTCGAGTACATTTATGAAAACGCGAGACGCCAGACCGATCAGCTTGCCAAGGTGGGCCGTATTGCCAAGGATCCGATTGAATTCGCTGGTGTCGAGCCGGGTGCGCTGCGTTCGCCGTTGAAGAGCCGCGAACAATTGACATTCATAGAATGCGGGGGCGATGGCGGTCGGTTTTCTGCGGTAATCCCGCGCTGGGTTGGCAGCACTCACGCTGTCTGCAAACAAATAGTTTAAACGCTGAAGAAAGGAGATTGTAATGACACAAACATCCAATACGACGCCGGGTAACAATAGCAACAATCCACCAGCCAAGCAGTTGACCAGTTGCGGTGATGTCAGCTGTGAGTTGCTGGTAGATCCCATCCCCAGGCCTACGCCCGATCCAATAAAAGTTACCCTCAAACCCAGTGTGGCGAGAGTAACGTTTGTGGATCACCACAAGCCAAACTCCAAGCTCATTATGCAATATGCGCAAAGTATACTGCGCGACCGGGGCGTTGAGGTTAGAGATGAGATTGTCATAAAAGCTGACGCCAGTACACGAATGCCAGAAGTCCTGCTGCAATCGCTCTCCGGGGAGGGGGGGCTGGTTCTCTGCGGCGTATCGGATTGAGGCAGTTGTTCGTCGGGCAGTTCGCTTGACTCAATAGCATTACAGCGAATCGGTGTTGCCGGTTTCGCAATATTAACTCAACCTTTCGGGGATCAAGTCGATCGGTGTATGACCTATCAGCCTGCTGATAGACCATTGCCGGCCATTGTCGTTGATCATCCCACGCAAATGGTTCCAGACGAAGTGTTACAGCGTCGCGCTGAGCAGATTGCCAATGCAGTCCAGCGCTTACTCAATGATGAGGAACCGGAGAATCCATCACCATGAAAAATGAGTTATCGGTACTCGGCACCGGAGTGTATCTCCCCCCCGCACGACCCGTGCGAGAAGTGGTGCGAGAAGCAGGCCAGGATCCCAGCGATCACAAGGGCTGGGATAACTGTTGTCACGCCCTTGATGAAGATCACCCAAGCAGTATGGGTATCACGGCCTTACGCAAGGCGCTGGACGACGCCAATGTAGATCCCGGCGAGCTAAAGCTGGTGCTGTTTGCGGGCATGTCCCGCGATTACCTGCCGTCATGGTCTGTGGCGACTGAAATCATGAAGATCTGCGGAACCGAGGCCCATTGCATGGGTCT
>RCMY010000442.1_pt1 | contig 38821 bp, 34 predicted proteins | sample 2041341 | NCBI WGS metagenome assembly RCMY01 (sample SAMN09708234, study PRJNA481090) | Marine sediment metagenome, whole genome shotgun sequencing project. | reverse complement strand
CGGCATCCTGGTCATCTGGGGTCCGACCTCCACCCCCGAACGAGAGATCGAAGCCGGGCGAGATCTCGCCATGGCCGACTGATCGAAACCACCGTTCTGTGCGCCAGACGCGTCGCCTGCGACGCCGTTGGCGCACAGAACGGGATCGGCGGTGAAGCTGGCGCACAGTAGGAACTAGCGTGGCCGCTCATGACCAGCGACGTCCGATCATGAGCCCCAACGTCATCCTCATCAACTGCGACGACCTCGGTTACGGCGACCTCGGTTGCTACGGGTCGACGGTCCACGACACACCGGCACTCGATGCACTTGCCGAGCAGGGCGTGAAGCTCACCGACTTCTACATGGCCTCCCCGGTGTGTTCACCGTCTCGGGCGTCGATGTTGACCGGCTGCTATCCGTTGCGCATCGGCTTCGGTGGGGCGTCGATGCAGCACATGCGGGTGCTCTTTCCCGGACAGGGTGTCGGCCTCAACCCCGACGAGACCACGCTGGCCTCGATACTCAGCGACGCCGGCTACGCCACGCTCGCCGTCGGCAAGTGGCACTGCGGCGATCAGCCCGACTTCCTGCCGACCAACCACGGATTCGACGAGTGGTTCGGGCTTCCCTACAGCAACGACATGGGCCGCCAGGTGTTGGCCGAGGGACAGCCCACGGCCGAAGAACTCAACGCACGGATCCGAGCCGCCGGGATCGACTTCGAGCTCAAGTGGCCGCCGCTTCCGCTGATGGAAGGCACCGATCTCGTCGAGTGCCAGCCCGACCAGGCCTCACTCACCGGCCGCTACGTCGAGCGATGTGTCGACTTCATCGAGAACCATCAGGAGGAGCCGTTCTTCCTGTACCTCGCGCACATGTACGTACACCTTCCGATCTACGTCGAGGAACGCTTCCACGAGGGCTCCCGGAACGGGGCGTATGGCGCGGCGGTGGCCAGCATCGACTGGGCGACCGAGGTGATCGTCGAGACCCTCGATCGGCTCGGACTCGCCGACGACACCATCGTGATCTTCACCAGCGACAACGGCGCCTTGGCTCCGGGGTTCGATGGCAGTGGCAGCAATGCGCCGCTCCGGGCGTCGAAGGGCACGACCTGGGAGGGTGGCCAACGAGTTCCCTGTCTGGTGCGCTGGCCAGGGCAGGTCTCCGCCGGGACGATCGTGAGCGAGATGACCACGGCCCTCGATCTGTTGCCCACCCTTGCCGCGGCCTGCGGAGCCGAATACCCGACTGATCGCGTGATCGACGGCGACGACATCCGCGGACTCCTCGGACTCGACGGCCCGACTCCAAACGCCGACCGATCGTTCTTCTACATCGGCGGCGCCAACATCGAAGCGGTACGCGTCGGTCGGTGGAAGCTGCACGTTCGCAAGGGCGGCAAGGAGATCTGTGAGCTCTACGACCTCGTCGACGACGTGGGTGAATCGGTCGATCTCGCCGCCGATCATCCCGATGTCGTCGCCGACCTTCGGGCGAGGATCGATGCCGGACGGAACGATCTCGGGGACGAGGCTGCAGGCATCACCGGCGCCGGCACGCGGGCGATCGGACGAGTCGAGAAACCCGTGCCACTGACCTTCGCCGACCCAGACGATCCGGCGACGATGGCCGAATACGATCTTCCCTACCGAGGCTGACGCGACCCGTCGGCTCAGACCGGGGCTCACTCCTCAGGTGGTCGCGAAGAACCCGTGCCGAGCGAAGCGCTCGCCCATCAAGCGATAGCCGGTGGTGTTCGGGTGGAGCCCATCGGGCAGATGGTCGAGGTCGGTCTCACCGAACAGCTGTCGACCGTCGAGATGGTGCAGGTTCTCGTCTCCGGCCGCCCGCCGAATGGCGACGATGTCTTCGAGCAGTGCCCGGATACGGGTGAGGGACAACCGACCGATGATGAGGTCGACCTCTCGGCCCTGGGTCTCGACCATGCCATCGTCGCCGAGCGCCGTCGGGCCCGGAAGATCTTCGACGACAGGGCAGATGATCGGCGAGATGATCAGTAGCGGTGTCTCGGGGTGCCCCTCTCGAATCGTGTCGAGAAAGCCGTGCACCGCCGGTCCGAAGGTCCGCTCGGTCATCGAATCACCGTTGACGATGTTGATCCCGAGCTTGAGACTGATCCGATCGGCCTGGAGATCTCGAATCGTGCGGGCGGTGAACTGGTCGATGTGGCACTGCCCGGCAAAGCCGAGGTTGACCAGATGATGTGATGATCGAGCGGCTGCGACGGCCGGCCAGGTACTCCACGGCCCGTCGGCTTCCATGCAGTGCGAGATCGAACTGCCATGGTGGACCCAGCGCGGCCGATCGTCGACCGGTGCCGGGCGGAACGAACACCCACTCGGCAACGAGACCGAATGGATCTCGACCCCGGCGCTCTGGGGTAGCCAGACTTCGACGGTCGAACTCTGGCTCGGGACACCTGCCAGTGTGACCTGGCCTGCTTCACCCGACACGAAGTCGGTGTCGCCCGAAGCAGGGTCGACCACGACGGTGTGACCGAAGTGGGCTTCGACCGAGTCGATCAACTCGCCGTCGACGACGAGATCGAACACGGCGGGTAGGGGCTCGATGCCGAACGACAACCGCATCGGTGTGCACCGAATAGTCACCGAGTCGGCGTCGGTGGCGAAGACGAGGCGGACGCCGGACGGCATCCCCTCGACGAACGTGGTCACGACCGGGAGCTGGTGCGCGAACCGTCGATCGACACGGTGTGGGATGACTGCGTCGTCGGTCTCGACCACCGACACGGCTCCGTCGATTCGAATGTGCTCGTCGAGAATCGATCGCTCATCGGTCATGGATCGGACCCTACAGAACACTGGTCCCGGTGTGACGACAGATTCTGCTTCGCGGAATCACTCGGGCCTGTCCGTTCGTCCTCGCGTAAGGTCGCAAGGTGTCCAGTCATCGCGAGGAGCCCCGTCACCATCGCTCGCTGAGCCCACGACTCGAGTCCGTCTTGTCGATCCACGCGCCAGTCCTCCAATCCGGCATGGGCGGCGTCGCCGGACCCGATCTCGTCGCCGCCGTGTCAAACGCCGGTGGACTCGGGATTCTGGCCGCGCTGCGGCTCGAGCCCGACCAGGTTCGCGCTTCGATCCGGCGGGTACGCGAGCTGACCGACCGGCCGTTCGGCGTGAACATCTGGCTCCATGACGACGTCCGCACCCCGCCCGACCCGGCGATGTTGTCCGACGACGCGGTGCGTCGAACCCAGTCGGTGCTGAACGAGCTGCGTCCGCGCTTCGACCTTCCGACCACGCTCGCCGCACCCGGGCCGGAGCCCGATCTGGTCGACGCTGCTCTCGAGGTCATGTTGGAGGAGCGCATCCCGGTCTTCTCGGCGGCGATCGGGGTCCCCGAGGCCGACCTGGTCGAACGGTTCCACTCGGCAGGAACCAAGGTCGTGAGCATGGTGGCAACGACCGCCGACGGCATCGCCGCCGTGGCGAACGGCAGCGACGTGGTCGTTGCCCAAGGCACCGAGTCGGGCGGACACCGAAGCTACGGCCGCAAGCTCGACCGGGCGGAGGCGTCGGGCGCGAGCACACTGACGCTGGTTCCTGTGATGCTCGACGCGGTCGGCGCAGCTGTGCCCGTCGTCGCGGCGGGAGGCATCATCGACGGTCGAGGACTGGCGGCCATGCTCGCCCTCGGGGCCGACGGTGTGCTCCTCGGGACTCGGTTCGTAGCCACGAAGGAATCCGCTGCTGCCGACATCTGGAAACAGCGCCTCACCTCGGGTGAGCGACGCACCACCCTGACCGACGGGTTCACCGGGCAGTGGGCCCGAGTGCTGCAATCCGACTTCACCGACCACTGGGACGACGCCGGCGTCGAGCCGCTGCCGGGGCTCCTGCAGGGTGCGGCCGGACGAGACCTCTTCGGCACCGCCAAGAAGCTCGACGACGACCAGGTGCAACCGCTCTACGCCGGCGCCGCAGCCGATGGGTTGTCCGACATCCCCGGTGCGGCCGAAGTCATCCAACGAATCATCGACGATGCGTGGAACCAGCTCGACAGGTGGCAGCGCTGACGCACTGGCACACCTTCGGACCAAGCCTCGACCCGCGACTACGGTCTCGGCCATGACCAGTTCGATCACCACCTCGACCGTGTCGGCCAACGGCGTCGACTTCACCTTCCTCGAGTGTGGGACCGGCCCACTGGCTCTCTGCCTGCACGGGTTTCCCGACAGTGCCCACTCGTGGCGGCACCTGCTGCCGGCATTGGCCGAGGCCGGTCACCGAGCGGTCGCCCCCTTCACCCGTGGCTACGCCCCCACCAGCGTCCCCGCCGACGGGTTCTTCCAGACCGGCGCACTGGCCGCCGATGCCAACGCACTGCACGAAGCACTCGGCGCCGACGAACACGCCGTGCTGATCGGTCACGACTGGGGCGCGCCGTCGGTCTACGGGGCAGCGGGCAGCGCCCCCGAACGCTGGAACCGTGTCGTCGGCATGGCCGTGCCTCCGGGAGGGGCAATGGGCGCAGCGTTCATCGGCAACCGAGCCCAGCTGAAGCGGAGCTGGTACATGTTCTTCTTCCAGCACGCCCTCGCCGACATGGTCGTTCCCATGGACGACCTGGCCTTCATCGACATGCTGTGGGACGACTGGTCACCGGGATTCGCCGCCGCTACCGAGATCGAGAACGTCAAGAACTGTCTCCGAGACCCCGCCAATCTCACCGCCGCCCTCGGCTACTACCGGGCGGCGCTCGGCGACGGCGCCAAGAACCCCGACTACGACCTCATCGAGCTGGCAGCAGCTGAGCTCTCCCAGCCCACCCTGTACCTCCACGGACGAAACGACGGCTGCATCGGTGTCGAGGTGGCCGAATCGGCCGAAGCGATGTGCCCCTGGGCGCAGATCGAGATCATCGACGACGCCGGCCACTTCCTCCAGCTGGAACAGCCCGAGATCGTGAACCGGCGCATCGTCGAGTTCCTCACGGCCTGAGTCGAGTTCGGATCAGGCGGCAAAGCCGTGCCGAGACAGATGATCGGCGATGAACCGGGCCGCCTCGCACCCACAACCGTGACCGCACCCGTCGCCGACCGACTCACCCTTCGCACGCGACATGACCGCTCCGGCGTCACGGGTGGCCCGCAGAGCATCGGGCACCGGGAACCAGGCTCCCTCGAACATCGTGCCGATCACGCCGACACGGCCGAGATCACGAGGGTCGACGTCGAAGGGATCATCGGCCAGCAGCGTGAAGTTGGCGATCTTTCCCGACTCTATCGATCCCAGGTCGTGCTCTCGCTGCCATGAGTGCGCCGCACCGATGGTCACCGCCCTGAGGGCGTCGGCCACCGAGATCCGCTGTTCGGGGGCGGCGACGCGTCCCGAGTGGGTGATGCGGTTGACGGCGAACGATGCCATGGCCATCGGATCACTCGGACCCATCGGGAGGTCAGAGTGGAACGACAATGCGATCCCTCGATCGATGACCGAGCGGGCTCGGACCATCACCTCGGCACGCTCGGGCCCCAACCCGACCTCGGCGTACTTGTCGGCGAATCCCACGGGGTAATACGGATTGGCCGACACGATCGCCCCGACCTTGGCCAGACGGTCGATCTGATCCTCGGTCGAGTTCGCGAAATGGACGATGACCGTGCGGTGGTCGATGCGGGGGTGCCGCTCCATCGCGTCCTCGATGATCTCCAGCAGCACCTCGAGACCGAGGTCGCCGTTGACGTGGATGTGGATCTGCCACCCGGCATCCCAGTAGACGTCGAACAGGCGGCGCAGTTCGTCGGGCTGCATGATCCACTCACCGTGATGATCGGGATCGGGCAGACCGGCGTCGTCGAGGTAGCCGTCTTTCATCTGCATCATCAGCGAGATGATGGCACCGTCGGCGAAGAGCTTCACCTGCCTGTCGACCACGCTCACCTTGCCCAGGGGAGCACGGGCCACCTGTTCCTGGGCGTCGGCGATCACGTCGGCAGACTCGAGGCCGCGAACCGATTGGGCTCGACCGTCGACCAGGAAGGTCGAGGTGAACGGCACGTCGTCGGCACCCAGGATCTCTTGGTAGAGCTCCCACGGTTCGACGCGCCATGAGATGCCGGGTTCGTTGATGGCGGTGACCCCGTTCATGTGGAGGTAGTCGACCAGTTGAGCCAGCCCGACCCGGAAGCGGGCCTCGGTGAGAAAGCGAGGCATGAGGTGCCGAGAGAGCAGAACCATCCAGCCGTTCTCCCAGAAGTGGCCCCGATCGAGATCGACCATCTCGCTTGCCGGGCCCTCTCCCAGCATGTTCCCCTCGTCGAGTCCCAGCTCCTCGATCGCCGCCGAGTTGAGGTACCACTCGTGGCACGAGCGCTGCCAGATCGCCGTTGGTCGGTCACCGGTGATCACATCCATGCGTTGCCGACTCATCTCGCCGTGCCAGAGCCGGTGATAACCCCAGGAGAACAGCCACTCGCCGTCGTCGAGCGAACGATGGGCGTCGAGCAGCAGGGCGTCGTATTCGTCGGCCGAACCGGCCGCCGGAAACGAGTGATTCGGCAGTACCCACGGCTCGGGTGCGATGACCGCCGTGGTGAGTGTGCTCGCACCGAGCAGCGGATGGAGGTGCTGATCGATCAGGCCGGGAACGAGCACCGAGTCGGCGAACCGATCGTCGACCGTCCAGTCGGCGGACTCCCCTGCTGCAGACACGCCCGCTGCCGACACGTCGGCGAACGTGCCGACCGCAGCGATCGTCCCGTCGACCACGGCCACCGCCTCGGCTCGAGGCAGCAAAGGGTCCATCGTGATGATCGACCGTGCCCGGTAGATCACACCCGAAGTCGTCTCGGATGGTGTGTTCGTTCGATCGACCATCGACCGAAGGTACGCCAGCGGTGGCCGGTGTGCTCAGGTCCCCTCGAACGGAACTCATTCGTCCGAAGGTGAGACCAGCTCCGGGTTCGTCAGCTGATCGTCCCGAGGAGTGCCACCAGCGCACGGCGGTCGGTACTCGAGAGCGCAGCCAGCGCATCGTCGGAGCCGAGCACGTCGTCGACCACTCCGGCCGCGTCGATCGTCAGTTCGACCCCGTGTGCGGTGAGTCCGGCGAGTGACCGGCGAGCATCCCGCGCATCCTTGCGAGTCTCGACGAAGCCGAGCTTCTCCAGTGGCTTCAATGCCCGGGTCACACCCGAGGGCGTCAATCCAACGGCTTCGGCCAGGTCGACCCGGGTGGCGGCGCCATCGAACTCGCCGTGCAGGGCGGCCAGAAGCTGATATTCGCTGAACGAGATTCCCCTGGTGTTCGACAGGGAACGATCCAGCTTGCGCTCGACTCGCGCTGCAGCCCGCAGGAGCACGTGGAGCAGTTGATGGTTGGTCACCGACGCCATCTGCTCAACGTATCCCGCGGGCTACCTGAGCCATCACGGATCGATCAGCCGATCGTCAGTCGATCAGCGTGTTGGCGAAGATCTGCCAGGCGAGCACGCTCTTCGACACGAGGCTGAGCACGATGTAGACGGTCTCACCGAACAGGTAGTCCGACCACTTGCCGCTTCGCCGATACTGGAGCCATTGGTTGATGGCGAACGTGTTGAAGAAGAAGAAGATGGAGAAGATGATTCCGTAGACGAACCCGGGAGGGCCCGCGCCACCTTCCTGGCTGACGTTGGCATACAGGTAGGCGGCGATCGCGAGCCACGGACCGGCACCGGCGATGCTGCCGAACCAGAACGGGGTCCACCAGGTGGACCGGTCGGGGGCGTTGACCATCTCCATGATCCAACCGAACAGGATCATGGAGATGTTGGCAAAGCTCAGGGCGATGAGCGCGGCAAGATCGAGGATGCCGGTGACCATGGCGATCAGCACGATCATCAGCGTCGACGAGATGGCGTACTCGACCCAACGGAAGCGATTGCGACCGCGTCGCAGTTCGGATCCGTACTTGGCGAAGCCGATGGGCGAAGCGATCAGGAAGTGGAAGAAGGCCGAGAGGAAGAGAAATGCCGCCGTGCCCCAGGCGACGGGCACGGTGGTGAACTCCGAGAGCGTGCCCTCGGAGATCGGCGTGCCGGGAGGGCCGTTCAGATTGAGGGTGGTCACGCTCAGGGCGAAGTCGTTGCCGAGCACGACCATGGCGACGCCCGAGGCGAGGTGCAGCACACCCATGCCCAGGTTGAAACGGCGGAGCTTGCTCAATCGTTGATCTGAGGCCTCGACGGTCGTGCGGTCGAAATCTATGGCGGTCTCAGTCACAAATGAACTCCTTGGGGGCTGCGCTCTGAACACTGTTCCCCATTCACCCCCGGGTCAAACCCGAAGACCACCGGCACACCGCGGGCCCGGGCTCACAACGGAAGCGTCCCCCGTTCGCACCGTCACACGACTGACCCTACGCTCCGAACATGTCCGACGATGCCGTCACCTCAGCCGAACAGCTCGTGATCGAACGTGCTGCCACGTTCGCCGAGACGGTGATCGAACCGCTCGCACACGAGTGGCATCGCGACCAGCGGTTTGCGAGCGAGGCGATCGAGGCGGCCGGACCCGCCGAACTGAATGGTCTGCTCGTCGAGCCGTCACTCGGGGGTGAGGGTCTCGGAGAGGTCGCGTTGGCCCACGTGCTCGAGGTTCTGGCGGCGGCCGACCTCGGTGCCGCCTTCAGCCTCGTCGTCCACAACAACATGGCTCGAGCGGTGGCGACGAGCGGCAACCCGCACCTCGTCGACCATCTGCTCCCCCGCCTGATCAGCGGCGAGGACCTCGGGGCGTTTCTCCTGACCGAGCCGGGAGCTGGGTCCGACGCTGCGGCCATCACGTGTTCGGCCACGCTCGACGGCGACGACTGGGTCATCAACGGCGAGAAGTCGTGGATCACCTCGGCGACCGACGCCACCGCCCTCAACCTGTATGCCCAGACCGATCCCGAGCTCGGGCACCGTGGGATGGTCGCCATCGTCGTCGATGCCGACACACGGGGGGTGACCCGATTACCGGCGTTCGAGGTCATGGGTGGCCACGCCATGGGAACGGGCGGGTTCCGCTTCGACGACGTCCGGGTCGGTACCGAGAACACCCTGGTCGAGGTGGGCAAGGCCTTCGCCTCGGCGATGGTCGGCATCGATCTCGCTCGTGTGCTCGTCGGTGCGATGTGCACCGGCATCATGCGACGCTCGCTCGAGGTCGCGATCACCGCGACCCGAGACCGCCACATCTTCGGCAGCCCGGTCTCGTCGAACCAGGGAATCCAGTGGATGCTCGCCGATGTCGCCACCGACCTCGAGGCCACTCGACTACTCACCTTTCGAGCAGCGCGCCTGCTCCAGAACCGAGAGCCAGCAACGATCGCCGCCGCTCACGCAAAGAAGTTCGCCGCCCGCAAGGCGCAGGAACGCATCGCCGACTGCATGCAGGTGATGGGGGCAAACGGCTATCGACCCTCGCCCGACAATCCCCTCCCCCGCCATCTGGCCGCCGCCCGACTGACCGGATACATCGACGGCGCCACCGAGATCCAGAACGTGGTGATCGCCCGCCAACTCCTGGATGACCGTCGGCCGGCCCGGTCGCTCGAACAATGATCGGCGAAACCCGCTCCCGCCTGACATGATCGATCGAACCATGTCAGATTCGCCCGTTCTCACTGCTCCCGGCCTCACGCTGCGGACCCCGACCGACGCCGACACCGTCCCGTTGCTCGATGCCATCCTCAGCTCCGTGGACCACCTTCGGCCGTGGCTGCCGTGGGCTCGGCACGATTACGACACCGTCGACGCCAAGCTGTGGATCACCGGCGAACTCGGCGATGTCCATCGCTTCATCATCTTCGACGACGCCGACCACCTGGTCGGGTCGTGCGCGCTGAACACCGTCGACAGCGTCAACCGGCGGGCCAATCTCGGCTACTGGATCCGCGCCGATCAGACCGGCCGTGGCCATGCGACCGCAGCCACTCGGCTGCTCGCTCGCTTCGGGCTCGAAGAGGCCGGGTTCCAACGGCTCGAGGTCGTGATGTCGGTACACAACGTGGCGTCCCGCCGTGTCGCCGAGGGCGCCGGCGCGACCTACGAAGGGCGAGCACGAAAGCGTCTCAACCTGCACGGGGTCGAGCACGACGCCTTCGTCTTCACATTCGTGACCGGGGACCAACTCGACTGATGGCTGACGGCTGAGAGCCGTCTCAGTGCGAAGTCTGGGGTCGACGGAGCATGAACAACGTGGCGACCAGCGACATCACGACGACGTCGTCTTGGTTGAACAGCTCCTCGGAGAAGACCACCAGGCCCCGATCGGGTTTGGAGTTCGATGCCCGGGTGTCCTTGGCGGTCAGTCGGAGACGGAGCTGATCGCCGGCACGAACCGGAGCCCGCCACCTCAGCTCGTCGACACCGGGTGATCCCATGCTCGACGGTCCGAGAAACGTGGTGAGGAGCCGCATCAGCACCGAGCCGGTGTGCCACCCGCTCGCGATCAATCCACCGTAGATGCTGTCGGCGGCGGCCACCGGATCGATGTGGAACGGCTGCGGATCGAACTCCTGCGCGAAGCTCTGGATCCGCTCGGCCGTCATCTCATGTGACTCGGAGACGAACTCGTCGCCGACCGCCCAGTCTTCGAAGTACCGATCACGTGGCTCGATCACCGAAACGGCCCTCAGCCCGCAGTGAACACGAAGTGCTCTTCCATTGCCGACTCGACCGAAGCGATGTGGTCGATGTAGCGGGGGAAGCCACCATTGTAGTTGCCGTCTTGTCGGCGGTTCTCCTGGCCTTCGAAGTTGTAGTAGCCCGGCGTGCAGTCTTGGTTTCGAGTCGTCTTGCCCCGATGGGTGATGACCTCGTCGACCCACCACTGCTCGCTCTCGGGACGAACGTCGATGGTGTCGAGCTGGTTGCGTCGAGCGGAGTCGATGCAGTTGGCGATGTGATCGCCCTGGACCTGGAGGAGGTCGGTGAGATTGAACTGGAACGAAGCCTGGTAGCCGCCCATCACGAACAGGTTCGGGAACCCGTGCGAATGGATCCCCAGCAACGTGCGGATGCCGTCGGCGTACTTGTCGTTGAGGTCGAGACCGCCCTCGCCGATGATCCGGTTGTAGATACCGGTCTGTTGCACCTCGAACCCGGTGGCGTAGATCAACAGATCGATCTCGTATTCGACGCCGTCGAAGATCGGGCCCTTCGGACCGATCTCGGTGATGCCCTGACCGTGGGTGTCGACCAGGGTGACGTTCGGTCGGTTGAAGGTCGGCAGGTAGTCGTTGTGGAAGCACGGGCGCTTGCACATCAGCATGTACCAGGGCTTCAGCGAATCGGCGGTCTCGGGGTCGGCGACGATCTCGTCGATACGGCGATGGATCCGCATCATCGCGTCGATGTTGGCGTTCTCCTGCCGGCGGATCTTCTCTTCACGAGTGATGCCTTTCAGCGTTCCTCGACGATCCGCCAGAGCACGCTGTTTGGAGATGATCTTCTCACGCCGTTTCGACTGCCAACCCGGCTCGAGCGTGGCTGCCCATTCGGGATCGGTCTTCCAGTCGTCGCGGATGTCGATCGACGACGGCGTCCGCTGGAACACGGTGAGCTCCTTCGCCGTCGCCCCGAGGTTCGGGATGATCTGCACGGCGCTCGCCCCGGTGCCGATGATGCCGACGCGGACGTCTCCGAGTTTCTCGAGTTCTGCCCCGGTGAAGTCGTAGTCCCAGCGCGAGGTGTGGAAGGAGTGGCCCTCGAACGACTCCATCCCGGAGATCCGGGCGAGCTTGGGCTTCGACAGCGTGCCGTTGGCGCAGATCACGTACTTGGCTCGCATGGTGTCGCCGCGATCGGTCGTGATGTACCAGCGCTGGGTGTCTTCGTTCCACACCGTGGACGTGACCGTCGTCTGGAAGACCGCCAACTCGTAGAGGTCGTACTTTCGAGCGATCGACTGGCAGTGGGCGAAGATCTCCGGTCCCTCGGCGTAGTGCTTGGTCGGCACGTACTCGAGCTCGTCGAGCAGCGGCAGGTAGTCGTAGGACACGACATCGCACGCCACCCCCGGGTAGCGATTCCAGTACCAGGTGCCGCCGACGTCGGCGCCACGTTCGACGATTCGAATGCTCTCGACGCCTTTCTCGCGGAGTCGGGCCGAGGTCAGCAGGGCCGAGAACCCGCCGCCGATGAAGAGCACCTCGACCTCGTCGTCGATCGGATCACGGTCGACGATGTCGGTGGCGTACGGGTCGGTCTCGTAGTGCGCGAGCTCGCCCTCGAGGGCGGTGTATTGGTCGGTCCCCGGCGGCCGGTAGCTCAGGCGGAGGTCGCGTTCCTCGGCGAAGCGGGCCTTGATGGCCTCGTAATACTCCTGAGGAGGGCGACCGCCCGAATCACCATCGGCGATGTCGAACTGAAACGGATTCTGCGGCTTCTTGTCTGTCATGAGTCAACGCTCTCGATCTCCGGGGCACGGAAAGGCCACTTGATCGGCCTTCCCGCGTCCCTGGTCGGTCCCGGCGCCATCTTCACCCGACGGTCGTCGCCGTTCCAATTCGGTTGAGCACAAATCAGTGACTAGGGTCACAAAGACGGCGGGGGACGGCCGACATCAGACCATCCCGACCGCCGTCGAGAACGTAGGAGACTCCGGTGAACGAGCAACGATCATGACCGCGTCGGGACCATTCGAACACGACGATCGTCGACCACTCAGTGGCATCCGGGTGCTCGATCTGTCACGCGTCTTCGCCGGTCCGGTGGCCGGGCGCGTGTTGTCCGACCTCGGCGCCGAGGTCGTCAAGGTCGAACCTCCCGAGGGAGACGTCACCCGTCGCTGGGGTCGTAAGACCGGCGGGGTGTCGACCTACTTCCTCCAACAGAACTGTGGGAAGCAGAACATCTGCATCGACCTGCGTTCCGAGGGCGGACCGGGCCTGGTCGCCGACCTCGCCCGAGCGGCCGACGTCGTCGTCGAGAACTTCCGCCCCGGCGTCATGGCGAAGTTCGGACTCGACTGGGCCTCGCTCTCGGCTGATCACCCCGAGCTCGTCATGCTCTCGATCAGTGGCTTCGGCCAGGAGGGCCCCGAGGCTCACCGGGCGGCGTACGCCGGCGTGATCCACGCCGAGACCGGACTCGTCGACCAGACCCAACCCGGTTGGCCGGTCGACGTCACCTTCAGTGCCGCCGACGTGTTGTCGGGCATGCACGGCGTCGTCGCCGTCCTCGCCGCGCTTCGCATGCGAGACGTCACCGGGATCGGGCAGCACATCGATCTGGCCATGACCGACGCCATGGTGTTCTCGAACGACAAGGTGGTCGACAGCCTCGACGGTCGTCGCGGCGAGGCCATGGGTGGGGAGGTCTGGCAGACCGGTGCGGGCAAGGTCACGCTCGTCGGTGGCCTGCGATGGATCTGGCACCAATTGTCGGAGACCTACGGACTGGTCGACCCTTCGCCTCCCGATGCCGACCTCGAGACCAAGCTCGAGTCGCGTCGCCGGATCGCCACCGATTTCCTCTGCTCGTTGCCCGATCGAGATGCCGTGCTCGGTGCGCTCGACGGCGCCAACCTCGCCTGGGGTGAACTCCGAGAACTGCGTTCGGTGTTGGAGTCCCCCACCATGACCCATCGCGGCACCGTCGTCAGAGTCGACGATCGCGAGGGCGGCACCCGAGAGGTCATCCGTTCGCCGTATCGGATGTCCGACGCCGACACCCACGACGTCGGCGTGCCGGCATACCGGGGTGAACACAACGACTCGGTGATCAGCCGCTGGCTCGGTGCCGACTCCTCCTCGATCAGCGAGCTCGAGGCTCAGGGCGTGTTGCTCAACGACGACTGGGTCGCCGGAACCGCCGAACCCACCAGAAAGCGCAAGCCCACATGACCGACGAATCGACTGACGATCTCATTCGGCGATTGGCCGACGAGTCCGCGCTCCGCGACCTCATCCATTCGTACGCCTTCGGCCTCGACCATCAGGACTGGGAGCTGTGGCGTTCGATCTTCGTCGACGAGGTCCTGATCGACATGACCGACTTCGAACCCGAACCGGTGCCTCGGGTTCTGCCGATCGAGAAACACGTTCGGGCCGTCGAGCGGATGTTCGCCAACTTCGACGCCACCCAGCACTTCATGGGTTCGCACCGCTACGAGATCGACGGCGACACCGCCGTCATCACCGCACACATGCGGGCCGAGCACTGGCTGACCTCCGGCCAGGGCGGCGACAAGTACACGATGTTCGGCACCTACACCGACGAGGCCGTTCGCACACCCGACGGTTGGAAGCTGACCAAGGTCAAGCTCTCGCTGATCCGCCAAGAGGGCAACCGCCACATCATGCGCCTCGCGAGCCGCCGACCATCGTGACCGTTCGAATCCCACACGATCGAATTCCCACCCAGCCGAACTCCCATCCCGAAAGAGACATCACCGCATGAACCGACTCGAAGGCAAGGTTGCCATCATCACCGGAGCGGCAAGTGGCATCGGCGCTGCCAGCGCCCGCCGGTTCGTCGGCGAGGGCGCCAAGGTCCTGATCGCCGACATGCACGAACCCAACGGTCAGGCCCTTGCCGACGAACTCGGCGACGACGCTGCGTTCCTTCGGGTCGATGTCAGCCAAGAGGATCAGGTCGCAGCGGCGGTCGACGAGGCGATGACCCGCTGGGGTCGACTCGACGTCATGTTCAACAATGCCGGCTTCGGCGGCGCCCTCGGTCCGATCGAGGGAACGACGGTCGAGGAGTTCGATCTCACCTTCGACGTGTTGCTCAAGGGCGTGTTCTTCGGGATCAAACACGCCACCCCGGCGATGCGTGCCGGCGGCGGCGGTTCGATCATCAACACGGCGTCGGTCGCCGGCCTCCAGGCCGGATGGTCACCTCACCTCTACAGCGTGGCCAAGGCTGCGGTGATCCACCTGACGAAATCGGTGGCACTCGAACTCGGTGCCGAGAACATTCGGGTCAACGCCATCTGCCCCGGCATCATCGCGACCCCGCTCGCCGCCGGCCGTGCCGGTACCTCGCAGGAGACACTCGACAAGATGAAGCGTGGGCTCGGCAAGACGCAGGTACTCGGTCGGATCGGTGACCCCATCGACATCGCGAACGCTGCGCTCTACCTTGCGAGCGACGACTCGAGTTACGTGACCGGTCATGCTCAGGTGGTCGACGGTGGCGCCTATGCGGGCAAGCCCTGGGCGAAGCAGGGTGAATGGATCACCGAGCACCGCCCGATCCGCATGTACCGACCTGAGGGTCGCTGACCGTCCGGTCTGGTCTGACACGACAGCTCCGACACGACAGCGTCGGCTCAGACGAGCGGGCGTCCCCTACGCGAGCGGACGGTGTTGCGGACCCAGGTCCGTGGCTTTTCGATGATGAGGTAGAACACCGGGAACGCAAGCAACACCACGATGGTCGAGCTGATGAGACCACCGATCAGGGTGAAGCTCAGCGCCTCCCAGAACGGATCGCTCAGTGCGAGCGGCAGCAGACCGACCACGGTGGTGATGGTGGTGGCCACCAGTGGCCGGAAGCGACGCTCGACCGCCTGCTGGATCGCTGCCCCCGGGCGCAGTCCATCTCGACGACCCTGGTTGGCCGCGTCGACCAGGAGAATCGTGTTGTTGACCACGACGCCGACCAGAGCGATGAAACCGACCGCAACGAAGAAGCTGATCGGATTGCCCGTGAGGCTCAGTGCGGAAAACACCCCGAAGAACGAGAACGGGATCGCGAGCAGGATCAAGAGCGGCTGGACCAGCGACCGGAACTGCACGACGAGAAGCAGGAGCATCAGGCCGAGTGCGACGATCAGGGCGACGCCCAGCGAGGCGAAGTCTTCCTGGTTGTCGGATTCCTGGCCGTAGTCGAAACCGAGGGCGTCGGCCGGCAGGCCTCGCCGTTCGAGTTCGGCGGCATCGAATTCGCTCGTCACGAAGTCTTCGGTCGCGGTGAGATTGTTGGTGAGATCATCGTTGCTGAAGGCCGCTCGCACCTCGATCTCACGTTCGCCATCGACTCGAAGGATCTGACCGTCGGTCGAGATTCGAGCGTCGGTGATCGTGGTCGATTCGCCGGTCGCCTTGTCGAGCTCGCGCCCGATCAGCAACGCCTGAAGGTCGACGGCGAGCTGTTCGGCTGCTTCGACCTGATCTTCGGAGACCATGATCTGGGCGGCGAACGGGAACTCGTCGACCGGAGGACCATTCTCGAGGGTGCCGACCGTGATCCGTGCTCCTTCGATCGAGGCGAACGCCTCCTCCATCTGCTCGACGTACACCGGCGCCTTGGTGTCTCGGGTGTCGAACGGGACGAGGTCGACGTAGGTCAGCACGCCCCGCTCGTTGCCGCTGATGTACTGCGACCGCAACAGGTCGTCGCCAAGGGTGGACAACACGACGTCGTCGACCTCGGCCGACAGCGTCTGTGCCTGTTCGATCGACGTTCCGGGTTCGAAGTCGATGTCGATCGACAGCGCATCGGCATCATCGCCGGGAGGGAAGATGTTGAAACCGAGCGAACCGGCGATGCCGAACGACGACACCACGACGGCGAGGGCGCCGACGACGACGACCGCACCGACGACGAGGCCCTTGGCGCCGTGGCTGGATGGGTACTCGGCGAGCTGGCCGAGCTTGCGACCGAGGAACTTCTCGGCCTTCGTGATGGGGTTCGAGGCCGATGAACCCTTCAGCAGGAACGGTCGAGCGACCGCCGTGATGAAGATCACCGAGAACAGGTAGGACAACAACAAGGTGATGATCACCGTGGCGGGAATGGCACGAATGAACTCGCCGAGCACGCCGCTCACGAAGAGCATCGGCCCGAAGACCAGCACGGTCGTGAGGGTTCCGGCAAGCGATGCCGACCCCACACGGTTGATCGCCGTCCTGACCACGCCGAACGGGTCCTTGGATGCGTTGCGGTTGGCGTCGATCGATTCGGAGATGACGATCGCGTCGTCGACCAACAGGCCGAGCGTCAGGATCAGACCGAAGAGCGTGATGGTGTTGAGCGAGTAGCCCAGGAACCAGAGGGCTCCGAGCGACGCCAGCATCACGGTCGCCATGAACAGGCCGGTCACGACCGCGGCGCGCCAGCCGATGAGGATCAGACTCACGAAGGCGACGGCAAGCAGTCCGGTGAGCAGGTTGCCGGTCAGTGAGCTGACCTGGGTGCGGATCGCCGTGGCGAAGTCGGCGGTGACGTTCGCCTCGAAGCCGTCGTCGAGTCCGGCGTCTTCGGTCAAGCGGTCGGCAACCGCGTCGCTGAAGGTGATGGTGTCGAGGTCTGCCGCTTCGCTGCGGACCAGACCGATGATCGCCGCTTCCTGGTAGCCCGACTCTGGACTCAGCGCGACCCGCCCGAAACGTGTCCGGCGGATCTGCTCGTCGCCGGTTGCCGGATCGACGCCGGTGGTGAACAGTTCCTGGACATCGGCGCGCTCGATGGCACCGGCATCGGCGAGGAAGGCTTCGACCTTCCCGGCCTGGACTTCGAGCTCTTCGGGTGTCGCGCCTTCGGGCCCGGTCACCGCCACCAGGATGTCGAAGACCTCGAGGAACTTCGTGGCATTGATGGGTCGAACGTTGACATCGGCTTCGGGCGCGACCGCGGCCGCCAGGTTCGCGGCTTCGAGCAAAGCCGCACCATCGGGCGAGGAGAACGAGTCGTCGAATTCGACGACGACGGCGAAGGCGTTCGCCAGGGCGAAGCTTTGGACTTCGACCACCCCGTCGATCGCCGAGTAGGCCTCTTCGAGAGGGCGAGCGACGTCGGCGTCGACGGCGTCGATGTCGTCGACGAAGTAGGTTCCGTCGACCACGACGATCGGCAGGTTGACGGGTGGGAACCCTTCGCGGGCGAGTCCCCCCACATAGGCGAGCCCTCCGATGGCGACGACCGTGAACCAAACCCCCAACGTGACCATCCAGCGGGTCGACGCCAGCACCGCCAGACGGGTGATGATCGAACGGCTCTCGGTGGCGTCGGCGTGGGTGTCGGCGGCCGCTTCGGGGATATCCATGGCCGAGCACGGTACCGAGCCGTTCTCGTCGGCGGTTGCTCGGGCGTCAATCCCCACGCCCACCTCCCCGACCGTCACCACGATGATGTCTGCCGGGCACCCCAAGATGAACTCTTGGTGCCCGAGAGGAGTCACCGAGTCAAACGCCGTAGTCTTGTGGTTCGACCCCACGGAGAGTGACTGCGGTGGCCTTCCGGCTTGTTCCACCCCAATCGACCGATCAGCAGCTGCGGGCCTTGGCGCAGGGTCGAATCGACAACGCGCTCGACCATCTCGAGCGCTACGAGGGCTCGCATGACGACGTGCACATCCACACCGTCCGCCGTCGCTGCAAGCAGGTTCGAGCCCTGGCCCGGCTGATTCGACCGGCCTTGGGAGAGCAGTACGCTCCCTTCAACTCGGCGATTCGTGATGCCGCCAGAGCGCTGGCGCCGCTCCGCAATGCACGGGTGTCGCAGGAACTTCGCCAGTCGTTGGAGCCGACGACGACCACACCGACGACGACCACACCGGCACCGGCAGCCGAATCCGCTTCGACGCATCAAGGTGCAGCGATCGAGATCACCAGGGGGGAGCTCCGCCGGGCCCGGCACCTGGTCGAAGCGTGGGACCTGCACGACGAGTCCGATGCTCATGGCTTCGGTCTCATGGCGCCGGGAATGGAGCGGACCTATCGCCGTGGCCGTCATGGCGTCGAGCAGACACGCCGCGACCCGACCGACGAGTCACTTCACGAATGGCGCAAGGACGTCAAAGACCTCTGGTACCAGCTCCGACTGATACAGCCGATCGCGCCCTCGGTTCTCGACCCGATGATCGCCCAGGTCGACCAGCTCGGGAAGCTGCTCGGGCTCCATCACGACATCGACCTCCTGCTCGTCGGCTTGGCTCGCGAACGCAAGCACGTCAAGAAGCGTCGACACGATGGCGCGTCGACGAAAGCAGAAACCCGTTCGGCCCTCGACGACATTCGACAGGCGACCGATCGAGCAACCGACACCCAGGACCGCCTCGAGGCCGAAGCCCTACGGCGCGGTGCGACGATCTACGCCGAGCGCCCGACGGCATTCGTCGCCCGAGTCACGGCGTACTGGGATTCGACGACACGTTGGGGACCAGAACCTGACCCCTCGGCCCGCACGGCGGGCTGATCGTCAACCGGCGGAGAAGAGCCGACCGATGGTCTCACAGGCGCCGGGGTCGCCTTCGAGATCGAGAATGGTGCCCTCGAGCAGTGCCTCCGTCGCGACCTTGCCCTGGCGATACCGGGTGAGATCTTCCAACGACCCGCGAATTCGAACGTCGACGTCGGTCGCTGCGGCGGGGCCATCGTGAACCGATATTCGGCGTGACGGTCGCAGATCGATCGATGCTTCGGCGATGTGCAGGGTGTGCACTCGGTCGTCGAGATGGAGCTCGGCGACGAGACCGTCTTCGGGCAGTACCTCGGGCCTGACCATGAACCCGATCGTGGCGCGGGGGAAGAAGTCGGACTCCTGATCGTCGTCGGACCGCTGACCCATGAGCCCGATGCCCCATCGACCGATCTCGTTGATCACGTCGAGGAGGTCGGTCCCTCGCTCGGTCAGTTGGTAGCGCGGACCGACTCGTTCGATGACCTCGGCCTCGGTCAACTGCCGGAGGCGGCCGGAGAGCAGACTCGGACTGATACTGCCGAGCTCGCTCTGGAGCTCGGAAAAACGTCGCAACCCGAACCCGAGATCGCGAACGATGAGCAGGGTCCATCGCTCACCGATGATGTCCAGCGCCCTCGAGACGGGGCACCACTGCGCATACGTTTTGTTCGCCACACGATCAGTTTGCCTCTTTTTGGCTCGTTAGTCGCACTTAGCAATCAACGCGACATCGAAGCCGGCCTCGGCGATGCGACTCGGGGGTCGTTGTGGCTACACTCGCAGCTTCCGGAGAGGTGACAGAGTCCGGCCGAATGTGCCTCCCTGCTAAGGAGGTGTGGGTGTAAGCCCACCGTGGGTTCAAATCCCACCCTCTCCGCTCAACACCAAGAGCCCGCCCCTCGGGGCGGGCGCTTGTCTGTTCGATACTCGTTCTCGCCTGGACACCCCTCGGTCGACGTTCAGGTGGCAGACCGAGACTCGGTTCAACCCTCGAGCTCGGCCGTTCCGTCACCGGCGATCGACGTCGACGAGCCGTCGCCTTCGGCCGGGGACACCGCGGTCACCGCCGGAGCTCCCGCAGGAACCCGCCGGTCGATGATCGACGCCAGATCCTCCGTGGTCTCGGTCGTCACCACGGTACGAGAGAGCTCGGCGACCGTCGTCGAAGGCAGCGATTCCTCATCACCGTCGTCGGTCACCTGCTCCGATTCGAGCTCGGCGACCGCCTCGTCGTCGACCGCGAACTCCGACCCGAGGAACGGATTGCGGGTCACGGGTGGTGCCACCCAAGTCGTCGGCGTGGTGCTCTCTTCGTCGAAGAAGGCCAACGGAGCGTCGAAGGTCTCGCCGCTGATCGGCTCGTCGTCGCCTCCCCAGAAGAAACTGAGGCCGGCGAGAATCACGACGGCGCCCAGCGCCGCTTTGAGTTTGGGTGAGAGATCGCCCATCAGGCGTCGGCCTCCAACGTCGGTCCAGCCGATGCGGCACTCACTTGGAGCTCGGCATCGATCAGTAGATCATCGACCGATGACCCAGCGTCGGACTCGAAATACGTCGCGATCACCAGATCGACGTAGATCGTGCCGGCCGAACTGTCGGCGGCCAGATCCACGCTGATGATCTCGACCAACCGGTCCGAGCCGAGCAGCCCATCGACAAACGCCATGATCTCGCTGTACTCCCCTTCGACCGAAAGCGAGGTGTTCATCACCGCTGCCTGGGATGCCAAGGCGCTCGGCTCCGAAGCTTGCGGCGTCACCGACGACACGGTGGTTCCGGTGATCTGCGCCAGATCATGCAGGAGGCGCACGAGACCTGCGACGTCCGCAGTTGGCGGAACAGCTGCACTCAGTCCGCTCAGCTCGTCATTCAGTTCCACCATCTGAAGATCCACGGTGCGCGATTCGTCGAGTGTCGACACCAGCCTGACCAACTCGGCATCACTCGACGCCAGCCGATCCTCCAGTTCACGGGCGCTGTTGCCTGTCGGGACGAGGATTGCTCCGACCCACAGTCCGATGATCACCAGTGGGGGGGCGCCGGCCAAGATGATCGATCGAGCCCTCATTCGCTCTGCTCCCTGGTGAGAATCTCGGGAAGCGCAGCGAAAGCGTTGCCGCTGACCGTCCCCTCGACCTGGAAGACCGCCACGTTTCGCTCCTCCAGACCGAATTGGCCGACCGCCGTGCTGACAAGCGTCATGTCACTGAACAAACCGCTGGCATTCACACCCTCGATCCAGGCAGCAACGCCGTCGAGATCGCTCGCTGCGCCCTCGGCCACGATGATCGGCCCGTCGGACTCGGTCGCATCGCCGGTTGTGATCTGCAGTGAACGGATCACCGAGTCTGCCGGCATCGCTTCGGCGATTCGGCCGATGAGCGCAGAGATGCCCACCCGGTCGGCAGCAAGTGTCGAGACCATTCCTCGACGGCGCTCGATCTCGGTGACGAGTGACTGCTGGTCATCGAAGCGATCGACCTCATCTCGTGCCTGATCGACGGCTGCCTCTGCGGCCTCGACGGTTCGTTCCCTCTGTTCGTTCGCAACCGAGCGGGTCTGGAGACTACCGAACGCGGCAACACCGAGCACAGCAGCTGCGGCGACACCGACCATCACCGCCCGGCCGTCGCGGGCGCGCTCGACCACCGAGATCGGAACCAGGGACAGATCTCGCAGATGATCGCTGTGAGAAGTCAGGACCAGGCGAGCGACGGCGAATGCCGTGTCGAAGCGCTCTGGTTCATCGAACTCGGGCCAGTCATCATGCTCGAGGACCGAGACCGACGCGGCAGGGAGGGCTTCACGCACTCGATCGAGCAACCCGCTGGCGCGACTACGAGAGCCGCAGAGGATCACGTGATCGATGGACCGCTTGTCGATGTCGGTCATGTGAAAGTGCAGGGTGCGACGAATGCCTTCGGCAACCACACCCGCGCCGGGCGCATCGTTGTTCGGCACGTAGGCATCGGTCGATGCATGACCGCCGGCTCGAAGGCTCTCGACCTCGGCCAGCTGACTCTCGAGCTCGTGTGACAATGACGCCGTCTCGCCGACGCCGGTCATCAACACTCGGGCGAACAACAGGCCGCCACCGTCGTGCACAGAGACAGTGGTCGTCCGCTCACCGATCGAGACGATGGCACCGAGGGATCGGCGCTTGCCTTCGGCGAACGACAGACCGGCGTCGGCCGCAGCGTCACCTGCTCCGTCATCAGCAGTGTCATTCGCCGTGTCACCAGCGGTGTCATTCGCCGTGTCACCAGCGGTGTGATCCGCAGAATCGAGCTGAGTGTCGGACGAGGTGTCCGTCGTGGCAGCCTCGTTCTCGGCCGGAACCAGCGAAACGTTCGCTGCAGGTGCCAGCTCCGCACGGATCCACTTCAGACCGGCAGCTTTCGCTGCGTCGGTGAAGGCCTCGATGGTCTCGCGACGGACGGCGACCACCAAGGTCTCGACGGCCGGGTCGTCGAACTCGGAGAAGTCGTTCTGATCCGACCGGCGTTCGGCGATCGCCGCCGCATTCAGCACGGCGTGATCGATCACGGCTTCGTCAGCCGGGTAGGACAGGATCTCGGCGATGTCGTACGCCGCGGCTTCGGCGATGTCGTCGGCAACGGCTCCTGGCAACGAGACTCGCCGAATCGTGGCCGCCTCGGTCTCCACCGCAATCGCGATGCGTTTGGTCTTGAACCCGGCGGACGTCCACAGCGCCTTCAGCGCATCGGAGAAGGCGACGGTGTCGATGACGACGCCCTGTTCGATCGTGCCTTCCGGCAACGGAACTTCGCCCCAGGCGCGAGGCTTCCCACCCGAGAGCTCGAGGCCACGCAGGGTGTCGTCGTGGATGGTCACACCCACTACTGGTCGAGCCATCAGGCCCGATCCTGCGTTGTCATCGTCGTGGCATTCACCCACACACCATCGGATGAACCATGTCGCTGTTTAGACAATCATCACCAATTGGCTTACGCCGAGCAGACTTCCTCCGAGACTCAGGTCGTGCCTGCATCCTCCGACGCGCCGACCTCAGGCCAACGACGATCGACCACCTCTGGTCTTGCGCCAACAGCTGGGTTCACCGTGACCGAGATGCTGGTCGCCATGATGCTGTTGACGGTCGGCGCGCTCGCGATCTACCAGTCGATGGGCGCCTCGACCGAACTCGTCGAGAACAGCAGTCGACACCTCACCGCGACCCAACTCGGTGCGTCGGAGATCGAAAAGGTGCGAGCCCTTCCCTATGACGTCGTCGCCATGCGAATGCCAACGGCCGGCACCACCTACTTCGAAGGGGCCGAACAAGTCACCGACGCTGCGGACGGAAGAGTCGAGCCATCGACCGACGTCGAACGCGACCGTGTGATCTACACCGTCGATCGAGCCGTCACCTGGCGCTCGGCGGATGTCAACGGCACGACCACCACCAGGGCATTCAAACAGGTCACGGTGATCGTCAGTTGGAGCGATGAGCGGGGCGATCACGACATCCGGTCGTCGAGTGCCGTGTCGAGGACTTCGTCACCATGACGTCGACGACCCCTCCGTCCGAGCGCGACGCTGCCGGCTTCACCGTCGTCGAGGTGCTGGTGGCCATGGCGATCATGGTCGCGGTCACGGTGCCGATTCTCATGGTCCTCCAGAGCGCGACCAACGCTGAGGTCACCCACACCACCAAGATCGAGGCGGCCACCACCGGGTCGGTCGCCGTCGAACGCATCTCCTCGGATCTTCGCTCGGCCGGCACCTTCGACCTTCAGACGTCCGATCGGATCGTGATGGCGACCCTGGATGCGTCAGGCGACTGGCACGAGGTCTCGTGGGAACGCGATCGCGACCAGTTGATCCGAACGGTCGTCGTGGGGGGACGCGCCGAGCAGAGCCTGCTGCTGCGCGACCTCTCGACGAGCCCCACCTCCGACCTGTTCAGGGCGTTCGACAGCTCGGGCTCCGAGATCCTCACTTCCGGGGTCGCGTGCCCCGGCTACATCAGCGTCGACATCGAGCGAGTCGTCGACGACAAGATCGAGCACCTCCTGTTCGACGTGGCCAGCCGAAATCTGAATGCAGGCGGAACATGCTGAGCACGACGACCCGACGCCCGAGACCCGCCGACCGAGATGGAGAACGAGGTTCCATCATCATGTCGATGCTCGTCATCATGATCATCGGGGCACTCGCAGCCACGATGTTCACCTACAGCCAGTCCATGGCTCGGACGACGGTGCGCCAGGAACAGCAACGAACGGTGATCGATGGCGTCGATGCGGCGATCGCGCATGCGTCGAGCCGAATCGAACTCGGCGAGGCATCGAGCTTCACCGGCACCGGATCGATCGACGACGTCGACTATCAGTACGAGGCCACGATGAACTCGACACTGAACTGGACGGTCTCGGCCAGCGCGACGCTCGTCTCCGACATGTTCGGCACCATCTCGCGTGCCTCCACAGCGACGCTCACCGGCACCTACGTGGGCGACTCGCCCTACGCCCTGTTCGCCGCCTCGGGCCTCAGGATCGCAAGCGACAACTTCGCGCTCTCCGAACCGATCGGGAGCAACGGGTCCGTCAGCGTGCAGGGAGACGCCACCGACCTCCGAATCCACACGTTCGCACCTTCGGGATCGTGCTCGGGTTGCACCAACCAGAGCCCGCAGTCGCCGACCTGGCCGACGCCCGAACCCGCGACACCCACAGACTTCCAGAACTGCCCGACCGCCACGCTCACCGAGTCGGATGGTCGGGTGAGCACCGTCTACCAGTTCAGTGGAATCGTCGATGGCAAGAACGGCATCCCCTTCCGGTGCACGTTCGACTCCGACAACCAGGTCTTCGGCCACTACCCCACGATCCTGTACGAAACCATCACGACCACCAATCCTCCGGTCATCATCCACGTCGAATCGGGGGTGAACCTCTGGTTCATCCGTACCGAGGCCAATGTCGGCGGCGACCCTCGCGAGTTCGTCGTCGAAGCAGTCGGGGAACCGACCGATGCCGATGGCTACGAGTACGGACGGATCTACGACGACGGTATCGAGATGACCGGCGTGCTGAATGCGCCGTCGCGCGATCTCACGGTCGACACCGGGATCGACATCACCGGGAAGATGATCGTCGGCAGCCTCGACTTCAGTCGACAGTCGCTCCGGGTGACGGCGGACTCGCGAGTCGTCGACTCGGAGATCGAATGGACCGCATCGGACTGGCACTCGGTCTCGCCGTGACCGGCCACCCGCACCTCTCGACACTCGATCGAGACCCTCGGTGAGCGCGCTCCACACCTTCGTTCCGCTCGTCGCCACGGCGCCGGTGCTCGTCGGGATCACCCGGATCGACCACCGAACGAAGCGGATCCCCGACCGATTGTCGCTTCTCGGCTTTGCGATCGCCGTCGCCACGATGACCGGGCTCGCACTCGTGGACGGAACCACCGGCGATCTCGCCCGAGCGGCGACCGGCGCGATCTTGCTCACGGCGATTCTCGGAACGCTGCACCTGATCCGCCCCGATGGTCTCGGGATGGGAGACGTCAAGCTTGCGCTGACACTGGGACTGCTCCTCGGGTGGACCCGGGCGACGACGCTCGAAGTTGCGCTCATGATCGCGTGGTGTCTGATGCTCGCGAGCGCGCTCGGACTGGCCACCGTCGCCTATCGGATGCGAACCGACGGTGTGCCGGCGCGTGGAACCGCCGTGCCGTTCGGCCCGGCCCTGTGCGCCGGAACAACGGCCGTGGCGATCTTCGGGCCGACCTTCCTGACGGTCTGATCGATCTCCCCTGGTTCGGAACGAGACGTTCTGAACGAGAGGTCTCCAGCGGCCGACACCAGTCGACCGAGCGCTCAGGTGGTCACTCGCAGGAGTTCCTGGACCGTGGTGAGACCCTGCGCCACCTTGAACAGGCCGTCGGCGCGAAGCGAGATCATGCCCTCGGAGACCGCCAGGCGGTGCACTTCGTCGGCACTGTTCCGATTCAGGATCGCGGTGCGAATGGCGTCGCTCATCGTCATGACTTCGTGAATCGCGAAGCGTCCCTGATAGCCGGTACCACTACATGCCTCACACCCACCGGCGGTGAAGACTTCGACTTCACCCCCCGTTTCGAAGTCGACCCCATCGAGTGACGTCACGCCGATGTCCGACAACGTCGTCCTGGTCGGGATCTTGCAACGGTCGCACAACCGCCTCGCCAACCGCTGAGCGACGACCGCCGTCAGGGCCGAGGTCACGAGGAAGGGTTCGACACCCATCTCGATCAGACGCATGGGTGTTGCCGCGGCGCTGTTGGTGTGCAACGTCGACAACACGAGGTGGCCGGTGAGCGATGCCTCGACCGCGATGGTCGCGGTCTCCGCATCGCGGATCTCGCCGACGAGCATGACGTCGGGGTCGGCTCGAAGGAACGACCGCAAGGCCCGAGCGAAGGTCATGCCCGCCTTGTTGTTGACCTGGACCTGCTTGATGCCGTCGATCTTGTATTCGACCGGGTCCTCCGCCGTGATGATGTTTCGCGTCGGGTCCTTCAGCGCTTCGAGTGCACCGTAGAGCGTGGTCGACTTGCCCGAGCCCGTCGGACCCGTGACCAGAATCGCTCCCCACGGCCGCTCATAGGCGGCCCGGAAACGCTCGAGCTGCTGTGGGAGGAACCCCATGTCATCGAGCGAGATCATCTCACTCCCGCTCCGAAGGATTCGAAGCACGGCAGCCTCGCCATGGATGGTCGGGATCGTCGCAACACGAATGTCGATCGGCGTGCCACCGATCTCGATCGACATCCGGCCGTCCTGGGCGATGCGACGCTCGGCGATGTCGATCTCCGCCATGACCTTGACTCGACTGATGATGCCGGCCTGCAGGGAACGAGGCGGCGTCATGGCGTCGTGCAACACACCATCCACTCGGAAGCGGACTCGGAGGTCGTTCTGGCCGGGCTCGATGTGAATGTCGGAGGCTCGCTCCTGCACCGCCTTGGACAGCAAGAGCTCGACGAACGCGACGATCGGCGCCCGTTCCTCGGTCACGTCGGCCGCAACCTCGGCGATCTCCGGCTCGGTCTCGACGACCGCAGCCTGAATTGCCTCCTGGACTCGGGAGTCGCTCAACCCGAGGCCGGCGATGGCCGCCATGATCTGCTCGCTGTCGGCCATGACCGGGAGCACCGGACGCCGGAGCGAGTCTCGAATGTCGTCGAGCGCCAGCACGTCGACCGGGTTCGCCATCGCAACGACGATCTTGTCGCCACGGCGCCAGACCGGGAGAGCTCGGTGGTGGCGAGCGAGCTGGGCCGGGATCTGCTGTGCAAGATCGATATCGATCTTGCGTTCGGAGAGATCGACGAACTCGAGGTCGAACTGGACCGCCAGAGCACGGAGCAGATCTCGTGGGGCCACGATGCCCTCGGAGAGGAGGACATCACCGAGCTTCTTGCCCGTCTCACGTTGCAGCGCGAGCGCTCTGCCGACGTCGTCATCACTGACGATGCCGAGCTCAACGAGAATCTCGCCGATGCGGCGACGGGTTCCGAGCGTACTGGTGATCACGGACCCAGCATCGGCTGGGTTGACCCACGGATGAGACAACCCTCCAAATGCGGGCGACCCGCTGGACAAGCTCGAACACGTCCTCACATCGAGCGGCAAACGTCCGAAGCTCGAGGTCGTGTCTGAGATCGCAGGAACCAGCAACGACGAATGGTATGGACTCGACGAGGAGAGCCGAGCCTTCCTTTCCGAGACTCTCGGTACGACGACCGCCCCGTCGACGTCGCCCACCACACCCGACGCTCAGCTCCCGACCTCCGGGTCACCCCTCGCCCCCAAGAGCGCCGGCGCCGGACTCGACGAGCTACTCGTCGCGACGGTCGACGCCCAAGCATCTGACCTCCACCTCGCTGCAGGTCAGCCACCGCACATCCGAGTACAGGGTGAGCTTCGCCCCATCGCCGGCGTCGGCCCCACCGGACCGAAGCAGCTGGAGGCGATGCTCTTGGCTCATCTCGATGCCGAGCAGCGACAGACCCTACTCCGACGGGGCGACCTCGAGCTCGCGCTCAGCAGCGGCAATCGGCGGTTCCGTGCCGCCCTCTTCCGCCAGTCGGGCTCGCTCGCCGCTGCCATGCGGCTCATCCCTTCGAACAAGCCGAGCCTCGATCAGCTCGGACTACCGCCTGCCGTCCGTGCGTTCGCCGATCATCACAGCGGCCTGGTGCTCGTCACCGGCCGGACCGGATCCGGCAAGTCGACGACGCTCGCCGCCGCGATCGAACACATCAACCAGACTCGTGCGGCCCACATCATCACGATCGAGGACCCGATCGAGTACCGCTACACCCCATCCCGATCGGTGATCCAACAGCGCGAGGTCGGGGCCGACACCGAGTCGTTCGCCAACGCCTTGCGCCATGCACTCCGCCAAGACCCCGATGTCATCCTGCTCGGCGAGCTCCGCGACCTCGAGACGATCAGCACGGCGCTGACCGCAGCGGAGACGGGTCACCTCGTCTTCGCCACGCTCCACAGCTCGGATGCCACCGGTGCGATCACCCGCATCGTCGACGCCTTCCCCGAAGGCCAGCAGAATCAGATCCGGGCCCAACTCGCCCTGTCCATCCGGGGCTGTGTCAGCCAACAGCTCGTTCCCGACGTCAACGGCCGACTCACGCTGGTGAGCGAGGTGCTCAATGCGACGTCCGGTATTCGTTCGATGATTCGAGACGAGAAGACCCACCAGCTCCACGCAGCACTGGAGACCGGAGGCGCCGAGGGGATGCACACCTTCGACCAGGCGCTGGGTGCCGCAGTCCGAAACGGCCGCATCTCGCTCGACGTCGCCCGCAGTGTCTCGCACCGGCCATCCAGCCTCGACAATCTCATCCGCCGATGACGACGCCGGTACTCGACGACCCCAAGGCCGACGCCCCGTCGACACGGCGATCCTTTCGGAAGCGATCGGCTGCGCCGAATCCCAAAGCCGAACAGCACAGACGCGCGAACCCAAAGAACAGCGCGAAACCAAAGAACAGCGCGAAACCAAAGAACAGCGCGAAACCGAAGGCCAGTGCGTCTGGCAGCACGGCGGGGACACGCAAGCTCCAGACCTTCGACTACGTGGCATCGGATCTTCGCGGCCAACGGGTCTCGGGCCAGCTCACTGCGGGCTCTCCCAAGGAAGCCATCGACCGCCTTCGCCGCCAACAACTGCGACCGATTCGTCTCCGAGTCACCAAGCAGTCGATCTTCTCCCGAGAGTTGTCGATTCCCGGTGTCGGGGACTCGATCAAACCGAGACAACTGGCTTCCTTCACCCGGCAGTTCGCGACCATGGTGCAGGCCGGCATTCCCTTGATCCGGTCCCTGACCGTCCTCGGCCAGCAGAGCGACAACCCGCTCATGGAAAAGGTTCTCGCCCAGGTGCGGTTCGATGTCGAGGCCGGTGATTCGCTGAGCCGATCGATCGCCCGCCATCCCAAGGTCTTCGATCACCTCTATTGCTCGATGGTCGCCGCCGGCGAGGAATCCGGCGCGCTCGAGGAAGTACTGCGTCAGCTTGCCGCCTCACAAGAACGATCGGTGGTCGTCCGCCAGAAGATTCGATCGGCGATGTCGTATCCGATGGCGGTGCTGGTCATGGTCACCGGCGTGGTCGCCGTCATGCTTCGTTTCGTCGTCCCGCGCTTCGCCACGATCTATGAGGACCTCGGAGGAACCCTGCCGCTCCCGACTCGGCTGATGGTGTCGGCATCCGACATCGTCGTGAACCGCACCCTCCCGCTCCTCCTCGTCATCGGTCTGATCGTCATCGGGGTGCGCCACTGGATCAGCACCGACGCCGGGCGTTTCCGTTGGGACTCGGCCAAGTTGCGTCTCCCGCTCATCGGGACGCTCATCCACAAGACGGTCCTTGCTCGATTCGGTCGGACCATGGCGGTGCTCACGGCAGCCGGCGTTCCTGTCTTGGACACCTTCGCCATCGCCTCACAGACCGTCGGCAATGCCACAGTCACCGCCGCGCTCGAACGAGTCCGAGAAGCCATCCAACGTGGCGAAGCGATCGGTATCACCATGCTCGAGGAGCCGATCTTCCCGGTGACGCTCGTCCAGTTGATCAGCGTGGGCGAAGAGTCCGGATCGCTCGACCAGATGTTCTCGATCATCGGTGATACCTACGAACAGGAGGTGGCTGCTGCGGTCGACGGCTTCTCATCCTTGATCGAGCCGCTCTTGATGGCACTCATCGGCCTCGTGGTCGGCGGGATGGTGATCTCGCTCTACCTCCCGATGTTCCGTGTCATCGACTTCGTGCAGTAGCGACGGACTCGCCACCCAACTCGAGCCGAAAAAATCGAGCACTTCCCTCACACCGCCTGATGCGCCTCCGAGACTCTCTCGGGAATGGCTCCCCGTCAAAGGACGAACGAATGCAAACTGCACTGAAGCGAACCAAGAAGCGCGACGGCGATGGTGGATTCACCCTCATCGAGGTGATGGTGGTCGTTTTGATCATCGGGATTCTCCTGGCCATCGGCGTGCCGACTTTCATCGGTGCCCGCACCCGTGCGCAGGATCGGGCAGCCCAGACGTCGCTCCGAATCGCCCAGACCTCGGCGATGGTGCTGTACACCGATACGTCGAGCTTCACCAACGCGACCTACCTGAACCTTCCAGCAGTCGAGCCTTCCCTCACCTGGCTCAACTACAACCAGGCCGCAACCGGGGCCAACCAAGTGAGTGTCTGGCCCTACAGCCCGACCAATTGGTACGCCGCAGCCAAGTCTGGCTCAGGTACCTGTTTCACGATCGCCATCGATGCCACCGGAGCGGTCGGGTACGGCAAAGCGACGACCTGCCGAGCCTACGAAGCCAGAACGACCGGGGCCAGCAGCTGGTAGTCCCGGTCAGTTGGTTCGGTCGATGATGACCGATGCAGCATTACGACCAGATGCGCCCCACACTCCAGCTCCGGGAAACGTTGCTGCTCCGGTGAGGAACAGGCCGTCGATGGGCGTGATGTAGCGGGTGAGCTCTCGGTCACGACCGAGGATCGCGGCAAGCGGACCACCGGCAAATGATGTGGCGTGTCCTTTGGGGAGATGCAGTTCACGCTCGTACACAGCGGGCGTCATGGCACGCCACTCCACAATCGAATCGGTGAACCCGGGTGCGAACAGCTTCGACGCAACGTCGATCCAGCGCTCGGGTTCGCTCGCGTCATCCCACCCATCCGTGAACGAGTAAGGGGTGTACAGGACCTCCATGCTGAGGACGTGCTCACCAGGGGGCGCCAGGGTCGGATCGTTGATCGACGGCACGTTGACGAACAGCATCGGCCGCTCGAGGATCTCGCCCTTCTGCATGAGCCCGAAGCCACGGTGGATCTCGGCAAGCGAAGGGGCCACCAGGGTCGACGCAGATGCGGGATCGGTCAGCCCCGCTCTCACGTATCGCTCGTCGTGATACTTCCACGTGGGGACCGTGGAGATCCGAGCATCGATCTTCGACTCGTAGCCCTCTTGGGGTTCACGGTCACGCCACTTCGAGATGAAGCCGCCGGCAGACGTCGGCGGGTTGCTGAGGTATCGGACGATCGCCTCGCGGGGGTCGCACGCGACCACGACCGTCGGTGCTCGAAACGATCGGCCGTCGGTCGTGTCGACACCGACGACGGCGTCTCCCTCGCAGAGAATCGACGCCACCGGTGCCCCGGTCATCACGGTGCCGTTCATCGACTCGAGCGACGCGGCAATCGCATCGGTCAAGGCGCCACTCCCGCCGACCGGCCGACCGGTGTGCAGCACATGCTTGAACGCCCACGGCAGCGCACCGAGACCGGTCCCGGGAGTTTCGGGTGACAGGCCCCACACTGCCGGCCCTGCCGCCATCGCCGGGCCCAACAGTCCGTCGGCGTCGAAGAAGCCACGAAGCACGTCGCCGACCGATCGCCGCGACCACTGGGCGAGCGTGATCGCCGCCCGAGAGTTGCGCCCGATGGCTCGCTGCAAGAGGCCGCTCGCCGACGGTGGTGTCGACGCCATGTCGGTGAGAAGCCGCGCGGCGGGAACCGCCACCTTCGCATAGCGCCGGTAGTTGTCGACCTCGCTGGGATGGCTGACCGCCAACACCTCGAGCGTCTGTTCGACATCGTGAAAGATCGCGATCGGCCCGGGAGCATCCCATCCCAGGCCCAACATCGACGGGGTGAGATCGATGTACTCGAGACCGAACTCGGCCAGACGAAGCTCTTCGACCAGCGGCACCGTTCGAACCATGGCATGGTCACAGTTGCAGAGGTTGACCTTCGCTCCGACCGCGTGATCGGTGCCGGCGCAACCCCCGACGGTCTCGCGAGCCTCGAGCATCAGCACGCTGCGCCCGGCTCGGGCCAGATAAGCAGCGCACACCAATCCGTTGTGTCCGCCGCCCACCACGATGGCGTCGAACTGATCCGATGGGACTTCGCTCACTTCGTGACCTCCGTTGTCAGGTCCAGCGTTAGCGTGACCTGATGACTTCTCCAGCACCGACGCCGAGACCGAACCGGCGCCTTTCCGAGCTTCGTGCCTCTGATCTGAGCGACCATCTGACCGGCGAGTCGATCCTCGTGCTGCCCATCGGAGCGATCGAACAACACGGCCCACATCTGCCCTTCAACACCGACCTCGTCATCGCGTCGACGTGCGCCGAAGCGGTGGTCGAGAGGGCAGGCGACGAGCTCGACCTGTGGCTGCTCGAACCGCTGGCCTACACCAAGTCCAACGAGCACGCCGGAACGCCAGGGACCATCTGGCTCGGCCCCGAGACGCTGCTCGCCGTCCTCGACGACATCGGCCGTTCGGTTGCAGCCACGCCGGTCAAGAAGCTCGCCTTCCTCAACGGCCACGGGGGCAACTCCGCACTTCTCAACGTGGCGTGTCGTGAGCTTCGTCTGAACCACGGACTCGAGACCTTTTTGCTCCATCCGTCGATTCCGCCCGACCACGGCGGCCCCTCGGCCGAGGAAGAACTCGGCATGGGTATCCACGGAGGTGTCGACGAGACGTCGCTGATGCTGCACCTTCGGCCCGACCTCGTCCGTATGGAACTCGCCACCCGCAATGTTCCCGAGCACCTGGCCGAGAACGAGCATGTGCGCTTCGGTGGCGATGTGTCGTTCGGCTGGCTCGCACTCGACTTCGGTCCCGACGGACACATCGGCGATCCGACGCTCGCCACCGCTGAACAAGGCGCCACGTCCTACGACGCAACCATCACCCGCCTGGTCGCGGCTTTCACCGAGGTGAAGCACTTCCGCTACCGCTCCTGAACGGGGGCGGCCAACACGGTGCCGTCGCGAACGACCACCCGGTCGGCCGGCGCAGATGCAATCGCTTCACGCAGGGTCGACGCCTTCACACCGAGCAGGTCGTCGGTCGGTGTCAGCCCCATGGCTCGTCGGGCCGAGCCCGACACCGCCTCGTACGCGACTTCAGGGGTGAGGTGAGCGGTCATCACCATCAGGGCTGCCGTTTCGAACGGATCGGCTCGGCCGACCAAACAGAACGGGTCTTGTAGGTTGTCGGCGCCGGCCGCGACGTCGACACCGGCGGCCAGCAGTGCGGCGACGGCAGTGAGTCCACGTGGCGGTGCGGTCGTGATGCCGCGAGCCTGAAGGAAAAGGTTGGTCTGCGGCAGCGCGATCACGCCGATGCCTGCCGCTGCCACCTTCTCGGCGATCCGCTGCTGCACCGCCGCGGACTGCATGCCCAAGCTGACGCAGTGGCTTGCGACCACACCGGGAGCGAACCCGGTCGACAGCACGGCATCGGCAAGCGTCTCGAGATCGAGTGAATCGAGATCGAGGTTCTCGTCGGTGTGGAGATCGAGCGGGAGTTCGCGGTCGCTGGCCAACTGCATGAGCCACTCGAGGCAATCACGAGGTTCGGCTTCGAGATGCGGGACGCCACCGACGATGTCGAGACCGAGCTCGACGGCGTCGACCAACGCAGCACGGTTGGACGGTCCGAGGGTGGGATCGGTGATCGACCCGACCAGCCCGACGAGCTGGAGATCGACCCGGCCCGCCATCGACGCCTTGACGTCGAGCAGTGCTTCGACGCCGTTGGTGCCGATGTCGGATCCGACGTCGACGTGGGTGCGAACGCTCGTGATGCCGTTGGCGAGGCCCATCTCGAGTGCCCGGGTTGCCCGTTCGACGAAGTCGTCTTTGGGGATGGTCCCGCGGTGATCGATCCACGCGAGGATCGCTCCCATCAGATCGCCGGCGGGATTCGGGACTCGATCGGCGGTCAGCGCCTTGTCGAGATGTGCGTGTGGTTCGGCCGGGGCCGACAGAACAAGGTAGCCGGCCGCCTCGAGCGATGCCCGGTCGGCGCGATCGCCGACCCTCATGTGAGGTGTGGGAGGACCTGTTCGGAGAACCGGGTCATCTGTTCGGCGGTCTTTGCATAGGGATCACCGATCATGTTCGGGAAGATGACCAGATCGTTGATGCCACCGAGGGCATCGGAGTAGCTCTGGATTCCTTCGAGCACGTCGTCGGCCGTGCCGATGATCCACGTCTTGTTCTCGAGGGACTCTTCGAGCGTGGGAATCAGACCGGCTTCTGCGGGCTTGCCGTCGGCGCCCATGTAGCCACGGCTCCACCCGTAGGGACCGAGGAACTTCCAGAACTCGTCGTGGCCGTTGCGGACCGAAGCCTTGGCCTCTTCGTAGGAGTCCTCGATACAGACGTTGAGTACGAGCAGACGCTTCTCGCCGGCATCGAGTTCGCGTCCGTGCTCGTCGGCGTAGGTGGCCGCGTACTTCTCCCACCATTGACGGGTGAACTCGTGGTGCTTGAGCCAGAACACGCCGCCCCAGCCATTGCGGGGCACGGCCTCGAGCGATGGCGGCGAGGTGATCGCCTGCCAGGTCTCGAAGGGGTGGAGGGGACGAGGCACGAGTGTCAGCTTCTCGACGAACCCACCCCGGTCGGGAATGCCCGGCGGTGGGAACTCGAAGATGTCGCCCTTGAACGAGAACTCTTCCTCGCTCATCGCCAACATCATGACCTGCATGGCCTCGTCGAACTGCTTGCGGTTCAGCGCATCGGCTGCGGCGGAGTCGGGGTTGTCGAAGCTGCCGATGTCGGTTCCGAGTGTTCGGGCCTCACGAGGGACCGTGCCTCGACCGACGCCGAAGATCCCGCGACCTCCCGAGATGTTGTGCAGGATCGAGAAGTCTTCGGCCAGCTTGAGCGGATGCCACTGACCGACCACGTTGAACATGGCGCCGATCCGCAGGTTCTCGGTGCGCTCGGCGAGAATCGAGCTGAAGAGCATGCCATTCGGCACGACCTCGTACCCCTCGTACTGGAAGTGGTGTTCGGTCAGCCAGTAGCTGTCGAAACCGAGCTTGTCGGCCAGCACGCCCATCTCGAGGAGTTGTTCGGTTGCCCGCCACATCTCTTCGTTGGTGTAGCGACGATCTGTGGGGGCCGGAGGGCCGGCGCCCGCGTCGTCCATCTCGACACCACCGAACATGAAGACTCCAACACGCATGATGCGAAACCTAGCGTTTCTGTCGCTTTGTTGATTGCACGAAACCTTCTGTTCTCGAATCTCTGGGATCTCTCGAGAAGTTGGTGGCCCGAAGATGGTGGACAATGGCCGAAAGTGGTTTAGAGTTCTTGGCTCCAGCGCTCGTAGCTCAATTGGATAGAGCATCTGACTACGGATCAGAAGGTTGGGGTTTCGAGTACCTCCGAGCGCACTACATCATCCCAGGTCAGCGGCCGACTCCTCGAAGTCGGGCCCTGCCAGACCGGGACCGGCAAGAACGAAGCGAGACCATCCCAGTGGGTGGCCTCGATTTCGCCTGTACCGAACGGCCCCGATGTGCTGAGGTAGTTCCATGGGACAACTCGAGGGAACGATTGCACTCGTCACCGGAGCCAGTCGGGGGATCGGCGCGGCGATTGCCGAACTGCTCGCAGCCGAAGGTGCCGCCGTGGGGATCACCGCCCGCACGATCGACGACGGCGACAGTCGGTTCGAAGGATCGCTGAACAGCACCGCCGACCGGATCCGAGCCGCTGGTGGCATCGCCCACCCGATCGCCGCCGATCTGTCTCGACCGGCCGACCGCGCACGATTGGTCGCCGAGGTCGTGTCCGAGCTCGGCCCCATCGACATCCTGATCAACAACGGAGCCGTCACGTTCTTCGAGCCGGTCGCCGACATCTCCGAGAAACGATGGCGGCTGATGTTCGAGGTACAGGTGCGAGCCCCCTTCGAACTTTCACAGCTGGTGATCCCCGGCATGCGCGAACGGGGATCGGGTTCGATTCTCAACATCTCTTCCAAGGCGGCGCTCCACCCAGAGCCCGATGCCGTCACCGCCGGGGGAGCGGCTTCCGGCGGAACGATCTACGGGATGGTGAAAGCCGCACTGGAGCGGTTCTCCACCGGTCTCGCCGCAGAACTCGCCCCCGACGGCATCACCGTCAACGCCCTGTCACCCACGTCGATCGTCGCCACCCCCGGCGTGGTGCACCACCAACTCATCACTCCCGACCGTCAGCACCTGGTGGAAGACGAATCGATGATGGCCAGAGCAGCCCTGGCCCTGGTGTCGGGCGACCTCACCGGTCGAGTGGCCTACAGCCACCAGCTCCTGGCCGAGCTCGGCCTGGAAGAGCCTCCCACCGACTGGCTCCTGGTGAACGACCACCCACGCGCTCGCCGGGCGCCGTAGCAGGCAAACAATTTCGATCGCCGCCAGCCGTTGAGCCCGCCGACTTGATGGCGCCCTCGAAGCGGGCGACGATCACCCCATGAGAATCGGAATCAACGCCACAGCTCAGACCCCACGAGGCGACGTCGACGCTGCCGTCGCGCATGCTCGCACTGCCGAGGCCGAGGGGTTCGACAGCTACTGGATTCCCGAACACCCCACCGGTGGTGTCGACGCTCTCACCATGATCACGCTGTTCGGGCAGTCGGTCACCACGATGGAGCTCGGCACCGCCATCGTCCCGACCTTCCCTCGCCACCCGATGGCGCTCGCTGCACAGGCGCTCACCGTCAACAGCATCATTCCCGGCCGCCTCACCCTCGGCATCGGCCTCTCCCACCGCACGATGATGGACGACCTCGGAATCGATTCCGGTCGACCCATTCGCCACCTGATCGACTACCTCTCGATCCTCGGACCACTGCTCGACAACGGCACCGTCGACCATCAGGGCGAGCTCCTCAGCTGCACCGCCACGGTCTTCTCACCCCAAGACGACCCGCCCGACGTACTGGTCGCAGCGCTCGGCACGCAGACCCTACGCGTCGCCGGCGCACGGTCGGCCGGTACGTCGCTGGCCTGGGTCGGGCCTCGAACGATCACCGAGCACATCGCACCCACCCTCAACGAGGCGGCCGAGAAGGCGGGCCGCTCGACGCCTCGAATTCTTGCGACCCTCCCCATCTGCATCACCGACGACCCCGCGGCGGTACGCAGCCGCCTCGCTCCGACCGCCGGCTGGTACGCCACGCTCCCCTCGTACGCCGCCATGTTCGAGCATGAACAGCTCGACGATCCACTCGACATCGCCCTCATCGGAACCCGAGACCGCGTCGAGGAACAGCTCCGAAGTCTGGTCGATGCCGGAGTCACCGACTTCGCGGCATCGGAGACCGGTGCGACTCCCGACGATCGAGCGGCAACGCGAGCGTTCCTCGCCGAGATCGCCGGCTCGAAGGCATTCGAGAACTGACTCGGTCGGCCAACGAGCCGACTGGTCAGCCGCGGGGTGGAAGCTGGCCTGCCACCGGTGACTGGGCGATCGGCTTCGAGTCGAGACGGGCACGGTCGGCGGCCTGCAAGCCCGACTCGACTCCTCGGCGATCCCACTGCTGGCGGGATCGTCGGGTGACGACATTGGTGAACATGCGATCGAAGGTCTCTTGGACCTCGGCCTCTCGCTCGGCAAGGACCGGGACCAACGCCTGCCCGGTTTCGGCTTCGACCGAGCGCCGGACGTCGTCGTTCACCTCTCTGAGCCGCTCCCCGATTCGGTACGCGTAGGCATCGAGGAACGACGACCGAAACCCACGACTGCGATGAGCCTGGCCCATCGACGCCTGCTCGTGCAGAGCCGTCTGCGCCTGGACGAGCAGCGAGGTGAACAACAGCTCGACCGCAGCGACGTCGCTGGCATGTCCGACGACCGACGACAACCCGAGACGTTGATGGAGGACCGCACGACAGCCGCCGGCATCGGCCACGACGTGGACGAGTCGTGACTTTGCCGTGGCGTACGGGGCATCGATCGGGAGCCGGATCGTGATCGGTCGGGACCCGGGTCGTCCGCAGGCCGATCGGTCGGCGCCGAGCAGAGCTTCATCGATCATGTGCCGGGCCATCAGCTCGTGCGCCTTGGCCGTGAACGCCTCGGCCTCGGCGGAGAAGGTGGTGGCCTCGGCCTTGGCCAGCAGGGCTCGAACTCGGTCGAGAACCGGATGCGAAGCCGAAGGGTCGATGGCATCGACATCGAGCTGCGCATCGATGTCGCTCGGCGGCGGGAGGAGGCATGGCAGACTCCCGAGTTCGACCCAGGAGGTGAACAGCGACCAGGCATCGTCGGGGACCAACGCGTCGGCAAGCGATCGGTCGAGCCATCCCTCGGCCGACTCGTCGAATGGGAGGTCGAGACCCTC
>RCMY010000441.1_pt1 | contig 38824 bp, 39 predicted proteins | sample 2041341 | NCBI WGS metagenome assembly RCMY01 (sample SAMN09708234, study PRJNA481090) | Marine sediment metagenome, whole genome shotgun sequencing project. | reverse complement strand
GGCTCAAACTCGAGAACCCCGATTTCGCTTGCGAGGACGACGAGACCGTCATCGGTGACGAGAAATCGACCTGGCCGAAGGCCGTTGCGGTCGAGAGTCGCCCCCACGAGCGTTCCGTCGCTGAACACCATGGCTGCCGGTCCGTCCCACGGCTCCATGAGCCCGGAGTGGTAGTCGTAAAACTCGCGTTGAGCTTGCGGCATACTCGGTTGGTTCTCAAAGCTTTCCGGAATCATCATCATGATCGCATGCGGCAGCGAGCGACCAGCCAACGTCAGCAACTCCAACACCTCGTCGAAGGAGGCGGAGTCGCTTCCACCTGGCGTCACGATCGGCAAGATCGTTCGGATGTCGCCGAGCACGTCCGAGTGAAGCTGGGATTGCCGCGCACGCATCCAGTTGCGGTTCCCCTGCACGGTGTTGATTTCGCCGTTGTGCGCGAGGATGCGGAACGGCTGGGCGAGCGCCCACGCCGGGAACGTGTTTGTAGAGAATCGCGAGTGGACGAGCGCCAATTTCGACGTGAACCGCTCATCGGAAAGGTCGGGGTAAAACGCCTCCAACTGGAGGGTCGTGACCATGCCTTTGTATACGAGCGTGCGGCACGAAAGAGAAGGAAAGAATACGTCGAGCTCACGCTCGGAACGTTTGCGAACTCGATACGCGAGCCGGTCGAGCGCGATCCCCGATTCACCGTTGCCCGCCAAAAAAACCTGGTCAATCGCGGGCATGGTTTCTCGAGCTTGCGCGCCGAGCACCTCCGCATCCGTGGGCACGGCTCGCCAGCCCAGAACCCTCAACCCTTCCGCGCGAGCGTATTCGTCAATCTTTTCGGCAACGGCCGCTCGTTCAAGGAAATCGATGGGCAAGAAGGCGGCGCCTACGACGTACTCGCCTGGAGCGGGCAGCTCAAACTCCACGGACGCTCGGAAGAAGTCATCGGGAATTTGCGTCATGATCCCCGCGCCATCGCCCGTGCCCGCATCCGAACCGACTGCACCGCGATGCTCCATGTTTCGCAGAGCTTCGAGCGCGAGATCCACAATGTCGTGCCCGGGCGTGCCGCGAAGTGTTGCGACCACGGCGAATCCGCAGGCATCCTTCTCAAACGCAGGGTCGAACAGTCCGGTTGCGCCTGGAATACTGCTGAATCGTGAATGCGGTGGTTGGGAGACCATGAAAGTCCTCACGTCATTGCCGGAGGGACGTCTTTGGCCCGTGGAGCCCGCGCCAGCCGGAAGCTGAGGGTTGAAGTGCGCTGAACTATTAGGGGGCGTCGCCGCTTATGGCAGCTTTTTTGCCCTTAGGTTTTGCGGACGGAGCGGGGTCAGGTGAAATCGAGCCTTCTTTGCCTTCGAAATCGGCGTCCGTATAAACGTCTTCAGAGTGTACAACAGCATCGGGCGAGTACTCGTGACCTGGAAGATATGGGCTTGGCTCGATCCCTGGGTGACGTCGCGACTGAACGATGATGATGATGAGGCCAACGAGGATCGCACCGAATGCCGCCCAAACGTTCGTGCGGATGCCGAAGATGATTTCGCTCGGGTCAATCCGAATCGACTCGAAAACGCTGCGACCGACGCCGTACCAGATGAGATACATCCCGAGCATTTTGCCCCACTGGAGTCGATAGGCACCGGGTTTTGGGACGCGAACGTCGATGTCGAGGAATGGAATGGTCGTCTTCACGAGGTGCCAGCGCCGTTCTATGTAGATCAGAACTGCCACGCCGATGAGGTTCCAGATGATCTCGTAGAGGAACGTCGGGTGAAACAGCGTGTCGGCGGGGAGGCCTGCGGGGAATGCGGGGTTCGTGGATTCGATCTCGAGGCCCCACGGGAGGTTTGTCGGCAGTCCGTACAGTTCATGATTGAAGTAGTTGCCAAGGCGCCCGAACGCCTGCGCGAGAAGCAAGCCTGGCGCGACGGCATCCGTAAAACTCCAGAATCGAACACCCGAAAGTCGGCAGCCAATGTAGGTTCCGAGGGCTCCGAGCATGAGCGCTCCGAAGATGGCCAGGCCACCCTCCCAAATGTAGAGCGTCTTGATGAGGTCTTTGCCTGGTCCGAAGTAGTCGGCTGGATGCGTGATGACGTGGAAAATTCGACCACCGATAATTCCGAACGGCACCGACCACAAAGCGATGTCAAGGACAACCCCGGCATCCGCGCCTCGCGCCTTGAGGCGATACCCGGTCAAAATAGCCGCAGCGATGATTCCCGTAATGATGCACAGTGCATACGCGTGAATCGGAATGGGAATCGTGATCCACGTGAGACCGATGTCGTGAAGCCACGTGCCGAGGTTGAAAACCTGCCACGAATAGTCCGGGCTTGGAATGCTCGACGGAAGCAAAGTCAGGATCGATGTCACTAGTTCAGCCTAGTGCCGACAGCCAACGTGGAAACCGTACGCGCGAGTTCAGCAACGCCACCGGAGGTCAATGCGGAGACGAGCGCAGAGCCGACAATCGCTCCATCCGCGTAGCTCAAGATCTCTTTCACCTGGTCTGCCGTTGAAATGCCGAGACCAACGCACACGCGCGGGGCACCTGCCGTACGCAATCGAGCAACAAGTTCGCGCGCAGCACTGTCAACACTCGATCGCGCGCCCGTAATACCCATGGTGGATGCCGCGTACACGAAGCCCCTGGATTGTTCGGCGATCATGGCGAGGCGTTCGTCAGTGGATGACGGCGCGGCAAGGAAAATGCGATCGGCGCCCGTGCGTTCAGAAGCGCTGAACCACGCTGCCGCATCGTCGGGAATCAAATCGGGCGTGATGAGTCCTGCACCGCCGGCAGCAATCAAATCATCGGCGAATCGATCGACACCGTACTGCAGCACCGGATTCCAGTACGTCATGAGAACGACGGGAACGTCGGTGCGAGCGGTGATCTGCGCGACGGCGTCGAAAGCGTGAGAGAGTCGAAAACCACCTGCCAGCGCGGTTTGCGTGGCCTTCTGGATAACGGGGCCATCCATGACGGGGTCAGAATACGGAAGCCCCAGTTCGATGATGTCGACGCCGTTTTTAGCGATCGCGACTGCTGCATCGACGCTTGTGGCCAGATCCGGGAACCCGACGGGCAAGTATCCGATGAGCGCGCCGCTGCCTTGCGCCTTGCGTGCGTCAATCGCTGCACTGACCGCGCTCATGAGTGATCCAAAATATCGAACCACGCAGCAGCAGTTTCCATGTCTTTGTCGCCGCGGCCGCTCAGGCTCACGAGAATGATGGAATCAGGGCCACGTTCCATTCCTAGCTCGATCGTTCCGGCAAGGGCGTGCGCGGACTCGATGGCCGGGATGATGCCCTCCGTGCGCGCGAGAAGTCGCATGGCATCCATCGCGGCAGCATCCGTCACTGGGAGATACTTTGCCCGACCGAGGTCAGCAAGCCAACTGTGCTCTGGCCCGACACCCGGGTAGTCGAGCCCCGCCGAAATCGAATGAGATTCGATTGTCTGGCCGTCGTCGTCCTGCAAAAGGTAGCTTCGAGCACCGTGCAGAACTCCCGGCCGACCCTTGGTGATCGTGGAGGCGTGCCGCGGCGTGTCAACACCGTCGCCTGCCGCCTCGAAACCGTAAAGCGCGACGGATTCATCGTCGAGGAAAGCATCGAAAATACCGATGGCATTCGAACCGCCGCCAACACACGCGGTCACGGCATCGGGGAGCCGGCCGCAGAGATCGAGAACCTGCTGCCTCGCTTCTTCCCCAATGACCTTCTGGAAGTCGCGCACCATCGCTGGGAACGGATGCGGCCCCGCCACGGTTCCGAAAATATAGTTTGTCGTCTCGACATTCGTCACCCAGTCCCGCATGGCCTCGTTGATCGCATCCTTGAGGGTGCGCGAGCCCGTCGTCACAGGGATAACTTCTGCGCCGAGCAGCCGCATTCGCGCGACGTTGAGCGCTTGCCGCTCTGTGTCGACTTCGCCCATGTACACGACGCAATCCATGCCGAGAAGTGCAGCCGCTGTCGCTGTTGCGACTCCGTGCTGGCCAGCTCCGGTTTCGGCGATGATGCGTTTTTTGCCAATGCGCTGAGTCAAAAGTGCCTGGCCGAGCACGTTATTGATTTTGTGCGAACCAGTGTGATTGAGATCTTCGCGTTTCAAAATGATGCGGGCATTTCCCGCGTGCTCTGCAAACCGCGGCACTTCCGTGATGATCGACGGCCTGCCCGTATACGTTTCACCGAGCCGAGTGAGTTCCGCCGCGAACTCCGGGGCTGCTTTCGCCTCCGCATACGCGAGGGTCAGTTCATCGAGCGCTTTCACGAGAGATTCGGGAACGAATCTGCCGCCGAACTCCCCAAAGTACGGTCCTTGTGCGTCACGCAGCCCCATTAGACGGCCAAAAATTCTGCGAGGGTTGCTTCCGGGTCTGCTGTGACGAGCGCCTCGCCCACAAGAACGACGTCGGCGCCTGCTGCGCGATATGCGGCAACATCGGCTGCGGAACTCACGGCAGACTCCGCCACTCGAACGGTTCCCTCGGGGATGCGATCCGCCAAGGTTCCAAAAAGATTCCGGTCGAGTTCAAAAGTGTTTAAATTGCGGGCGTTGATGCCGATAATCGTCGCACCCGCGTCGATCGCCCTCGACAGCTCGTCCGCGTCGTGAGCTTCCACGAGCGCTGTCATCCCGAGTGCCTGGGTGAGGGATTGGAGCTGGAGAAGTTCTGGTTGCGCGAGAGCAGACACCATAAGGAGAACGAGGTCGGCGCCTGCCGCGCGCGCCTCCAGTACTTGGTAGGGCATCACGATGAAGTCTTTGCGCAGAACGGGAACATCAACAGCCGCCCTCACCGCCTCAAGGTCGGCGAGCGACCCGCCGAATCGGCGTCCCTCCGTGAGGACACTGACTGCGCTCGCGCCACCCCTCACGTATCGAAGAGCAAGGTCCGCGGGATCCGGGATCTCCGCAAGCGCACCTCGGGAGGGGCTCGCTCGCTTCACCTCGGCAATAATTTTCACTCGATCAGCAGGAGCGAGCGCGCTTAAAACGTCGAGGGCAGGCGTCTGTGCTGCAGCAGCGCGTTCGACCTCTGCTACTCCGCGAATGCTTAGTCGCGCGGTAGCGTCAGCGACTGCCCCGGCGATGAGTTCCGCTAACACCGCGTCAGTGTGTGTTCTTGGGTACGTAACGTGGCCCGGCGACGCCGTAGCCAAGTTTCGCGAGAACCCATCCGAGAATGGGCCCTATCAACACGAGTGCCAATGCCGTCCAGTTCATCCACATTGAGACGAACCAGAAACCAAACGTTCCAACGACGAAACCAAGCGTCATGACGATGACGGCCACCCATGCCGCGGGCGAATGTCCGTGACCGGGGTCCGAGATGTCTGCGTTGCTCATATCACTCCAGTGAGAATTGCTGATTGGCGGAATCGCTAACAGTCTAGCGGGAGGTCGGGTCCAAGCCGCCGCTCAACTCGTCCCAATCGGAAACTGCCGCATCCCCTGATGAGGTTTGCGCCGAATCCGCGGGTTCAAAGCGCACGGGTTCGTAACGGCGGCCAGATCGCGGCCACAATCTGCCGGTCATCAGGATGCCGATGCCGAGAAGAATGAGGAGCACTCCGGCACTCAGCGCGACGAAGGGCCACGCGGTCGCCGTGAGGGAATCAATGAGTTTCTCCACGGCGCCGGCACCCTCGAGCCCTGTCGCGTCCGTTACAGCCGAACTCACCGTCGCCGCCGGTTCGGCAATGGCAAGCAACGCCGACGCCGTGAGGCTCGCACCAAGTGCAACCTCGAGAATGGCCAGGACAACCCGGAAGAACCCGCCAGCGATGGCAATAGCGGCAAACCCCGCGGCACTCGCGAGAGCAAGCGCTGCAACTGCAGGGGCTGCCACATCTCCACCAACGTGAAGCTCAGGATGAGTGTCGAACACACCGGTGAGCGACACGATGTACCAGGTTTGTGACCAGCTGGTGAGCGCAGTGGCCGCAAGGACGAGTCCCGCGACGATGCTGATGGAGCGAAGCTTGCGGTGGCTCACGGTAGTACCCGCCGCATTCCATTGGCCACGGCGACAGCGCGCAACGGCGCTGCGGCTTTGTGTTGCGACTCCTGATACTCCATGTCGGGATCCGAATCTGCGACGACGCCTGCACCGGCCTGAATTCGCGCAACACCTCGCGAGATCGTCGCGGTGCGGATGGCGATCGCGAGATCAAGGTCGCCTGCGAACCCGATATAACCGACCACTCCCCCGTAGAGTCCTCGCGCCGCCGGCTCCAGTTCATCGATGATTTCCAAAGCACGCGGTTTGGGAGCGCCGGAAAGAGTTCCCGCCGGGAACGTTGCACGAAGCACGTCAACGGGTCCGACGCCAGCACGCACGTTGCCCTCAACCGACGACACCAAGTGCATGATGTGGCTGAATCGCTCCACTTGCATGAACTCGGTGACCTCCACGCTGCCTGCGATACACACTTTGCCCAGGTCGTTTCGCGCGAGATCCACGAGCATGAGGTGCTCCGCCCTCTCCTTGTCATCTGCCAACAGCTCTCGAGCGAGATCCGCGTCGCGTTCTGGCGTATCGCCGCGGGGGCGAGAGCCGGCAATCGGATGCATGAAAGCCCGGCCGCTCTCGATCTTGACGAGTGCCTCTGGTGAAGAACCGACTACCCAGTACGGTTCGCCTTCCGGCTCTGCAAGAGACAGCAAATACATGTAGGGGCTCGGATTCAACGCCCGAAGCACGCGGTAAACGTCGAGCGCGTCTGCCGTGACATCGTGATCAAACCGCTGAGACACCACAACTTGAAACACATCGCCTTCGCGAATGTACTTTTTTCCTGCCTTCACCGCGGCGTGGAAGACATCTCTTTCGACGCGCGCCCTGGATGTTGGCTCTGCAGCAAAATCGACGCTTTCAACCCACGCTTCGGAGGGCGCGGCAAGCCGCTGTTGAAGCGAATCAAGAGCGCTCACGGCACCGCTCCACAGGTCGTCGGGAGAATCGTGTCCGTCGTTCAACACCGTGACAATGAGTGACACCGTGCCGGTTCTGTGGTCGACGACGACGAGTTCTCGAACAAAACTCATCGCTTGGCCTGGAATCGTGAAGTCTGCGGGAGGGCCATTCGGGAGCCTCTCAATGTGGCGAACCGCATCCCACCCGATGAACCCCACGAGTCCGCCGGTGAGAGGCGGCTGGCCCGCGATGCGAGGCGTCGCCCATCGCGCGTGCACGTGTTCGATGGCTTCGAGGGGCGAAAGCGCTCCAACATCGCCGAAGGCGCGTTGCTCAGAAAGCCCGTAGTCGAGCCAGACCGGAGCATCATCAACCTGACTGAGCACTCCGAAACTGGAAACTCCAATGAACGAATATCGAGACCAGATTCCGCCCTGCTCTGCAGATTCGAGAAGGAATGTGCCTGGTGCGCCTTGCGCGAGTTTGCGATAAATACCCACGGGCGTCTCCGCATCGGCGAATAGTTCGCGCACGACGGGAACGACCCGATGGTCCGTCAAGAGCTCATCAAACTGCTCGCGCGTCGTCACTCGAAACCTCCGGCACTATCAAAACAACTGTGCGCACCGGTGTGGCACGCTGCAGCAACCGGTTCAACCGTCACGAGGAGCGCATCAGAGTCGCAGTCCAATGCCAGTTGCTTCACGACGAGGTGGTTCCCTGAGGTGTCTCCCTTGCGCCAATACTCGTTGCGGGAGCGGGACCAAAACGTAGCGAGACCGCCCGTGATCGTTCTGCGAAGCGCTTCCGCATCCATCCAGGCCAGCATGAGCACGTCGCCTGAACCGCTTTCCTGCACGATCGCGGGAAGCAGCCCCTTGGCGTCAAACTGCGCTCGCGCCACAATGTCAAGGTTCGAGTCGGTCACGTCGTCTCCCTCACCGCAATGCCCTGATCAGCCATCGCTCGCTTCACATCGCCTACAGTCATTTCACCATGATGGAACACGGAAGCCGCGAGAACCGCGTCGGCACCTGCACGAACTGCTGGAGCAAAATGTTCGAGGGCACCAGCGCCGCCTGAAGCGATGATCGGCACCGAACTGACAGCACGAACGGCGGCCATGAGCTCAAGATCGAAGCCAGCCTTCGTACCGTCTGCGTCAATAGAATTCACGAGCAATTCGCCTGCACCGCGCGTCACACACTCCGTGGCCCAGTCGAGAGCGTCGATGTCGGTCTCGGTTCTGCCCCCGTGCGTTGTCACAATAAACCGGCCGCCAGAGCGCTTAACGTCAAGCGACATCACCAGCACTTGAGCACCAAACCGATTTGCAATGTCGTCGATGAGCTGCGGCCGGGAGATGGCTGCACTATTGACACCGATTTTGTCGGCACCGGCACCGAGAAGCCGTGCGACATCCTCGGCGGAGCGGACGCCCCCACCCACCGTAAGTGGAATAAATACCTGCTCGGCTGTGCGCGTCACAAGGTCGTAAATGGTGTCGCGGTTGTCGACGGTGGCCTTCACGTCGAGAAACGTGAGTTCATCCGCGCCCTGCTCGTAGTATTTTCGCGAAAGCTCCACGGGGTCCCCCGCATCGCGAAGGCCGAGAAAATTCACGCCCTTAACAACCCGGCCGTCGGCAACGTCGAGGCACGGAATGATTCGGATCGGCAGAGCCATCAGATTCGCGCAGCGTGAATGGAACTGACGAGGATCGCGCGTGCTCCCAGAGCGTAAAGCTTGTCCATGATCGGGTTCATCTCGGTGCGCAGCACCATGACGCGCACAGCGACCCAATCGGTATCACGAAGCGGAGAAACGGTGGGAGACTCGAGCCCAGGCGTAATGGCGGATGCCTTCTCCACGAGCTCCGCTGGCAAGTCGTAGTCCATGAGCACGTACTGTCTGGCAACAAGAACGCCCTGAATGCGCCGCCTGAATGTCTCAAGTCCTGGCAGCGCTTCGCCTGAGCTGATGAGTACGGCAGTTGATTCCAGAATGACGGGACCAAAAGCTTCAAGCCCCTGTTGGCGAAGAGTCGTGCCCGTGGAGACGACATCCGCGACAGCATCCGCGACGCCAAGCCGCACGGCAGACTCCACGGCGCCATCAAGCGAAATGATGTCTGCGTTCACGCCCTCTTTTTTGAGGAAAGATGCCACAAGGCCCGGATAGCTCGTTGCGACGCGAACGCCGTCCAGATCGTGATGATCCGAAAAGCGGCCAGCCGGCCCCGCGAATCGAAAAGTCGATTCGCCGAAGTCCAGCCCTACGATTTCGGTCGCACGCGAGCCGGAATCCAGGAGCAAGTCACGACCCGTGATCCCTACATCCAAGGCTCCTGACCCCACGTAAGTCGCAATATCTCTAGGTCGAAGGTAGAAGAACTCGACCTCGTTCACGGGGTCGAAGACAATGAGCTCTTTCGGCTCACGGCGCGTAACGTAGCCGGCCTCTGACAGCATTTGGACGGCCGTCTCTGACAACATTCCCTTATTGGGAACGGCAATTCTGAGCATGCTGATTCTCTTTACTCGCCGACTGGTCTTTCAGTGCGGCGTTGGTGCGGATGGTCGAACGAGAGAGCAGATATCAAAGATGTCGGTACACGTCGTCAAGTGAAAGACCTTTTGCGAGCATGAGCACTTGCACGTGGTACAGGAGTTGGGACAGCTCTTCTGCCGTGCGATCCGCGCTTTCGTGCTCCGCAGCCATCCACGACTCTGCTGCTTCTTCGACGAGCTTCTTCCCGATGGAGTGCACTCCAGCATCAAGCCGCTCGACAGTACCCGAACCTTCCGGCCTGCTCGCGGCTTTCTCGCTGAGTTCGGCGAATAGCGCGTCGAAGTTCTTCACACGCTCAAGGGTACTAGTTAGGACACACCCAGTAGGTCAATGACGAAGATCAGCGTGCGACCAGACAAGTTGTGACCGCCACCCTCCGGTCCGTATGCCAGGTGCGGCGGAATGACGAGCTCGCGTCGACCGCCAACGCGCATTCCCGGAATACCCTGCTGCCAGCCTTCGATCAGACCGCGAAGCGGGAACGTGATCGATTGTCCGCGATTCCAGCTCGAGTCGAACTCTTCGCCCGTCTCGAAATCGACGCCGACGTAGTGCACCTCAACGGTCGCACCTGGTGCGGCCTCGGCCCCTGTTCCGACATCAATGTCTTTCCACTCGAGCACGTCGGGTGCTGCACCTTCGTGAAAATCGATTTCGGGTTTGGTTTTTTTCGCGTCGGTCATTCACCTATCAAAGCAGACAGCACACACTGGCGCAGCCCTAATGTGAATGCTGCTGTGCTGCAGCGCGAAGCGCAGCGATATTCGCGGTCGGATCCCCCGAATTGTAGACGCTCGACCCTGCCACGAAAGTGTCGGCACCCGCCTCTGCAGCGATCGAAATACTCCGCTCATCCACTCCGCCGTCGACTTGAAGCCACACGTCGAGCCCCTTCCTGGCAACCTCGGCGGAAAGCACTCGCAATTTAGGCATAACCGACTCGATAAACGACTGGCCGCCGAATCCGGGCTCGACGGTCATGACGAGCACTTGATCAAACTCGTCGAGAATCTCGAGGAAAGGCTCGATGGGGGTGCCCGGCTTCACCGCGATGCCAGCCCGCGCCCCGATAGCGCGGAGTTGCCGCGCAAGCGCCACGGCATCCGCAGCTGCTTCGGCGTGGAACGTCACCGAATACGCGCCAAGTTCGGCGTAACCGGGCGCCCAACGGTCCGGATCCTCGATCATGAGGTGAACGTCGAGCGGAATCGGTGACACCGCCTGAATGCGCTCCACCATTTGCGGACCAAACGTGAGATTGGGGACGAAATGGTTGTCCATAACGTCGACGTGCACAAAATCCGCCGCGGTGATTCGCGCTAGCTCGCTCTCCATATTGACAAAGTCTGCAGACAGGATGCTGGGGTTGATTCGGACCGGCATGGCGCAAGCCTATCTGGCGTCGCTTGTCGCCAGCGGCTTCTGCAGCAGCGCAATGAACATCGCATCTGTGCCGTGCACGTGCGGCCACAACTGCACGTGCGCCGCCGTCCCAAGATCCGCGTTGTTCACAACGACTCCCTCGAGTGCGGCGGGAGTGTCGAGAGATTCGAGGCCCAGGTTTCGCTCAGCATGCGCTACGACGGCGGTCGTCTCTGCGCGGTGCGGCGAGCACGTCACGTACGCGAGGATGCCGCCTGGCGCAAGGGCGGTCGCTGCGGCCGTGATCAATTCGATTTGGAGGGCCGTGAGTTCGGGAATATCGCTTGGTTTCTTCCGCCACCTGGCTTCCGGCCGTCGACGCAGTGCACCGAGTCCGGTGCACGGCGCATCCAGCAGCACGCGGTCAAATGTCCCGGCCAATCGCGTCCCGAGCGTGCGACCGTCTTCCTCAAGCACTCGAGGGGGTTCGTTAAAAACCGCGAGTGCGTTGCGCACGAGCCCCGCACGCGCGGGGATGATCTCATTGGCGACGAGAGTGGCTCCGTGTTTGTTCGCCTCAGCAGCAAGAACGGCGGCTTTGCCGCCTGGGCCCGCACACAAGTCGAGCCACCGTTCGCCCTCGCGAACCTCACGAGCGCGGCTGAGTGCGAGGGCGGCGACTTGCGAGCCTTCATCCTGCACTCGAGCGCGTCCTTCTTTTACGGCTGCCCAGCGTGCGGGGTCTCCCCCGCTGCTTGATGCGCCGAAGGGAGAAAGCACGCCGGGCTCCGCACCTCGCAGTTCTGACACCTCGGACAGGCCGGGGATAGCCGCAATGCTTACTCGAGGTGCCACGTTGTTTGCCGCGAGAAGCTCGGAAACCTCGCCCGATCGGCCCTCGGCTTCAAGCGCCTGTCTGAACGCTCGCACGATCCACACGGGATGCGAAAACTCGGCAGCCAGCCGGTCGTCTTCAGTCTTTTGCTCGCCGATGACACGTTGTCGCCACTCTTCCGCGGGAACCCGTGTGATGGCACGCAGCACACCGTTGACGAAACCGGTGGACGAGCGCGACCCCTCTTCGCGGGCGAGCGACACCGCTTCATCGACGGCGGCGTGCTCAGCGACTCGCATGGACAGCAATTGGTGCACGGCCAGCCGCAAGACGTCGAGCACGGGGGGATCGATCTGCGCTGTTGATCTGGCTGCCGCGATCTCGATCACGCGATCGTAGTACCCCTGTTGGCGAAGCGTGCCGTACGTCAACTCTGTCGCGAGGCCCGCATCCGCCCCCCGCAGTCCGGCCCGCTCAAGCTTCACCGGCAAAAGCAGGTTCGCGTACGCGTCGGACGCCGAAACCGCACGAATCACCTCGAAAGCAACTCGGCGCGCTGGCTGAATGGCGTAGTTCCTTCGCTGATCGCTCACTGCGCACGCACCTCGCCCTCAAACTGTCGCCCGCGCCACCAGTCCGCCGCGTTCATGGGGTTTTTGCCTGCCGGCTGAATTCTGGCGAGTTCGATGGGATGTGTTGCCGTCCCCACGAGTACTCGCCCAGCCTCGAATTCGATGTAGCCGGGCTCTCTCGGTGCTGCATCTCTCGCGATCACCGCGTCAAGAATCTTCACGCGTGCATCGTCGACGGTCGTGAAGGCGCCTGGCTCTGGCGTCACTCCCCTGATTCTCTGGTGTACAGCGGCGGCGGAAAGGGACCAGTCAATGCGTCCGTCGTCGAGAGAGAGCTTGGGTGCCACCGTGATGTCCCCCGCCTGTTCGTGCGCGCGCGCCGAACCGTCAGCGATCATGTCGATCACACGCACCAAGAGTCCAGCGCCGGAATCGGCGAGAGATTCGAGCACATGGCCGGCAGTCTCGTGTCGACCGATCCCTTGCGTGAGGGTTCCGAAAATTGGGCCGGCGTCCAGCTCCTCCACGAGTTGAAAAACACACGCTCCCGTGATGTCATCGCCCGCCATGATGGAGCGCTGCACAGGGGCCGCCCCTCGCCACCGCGGAAGAAGCGAGAAATGCAAGTTGATCCAGCCAAGACGTGGCGCGGAAAGGAGCGGCTCCCGAAGGAGCCCGCCATACGCAACGATGACGCCAAGATCCGGCTGAAGCGACATGATGGATTCGGTCGGCGTTCCCGACAGTCGATTCGCCTCAATCACCGGGATGCCCAACTCGTTCGCAACGCTTGCGACCGGGGTTTGCGTCTGCACTCGTTTGCGTCCGTGCGGAGAGCTTTCGCGCGTGACAACGGAGACTACTTCGTGCGCACTTGCAACGATGGCTCGCAAGCTTGGCACGGCAGCCAGTGGGCTTCCCGCGAAGACAATGCGAAGTGGTGTCACAACGATCCCTCAAATTGTTCAAACGGTTCGAGGTCGTCGAACCGGACTCTCAGTGTAGGCAACGGCGGACGCGCTCCAGCAGCAGGAACCCGTTTGCGCCGCGTTGTCGCGTTGCGGATGACTTCGCTGCGAAGAATGCCCGCGACATCCGAACCTCGAGCGTAATCGAATCGCACGATGGCGCGGAGCGCGCCGGACTCTGCACTCACCGGGCCGAGAACATCGACACCCTCAAGCTCGCTCATCGCGGCAATCGCGCGATCCACCGACGCTGAATCACCAGTCACGGATGCCACCCGTACAGCGGGGGGAAAGCGCAATTGTCGGCGATCCGCAAGTTCACTTCGGGAGAAATCGGTGATCTGCCAGGTTGCGAGGGCCCCGGCGAGAGCGCCGCCAACCCCCACAAGGACGGTTGGGGCGCCGACAGCAGCGAGGGCAATCGCATTCGACCACCACCGCAAACAATCCTCACCCACTCTGAGGCTTTCTCGAGCGAGCATTCTCTCCCCGTCAAGGAGAACGACAGTCTGGTAACCGCCAGCGGCAACAGGTTCAGCACCTCGCGTCGCAATAACGAGCGCCGGCTTGTTACCAACCTCGAGGATCGGCCGCTCGCCGTCCGCGATGATGACGGGCACGCCGGGGAAAGCCCTTCCCAGGTCTTCCGCCGTGCGCGTCGCGCCTTGACCCTGTAGTCGAAACGACGTCGCGGCACAGTGTGCGCAACGCCAATGGGCGGCAATTGCTCCACACCAGGAGCACGAAGGAGACGATCGAGCACTCTTCAAGCCGAGCGGCCCCATGCAGTGTACGCAGCGCGCAACCTGCTCGCAGGACGCGCACACGAGCCTCGGCGCATAGCCTGGCCTCGCCACTTGGATGAGGACGGGTCCACGTTCAAGGCCAGCTCTGGCTTCCCGCCACGCGCTCGACGGAATGCGTGCTCGAGCGGCGAGCGGATCATCGGCAGTTTGTTGCGCGGTAGGGATCACTTTCGGAACGTAGCGTTTCACGGGAAGAAGCTCTGAAAGCCAACCGAGCTGAACGAGCCGCTCCACTTCGGCTGTGCGCGCGTGGTTCAGGATGATGAGGGCGCAATTCTGCTGCTCTTGCCGAACAAGTGCGGCATCTCGGCAATGCACGTACGGACTGAGCGGTTCGGCAAGCAAAGGGTCGCCGTCATCCCACACCATGATGAGCGAGGGCGTTGCCGAAGGGGCGTACACCGCTGAGCGATTTCCGACGATGACTTTCGGTTCGTTTCCGAGGCAAGCCAAGTGCGCGCGGTATCGATCAGGGTTGGACTGGCGCGCGTCGATCCGCACGATGCGCTCAGCAGGAAGCACGGCGTGCAAAGCCTTCTCGAGTTGCACGTGGTCGCGGTAGTCGGGCACAACGAGAATGACCGTTCCGGTCGAAAGCGCGCGCGTCGCAACAGCGGCCATGGTCGTTGCCCAGTGGCCCACCCAATCGCCGCCGATGTCGACGAGGCGCGGAACAGCATCCATCGCCGCTCTGCCAGCGGCTGAGAGCACTGCATCCACTTCTGCCGTGTCGTAGTCCGCGACGGAGGAACGATCGAATTCAGGAAAAGCAGGTGGTGACGCTGCCAACCACGCCTTTTCCACGCGCACTTGGCGGCGCGGAATTGCCAGCCTGAGCACATCACTCGCACTTCCCGCCGCACGATCAGCAACTTTGCGGGCAAGCTCGAAAACTTCTCCCGTCATGACGGGCACGGGAGAAACGACGGACTCGATGTCGCTGAGAGCGCCAACGTAGTCCACGTGGTCAACCAACTCGACGAGGAAACCCTCCGCGATTCGACCGGCCGCGCGAAACGGGACCTTCACGCGGACGCCGGGGACAGCCTCTTCCACAAGGCCTACTGGGACGTTGTAGTCGAAAAGGCGATCAAGCTGCGGAAGCGGAGAGTCGATCAGCACCCGCGCGATGGATGCCGCAGGCATACTTACAACCCGGCAGCGGAACGCAAGTCGTCGACACGGTCGAGGCGCTCCCACGTGAAGTCGGGAAGCTCGCGACCAAAATGACCATAGGTCGCCGTCTGCTGATAGATGGGCCGCAACAAGTCCAAATCTCGAATGATGGCAGCTGGTCGAAGGTCGAAAACTTCGCGAATTGCTGAGTGAATGATGGCTTCATCGACGTGAGCAGTACCAAAGGTTTCGACATAAAGCCCGACGGGAGCCGCTTTGCCGATCGCGTAGGCGACTTGCACTTCGAGGCGATCGGCGAGCCCCGCTGCGACCGCATTCTTCGCGACCCACCTCATGGCGTACGCGCCTGAGCGGTCCACTTTCGACGGATCCTTGCCGCTGAACGCCCCGCCACCGTGTCGACTCCAACCGCCGTACGTGTCGACGATGACTTTGCGGCCCGTGAGCCCGGCGTCTGCTTGCGGTCCGCCGATCTCGAACTTTCCCGACGGGTTCACGAGAACGTTTGTGCCTGACGTGTCGAGATTCGCGAGTTCAAGCACGGGCGCAATCACGTGCGTGTGGATTTCGGCTTTGAGCGTTGCTTGCGAAACAGAAGGGTTGTGCTGCGTGGATAACACCACCGTATCGATCGTGCGAGGCACATCGCCGTCGTACCCGACGGTGACTTGGGTTTTGCCGTCAGGACGCAAATAGTCGAGCACACCGGTCTTGCGAACCTCCGCGAGCCGCTGCGCCATGCGATGCGCGAGCCAAATGGGAAGCGGCATGAGTTCTGGAGTGTCACGCGTCGCGTATCCGAACATGCTGCCTTGATCGCCAGCGCCCTGCCGGTCGAGCGAATCGTCACCACCGTCTCGCGCTTCAAGCGCCGTATCGACGCCCGCTGCGATGTCCGGAGACTGGTTGCCGATGGAAACGGCTACGCCGCAGGATGCGCCGTCAAAGCCCACTGCTGAGGACGTGTAACCGATGCCGGTGATGATGTCGCGCACGAGTTGCGGGATCTCCACGTAGCCAGAGCAGGTCACTTCGCCAGCGACGTGCACGAGTCCAGTCGTCACGAGCGTTTCGACGGCGACTCGGCTTGCGGAGTCAACGGTCAGCAGCGCATCGAGGATGCCATCAGACACTTGATCGCAAACCTTGTCTGGGTGCCCCTCGGTCACCGATTCGCTCGTGAACAGACGAAGAGAATTACCCACGGTTTGCCAATCAGGTGGAGGTTCAGTGCAACAGGTCGAGGATACGGTCAGCCACTGACAATTTTGACCCAGTCGAGGTCAACACTATATCGCCGGCGCTATCCAACACCGTGACGCTGTTGTCGTCGGTGCCGAAGCCTTCCGTCCACCCCACCCGATTGACGACGAGGAAGTCGCAACCTTTTCGCGCGAGCTTTGCCCTTGCCCGTTCGTGGAGTTTTGCATCATCCGGTTCGGTTTCGGCCGCGAACCCGACGATGACGTGCCCGGGCAACCTGCGTTCGACGAGAGTGGCGAGGATATCGGGATTCTTCACGAGCCGAAGGTTGAGCTCGTCGCCCTGAGAATCTTTTGTGATTTTCTCGCCGACCACATCGATGGGGCGGTAATCGGCAACAGCAGCGGCCATAATGACCAGATCTGCGTCGGCCGCGCCTGCGAGCGTGGCTTCGGAAAGCTCGGTAGCCGATCCAACGTGGATGGTCTGCACGGTCGCTGGAACGGGAACTTCGATGTTGGCGGCGATGAGCGTAACGGAGGCACCGCGCGCAGCTGCCGCCGATGCGAGAGCGACGCCCTGCTTGCCGCTAGAGCGATTTCCGATGAAGCGGACGGGGTCGATGGGCTCTCTCGTGCCGCCTGCCGTCACGAGAACACGCTTTCCGGCAAGATCCTGCACCGTCGTTGCGGAAAGCACCGCGTCGACGATCTCGTCGGGTTCGGCCATGCGCCCTGGACCGATGTCGCTTCCCGTCAACGCTCCAGTGCCAGGACCGACGATCTTCACTCCGCGCGAGCGCAGCGTTTCGATATTGTGCACGGTTGACGCGTTCTGCCACATTTCGGTGTGCATCGCCGGAGCAATCACGAGCGGTGCAGTGCTGGCCAATATGGTTGTGCCGAGCAAGTCGTCGGCGAGCCCAGCGCACAGTCGGGCAATCGTATTAGCTGTCGCCGGCGCCACGACAATGACGTCAGCGGCCTGGCCGATCGCCACGTGTCGCACCTGAGCAACACCTTCGAACAATTCGTGATGCACCGGATTGCGACTAATCGCTTCAAGCGTCGGAAGGCCGACAAACTTGAGCGCGGCATCCGTTGCGACGACGTGTACGTCGTGGCCAGCGAGGACGAGCGCACGGATCACTCCGACCGCTTTGTAGGCGGCAATTCCGCCCGTCACTCCGACAACGACGTTCAATTCGCCTCAGCTCCCCGTGACGAGGAGCTTACTCTGCGAGAGGCTTCATGAGGAGCTTGCCCTCGTTGATCTCGTGCATTGCGACCGACAGCGGCTTGTCTTCGATCGTCGAATCGACGAGAGGACCCACGTTGTTGTAGAGGCTTCCTTCGTGGAGGTCTGCGTAGTAATCGTTGATCTGGCGGGCACGCTTCGACGCAAAAACAACGAGAGCGTACTTCGAGTCAACCTTGGTGAGCAGCTCGTCAATGGGCGGGTCAATAATGCCCTTGGCGCGGTCAACCATGATAAGACTCCTTGTTGTGGTCGGGGATCGACATCAAGTCTACGACTTCTTGAGCTGCTTGGCTGACGTCGGTGTTCACAACCCGGTAGTCGAACTCGTCTTGCGCGGCCAATTCCGTCTTAGCCGTCTCAAGTCTGCGCGCTTGCTCTGCGGCATCTTCCGTTCCACGACCGATGAGCCGGCGGACCAATTCTTCCCAGCTGGGAGGCAGCAGAAAGATGAGAATCGCTTCAGGCATTGCCTCCTTGACGGCGCGTGCTCCCTGCAAATCGATTTCGAGAAGCACGCTTTTGCCCTCGGCAATGGCTGCATCGATGGGACCTCTTGGCGTTCCGTAGCGGAACGCATTGTGCACTGTCGCGGTTTCCAACATGTCCCCTGAGGCCTCAAGCCGGTCGAACTCGTCATCGCTCACAAAGAAATAGTTGACGCCGTGGGCCTCGCTCGGCCGTGGGGGTCGAGTGGTCGCTGAAACCGAAAGCAACACGTTTGGGTAGTGTTCGCGAATATACGTGGATACGGCTCCCTTGCCCACCGCGGTAGGGCCGGCCAGCACAACCAGCCGAGAGGGCGTGACGGTAGCAGGTGAATGTTCTCGCTGAGCGAGCCATTCGCGAAAAATTGATCGCTGGCGAATACCGAGGCCGCCGACCTTCTTCGATTCTGAGATTCCCAATTCGGCCATGATTTTGGATGATCGTACAGGCCCAAGTCCCGGAATGCTCCCAATGAGCTCCCTGACTCGGAGTCCCGATTCCGCGGATGCCGGGTCAGTCGTACCCGTGTGGAGAACATCCAGAGGGCTTCGAAGCTGCTGGGCGACAGTTCTCTTCACTTCGGCGCGAGCGCGTCGGGCAGCGACGGCGGCGCGGGATGCTGCGACCCGGTCGACCTCAGGCGGATTCACTCGAGGCATGCGGCTATCTCCTGCGACGCCTGACTCATTGCTGCTCCTATTCCTTGCGGGCCGGCCTGCAAGACAGACCGCGATGCAGAAATGATGACACATGCAGAAGCGCCGAAACGATCGCGAATCTGTGAAAATTCTGCGCCTTGATACCCGAATCCGGGAGCCAGGACGGGAGTAGTCGGAGTTGCCGCGAGAGCGTCGATCGAAATCCCGTAGTCGCCCAACGACACCGTGGCTCCCAGCACAACCCCAAAAGAACCGTGTGGTGCCTTCTCGGCCGCGTTAAGCGCGATGACGTCGTTCACGATGCTAGCGGCAACAGAGAATTGTGCGCCATCCTCTCGTTCGTGTTGTGCGGTTTGCAGCGCCACCGCCTCGGGATTTGATGTCGCAGCGAGCACAAACAGTCCTTTCGCACTCTCGCGAGCGAGAGCTACGGCTTTCGCGAGTGAGCCGACTCCCTGGAAGGCGCTCACCGTCATAGCGTCGGCTTCGAGCGGACTGCCCGGCGTGAGCCACGCTTGAGCGTATGCGTCAAGCGAGGAGCCGACATCGCCGCGTTTGGCATCTGCGATCACGAGCAGCCCCGCGTTTCGCGCTGCCGCCAGTACGCTTTCGAGTGCCGCATAGCCTTCTGAGCCGTGCCGTTCAAAGAATGCCACTTGGGGTTTCACGATCGCAATGCGGTCTGCCGCCGCGTCGACGACTCTCAAGCCGAATTCTCGCAGCGCGTCCGCCGAGTCCGCGAGCTCCCATTGTTCGAGCAGGAACGGATGCGGATCAATGCCGACGCACAGTGGTCCACGCGACGCAATCGCTTCGTGCAGGCGGTGGCCGAAATTCGCCTCACGCATGAGCGTCACGGTGTGTTCGCGCGAGGCGTTCCTCACGATCAATCGCGTAATCCTGGAGGGAACGTACCGTGAATCCCTCTCGAATGGCTTCCACCGATGACACGGCTGCGCCCAATTGCGCGATGGTCGTGAACAGTGCCTTATCCGCGGCCACAGTCGCTGTGCGGATTTCGTAGCCGTCTGCGCGTGCGGTGCGACCGCTCGGAGTGTTGATGACGATATCCACTTCCCCCGCCGTGATGAGTTCCACAATAGTTCGCTGATCTTCTGCGCCCGTTGGGCCATCCGATTGTTTGCGAACGACGCGCGCTTCGATGCCGTTTCTGGACAGCACTTCGGCGGTGCCGCCAGTGGCGAGAATCGTGAATCCCAATTGCTGTAACCTCAGCACGGGCAACACGATGGCGCGCTTGTCGGTGTCTGATACGGAGACGAACACCGAACCGCTGCCGGGCAAACCGCCGTACGCTGCGGCCTGACTTTTCGCAAACGCTTTCGGAAAGTTGGAGTCGATTCCCATGACTTCACCTGTCGAGCGCATTTCCGGGCCGAGGATCGAATCCACGATTTTTCCCTCTTTTGTGCGGAACCGCTTGAACGGGAGCACGGCCTCTTTTACCGCAACGGGCGAATCCATGGGCAAGTGCAGCCCGTCAACGGCGGGCAGCATGCCGTTGTCGACGAGTGATCGGATGCTGGAGCCCGCCATGATGAGCGCTGCGGCTTTCGCGAGGGGAACTCCGACAGCCTTCGACACGAACGGAACCGTTCGAGAAGCCCTCGGGTTCGCCTCCAGAACGTACAGAACGCCCTGGCCGATCGCAAACTGCACGTTGAGCAAACCGAGAACGCCGACGCCGCGAGCGATGGCTTCCGTGGCGTCGCGAACCCGATCAATGACGTCGCGACCGAGCGTGACGGGTGGAAGCGTGCACGAGGAGTCGCCGGAGTGAATTCCGGCCTCTTCGAGGTGCTCCATGACGCCGCCGACGTAGAGTTCGTGACCGTCGAAGAGCGCATCGACATCAATTTCGATGGCATCGTCCAGGAACCGGTCGACGAGCAGCGGCATTCCGGGGGCGATGATCGCTTGATCGGCGATGCGCCGGAAGTAGTCGTGCATCGATTCGGTGTCATAAACAATTTCCATGCCACGACCGCCGAGAACGAATGATGGCCGCACGAGAACTGGATACCCAATTTCTTCCGCGATCTCGACCGCCGTGTGAAGGTTGGTCGCCGCACCATTGCGAGGCGCGATGAGCCCGGATGACTCTAGAATTCCGGCAAACAACCCGCGCTCTTCCGCGAGATCAATGGCAGACGGCGACGTGCCGAGAATGGGAATTCCTGCTGCCTCAAGGCCCTTGGCAAGTCCGAGGGCGGTTTGCCCGCCAAGCTGCACGATGACGCCGACGAGTTCTCCGCTACCGCGTTCAGCGTCGATCACTTCGAGAACGTCCTCGAGCGTGAGCGGCTCGAAGTACAGCCGGTCGCTCGTGTCGTAGTCCGTTGAGACTGTCTCTGGATTGCAATTGATCATGATGGTCTCAAAGCCGGCATCCGACAGTGCAAACGCCGCGTGAACGCACGAGTAGTCGAATTCAATTCCCTGGCCGATGCGGTTCGGGCCAGACCCAAGGATGACGATCTTGCGACGATCGCTCGGCTCCACTTCAGTTTCCAGGTCGTAGCTTGAGTAGTGGTACGGCGTCAGCGCCGGGAACTCCCCCGCACAGGTATCCACTGTCTTGAAAACCGGACGCACGTTGAGGTCGTGCCGGAGCGAGCGGATGGCGGCTTCGTCGATTCCGCGAAGCTGTGCCAATTGCGCATCGCTGAACCCGTGATTCTTCGCGTGGCGCAACAGGCTTTCGTCGAGCACATCCGCATCCGCAACCAACGCTGCAACTTCGTTGATGAGCACAATTTGGTCAATGAACCACGGGTCGATTCCCGTGGCGTCAAACATTTCGGAAATGCTCGCTCCCGAGCGCAACGCTTGCTGCACCGTGACGATGCGCCCATCGGTGGGCGTCGACGACAAGGCAATCAGTTCTTCCTTGCCAAGCGGCTGCTCCTCCCAGTGAAAACTGGAGCCGCGCTTTTCGAGAGAGCGCAGCGCTTTCTGCAGCGCCGTCGAGTAGTTGCGGCCGATCGCCATCGCTTCGCCCACCGACTTCATGGTCGTCGTGAGCGTTGCATCGGCGGCAGGGAATTTTTCGAACGCGAACCGCGGCACCTTCACGACGACATAGTCAAGAGTCGGTTCAAAGCTCGCAGGCGTGACGCCCGTGATGTCGTTGGGAATTTCATCCAGTCGGTAACCGATCGCAAGCTTCGCGGCAATCTTGGCGATCGGGAACCCCGTCGCCTTGCTCGCGAGAGCACTGGACCTCGACACCCGCGGATTCATTTCGATGACGATAACGCGGCCATCCGCTGGGTCGACGGCGAACTGGATGTTGCACCCGCCGGTGTCGACGCCCACGAGCCGGATGATCTTGATGGAAATGTCGCGCAAGTGTTGGAACTCGCGGTCCGTGAGAGTGAGCGCTGGAGCGACTGTGATCGAATCTCCCGTGTGAACTCCTACCGGGTCGACATTCTCGATCGAGCACACGACGACGGTGTTGTCGGAGGTGTCCCGCATGAGTTCGAGTTCGTACTCTTTCCAGCCCGTAATCGACTCTTCAAGGAGAACTTCGTTTGTGGGGCTTTGGTGCAGTCCATCGCCAACCATGCGCACCAGTTCGTCCCGATCGTGCGCGAAACCGCTTCCGAGACCGCCCATCGTGAACGAAGGCCGGATGACGAGCGGGTAGCCGAGGTCATCAGCGAAGTGGATCGCTTCATCCACCGTGTGGGCAATGTGCGAGCGTGCAACTTCAGCGCCTGCCTCAAGGACGATCTCTTTGAAGAGCTGCCGATCTTCGCCTTTTTGAATCGCCTCGAAGTTCGCACCGATGAGTTCGACGTTGTACTTCTCGAGAATGCCGTGTTCATGGAGTTCGACAGCTGCGTTGAGCGCCGTTTGCCCGCCAAGGGTCGGCAGGATGGCGTCTGGACGCTCCTTCGCAATGATGGTTTCGATGACTTGCCACGTGATGGGCTCCACATAGGTGGCATCCGCGAAATCCGGGTCCGTCATGATGGTGGCCGGGTTCGAGTTGATGAGGATCACGCGAATGCCTTCTTCGCGCAGAACGCGGCAGGCTTGCGTTCCCGAGTAATCAAATTCGCAAGCCTGCCCGATCACAATGGGACCGGAACCAATCACGAGAACGGAGCGGATGTCGTCGCGCTTCGGCATTACTTGGCACTCCTTGAGTCGACGACCATGTCTCTAAACCGGTCGAAAAGATAGTTTGCGTCGTGCGGTCCCGCGGCGGCTTCCGGGTGGTACTGCACCGAGAACGCTGGAATATCAAGCGCACTCAACCCCTCCACGACGTTGTCGTTGAGGTTCACGTGGCTGACGACCACTCGTCCAAATCCTGCCGGCGAGACCGATTCGCCGTCGATGGGCGCGTCGACGGCAAAACCGTGGTTGTGGGCAGTGATTTCCGTGCGGCCCGTCGCGCGGTCAAGAACGGGCTGGTTGATGCCTCTGTGCCCGAAGGGAAGCTTGAAGGTGCCGAAGCCGAGAGCGCGGCCCAAAAGCTGGTTACCGAAGCAAATACCGAAAAACGGCACTTTCCGTTTCAGCACCTCTTGAAGCAGTGCAACGTGTCGATCGGAAGCCTCTGGGTCGCCTGGGCCGTTGGAGAAGAAGACGGCATCCGGCGCGAGGGCAAAGAACTCGCTCTCTTTTGTGGACTCCGGAACGACCATGACGTCGAATCCGCGAGCCGTGAGATAGCGAAGCGTTGACGCCTTGACGCCGAGGTCGAGGACGGCGACGGATCCGATGCGTTCGCCATCAGCCGGAAGTCTGCGGAGAACGGTTGTGGAGACTCTCGCTGAAAGGTTCAAGCCCGCCATGTGTTCGCTGCTGCGAACCTGTGAAAGTTGCTCGTCCGGTTCGAGCGCAGCGTCAGGACCAGAGAAGATCCCCGCTCGCATGACTCCCGCCGAGCGCAATCGTCGTGTCACGGCGCGCGTGTCGATTCCGCTCATACCGATAATGCCGTTTCGCAGAAGTTCGTCATCGAGACTGCCCGTCGCACGGTAGTTGGACACCATGCGGGACGGATCGCGCACGATGAACCCCGCGACCCACACGCGATCAGATTCCGGGTCTTCGTCGTTGACGCCCGTGATCCCGATGTGCGGGGCCGTCATGAGCACAATTTGGCCGGCGTACGACGGGTCAGTGATGGTCTCCTGGTATCCGGTCATCCCGGTGGAAAACACAGCTTCGCCCACTGTCGTGCCTAACGCTCCGTACGCGTTTCCCAAAAACCGCGTGCCGTCCTCAAGTACGAGCACCGCCGCGTGATGTTCCTTCGTCATGCCGACCCTTCCATCAAATCTGTTACGGCTTTCAACAACACTTCCTGGCTGTCGTCCATGCGGAAGTAGCTGTCAAGTTCAGTTTCTCCAAGGTGCCACGTCACAATGACAAGCCCGCCAGGCTCCACCGCTTTGTCGATCGCCCACGTGCCATGCTGCACGCCGGAAATTGCCGCGCGAGCGATGAAAAACGGTGGTCGACCAGTGAGTTCAACCACGATGCCGTCGAGCGTGACAGTAACCATGACGCGGGATCGATATCCGAGTCCGTGCACGGCAACTCGTTCAAGCGGATCGCCAGCGAGCGTCGTGGCAACGTAAAGGCCAGCGTCAACTGCGACCACGTCGCCCATGGAATCTGGAACGGCATCCGGAACCTCGAGCGAAAATTGCCGACGCACGCGAGCGCGCCAACCCACGAGCATCCCCGCGAACGCGAGAACAATAATGCTCGCGGTGACAATGGTGGGACCCAACCTATCCACGGGCTGCTCCTCTGGATTGAGTCGCGAACCCGGCCACCCGGTCGGCATCAACGAGCACACCGTCGAGCACCGTCGGATAACCCGCGTGAATGGTCGCCATGACGCGTCCGGGGAGCGTCATACCCAGGTAGGGCGAATTTGTCGAGCGACCGTGAAGATCGACGACGCTGAAGTCTCTCGAAGCAGCGGGGTCGACGAGCGTAATTTCCGCGCTCGCCCCCTCGGCAATACCCCGCTCGTAGCCGTCAAGTCGCCCAATGGCGGCCGGCGCGCTCGACAGCAAACGAGCGACATCGGCCCAATTGATGAGCCCGGAGTCGATGAGGGAAGCCTGCACGACGGAGATCGCCGATTCCAAACCAACCATTCCGAAGGCCGCCTCAGCCCACGCGCAGTCCTTGCCCTCGACGGGGTGGGGAGCGTGATCAGTGGCGATGATGTCAATCGTGCCATCGACGACGCCCGCGCGAAGCGCCTCAACATCCTCGCTCCGTCTCAAAGGGGGGTTGACCTTGAATCGTGCGTCGTAGCTTCGCGCAAGCTCCTCGGTGAGCATCAAGTGGTGCGGTGTGACTTCCGCGGTCACCTGGATGCCGCGCGCCTTCGCCCAGCGCACAACATCCACAGAACCCGCCGTCGAAACATGGCAAATGTGCAATCGTGCGCCAACGTGGTGGGCGAGCAACACGTCTCTGGCAATAATCGCCTCTTCCGCGACCGCTGGCCACCCTTCAAGCCCCAATTCACTGCTTACTGCGCCTTCGTTGAGTTGCGCGTCCTGGGTGAGCCTCGGCTCCTGCGCATGCTGCGCGACAACTCCGTCGAACGTCGTGACGTATTCGAGCGCGCGGCGCATGAGCAAAGCATCCGACACGCACTTGCCGTCGTCAGAAAACACCCGCACTCTCGCACGCGACATCGCCATGGCGCCGATTTCGGCCAGTTGAGCACCGCCCAACCCAATGGTCACGGCCCCGACGGGCCGCACCGTCACATATCCGGCGTCGTCGCCGAGAGCTTGAACCTGTTCAACAACGCCAGCAGTGTCAGCAACGGGCGACGTGTTCGCCATCGCGTGAACAGCGGTAAAGCCGCCGCTTGCTGCCGCTCGGGAACCGGAAAGTACCGTTTCGCTGTGCTCACTGCCCGGTTCACGCAAGTGAGTGTGCAAGTCCACGAGACCGGGCAGCGCGATGAGGCCCGCAGCATCAATAACCGTCGCGCCGTGTGCGGAAAGGCCAGTACCGAGCTCAGCGATGACGCCGTCTGCGACAAGCACATCGGTCGCGACGCCATTCGCCATCGTCGCGCCACGAATCACAATGTTCATCGTCATGACGTCACCGCCTCCGTGCCGGTCAAGAGAAGGTAAAGCACAGCCATGCGCACCGATACTCCGTTCGCCACTTGTTCTCGAATAGTTGACTGGGCAGAATCCGCGGCGCCGGAGGAGATCTCAAGCCCCCGGTTCATCGGCCCGGGGTGCATCACCATGCTCGAAGCAGAAAGCTTCGTCATCCGGTCGTCATCGAGCCCCCACCGGCGAGCGTATTCCCTCTCGCTGGGAAAGAAGGCATTGTGCATTCTCTCGGCCTGAATGCGCAGCATCATGACGACATCGGGGGAAGCCCTCAACGCTCGGTCGAGGTCGTAATCCACCTCGACCGGCCAGCCGTCGATCCCGACGGGCAGGAGAGTCGCGGGAGCGACAAGGCTCACGGAGGCACCAAGTGTCGTGAGAAGCCAGATATTCGAGCGTGCCACTCGGGAGTGAAGAATGTCGCCGACGATCGTCACCCTGCACCCGTCGAGCCCCTTGTGGCGGGCCGCGCTTCCGTGCAGCCGCCGGCGAATCGTAAAGGCGTCAATCAGGGCCTGGGTTGGATGTTCGTGCGTGCCATCCCCGGCATTGACGATTCCCGCGTCAATCCAGCCGCTTCGGGCAAGCACGTCGGGTGCGCCGGATGCAGAATGCCGCACGATGACGGCGTCCGCCCCCATCGCTGCGAGAGTCTGCGCCGTGTCTTTCAGGCTCTCGCCCTTCGAAACGCTCGACCCCTTTGCGCTGAAATTGATGACGTCGGCGCTCAAGCGCTTAGCTGCCACCTCGAACGACACTCGCGTGCGCGTTGAGTCTTCATAAAACAGGTTGATGACCGTCTTGCCGCGGAGCGCGGGAAGCTTGGGAACTTCACGGTCGGCGACGTCGGCCATGTCTTCAGCGACGTCGAGGATTGCTGTTGCCTCGTCGCGGCTCAACGACTTCGTACTCAAAAGGTGCCTCATTGTTCGATCGTCACCTCCTCGATCCCATCGATCTCGTCAAGTCGTACGTTGATGCGCTCGGAAAGGGAACTCGGCAGGTTTTTGCCCACAAAGTCGGCCCTGATCGGCAGTTCGCGGTGACCGCGATCAACAAGAACGGCAAGGCGAACAGCGCGCGGCCGGCCAAGATCTACCATGGCGTCAAGGGCCGCGCGAATCGTGCGGCCGGAAAACAACACGTCGTCGACGAGCACCACGGTCTTGCCGTCGATTCCGCCCGCGGGGATGCGAGTGGGGCGAGGAGTTCTTGTCACGTTTCTGCCGAGGTCATCTCGATACATCGTGATGTCAAGCGTTCCCACCGTGCCGCTGCCTGGTTCGATGGATTCCAGAATCTTGGCAATCCGCTCCGCGAGGATGACGCCCCTCGTGGGGATGCCGAGAACAATCAAATCGGAGCCGCCGCGATTGGATTCGAGGATCTCATGCGAGATGCGCGTCAGAGCGCGCGAGATATCAGAGGGCTGCAATACGGTACGAGCAGTCATTCTGACCTCCTTCCCCGCCTCTCTGGACGGATGTTAAAGGATGTCTAATAACTCCACTATAGTCCCGGTTCGGAAGGCGCCTGACGCTGCGCGGTCGCTTGCGCGATACGACCAAGCAAGCCGTTCACGAAACCTGCAGAATCCTCTGTGCTGTATGTGCGTGCAGCATCCACAGCTTCAGAAATGGCCACGCCGTCCGGGACTTCCGGGTTGAAAGCGAGTTCCCATATCCCGATGCGCACGATCGCGCGATCGAGAGCTGGCATCCGGCTAATCGTCCAACCTTGCGCATACGTTTCAATAAATTCATCGATCTCGGCGATGTGCTCGTCGACGCCTGCCGCAATCTGCCGTGCATACTCCCAGGATGCGGATCGGCTCGGCTCCGATTCGGCCCGAACCGCTTCCGTCGCGATGGCCTCGGAAATGGCCCCAGAACGCAAATCTGCGCCGTACAGCAAGTCGAGGGCGCGCTTGCGCGCTTTAGTGCGTGCACTCATGTCAGCGTCCAGCCTTAGTCGTTGACGCGGCTAAGGTACTCGCCAGTACGGGTGTCGACCTTGACCCTGGTTCCTTCTCCAAGGAACAGCGGCACCTGGATCTGGTGGCCGGTTTCGACGGTCGCGGGCTTCGTGCCACCCGTCGAACGGTCCCCCTGCAATCCGGGGTCAGTTTGCGTGATCTCCAAAACGACGGATGCGGGAAGCTCCACGTAGAGCGGCTCATCGTTGTGCAGCGCGATTGTCACATTCTGGTTTTCGAGCATGAAATTCGGGGCATCGCCCACTTGCTCATCGGTCAAAGTGATTTGGTCGTAATCGGTCGTGTTCATAAACACGTAGCCGTTGATGTCCTTGTAGAGGTACTGGAAGTCGGCGCGATCGACAGTCTCGATTTCCACTTTCGCTCCAGCGTTGAACGTGCGGTCGATCGTCTTGCCCGAGCGCACATTCTTGACCTTTGTGCGCACGAAAGCACCACCCTTGCCGGGCTTGACGTGCTGGAATTCGATGACAGTCCACAAACCGCCGTCCATGTTGAGAACCACGCCGTTTCGGATGTCTGCAGTAGAAGCCATGTCCCAAGTTTATGCGGTTATGCAGAACGCCGGAGCACCAGCTCGAGCGCGAGCAAGTACGAGTCAAATCCGAAGCCGGCAATCACGCCGGTGGCAACCCCGGAAATAACACTTTTGTGACGGAACTCTTCCCTCGCGTACGGATTTGAAATGTGCACTTCGATAAGGAGTAGGCCAGCATCGGTTACGAGCGCAGCGGCATCGCGAAGCGCATACGAATAGTGCGTGAACGCCGCGGGATTCAAAATGACATGCGACCCTGAGTCGACTGCTTCGTGCAGCCAGCCGATGAGTTCGGCTTCGTCATCCGTGTGGCGTACGTCCACGTCGTGGCCGACGGATCCTGCCGCAAGTTGTTCCCGCAAATCGTCTAATCCGAGGGAACCGTAAACTTCGGGCTGCCGACTACCCAACCGGCCGAGGTTTGGTCCATTGAGTACGAGCACACGCGTCATGGGAGTAACTCTAACTGCCGACTTCCTGCCACGCCGCGAAGAGCAGCGATTCGTCGGGACCCGTGAGGATTGTCGGTCTGGCCACTCCGTCGAGAATCACGAACCGTAGAAGGTCGCCTCGCGCCTTCTTGTCGCGCTTCATGACGCTCATGAGCGTCTTCCAGCGGCCGATCGGATACGTGATGGGCAACCCGATGGATGTGAGGATGCTGCGGTGGCGATCGACAACCTCATCATCCAGACGGCCGGCAAGCCTTGCCAACTCTGCCGCGAACACCATTCCCACGGCGACGGCGGCGCCGTGGCGCCACCGAAAACGCTCGGCGTATTCGATCGCGTGACCCACGGTGTGACCGTAGTTGAGAAACTCCCGTTCGCCGGCTTCGCGGAAATCGTTGCCAACAACGCGCGCTTTCACCCCGATCGAAAGTTCAACAAGTCGACCAAACTCGTCGGACTCAGGATTCGTGGCCGCCGCCACATCGCGTTCGAGAATCTCCAGAATTTCCGGCTCGGCGATGAAGCCGCACTTGACGATCTCGGCAAATCCGGCAAGGAATTCCATGCGATCAAGTCCGGCGAGGATGTCCAGGTCGGCGACAACAGCGGACGGAGCGTAGAACGAGCCCACAAGGTTTTTGCCTTCTGAGGTGTTGAGGCCGGTCTTTCCACCGATGGCGGCGTCCACCATTCCAAGAACTGTCGTCGGCACGTTGATGAGTTTCACTCCCCGCAGCCACGTTGCGGCCACGAACCCGGCAACATCGGTCGCTGCGCCGCCTCCGAAGCCGATGATGGCGTCGGATCTCGTAAAGTTTGCGGTGCCAAGAATCTGCCAGCAGAACGCGGCAACCTCGATGCGCTTGGCAGCGTCGCCGTCCGGGATCTCAGCGAGTAACACTTCGTAGTTTTCCGACAAGCTCGCGCGCAGTTGTGCCGCCAACGTCGACAGCGTCGGCTGGTGCACAATGAGCACGCGCTTCACCTCGGTACCGACCAGGTCTCCGATTCCGGCAAAGGTCCCTCTGCCTACGTGTACGTCGTAGGGCTCAGTCCCCGGAACAGTGATCGTCGTCATTCGTTTTCCTCCAGCTGCAGCCACTCTGCAAGTTCGTGTGCGATCGACACGGCTGTTCGGTGCGAACTGTCCACCGTGTGCGTCGCGAGTCGTTCATAAATCGTGCGGCGCTCATTCATGATCGAGCGCCAGGACTCGATGCCTTTCGTGAGAAGGGGTCGCGTCGTTCCGTGGATGCGACGGCTCGCAGCATCCGCCGATACGGCAATGTACGCAACTCGACGCTCGGCAAGGTCTGCTTGAGTGTCCGCATCGAGAATGGCACCTCCGCCAAGAGCGACGACCGCCGCCTCCGCAAGTGCCTGCTGCACTTCGATGCGCTCTGCCGACCTAAACCACGCTTCGCCTTTTTCTTCGAAAATCGCCGGAATGTCGCCGTGTTTCGCGACAATCAGCCTGTCGGTGTCGATGAAAGGTGCGCGCAGTAATCGTGCCGTGATTTTGCCCACGACGCTTTTCCCAGCACCTGGAGGACCAATAACAACCAAAAGCGGCGTTGATACGCTCATTCCGATTGCGTGCCGTCTGCACCGAAATCGGAGGGCGCGGTCTTCAGGTTTTCCGGGATCGCCGACAAGTACCCTTGCAGGTTTCTCCTGGTTTCCTCCACGCTGTCTCCGCCGAACTTCTCCAGCACCGAGTTTGCAAGCACGAGAGCCACCATGGCCTCTGCGACAACTCCCGCGGCAGGGACGGCGCACACGTCAGAGCGCTGGTGGTGAGCATCCGCGGTACCGCCCGTGGAGACATCCACGGTGCGCAGCGCACGCGGAACCGTCGAAATCGGCTTCATAGCGGCGCTCACGCGCAGCACGGTTCCCGTGCTCATGCCGCCCTCGGTGCCTCCCGCACGATCGGTGGATCGGCTAATCCCTGCGTCCGTGGCGAACAATTCGTCGTGCGCGCGAGAGCCGCGACGCGTCGCCGTCTGGAACCCATCGCCCATCTCGACGCCCTTGATGGCCTGGATGCCCATGAGCGCTGCAGCCAATTGAGAATCGAGTCGGCGATCCCAGTGGGCATAGGAGCCAAGTCCGGGGGGAAGTCCGTACGCAAGAACTTCAACGACTCCGCCAAGAGTGTCTCCATCCTTTTGCGCAGCATCAACCTCCTGCACCATGAGCGCACTCGTTGCAGGATCTGCGCAACGCAACGCGTCGCCGTCTAGGCGCTCGACATCCGACGGAACAGGCAGCGGCGTTCCCTCAGGCACGCGCACGGTGCCGACCGCAACCGTGTGGCTGACCAGGAGCACGCCCAGTTCGCCCAGAAACGCGCGCGCGACGGCTCCCAGCGCAACTCGAGCAGCAGTTTCGCGAGCACTTGCTCGTTCGAGAACGTTTCTCGCTTCGTCAAAACCGTACTTTTGCATGCCAACGAGGTCGGCGTGGCCGGGGCGCGGACGCGTGAGAGGCGCTCCTCTGCCCTTGGGCAGCGTCGCGGTATCGACGGGTTCAACACTCATGACGTCTACCCAGCGGGGCCACTCCGTGTTGCCGATCCGAATCGAAATCGGAGCCCCCGTCGTGAACCCGAAGCGAACTCCACTTGAGACGGCAAGCTCGTCTTCTTCAAACTTTTGACGCGCTCCACGGCCGTAACCAAGTTTGCGGCGAGCGAGGTCTGACCGGATGTCAGCCATGCTTACCGGTACGCCGGCAGGCACTCCCTCCACAATCGCAACCAGTTCAGGCCCGTGTGATTCCCCTGCAGTGAGCCATCGAAGCATGCTGCCATCATCCCATGATCACGTGCTGCGCAATGCCGCTTCCCGCATGGCGGCGAGCACGTCGGGCTCGGAAGGCAGTTCGAGAGCCGGATTTCCTCCCACAAAAATGCGGATTTGAGCGAGCGCCTGGTAGATGAGCATGTCGAGTCCGCTGTTGTTCACTGCGCCACCGGCATCGAGCCAGAGTTGCGCAACTCCCGTCGGCCACGGGTCGTACGCGATATCGATGAGCTGAACTGACGAGCTCAACCCTGCAGCGAATGCGGGGTCAAACTCGATGGTGCCAGGAAGCGTACTGATGACGACATCCGGCGACTCGATGTTCTCGAGAGTTGTGGTCACGTGAGCAGAGACGCCCAGCAGTTCGGCAACCTGCACCAACTCACGAGCGCGCTCAGCGGAGCGCACCCACACGGTAGTGTCCCGCGTGCCGCGCTGCGCAAGTGCGGCGACGACGGAACGTGCGGTAGCCCCTGCGCCGAGAATGAGTGCGCGGGCGGCACCGTCGGGATGCGCTTCATCGATCATCCTCCGTGCGCCATACACATCGGTGTTGAACCCCTCACGCTGACCATCGCTGATGAGCACTGTATTGACTGCGCCCACCGTGCGCGCGAGCTCATCGCACTGATTCACGTGTGCCATAATTTCGCGCTTGAGCGGCATGGTGAGGGAAAGCCCGCGCCACGAGTTGTCCAGTTGTCCGAGGAAACCGCTCAGTTGATCGACGTTCACGTCGATCGCTTGGTAGGTCCACGGCAATCCGAGAACCCAGTAGGCCGCTAAATGAATCGCCGGAGAGCGAGAGTGTCCAATCGGCGAACCGAGAACCGCGAGGCGCAATGCTGGCTCACTCACAGTTTGGACTCTGCGTTGTTCGGCACCAGTCCTGAAGCTGCCGAACGGCAGCGTTGTGCTCCGCATTGGTTGCCGTAAAGATCGTCTCTCCCGTGTCGAGATTGACGGTCACAAAATACAGCCACGGGCCGTCAGCGGGGTGAAGTGCGGCATCAATAGCGAGATCCCCTGCCGCCCCAATCGGCCCTTGCGGCAACCCCGTGATGACATATGTGTTGTACGGGTTGTCGTCATTCAATTCCGCTCGAGAGCTGAAGACACCCCCGTCTTCACGCTCGCCGTGCTTCCAGACGTAACCGTAGTGGGACGTCGAGTCGAACTGCAGCTTCATGCCTTCGTCAAGTCGATTCTGAATGACGCGGGACACTTTGAAGAAGTCGTCGGGGTTGCTCCCTGCTTCGCGTTGAATGAGGGAAGCAATCGTGAGCACCCTCTCGCGATCCTCCGGCGCAACACCCGCACTGTCCAGAGCCTGGAAGGTGCGATTGACAAGAATCTTCAGCACGCTTGTCGCGTCGACATCCGGGTCGAAAAGATACGTCGCGGGGAACAAATATCCCTCGATATTCGGAGCATCGACGGGAATACCGAGCCCGGCAAGATCTTTGGCGGCGGCTTCGAAGTCGGCGACGGGCACACCCGTTGCCGCATTGAGGATGTCGAAAATCTGGAACGAGGACTTACCCTCCTGAATGAGCGCGGTATTTTCGACCCGGTTCGCCGGATCCTGAATAGCCTTGAGCGCCTCCGCCGAGCTCATCTTCTGGGCAAGAATGTAATATCCGGGAAAGAACTGCACGGGCGGCTCCTGCTCAAGCAGCAGCACGTAAAACGCGTCGAAACCCTTGATAACGCCGGCCTCGACAAGCGCATTCGTCACTTCGGTCCCGGAATCACCGCTGTGAATCACGACCGTCGTTTCGCCAGATCCCTGTCCTTCATAATCGGGTGGCGGCAACTCCCACCCGAGGGCCTTGCGAATTTGGGGCTCAAAGTTTGTCCACGCGTAGCCGACTCCCGCCGAGCCAATCCCGAGAACGACAACGACCGTCACGACCCACGCTATCCAGCGTCGACGCTTGCGTGGAGCTGAGGGATCGCGGCGAGAGGAACTGCGCCCGTTCTGGGCTTGTCTCGCTGCTTTGCGAGAAAGTGGCGCGCTGCTCTCACCGTCGGGCTCGGACGGCGATTCTGGCGGCTGGGTGGCGAAAATATCGTCCCAGCGGGGTTCGTCTGCCACGTATCGCTATCCTTTGTCCTGGTAGATGAGTTCACCTGGTGGGTTTCCACTCGAACGCTCGACGTCGAGAGCGTGTTGCAAAATTATAGTCGCGGCGACCTGATCGATGACCGGCCGTGAATTTCGCGTATTTTTGCCCGTTGAGTGGAGTGCTTGTTGCGCTGAGACGGTCGAAAGTCTTTCATCGACGAGTCGGACTGGGATGTGGGTCGCCGCAGCAAGTTGCTCGGCGAAGTTAACGGCGTCCTGAGTTGATGCCGTTCGCGACCCGGAAAGCGCAAGGGGTAAACCTACGACGACTTCGATCGCCTCGACATCCAGAAGCAAACTCACGATCTCTTTGACGGCGCCGTCACCTCGGGCAACAGTGCCAAGCGGCGTCGCCAAAATGGCATGGAAATCCGACCTGGCAACGCCGATGCGCACGGTACCGACATCAATCCCCAGCCGCGCGCCCTGGCGGATACTCACGCTGGCAGTGCCTTGCGCAGCGCGTCAACTGCCGAATCGATCGCGGCAACATCCGTCCCGCCGCCTTGAGCGAGATCATCTTTTCCGCCGCCGCCGCCGCCGAGAATCCCTGCAGCAATGCGCGCGAGAGCCCCGGCTTTCGCACCGAGCTTTCGAGCACCATCATTCGTCCCCACGATGACGAGGGGTTTGCCCGCCGCCACGGCAAACAGCGCGACAACTGCCGGTTCGCTTCCGAGGCGGTTCCGAACGCCCGTCACCACTGTTCGCACATCGTCAGGGGATGACACGGCGCCCAGATTCTCGATCACGGATGTGAGGCCACCAGATCGGACTGCACCCTCGACGAGTGCGGGAACACGCTGGTTTTGCGCTTCCGCCTGGAATGCCGCAATCTTCTTTTCGGCCTCTTTCAGGTTGGCCATGAGGGTAGCGATGCGCTCGGGAAGCTGCTCTCTCGGCGTCTTCAACTCTGCACTCAATTGTGAGACGATCGCTCGCTCCGCAGCAAGGTCACGGAACGCTTCCATGCCGACGAGAGACTCGATTCTGCGGTTGCTGGAACCCACGGAGCCTTCGCTCACAAGATTGATGAGCCCAATCTCCGCGCTTCGTGAAACGTGCGTTCCCGCGCACAATTCGCGTGACCACGGACCACCGATATCGACAACGCGAACCGTCTCTCCGTACTTCTCGCCAAAGAGCGCCATCGCCCCGAGCGACTTCGCCTCGTCGAGAGGCATGACTCGTGTTTCGACGTAAAAGTTTTCTCGAATCGCGTTGTTTGAGACCTCTTCGATCTCCGAGCGAGTCGCCGCCGAGAGCGCTTGATTCCAGTTGAAATCGAGCCTCATGTATCCGGCCTTGTTGTAGGAGCCGGCCTGATGCGCTTGTGGACCGAGCACTTCCCGCAAGGCAGCGTGAATCACGTGCGTTGCCGAATGCGCTTGCGTTGCGCCTCTGCGCCACGCGGGGTCAACGACGCTCGTGGCTGGTTCGCCAACCGCCACTTCACCGCTCAGCACTTCGACTTTGTGGCTGATGAGTCCCCTCACGGGACGCTGGACATCCAAAACTTCGAGCTCGAAGCCCTGACCGACGATGCGACCGGAGTCTGCTTCCTGGCCGCCCGACTCGGGATACAGGGACGTCTCAGAGAGGATGACGTCGGCAATTTGCCCAACCGACGCTCTCGAGACTGATTCACCGTCAACGATGATGCCGAGCACGGTGCTTTCGGTGTCAAGAAATTCGTAGCCCGTGAATACGGTTTCGCCTTTTGCCCGGAACGCGCTGTACACGGAAAGGTCGGCGAGAAGCGTCTTTTTGGAGCGCGCATCCTCTTTCGCTCGGTTGCGTTGCTCCAGCATGAGCGTGTCGAACGCCGAACGATCGACGGTGAGTCCGGCTTCTTCCGCCATCTCCATGGTCAAATCGATGGGAAACCCGAACGTGTCGTGCAGCTGGAAAGCAACGTCACCGTGCAGTTGCTTCCCGCCCGACGTGCGCACTTTCTCCACGGCAACATCCAGGATGGTCGTGCCGCTCTCGAGCGTCTTCAGAAAAGTCTCTTCCTCGCCGTAGGCGAGGCGGGAAATGCGCTCGTAATCGGTTTCGACTTCCGGATAGGCCGACTTCATGGCGTCGCGCGAGGCAGTGAACAGCTCGGGGAACGTCGCGGCATCCACGCCGAGAAGGCGCATGGCGCGCACACTTCTGCGAAGGAGACGGCGCAAAATATACCCGCGCCCTTCGTTCGAGGGCGTCACGCCGTCAGACATGAGCATGAGCGAAGATCGCACGTGGTCGGCGACGACGCGCAATTTCACATCGTCGTCGTGCTGCGCACCGTAGCGTTTGCCTGAAAGCTCTGCCGCGCGATCAAGAACGGGGCGCACTTGGTCGATTTCGTAAATGTTCTCGACACCCTGCTTGAGGAACGCCACGCGCTCGAGCCCCATACCGGTGTCAATGTTTTTGCTCGGGAGCTCTCCAAGAATTTCAAAGTCGTGCTCGCCAATGGATGCGCCGCGCAGCCACTGCATGAAGACGAGGTTCCAGATCTCGATGTAGCGGTCGTCATCGACAGCTGGGCCGCCGTCTTTGCCGTATGCGGGACCGCGGTCAAAGAAGATTTCGGAGTCGGGCCCGGCAGGGCCTGGAGTTCCCATCGACCAGTAGTTGTCGGCCTTGCCCAGTCGCTGGATTCGCTCATCGGGTAACCCAGCGATCTTTTTCCAGTAGCCTGCAGCGTCGTCATCGTCTTCGTAGACCGTGACCCACAGGTCCTTCTCTTGAAAGCCGTATCCGCCATCCTTTTCGGATGTCGTCAACAGCTCCCAGGCGTAGGCGATCGCCTGTTCCTTGAAGTAGTCGCCGAACGAGAAGTTTCCCGCCATTTGGAAGAACGTGCCGTGGCGAGTGGTTTTGCCCACTTCCTCGATGTCGAGCGTCCTAATGCACTTCTGCACGCTCGTGGCGCGAGGATACGGCGCGGGCACGAGTCCCGTGAGGTACGGGACGAAAGGCACCATGCCCGCCACCGTGAAGAGCAGTGTCGGATCGTCGCTCACGAGCGACGCAGAAGGTACAACTGTGTGGCCGCGCTCGCCAAAAAAGTCGAGCCAACGACGCCGAATATCTGCGGTTTGCACTTCGCGGTCTAAAGTTACTGCCGCTTGGCGAAGTCGGCGATTGCTTCTTCCGCGTCTGCCACAGCGGCGCGCAATTCTGCTTCGCGCGCCTTGTACCCGTCGACGACGGCGCCGCTGAATTCGCGGGCCTTGGCATCAACGTCTTCGAAGAACCGACGACCTTCCGGCGTTTTGTTGAGCTGGTGTGCGGCGGCAAAGCCGATACCGACTCCAGCAACGAGCCACAGTAGTTTCTTCATATCACTGCTCCTTCACGTGTGGGCGGTTAGGCAAACTAGCCTACTTTGTGAAGCTTCCCAACTAGCGCGCTGCGTAGTACTCCACCACGAGCTGTACTTCACACGTGATCGGAACTTCGACGCGCTTCGGGCGGCGAATGAGTCGCGCCTGCAGCTTGTCAAGCTCAACCTCGAGGTAAGCGGGAAGCTTCGGAAGAACTTCGGCGTGTCCGCCAGCGGCAGCAACCTGGAAAATCTCCATTTGCTCGCTCTTGGGGTGCACGTGGACCAACTGGCCCGGCTTCACGCGGAAGGACGGACGGTCAACGCGCGCTCCGTCAACCATGATGTGACGGTGCACGATCTGCTGACGCGCCTGCGCCGTGGTGCGAGCGATTCCCGCGCGCACGACAATGGCATCCAGTCGCATTTCAAGAAGCTCGACGAGGTTTTCACCGGTCAGGCCCTGTGTGCGGCGAGCTTCCTGGAAGACAATCTTCAACTGAGCTTCACGGATGCCGTACTGGGCGCGCAGTCGCTGCTTCTCGCGCAAACGGACGGCGTAGTCACTGTCGGTCTTGCGGCGCGTGCGGCCGTGCTCTCCTGGCGCATATGGGCGCTTTTCGAGGTAGCGGGCAGCTTTCGGCGTGAGCGGGATGCCCAGCGCACGAGAGAGGCGGGTCTTGCTGCGGGTGCGTGACTTGGTAGACACGGTGTCCTTTCGATACTGAATTCAACGGTCTTCGGTGCTGGATTGCCAGCCTGAACGCGCACGATTGCACGTCGTAAGTTGTGAAGAGGGATTTGCCGTTGAGATCATCCGGCTAAAGGACGTTTTCTCCAGTCGCGGTTTTCACTGCAGCCGTGCGTGAAAACCTCTGTCGGCGGAGTCAAGAATAGCAGATCACTGGCCTCGAATGATGCGGCGCAGCTTTTCGAGCCGAACAGCTACCTCGCGCTCATTCCCGTGGTCGGTCGGATTGTAGTATTCCGTGTTTCGAAGTTCGATGGGCGAGTACTCCTGAGCGAGCACGCCAACGTCGGCGTCATGGGGGTATCGATAGCCCTTTCCGTGGCCGATCTTCTTTGCTCCCGCGTAGTGCGCGTCACGCAAGTGGGCAGGCACCCGGCCGATCTTTCCCGCACGCACGTCGGCGATAGCACGATCAATCGCCACGTATGACGCGTTCGATTTTGGCGCGGTGGCGAGGTATACGACGGCTTCAGCGAGCGGGATGCGCCCCTCCGGCATCCCGATCAATTGCACGGCGTCAGCGGCGGCAACCGCGATCACGAGCGCTTGAGGGTCGGCCATGCCGATATCTTCAGCGGCGAGAATGATGATGCGTCTCGCAAGAAAGCGCGGGTCCTCCCCCGCCTCGATCATTCTCGCGAGATAGTGAAGCGAAGCGTCAACATCGGAACCGCGCACGGACTTGATGAACGCGCTGATTACGTCGTAGTGCTCATCGCCTTGCCTGTCGTATCGCAAAAGCGCGCGATCAACCGCAGCTGCCACGATCTCCGCGGTAATGATCGGTGTGCCCTCTTCTCCCGCTGCTGCTGCGGATGCCGCTGATGCCTCGAGAGCGGTCAGTGCTCGACGCGCATCGCCAGACGCGAGGCGAATGATCGAGTCGCGCGC